>Ga0315339_1003066_pt1 | contig 12056 bp, 13 predicted proteins | sample ASW17metaG_FD_204514 | JGI IMG/M metagenome (GOLD analysis project Ga0315339, IMG submission 204514) | Ammonia-oxidizing marine archaeal communities from Pacific Ocean, United States - ASW #17 | ecosystem: Environmental > Aquatic > Marine > Oceanic | place: USA: California | collected 2016-12-05
GGCGGTGGGGCTGACGGCGGCTGATCAGGACAAGTATATCCACGAGTTTTCCGGTGGACAGCGCCAGCGCATTGCAATTGCACGGGCGATTGTGATCCGTCCCAAGTTGGTGGTGCTGGATGAGGCGGTCAGCGCGCTGGATGTGACGATCAGGGCGCAGATACTGGACCTGCTGGCCGATCTGCAAAAACGGTTTGGGCTGAGTTATTTGTTTATCAGCCATGATCTTAGCGTGGTGCGGGCGATCACCGACCGGGTGTTGGTGATGCAGGCGGGCAAGATCGTCGAGCAGGGAGAGACTGAACATGTGTTCAATTCCCCGGAGCACCCCTATACGCAGCAGCTGATCGCGGCGACGCCGAGGATTCCGGCGGAGTGGGTGGCGGCGTGAGGTGTCAGGCCCGGTGGCTGACCGAAAGTGTCGGATGACGGCTTTGAGCCCATTGTGTCATATGCTGTGCGTTGCACGAAGGTCTGCTAATGGTGTTAGATTAGGATCGCTCAAAACCTCCGGAACAAAATGCCAATTTTTACACGCCTTAACGAAGAATGGAACGCGGAACCGAACGCGCCACACCTCTCACTCAAACATGATGACGAAACACTCTTTGCCTTTATGAAACCAAATCCGTGGCTGTACCCGAAGTACGAAGGCATATCTAAAATTATTGTCAAATTTGGCGGCTGTGCAATGTATAGAGTGACGCCCGTGAACGATCATGGCTGGTATTTGGGACAATGCCGCTTTAGCCAAATTGCACCGTCATGGGGAGAGTTCTACGAAGTTTCTGGCGATACTAGAGATGATGTTGATACTACGCCTTGGATAAAACTGAACGGCAATGGTGAACGACATTTTCACTTCTATCTGAGAGATGAAACTCTGGAAGTCAAAGCTCAAGATTGGTCAATGCGCCCCGAAAACTGACCTTCAAGTCCGTCTATGGATGGACGGCAAAGTCCGCGTTGCAGACATTTGAATTTGAATAGTCCGGGGTTTTGGGCCGTGTGATTGGGCGGCGTCTAGATTTCCATCCAGATCGTCACCGGGCCATCGTTGATCAGCGCGACCTTCATGTCGGCCCCGAATTTTCCAGTGGCGGTGGGCAGGCCAAGGCGGCGGAGTTGGTCGGTGAAGTGCTCATAAAGGCGTTCACCCTCGGCGGGGGCGGCGGCGGTGGAGAAGCCGGGGCGATTTCCGCTGGAGGTGTCGGCAGCAAGGGTGAACTGGCTGACGACCAGAACGGACCCGCCGATATCGCTGACAGAGCGGTTCATCTTGTCGGCGTCATCGCGAAAGATACGCAGTTTGGCGATTTTACCTGCCAACTTGTCGGCCTGGGCGGTGGTGTCGCCCTGCATGGCGCAGATCAGGACCAACAGGCCCGGGCCGATTTCGCCGATGATCTGTCCGTCGACGGTGACCGACGCCTCGCTGACGCGTTGAAGTAGCGCCCTCAAATCTCTGACGCCCAGGGTGGGTTGGCCCCGGCGCGGCTGACGGTGATGGCGGCGGAATGCGCGCCCAGCGTCAGTGCCTCTGTCAGGATGCGATCGTCGAGGTTTTGCAGCGCCGGTTTGGACAGCGCGCCGGCCTGATAAAGGGCGGCAAGCACGCCAGCGTTGAATGTATCGCCCGCGCCAACCGTGTCGGCGACGGTGACCTTGGGCGCGGAGACTGTGACCTCTGCGGTTCTGGTAATACCGCGCGCGCCTTTGGCACCCTCGGTGACGCAGATCAGCGATGGGCCTTGGGCAAGCAAGTCGCGGGCGAGGGCACCGATGTTGTCGCTGCTGTCGTCTTGGCAGATCCAGTGCAGGTCTTCGTCGCTGATTTTCACAATATCCGCCAGCGCGATCATCCGGTTGATGCGGGCGCGATAGGCGGGTTCGTCCGTGATGAACGACGGGCGAATGTTTGGGTCGATCATGGTGACGCGACTCGGGGCCTCGCGGATCATCAGCGCCTCAAACGCGCTGCCGCAGGGTTCTCCGACAAGGCTGATGCCGCCAAAGAACAGCGCAGAGATGTCGGCGGGCAGGTCGGGCAGATCACCCGGGGTCAGCATCCGCATGGCGGTGTTCTCGTCGTAAAACGCATAGGTGGCCTGGCCATCGACCAGTTTGACAAAGGCCAGCGTGGTGGGGCGGGCGGATTGCACGGCGTGCGTGGCAGAGACGTTGCTGGCGGCCAGCGCCTGTTGCAACATTTCGCCAAATAGGTCGGTCGACAACCCGCTGAAAAACCCCGAAGGCGCGCCGAGGCGGCCAAGGGCGATCGCGGTATTGAACACGGCACCACCGGGGTAGGGCGCAAAGGCGGGCTCATCCGCCGTGGTCTGGCGGGGCAGCATGTCAATCAGGGCTTCGCCGCAGCAAAGGATCATGGGATCGCTCCATTCATTTTGTGGGATGCGTCTAGCGGGATGTGGTCAACAGGGCAACGCCAAGGGCCGGATTTGAGGGAAATCAACGCGGAAAACTGCGGATGGGATTACGTGTTGAGATGTCGAAAACAAATCTGGAGGAATTGACAGATGGTTGAATCATCACATGCATCCGGCTTTTGGCCGCAGCTATACGAACCGTTCCGCGCGATGGGGTCGCGGTTGTCAGAGCTTTTGGCCCCCGCGTCCGAGGCCTCTACCAATGAGGATGGCTATACGATTGCCATGGAATTGCCCGGCGTTGACGAGGCAGACATTGAGTTGAGTGTTGAAGATGGTGTCGTGACCGTGCGCGGTGAGAAAAAGAGCAGCCGCGAGGAAACCGGCGAGACCTGGTATTTCAGCGAGCGTCAGTATGGCGCGTTTCAACGCTCTTTCCGGGTGGCCCCGGATGCGGATTTGGCAGCAGTGAGCGCCGATTTGAAGGATGGGGTGTTGACGGTGACTGTGCCAAAGAAGGCCCCGGCAGAGAAGGCCGCGAAGACCGTCAAGATTCGGAAAGGCTAGGGTTTACGTCTTTGGGATGGGTGCGAGGGGCTGTCTGCCCCTCGCGCTCCCCGAAGGTATTTTCAAACCAAAGATGAGTTGGAAATGGGCTAGCCGGCCCAGGTGATCACCTCGTTGAGTGGGGCGCGGTCGGTGCGGAAGGCGTTGGCGGGGTGCGTTGTGTCTGATCTGCCAAAGGAGATGCCGCAGACGACCTGGCGATTGTCCGGCAGGTCGAACCAATCGCGCAGGAAGGGCGCAAAGCTGGCGAGGGCGGCTTGCGGGATGGAGGCTACGCCGAGGGCTTCGGCGGCGAGGGTGAAGGCGGTGACGAATGCGCCGCAATCAAGCAGGCCGTAGGGGCCCAGCTCGGCCTCTGTTGTGACGAGCGCCAAGTGTGGTGCGCCGAACAGAGTAAAGTTCTCCATCATCTGTTTGGAAGACGCGGCACGGTCGCCTTTGGTGACGCCGACGGCATCGTAAAGCGCCCATCCGCAGGTGGAGCGGCGGGCTTTATATGCGCCGGTATAGGCGGCGGGAAAGGCGATGTCGGGGGCTTGGTTGGCCGTGTTGGCTTTTGCATACAAAGCTGTGCGCAACCGGTCGGTTTCGGCCTTGCGGGTGATGTGAAGCTGCCAGGGTTGGGCGTTGCACCAGCTTGGCACGCGCTGGGCGGTTTCAACGATCTGTTCGATGGTGTCGTCGGGGATCGCATCGGGCAGGAAGGCGCGGCAGGAGTGACGGCGGTGCAGCAGCGCCGAGAGGGTTTCAATGTCAGTCATGCCTGGAACCTATTGATTTTGCGCAATGAAATATCCGGCGATACCGGCGATGATCAGGCCGATGAGGATGGCAAAGGTGATTTTCCACGCGGACCATGGGCGTTCGCCTTGCACACGACCCGTGCGGCCATTGACGACGAAACGATAGGTTTTACCGCGATATTTATAGGCCGCCAGCCAGACCGGCAGTAGGATATGTTTGAAGGTCACGTCGCTGATTTTTGTGTCGATATCGTGGATGCGCTGGCGATCGCCGCCGATGTCGAATTTCACGTCGCGCTGGATGACGCGGTCCATATGGGCGCGGGCCTCGGTGAAGCCGTCGTTTAGCTCGACGGTATAACCTTCGGCGCGAAACCCGGCCAGGAATTCCGGGCGGTAGGGTTCCAGCGCGGACAGATCCCAAGGTTCCAGCCCGTCGGTATAACGTTTGGGCAGCGACTTGGAGGCCAGCACCAGAACGTCATCAAAAAACCGCGCGACTCGGCCGCGTTTGGGCGACCAGCGCACGCGTTGTTCACGGATTTGCACCTTTTTGCCGTCGCGAGTGACCGTCTTTGTGACGTAATAGACGGTGCCACGTTCGCCGGAATAGGCCGATTTCGTATCGGCGTCAAAGGTCCAGTAAGGCACATAGATGCCCTGCATTTTGCGCCCCTTACGGGCGTATTCCTGCAGGCCCCCGGGCGCGAACCACAGGCTGCCGAGCCAGTCGGTCATCGCGCTGCGGGCGGCGCGTTCTTCCAGGCCAAAGGGCAGCAGGCCACGTGGTTTGATGTGGCGGTGCGTGCCGGTGTCGGTGACCACGGGGGTGGCGCAGAACGGGCATTCGGCGGCATGCATTTCGCTGTCAAATTCGACCTGCGCGCCGCAGTTTGGGCAGGACGAGACGCGGGTTTCTTCGATTTCGGCGTCGGGCAACCTGGCGTCGAGCGCGGCGCGGAAATCGAGTTCCTTGATGGCTCCGCCTTTGAAACTGTCTGTAAGGTCGGCCTGATTGCCGCAGTGGTCGCAGATCAATTTGCCTTCGGTCGGGGCGAAACGGAAATCGGCACCGCACTGGTCACAGGGAAAACGGTGTTCCTGTTCGGGTTCTGGCAGGGTGACGGGCGGTTCCATAAGCTTTTATGCCTCCGGCGGGGATATTTGTGAACCAGAGAAGCCCCGGATCGAAACGCGTGTTTGTGCTTGCGACACTGAGGTCAGGCCTGAGGCCGAGGCGCGGGAAAGAGGGGGGCTGCGCCTCGGTGGGTTTTTGTGCGGTTTAGCTGCCGGGTGGGGGCGGCGGCAGAATGGTGAAAAGCTGCGCCAGTTCACGCACGTCTTCGGCGATTTTCCAGCCGTCTTGTCCGGCGGTCCAGACGTGGGTGTCGCGCGTTAATTCGCCGGATGTGACCATACGGCCAAGTTTCGCCTTGGAGAACGGGCCTTTGGTCTCGCCGCCTTCGGCGATGTGCCAGACATGTTCGACGGGCGGCGGCGGCGGGGCCATCGGTTGAGTCGCGTGAACCGGTTGTGCTGTTTGCGGGACGGCCCCCCATGGCCCCTGCGCCATCTGGTTGGCCATCGCCATGCCCATCCCCATGCCAAGACCGGCCCCCATGCCGCCTCCGCCACTGGGGTTTTTCGCAGCGGCGGTCATCGCCTCGGCGGCGCTATATTGCGTGAATTTGCCGAGGTCTCCGGCGAGGCCCATGGAGGTGCGTTTGTCTAGTGCTTCCTCGACCGCTGGCGGCAAGCTGATGTTTTCGATGTAGAATTCCGGGATCGACAGGCCGTAACCGGCGACAACGCTGCTGAGTTCGGCGGCGATCATCTTGCCCAGATCGGCGGTGTTGGCCGCCATGTCCAGCACCGGGATGCCAGAGGCGGCCACCACGCGCGAGAATTCCTGCACGATGATGTTGCGGATTTGGTAACTGATTTCGTCCATGGTGAATTCGCCGTCTGTGCCGACGATTTCGGTCAGGAACAGGGCGGGGTCAGACACGCGCACGGTATAGGTGCCATAGGCGCGGATGCGGGTTGGGCCGAATTCGGGATCGCGCAGCATGATGGGGTTTTTGGTGCCCCATTTCAGATCATTGAAGCGCGTCGTGTTAACGTAATAGATCTCGGATTTGAAAGGGCTTTTGAAGCCGTGGTCCCAATGTTGCAGCGTCGTCATGATGGGCATGTTGTTGGTTTCCAACATATAAAGCCCGGGGGTGAAGACGTCGGCCAGTTGGCCTTCGTGGATGAAAACGGCGGCTTGGCCTTCGCGCACGGTCAGTTTGGCACCGTATTTGATTTCGTGCGCTTCGCGTTCAAACCGCCAGACCATCGTGTCGCGGGTGTCGTCAACCCAGTGGATCACGTCGATGAATTCACCGGAGAGGAAATCGAAAATGCCCATGGATCAGGAAGCCTTTGGTTTTTGTACTGCGGAGGTTGTGCGAGGTAGTTTTGGAGCGGGAACCGCGCTGGGTTTCGGGGTGGCCCCGCTGGGTTGATATCCGCGCGTTACACTTTCTTTTGTCGGTTGATACCCATCAACCAGAAAGGTGCGTTTTCCTTTTTCCATCCTAATCTCCAGTTTCGTCAAGGAATTCGATGGAACGAACCCCGTTAAGAGTGATCAAGCCAGATCGGCCAGGTTGGATTTCTTTCCATTGTCCCGACTCATCTTCGACATATAGGCGTTCCAAATAGATATCGCTACGTGTTGCATCACTTGCGGCAAGAGAAGCCTCGCCGAAGTATCCGCGAATAACAGTGCCGTCCTCGTAGGTTACGATTACCAGAGAGGGGGCGCGATTGTTCCCGAATGCATAGTCATGGGCCCGCTGAACCGGGTGGGCCACAGGCATGGAAAGCCGTCCGAGAAAAGCATTGTTCCAGCCACGCGATAGATTCCAGCCAAGGAGTAGCCCGAAGAGTGCCGGTAGAAACAGGATTTCTGCGAATAAAATCAGTTGCTTGTCAAGGATTGCAAGGAATTGATCTGGCAAGACTGCGATCAAGCCTGAGAATGTCAATTGGTTGATCAGGCTGAAGATGACCGCTTCGATGACAACTTCAGCGGGTTTTGGGCGCACGCCAACGATAAATCTGGACCGAACGATAATGACGATGTAACCGGCCAGCAGGTATTTGGCGAAAAACTCAAATGTTTCGGGTGTGAGGAATTGCGCCATGAGTTAACTCTCGCCGCCCATCAACTCTGCTGCGATCACTTCGGCGATCGGACGAGCCTGAGCGGCGGTCATTCCGGGGCGCATGCGGGGGTCGTAAAGCATGCGCAGCATGTATTCGTCTTGTGTGGTCAGCAGGCCGAATTCCTCGTCGTCGTTGAATACCGACGGCCGGGCTTGCGGGCTGTCGTTGGGCAGGCCAAGGCCCTGCGGCAGTTCCTCGTGGATGCAGGACAGGCGCAAGAGGTCGGGGTGTTCGGCGCGGATGATGGCGACGGCGCGGCTGTAGACGCCGTTCTCGGCGCTGTCGATGGCGAAAACCAGACAGAGCGTCGAGCGGCCCATGTTTTGCACGGTATTGACGGCAGCCGTATCGATGTCGGGGCTGATGGCACGCAATTGCGGGCCGATCACCTTACGCTCATCCTCGCCCACGACAAAGACGTGATAGTTCGGGTTGCTGTCTGTTATGGTGATGTTAAGGCCGGTCAGGCGAGCAAGGCGTTGATTGTATTTGGTAATTTTGCGTAGATCAGCATCACGTTGCGCCAGCGGGACGGTGTCGCCGAACTGAACGCTCATTCTTACGGGGCCGGTCCAGCGATGCAGACGGGTGGCGGATTCGCGCCGGACAAGCCGACCACCGACGCTGGAGAATTCCTCAAACAGGGCGATCTTGATGAAATTGTCGACCAGCTGGCGCTGGGTAAAGGGCGTATCCGGGCCGCCGCCGTCGACGCGCAGCAGGCCTTGCGTCAGGTAGTTTTGCTGAATGCGGGCGTAATAGTCGCGCATGGCGCGGCTGGCCTCTGACGGTTGTTTGACGACCGGGCCGGGCTCTGTTGGCGGGCTGGGGCGCGGGTCCGGCACCGGCGAATGCCTGACGCCCACAGGTTCACAGGCCGCCAGGGCAAAGCCCATGGCGACCATGAAAATTGCGGATATCAGACGTTTCAGGTTCACGTGGCGATCACGCGCCTCCGGGGGCCGCGCCGGCGCTGACGGCAGCACCGACGGTATCGCCGACCTTGTCGCCGCGCGCCTTGGCGCTGGTCAGGGTGTTTTTCAGTTCCTGTTCCATCTTTTGCAGTTCAACCTCTGCCTCGGCGCGGTTCTTTTTGCCTTCGTCGGCGATTTGCAGCGATTCTTCGATGGTTGCGATCAACTCGGCGTTGGCGGTTTTCACGGCCTCGATGTCGAACACGCCACGCTCCATTTCAGTGCGGATCGTCTTGTTGGCCTCGCGCAGGTTCTTGGCGTTGCTGGTCAGGAGTTCGTTGGTCAGGTCGTTGGCGTCACGCACGGCGGCGGCGGCCTCGGCGCTGCGCTGAATGGTGACGGCCTGCGCCAGTTGAGTTTCCCAAAGCGGCACGGTGTTGACCAGGGTCGAGTTGATTTTGGTGACCAGCGACTTGTCGTTTTCCTGCACCAGGCGGATGCTGGGCAGCGACTGCATGGTGACCTGGCGCGTCAGTTTGAGGTCATGCACCCGGCGTTCCAGATCGTCGCGGGCGGCGCGCAGGTCGCGCAGTTCCTGCGCCTTGATGATACCCTGATCTTCGGCGGCATCGGCGACTTCTTTTTCCTTGGCGGGGATGGTTTCTGCGTCAAGCTGTTCCAGCTTTTCCTGACCGGCAGAGATGTAAAGCGCCAGCTCGTCGTAGAAATTCAGCGTCTTTTCATACAGAACATCCAGCGATTTTATGTCTTTCAGCAGCTTGTGCTCATGGCCCAGCAGGTTGTCTGTGACCTTGTCCAACTGGCTTTGCACGTCTTCAAACCGGGCGACAAACTTGGCCATCGGGGCCGCGCGGCCCAGCAGCTTTTCCCACAGGGACCGCTTGCGGCGCACGTCCAGTTCGGACACCGAAAAGCCACGGATGGTCGAGACGATGCTGCGCAGGCTGTCGCCAGCCGGGCCGACATCCTTGTTGCGCACATCGGCCAGCATGGCCTGGCTGATCACCTGCAATTCGGACTGCGCGCCAGAGCCGAAATTGATGATCGAGTTTGTATCGGCCATATCCAGCTCGTCCATGCGGCGCTGGATTTCCGCAGCGACAGGCGCGTCGGCCTCTTTCATCGGGACAAGCGCTGTGGATGGGTCGGGAAGAATGACCGCGGTCACGGCCTCTATTTCTTTCAGATCGGCCTCGGCTTTTTGGCGGATATTCTCGGTCATGGGGAACTCTCCTGGAACTTATTCGAATGACGGTTTCACGCCCTCGCGCGCCAGTCGGTCGCGCAGGACGCTGATCTCGATATCAAGATCGGTGCGGTTGTCTGTCAGCAGCTTGGTGGTCTGAGCGGCAAAGCCAGCCTCTAGGTCATCAAGCAGGGCGGTATAGTCGGTTTTCGCCTGCGCATCCTGGGTGCGGGCATAAATGTCGGCGAATTTGACCGTCGCGTCGCGCGCGCCCATCAGGTAGACCGACAGGTATTTGCGGGCCGAGGTCAGGTCGCGCGGATCGTCCTCAATGGTGCGGAACATGTCGCGCACGGTGGTCTGGAACTGTTCGACGCGGCGGGTCATGCTGCGGTCTTCGGCGCGCAGAATGGCGTCAGACATGGCGCGCAGGTGTTCCTCGCCCTTGTCGACGGCGCGCGCGACACGGTCAGATTGATAGCTGTCGATGCCCTCTGCGCCCTTATCGGACAGCGGGTCAGGGCCGAAGGACAGGAAGTGAAGCGCAGTGCCCAGAACGGCAAAGACAACGGCCCCAATCAGGCTGTGGCCCGCGATACCGACCACGCCAAGACCAAGGCCGGTCAGGACCGATGCGAAGATTTTACGCGGCATGGCCGGGCGTTTGGCGATTTTACGGGCATCATAGGCCTCATGCGCCTTGATGCCCTCGCGGGTCATCCAGGCCGCAAGGATCAGGATGCCAAAGGCGGCCAGATATTGCGCCATGCCGACGGGGCCGGCCGTAAACGCCTTCCAGATCAGCGGAAAGGGCGCGAAGAACAGCAGATTGACGCGGCCCCCGGCGCGGGTGCGTTGCTTGCCGGCAAAGGGCGACTTTGGCGCGGGTTTCGCGTTGTCTGTCTTGCCTTCGGGGCTGAAATCGCCGCCATACCGTTGTGCCATGATCAGGCCCCGGTCGCCGTGAAAGACGCATAAAGGATCAGCGCCATCAACAGGGCAAAGGCCAGTTTTTGCAGGCCATCAGAACTCATATCACGTCCTCTTTCCGGGGCATCGGGGCGCAGCATTTATATAGGCGATGTGCCGCCTTTCTACCAGAGTTAACCATTATTTACGCCGTGATTTGCGCCGTGCGACTGTTCGGCGTGGCGTTCTGCGGCCAGTTTGCGCGAATAGCCCGATTGCACCGCCTCGACCGCGACCAGAACGACGACCGAGAAATAGAAGGTGGTCTTGGACATCGGGATCAGATCGTAGCCCATGATCTTGATCTGCAGGCCATTGTCGTGCACAGCGTGGGCGGCGGCTGGCCCAGCCTCGCCCAGCAGGACGACTCCGACGATCAGCAGGATGAACAGGCCTAAAACCTCATACATGCGGTTCTTTTCAAGGAATTTCGTCACGCCGTCGGCCAGCACCAGCATCGCAAGGCCTGACAACAGGATCGCGATGGCCAAAACCGGGAAGACATCGGTGATGGCCAGCGCCGAGAGGATGGAATCAAAGCTGAAGATCAGGTTCATCAACACGATCAGGCCAATCACCCGTGTCGCCGACATGCCGCGCCCGTTGCCCACGTCGGTATCAAGGTGATCAATCGACAGCATATGGCCGATTTCCTTGAACGCGGTGTACATGATGAAAATGCCGCCAATGACAAAGATGATTGTGGCAAAATTCACGCCGCCTTCCAGGATGCCGGGCCAGGCAAAGACGAAAAACGGTTCTGACAGGGCATCGATCAGCTGAATCATGGTGAATAGCAGGACGACCCGCAGGGCGACCGCGATGATGATGCCCCAGAAGCGCACCGATTTCTGCATCGCCACCGGCGCGCGTTGCGATTGGATGGAAATATAAAGCAGGTTGTCAAAGCCCAGTACTGCCTGCAAAAAGCAAAGCATCAGCAGGTTGCCCATGTTTTCGATTGTCAAAAGCTCAGCCATCGCCGCCGTCCCCGTCACTGTATTGTTCAATTCGTCGGCTAGACCAATACAGATGCAGGGGACAACGACAAGGGTTCAGGGTTACAGATTTTTCCCCCCTAAGTGGGAATCCGCCGGGTTTGTCAGCAGCATCAAGGCGGTGGCGGCCATCAGCAGCACGCCACCCGACGCGACGGTGCGCAGCGTGTTGAACAGTTGCCAGCGGCCAGTGAAGGCCAACCAGGTATCGCGCGCGGCCTCGGGGGTGTCATAGCTGACTTGCGCCAGCGTGTTGCGCACGACTGCGTTGATGCTTTGCATCGCCTTGATGGCCACGTCGGGGCAAGGATATCCAGCCCCCAGATGACCGCGCAGCGAAAGGCGTAGAAAAAGCCAAAAATCGCGCCGCTGCTTAGGACCGCGATAAGGGACAGGTTGCGGGCGAGGGATATCATGGTGGCTTCCAAGAGGTGTAATGGTATGTACGGTTGCATAGATGCGTAACTTTGTGTACGGTATGTCAAGCGGGTTGGAGGATGAGATGAAGGCGGAAGATCGCGACGCGCGCAAAGCGCAGATCACGCAGGCGGCTTATGCGGTGCTGGCAGAGCGCGGCTATGCGGGCACGTCGATGTTGGCGATTGCCAAGCGTGCGAAGGCGTCGAATGAGACGCTGTATCGCTGGTATGGCGACAAACAGGGGCTGTTTCGGGCCTTGATTGTCGACAATGCCGCCGAGGTGCGTACGCATCTGGAGCAGGGGCTGACGGCGGATGCGCCTGCAATGTGGGTGATTGCCGATTTGGGGCCGTTATTATTGGAATTGCTTACAAGTGACCGGGCGATTGCCCTGAATCGCGCGGCGGCGGCGGATGGTGATGGGGTTTTGGGGCGAGCGCTGGCGGAATCAGGCCGCGAGGCGGTTGGCCCGATGATCGTGCCGCTACTGCAGCGTGCGCAGGCAGAGGGAGACTTGCAACAGGGCGAACCGGCGGATTTGCTGGCGTTGTATCTGGATCTGCTGGTCGGCGACATGCAAATGCGTCGCGCGATTGGGGTGATCGCCGCGCCCGGTGCCGCCGACTGCGCCGCGC
>Ga0315339_1003067_pt1 | contig 12055 bp, 13 predicted proteins | sample ASW17metaG_FD_204514 | JGI IMG/M metagenome (GOLD analysis project Ga0315339, IMG submission 204514) | Ammonia-oxidizing marine archaeal communities from Pacific Ocean, United States - ASW #17 | ecosystem: Environmental > Aquatic > Marine > Oceanic | place: USA: California | collected 2016-12-05
GATATCGTACCCCAGCACAGGTACGAGCAGATCAATGCCGACTTGAACACAACGCGGTGGACGGTCTAAAGTTTGCCGCTTGAATAAGCTCAGACGGGTGTCTCAAAACCGGGCCGCAGTACAGTGGTTCGCATGTCACAGCCCTGACACAACAAACTGGCGGGACGATCGTCGTCAAAACTGCCAATGGCCTAGATTACTTCGCGCGCAAATGCTCCCTTGCGACCGGCAAACATTCGCTCAGAGGACTTCCCCGCCCGCCAAGTGACAAAGTAGCCTTCAAGATGCAATTGCACGTCGGGGCCGATGCCGCCCGGCTCATGGACAAGCAGGTGCAGCTTGCCGCATTCAACGACGGTTATATTGGCGCATGTTTTGTCGAGGAGGAGCGGGTCACTGTTTGCTGGGTGATGCGAGAGAGATTGTTGAAACGCATTGGCGCCAGCTGGGAAAGTCAATCCGCCTACTTTTCGCGCCAATCAGGTCATCTTCGCGTCCTTTTGGAGGATGCAACGCCGCTTTTCGACAGGCCGCTCGCTGTCGCCGGAATTCCCTATGGGTTTCTGCGCAGCGAAATAATCGCTCCAAACGTATTCCCGGTTGGCGATCAGCTCGCGGTGATCCCGTCCTATACGGGAGACGGCAATGCGATTGCGCTTTTTTCCGGTGTCGCCGCGGCGCAGGCGCTCCTTGCCGGTAAAGAGTCCACTTCATATCAGGCCGACATGATGGGGCGCCTGAGGCCGCAATTTCGATGGGCGAACATGGTCAATTATATGTTCGAGTATCGCGCGAGCCAACGCTTAGCGATTGCCGCCGCTGCGCGATTTCCCGGGATCGTGACACGAATTGCGCAGTCCACTCGGATCAAACAGTTTGAAGACATACTGAAATTGTAACAACTTAGACGGACCGGATCGGCCGCAGCATCGCATACAAAAGTAAGGTGGAAAGTGCTCACCGCCTCCCACTAGGTGAAAATTGACCAGAGCAGTCATAGCGAGTTTGTGAGTACCGTTTGTCGTGTGTTTTGCCTGCCATGGTTGGGGATTGGTCGCAGGCGCACTATTGTAAGGTGCCTATAGCGCCCGGTCCTTAAATATCTGCCGAGCAAGCACACGCTCAATGGAGGAATCCACATGACCACCGTCTTGCTCAGCCGCCGTAACCTCCTTGCCGTTGGCGGCGCGGTCGCGGCGACTGCGGTCTCAGGCCTTTTTGCGCAGGCCCGTGCGGACGGCCTTGCAGCGACCCAGTCGATGCGGGGCGGGTCCAACAACTACCTTCCCGGCGCGCCGATCGTGGATCGAATCGGCAATGGCGGCTTCTGGATGACGGGCACAGTGCGCCGCGCAGGCGACGGCGCTCCTCTTCCAGGACAACGCATCCAAATTTGGGCGCACACGACAGAGGGCTACGAGCGTGACCCGCACAGCCATGGGGCGACACTTTCTGATTCGAACGGGATGTTCCGTCTTGAGATGCCGCAGATAGTTCCCGCCTTTGGCCAACCGCATGGTCACCTCGCCTATGACAGTGGTGAATTCGAAACCATTTTTCTGCGTCCCGTAATGCCGAGCTCAAACGATACCAATTTGGAAGCGCACTTCGTCCTTCAATCGGTCTGACTAAGTTGGGCTCAAATGGGATGAGCTTGGTCCGCGTTATTGTAATCTGGACCGCGCTTGCAACCGCTATTGTTGTGCCGATCGCCGCTTCGGCGGCGAGCCCGCTGCTCGCATGGCGCGACCCGGTCTACATTGCAGCTGGATTTGCCGGGGTAATTGCGCTGGGCCTTATGCTCGTTCAGCCCGTTCTCGTGGGCGGATATTTGCCGGGACTGTCGTCTCATAGCAGACGGCGGGTACATCGCCGGATCGGCGCCATTCTCGTCGTGGCAGTGGTAGTCCACGTCGCGGCCCTTTGGATCACCAGTCCACCGGACGTAGTTGACGCCCTTCTCTTCGCGTCGCCGACGCCGTTCTCCGCCTGGGGCGTGATTGCCATGTGGGCAATTTTTGCCATCGCACTTCTGTTCGCGCTCCGCTGGCGGTTGCGCCTGCGACCGCGTACGTGGCGCATCGGTCATACCTCCCTCGCAGTGGTCGTCGTCGTTGGGAGTGTGGTCCATGCCATACTTATTGAGGGAACGATGGAGACGGTGACGAAGGCGGTCCTCTGCCTTTTGGTCCTCGCAGCGACCATCAAAGTTATGGCTGACCTGCGGGTGTGGGCAAAGCGCAGGTCGCCGCGATGAAGGATAAGTTGAAGCGGCAGATTGTCGAAAGCGGTCGCTCAACCCGCGTTGGCGATATCCAGAAATCGCCGCTGAGAAGAAACCAGAAATTCACCCAAAACCGGACAGCGGTTAGACCACGACTGATACGTTTTTAAACTTTCGTGCTGGCGCTCAGCTGCGGCAACGCCCGTATCAGTCGCGCAAGAGCTCGTTGATCGAGGTCTTGGAACGGGTCTGTTCATCCACTGTCTTGACGATGACCGCGCAATAGAGTGATGGACCTGCTTCGCCATTGGGCAGCGGCTTGCCGGGTAATGTGCCAGGGACCAAGACCGAATAGGGCGGTACCTGCCCTATATGGATTGTCCCATTTGCCCGATCGACGATTTTGGTCGAGGCGCCGAGAAAAACACCCATCGAGAGAACCGAGCCTTCACCGACAACGACGCCTTCGGCGACCTCGGATCGGGCGCCGATAAAGCAATTGTCCTCGATTATTACTGGGCCCGCCTGCAGCGGTTCGAGCACGCCGCCGATGCCGGCGCCGCCGGACACATGGCAATTCTTGCCGATCTGGGCGCAGGAGCCGACGGTCGCCCAAGTGTCGATCATGGTTCCTTCATCGATATAGGCGCCGAGATTTACGAAGGACGGCATCAAGACGACGCCCGGTGCAACATAGGCCGAGCGCCTGACGACGCAATTGGGGACGGCCCTGAAGCCGGCCTTCTCAAATTCCGCCGCGTCCCAGCCATCGAACTTCGACGCCACCTTGTCCCACCATTTTGAAGCGCCCGGGCCGCCACTGATTGTCACCATCGGATTGAGACGGAATGAGAGAAGGACGGCTTTCTTCAGCCATTGATTGACGACCCAGCCGCCATCTGTCTTTTCCGCGACGCGCGCCTTGCCATTGTCGAGGAGGGCGAGCGCGGTTTCGACGGCACCGCGAACCGGGTCGCCGGTCTGTGAACCGATATTGGCCCGGTCTTCAAATGCAGCCTCAATGGTGGTTTGTAGAATGGCTGTATCTCTCATTGGCGATCCGCCCTTTCGTTTTCCTGTTCCGACAGGCGATGAAATCGCCGGCAAATTAAGCGAAGCGCCGAACTCGCGCAAATCGTCGGCGTTCCTATCCCTTGTTGTGTTCGCTTTTGGTGCTGACCAGCACTTTGTCGATCCGCCGTCCGTCTAGATCGACGATTTCGAACACTATGTTGCCTCGTTCGACAATTTCGCCGGCGATTGGTAAATGGCCAAGGCGATGGATGATATAACCGGCGACGGTCTCGAAATCGCCCTCCTCGCGCAGATCCCGGACACCGCAGATATCCTCGAATTCGTCAATCGGCATCAATCCGTCGACCAGCCAGGACCCGTCGGGCCGTTGCACGAACATCGGGCCTTCATCCTCGTCACGATCCGGTAGCGCGCCGGCGATCCCCTCAAGGACATCAGTCGCCGTGACAATCCCTTCCGTCGCACCATATTCGTCGACAACCACCGCGATACGCACGCCCTCATGGCGAAAAAGGTCGATAAGTTTTAGGACTGGCGTGCGCTCGGTTACGAAGAGCGTCGCGCCGACCCGCTTGGCGATTTCGATCGGCTCACGACGCAGCGCGGTTCGCAAGAGGTCGCGGGCCTTGATCAGCCCGATGGCCTTGTCGATCGTCCCCTCGCAGACCAGATATTCGCTACGCGGCGTGGCCTCGACCAGTTCGACAACGGCCTCATGCCCAGCCGATATGTCGATCCAGATAATGTCGGATCTCTGCGTCATGATGGCGCGCACGGATCGGTCGGCCAGCCTGAGCACGCCTTCGATCATTGCCCGCTCTTGCGGGACGAATGTTCCCGCCCGCGTACCCTCCGCGATCAGCGACTTGACCTCGTCCTCGCTCACCGGTGTTTGCCGCGTCCCGGCAAGTCCGAGAAGCCGAATCACAGTGTCCGTCGAAATGCGCAAGAGCCAAACCGCCGGCGCTGCGACATAAGACAGAATTCTCATCGGCCGGGCGATCCGCGTCGCGGTACGTTCCGGATCGGCAAGAGCAATTCGTTTGGGGACCAATTCGCCAATAACCAACGACAGATATGTGATGGCGACAACGACGACGACGATTGCAATCCGCTCGCCATGCGGTGCCGCCCAGGCGAATTGGTTGAGTTGCTCGCCGAGCGGCCCGGCGAGTGTTGCCCCGCTATAGGCACCGGCGAAGATGCCGACGAGTGTAATTCCAATCTGGACAGTCGACAGGAAGCGGCTCGGGTCGGCGATGAGTTGCAATGCCACGCGCGCTCCGGCGTTCGCCCGTCTGGCGAGGCTCTCGAGCCGGGCTTTGCGGGACGAAACAATCGCCATTTCAGACATGGCGAGAACGCCGTTAAACACCGTCAGCAGAAGAACGATGGATATTTCGACATAGGGCATGTTTGCAGATCCTGATTAGTCGACTGCATGCGTCGAATGCTGAGTCTTAATACGCGAGCGCTGTCCGTGCCGACCGCGAGGGCTATTCTACTGCGCTTTCTTGGAGAGCGCGGTGACCAGGTTTTGCAGGAAATCACCGAGGTCCTCGGTGAGGTAATCGATGTGGTCGGCGTCGCGTCCCTCCAGTTCCCAATCCTCGTGAAAAACCTCGCGGGTTCCGCCGGGAACAACCAGCACCGTTTGCATTCCGAGTGCCTTGGGGACGACGAGGTTGCGCGCCAAATCTTCGAACATCGCGGTCCTGGCGGGCACCACACCGGTTGCGGTGACAAAACTGTCATAGGGCTCGCGGTTTGGTTTCGGCAAAAGGTTGGCGCGAACGATATCGAAAATGTCCTCGAAGTGGTCGGTGAAGCCGATCCTTTCTGCAACCCTTTCGGCATGGCGGCGCGAACCATTGGTCAGGATAAATTTTCGGCCGGGTAGGTGGGCGATCGCCGAGGTCAGCGCCGGGTTGGCGTCCACCGGGCTGTGGTCGATGTCGTGAACATATTCGAGAAACTCGTCGGGATGGATGTTGTGCTCCAGCATCAGGCCGCGAAGCGTCGTGCCGTAGCGCCGATAATAATCTTTCTGGACGCGGTGCGCCTCATTTGGGCCGAGCTTGAGTAGCCGCTGAACATAGTCCTTTATACGTTGATCAACTTGCAGAAAGAGGTTTGTGTGGCGCGGATAAAGCGTGTTGTCGAGATCGAAGACCCACGCATCGACAATGCCGAACGGTGAATAATCGCGCTCGGGATCGGCGTCCGCCGGCGGCGGCTCGGCGGCATTCATGGCCGGATCAGAGTTCCTGCGCCATGGTCGGTGAACAGTTCGAGAAGGACGGCGTGCGGGGTCTTGCCGTTGAGGATGACGACGCCCTCGACACCGCGTGAAAGCGCGTCAATACAGGTTTCGACCTTCGGAATCATGCCGCCCGAGATCGTGCCGTCGGCGATCAGCTCGTTGATCTCGGCCACGGTCAGCTCCTTGAGCAAATTGCCTTGTTTGTCGAGAACGCCGGGAACGTCGGTGAGAAATAAAAGGCGTGCCGCATTGAGCGCGCCAGCGATGGCGCCGGCGAAAGTATCGGCGTTGACATTGTAAGTCTCTCCATCTTTGCCTGGTGCGACCGGCGCGATAACCGGGATCAGATCGGCGCCGAGTACCATGTCGATAACCGCTCGATTGACCGTCTTAGGTTCTCCGACGAAACCAAGATCGATAGCCTTTTCGATATTCGAATCGGGGTCCTTGGCGGTTTTATTGACTTTTTCGGCAAAGACCATGTTGCCGTCTTTGCCGGAGAGGCCGACGGCCTTGCCGCCCTCGGCGTTGATAGCCATCACGATCTCTTTGTTGATCGATCCGGCAAGCACCATCTCGACGATTTGGACGGTCGGCTTGTCGGTGACGCGCAGCCCGGCCTTGAACTCGGATTTGATCCCGAGCTTGTCGAGCATGTTGCCAATTTGCGGCCCGCCGCCATGCACGATGACCGGACGGGCACCCGAAGTCTCGAGAAGCGTGACGTCGCGGGCAAAGGCTTTGGCAAGGTCGGCGTCACCCATGGCGTTGCCGCCATATTTCACCACGACAACCTTCTCATCATAGGCGAGCATATAGGGCAAAGCCGCCGATATCAGGCGCGCCCGCGTGATGGCGTCGGCGGTTTCCTGTTGGTCAATGGCGTTCATGGTTAGGCCCAGTGGAAATATGGGCCGATTCTATAGCGGCTTTCCGGCCGGCTCACAAATTTTCGGACACGGATTGCATGGTCCCCCAAAGCGCCGGTTATCCCGTCAATCGCCGGCGCTACGGCTGAGAAGGACGAGGTCAGTCGTCTCGAGCCGACCCTCGGCAATTACGCTGAAACCTGCCCACAAATTGGTGTCACGCCGCCATGTCCCGGTCTTGGCGATGACATAAGTCGGTTCCACGGTTCCACCAATCCTGTCGCGTATTTCTTCCACGTCTTCGACATAAACAAGATGATGATCGAAATGATAGGAAAGCGATCCCCGATAGATATCATAGACAAGGATTGGCCGCCCTTCCGGCACCTGGCGATCGAAGCTCGCTGCAATGTGGCGCGGGCTGAAAACGCGATCGAGGTCGGGCAGGATGATGGCCTTCACCGCAATTACAATAATCGCCGTGGCTACGACACCGGCAACCAGGCGCGCTTCGCCCCGTAGTCGCGCCGCAATGGCGAGTGGAATTGCGGTGAGAGACAGGGCCGCTGCGGCTTGGGTGAGGGTTTCGAGGCTGACATAGTTCGCCAATCCGGCCTGGTCTTTTGCCGAGGCAAAGCTGATAGCCCAGACCAATGCCGGTGGCGCGATCAGCGCGGTTGACGCCAAGGCGACATAAAACCAGTCGACTATCCGCGGCGCCCCGGCGTCGAGTCGCCAATAGGCGATCGCCACAAGAACCATAAGAGCCGGAGCAACCGGCAGGAGGAAGTGAATGTTCTTTTGCGCGACGAGGCTGAGAAGAAGAACCACAATTACGAGATAAGGAACGATAAATCGCAGACCGGGCGAGGGGCGCACGCGATCATACGCGGGCATCGCACCGAACACCGATTCGCGGATCCTTTTTGTAAGAAAGACCGGAGCGAACAACAGCCACGGCATCAGCGTGCCAGCAAGCCAAAGTGGATAGAGCCACCACGCTCTGTTCGAGTCGCGACCGGATAGGGCTCGCTCAATAATCTGTTCAGCGAAAAGCTCCTCGAAGATGCGACTGCCGAATGTAGCGTGGAGACTGACCAGCCAGAGCAGAGCCGGAAGCAGCAACGGGGCAAGAGACCATAGGAGGTCGGCGCGCACGAGGCGCCGCAGGCGCCGGGTTGCGGCGAGATATGCAAGGACCGCCAGTAGTGGGATGAGGGCACCGAACGGGCCCTTGACCAGCACCGCCAGCCCGGCCAGCAATCCGCCGAGCAGCGGCCGAAAATTAGTATTGCCACGCTCGATTCCTCGAATGTAGGTGGCGATCGAAAAAAGGATGAGACCGCTGAACAGGAGGTCCATTCGTACGATCTGCATGTGGATGGCGATCCACGGTACGGCCAGAAGGACAAGATTGGCGGTCCTGATCGTGCGGCGGCCGAACCCGGCGGCACGGAGGAAGGCGTCGCTTGCCGCTAGGAAGAAGAAGGCCGTCAGTGCAACCACGATGAAGAATACGCCGGGCGCCGTCGTTCCGGTGAGCTCGGTGACCAGTCTGATGAGGCTGAAGAATAGCGGTGGCTTGTCGGGATAGTACTCATCGCCGATCGTCAGCGTGAACCAGGTATCGTTCTGGATTATCTCCTTGACGACGCTGCCATAGCGACTTTCGTCACGGAAAAAGAGATCTCGTTCGAAGAGGTAAGGCAGACAATAGACGGCGATGATCGCAAGGTAGAGGAAGTGATCGCGCGCAACGGTCCAAAAACCGTGCGGCATCTCAATTCGCCTCCCGTTGGTCTCCACCGGCCAGGTCATTCGTTGGCGAGCGCCGCGATCTCGGCCCGTAGCAATTCTATCCCGAGACCGGTTTGCGCCGAAGTTGCGACGATCTCGGGATATGCCGCCGGGCGTTTGACCAGTGCCCTGCGCATCTCCTCAAGAATATCTTCAAGGGCCGGAGGTTTCAGCTTGTCCGCTTTAGTCAGTACAATCTGATAAGAGACCGCTGCCTTGTCGAGGAGGTCGAGTGTTTTTCGGTCATTGTCCTTGATGCCGTGGCGGGCGTCGATGAGCAGATAGACTCGGCGAAGATTGGCTCGGCCGCGCAGAAAAGCAAAAATAAGCCGCGTCCAATCCCTGATCAACTTCTTTGAGGCGCGGGCGTAGCCATAGCCGGGCATGTCGACGATCATCGGGCCCATATCGGCGGCGAAGAAATTCAGCTCCTGCGTTCGGCCAGGCGTGTTCGACGTGCGGGCAAGCGCCTTCTGCCCGACAAGGGCATTGATCAACGAGGATTTGCCGACATTGGAGCGTCCGGCGAAGGCAATCTCTATCTCGCTCGGCTCGGGAAGGGCTGCAAGCGTCGGCGTTCCGAGGACAAAGTGCCATGGGCGCGCGAAAAGAAGGCGGCCGGCTTCGATCCGCCAGGAATCGTCGTGGCCAGGGGACGCGTCCGGCATGACCTAGTGCGCTCCTGCCGATGATCCGGCATGGCCGCCAGATGAATTGCCGGAGAGGGGATGGCGGCCTTTGCAGGCAGGATCCTTCATGATCGATACCGGCTCATTGCCCTTTAGCACTTTGGCAGGACGCTGCGGTCAGCTATCTCGCAAGGATTTCAACTCTTGGCGCCCGCGTCCTTCGGTTTTCGCTTGAATGTCGCCGCCATATTACCCCAAAGGTCCACGTTAACCCCCTGTCGGCGCATGATGACGTATTGCTGGAGAACCGAAAGCGTATTGTTCCATGCCCAATAGATCACAAGGCCGGCCGGGAAGGTGGCGAGCATGAATGTAAAAACCACCGGCATCCAAGTGAAGATCATTTGTTGCATCGGATCGGTTGGTGCCGGGTTGAGCTTCATCTGAATGAACATCGTAAAGCCCATGATCAGCGGCCAGACGCCGACCATCATGAAAAGCGGCGGATCCCAGGGGATCAGTCCAAACAGATTGAATATCGAAGTCGGGTCGGGCGCGGCGAGATCCTGGACCCAGCCAAAGAACGGCGCCTGGCGCATCTCGATGGTGACAAACAGCACTTTATAAAGCGCGAAAAAGACCGGGACCTGAACCAACATTGGCCAGCACCCGGCGACCGGGTTGATCTTCTCGGTCTTGTAAAGTTCCATCAGCGCTTTTTGCTGCGCCGCCCGGTCGTCCTTGAAGCGCTCACGGATTTCCATCATCTGCGGCTGGACCTTCTTCATCATGCTCATCGATTTGTATGATTTGTTGGCGAGCGGGAAGAAAACGAGCTTGATGAGGACAGTGACGGCAAGAATCGCTAGGCCGAAATTGCCAAGGAAATTGAAGAATATGTCCATCAATTGGAACAGCGGCTTGGTAATAAAACCGAACCAACCCCAGTCAATCAGGAGTGCGAAATTGTAGATATCAAGGTCATCCGCGTACCCGTCGATGACGATAACCTGCTTGGCGCCAGCAAAGAGTTGGTTCGTGGTCTGTGCCGTCCCTTTGGCAGGTACAGCGATAGCCTCACTTCTAAAATCCGCCTGGTAAAGAAGGTTTGGCTGCTCGAATTCAGCGAAGCGGGCGCTGAACGGGCGGTTTTTGTCGGGGATTAGCGCCGTCGCCCAGTATTTGTCCGTAATCCCCAGCCAACCCCGATCGGTATCCGGATAGGCGAACTCCTTGTCGTCGCCGAAGCCTTTTAGAAACCAGCCGTCGGTATAGCCGATCTCCTCCAGACCCTCGTCGCCAAGAACGCCGATCATCCCCTCGTGTAAAATGATCCATCCTTGGACATTCGGCAGCCCCAGGCGTGTAACGCGGCCGTAAGGGACAAGGCCGACGGCCTCGACGGTATTGTTCTTTACGACGTCGGTAACCGTGAACATGTAATTTTCGTCGATGGCGATCGTTCGCTCAAAGACCAGGCCGGCGTTGTTGTCATAGGTAAGCGTTACCGGGGTGCTTTCTGTCAGCCGGGCCCTGTCATTCGTCGTCCAAATTGTACTCGATCCGGGTAATTCGATGTCGGGGGTTGTTCCGATCCAACCGAATTCGGCGAAGTAGCCGGCCGGCCCGCCAGTCGGTGAAAGGAGCACGATGGTTGGACTCTCCGGGTCGATGGTCTCGCGGAAATCATTGAGGCGGAGGTCGTCGATGCGTCCACTTTTCAGATTTATCGAGCCCGACAAACGGGAAGTCGCAATTGGAATCCGCGGAGATTGCACGAGCGCGGCTTCCCGGCTCATGCCGGTCTCACCAATCGGGGCTGTCGGCGTCTCGGGGATCGGACTGGCTGTGATCGGCGGCACATCGCCGGGCGCCGGCGCTGGCGCCGCCACGTCGCTTTGCGGCTGTGCTGGCTGCGTTTCAATCGCCTCCTGGCGCGCTCGATCGATCTGCGGCTGGGCAACGAAATACTGCCAGCCGAAAAGGACGGCGATCGACAGCAAGATGGCTAGAAGGAAATTGCGATTTTCGAACATTACAGGATATCAGGACCTTGGTTTCAGCGCGTCAGCCCGCTTCGACAGCGCGGTTATTCCGCTCAATAGATCGGTAACGAGTCGCTCGAAGTCCAGTGATAAAACTGCCCGGCGGCCGACAAGGACGTAATCGGTGCCGGATTTTCCGCTGGCGGCCCCGGCTAGTCTAACCGCCTCCCGCAACCGACGCCTGATCCGATTGCGCACTACGGCGTTTCCGATTCTTTTGGTCACCGTGAAGCCGAAACGCGGCGGACGAGCTTCGTCGGACACGATTTTTCGGGCTTGAAGAACAAAACCCTGCTGGGAAATCCGCTTTCCCGCCGCCGCGGCGCGAAATTCTGACCGGGTTTTCAGACGTTCCATCTGGCGTCCCCGGGTGTGGAAACCGTGCGTGTTAAGCTGATAGGCGCTTGCGACCGCGAGCCCGCCTCGCGGCAACAATCCTGCGCCCGCCGACCGTCGCCATGCGGGCACGGAAGCCATGGCGGCGCTTGCGCACGAGCTTACTCGGTTGATAGGTCCGTTTCATGTGTCGACTCCGCGCAAAGATATTGTTTGATCGGGTTGCCGCGCCAGACCGTATTCGGGTCTGGCAGAAGGTCGTCCGGCGGCGCGCGAAGTCAATCGCGATACCACCGGATGGGCAGCCCAGTTGGCTTGGGCTTATAAGGATTAGGCAGAATCAAGTCAACGCGACAGCAGGTCGCCGATCACAACAATGCAGAGCGACAGCCTCGCCTGTATATGCATATATCGCGCCGCATAGCCCGACGGTTTTACTGGGCGCCGGACAGTGGTGCCCCGGGACGGTTTCATGACGGAAATGCTCAAACCCGATATATGCGTCATCGGCGGCGGCCCGGCGGGGATTGCCCTGGCGATCAGGGCGGCACGCAGTGCGGTTCGGGTCATCCTCGTGGAGAAGGCGGTGACCGGCGGCGCCAACCTTGCCTATGGCTCGATCCCGTCAAAAGCCCTGGTAGCCGCCGCAGGTCATTACGAATTGCTTCGCCGAGGCCCGGCATTTGGTGTTACTGGTGCCCCGCTTCAGGTCAATTTAGGTAAGGTCAACGAGCATATACGCTTGGTTGGCAACGCACTGGTGTACTGCGGCCCGGTTTTGAGACACCCGTCTGAGCTTATTCAAGCGGCAAACTTTAGACCGTCCACCGCGTTGTGTTCAAGTCGGCATTGATCTG
>Ga0315339_1003068_pt1 | contig 12052 bp, 7 predicted proteins | sample ASW17metaG_FD_204514 | JGI IMG/M metagenome (GOLD analysis project Ga0315339, IMG submission 204514) | Ammonia-oxidizing marine archaeal communities from Pacific Ocean, United States - ASW #17 | ecosystem: Environmental > Aquatic > Marine > Oceanic | place: USA: California | collected 2016-12-05
GCGCGTTGCTGTTGATCGTCGAACGCCCGTCAGGCTCCGCAATAACGGTATCGGCACCTTTGAGCAGGACCACCGCCCCGCTCTTCTTGGCGGCCTCTCGCACCGTGTCCAGCTTTCCCGTCTGCGCGGTCGACGCACCGAACAGGCCTGCAAATTCACTATCGTGGGGCGTCAGCACACAAGGGCCGGTAATCGCCGAAATAAGTCCGCCACCCCGATCGGCGAACGCGGTCAGCGCGTCCGCGTCGAGCACGCAGGCGGCTGATGTACCCAATGCCGCCAGCACGTTTGCCCGGGTTGCGTCGGTCACGCCGTTCCCGGGCCCAAGAAGAACGGCATTCCGCCGCCGCATGCTTAGCAGGTTCTCAAAATCTTCTTCACCATTGAAGCTTTCCGTCATGACGGCTGTCAGCTGAGCGGCATTCACTATCAGCGCACCTGGCGGACTCGCAATGGTTACCAAGCCTGAGCCAACCCGTAGCGCAGCTCGCGCGGCGAGGCGCGCCGCACCAGTGCTACCCGCCGCGCCGCTGACAACGACAGCGTGACCGCGGCGGTATTTGTGGTCCTGGAGTTCAGGCTTCGGAAAAGAATCACGCCACTGTGCCGGAGAATTTTCAGCCAGCTTGGGCACAATGTTTTCCAGTACGGAATTCGGGATTCCAATGTCGACAACTTTGGTCTGCCCGCATGCCATTCGACCTGGAAGTAGCAAATGCGCCGGCTTCTTCCGGAAAAAGGTGACGGTCAAATCGGCCTTGAAGTTGATGCCCAGCGCAGTTCCCATATCTCCGTGTATGCCACTCGGTATGTCGACAGCGACACGCCCCGCAACAGCATCATTTGCCGCGACTATCGTTGCCTTCGCTACGCCATCGATTTCTCTGGATAGTCCGGCGCCAAACAGGGCATCGACAATGAGCGATCGGCCTTGAATGACAGCTGGAGCCAGAGGAAGAACGTCTCCGCTCCAGGCTTCTGCCATGACCCGGGCATCACCCTTCAGATCGCCGACAGTACCAAGTAGAGCAACCCGGACGTCCCAAGCCCCAGCTTCCCGCAATAACCGAGCGATCACGAAGCCGTCGCCGCCATTGTTGCCCGGCCCGCACAGAATGACGGTCGGTCTCGGAGCCCAACGCCGGATGATAGCCCTGGTGATACCGGCACCAGCCGCCTCCATCAGTGATGCTCCGGAGACGCCGGCATTCATCGCCGCCTTGTCCGCGGCATACATTTGATCAACGGAGAGAAGTTCAGAGCTCAAATGTCGATATCCGGCTGCCAAACCCATCATGCCTTTTGTCGTTCCGCCATCGGCCGAAGCCGTTGGCGCTCGGTCCTTCTACGAATCACCACGATAAAGACGAAGGCGTAGGATCTGAGAAAATGCAAACCCATCCGCTGTCTTTCCCGCATCAAACAGTGACCGTACTTCCGGCGTCTCAGTATCCTCCTTCCGCACTCCCAACCTCTCCATCATCGGCCGGGTTACGAACGCCTCGAAGTCCGTGAACCGCAACCACATCATGTACCAATACTCAACCCCGTCCGCGAACAACTTCGAGGCCGTACGATCGAGCGCTTCGATAGCCTGCCCGCGAACCACCGTCTCATCGTGAAACGGCTTCATGAGTTGAGACCAGGTACCTGACATGTCGGGTTCGACCACATACAAGAACCCGTCGTCCTTATTTAAAACCCGTCCCGCTTCTTGCAGAGCCTGATCCATAAAGTTTTCCGGTACGTGATGGAGCGAACGGTTGAAAAACACACCGTTCGCTTTTCCATTTTCAAGCGGGATAGCCTCACCTCCGGCACACTTGAAGGTCACGCGATCACTGACCCCGGCCGGCAGGTCCGGCGGTACTTGGCGTTCATCGGGATCGATCGCCAGAACGTCTGCGCCACGCTCGGCCAACGCTTGGGCAAATCCACCGTCACCGCTTCCCACATCTACGACAAATGTATTTTCGATCTGCAGCAGGCGATCGACCACCTCAATGTGGCTCGCCTCTCCTAAATTTTTCGTGGGGATCGTTGGCGTCTCGGTCATGGGCACTCCTAAATCGATCACATTTGGATTATAATATGCTTCCGGCGAACCATGTGCCACAAGACGCCAATCGTGTGCTGTACTGAGTAGGTGCCTTAAATCGGCGGCCTTTTATCAGTAAGCGAATATGCACGCTGGTAGGCATAAGAAGCCCGCAATACGAGATGGTCGGCAAACATGGGCCCGACGATCTGCAGTCCCACTGGCAAACCATCGGACGTGAATCCACACGGGACGCTCGCGGCAGGCTGCTTGGTCATGTTGAAAGGATAGGTAAAAGGCGACCACGTAATCCACTTGGGATCATCACGTTCGCGGGGCGTGAGGGTGCCCGCCTGGAACGCCGCTACCGCCAGGCTGGGCGTCAAAAGAAGATCATATGTCTGGTGGAATTCCATCATGATTTCTCCGAGCACAGCCCGCTCATTATCCGCGGCGATATAGTCCAGCAGCGGAATCGCTCTGCCCTCTGAGACAATATCTACCAGATTCGGTTCGACCATTTTCATCTGATCTTCCGTGAAGCTTCGAAGGCCGTTGGCGGCCCCTGCCCACCACAACGTCCGAAATGCTTCCTTGGGATCGTCAAATCCTGGATCGACCCTGAATACGTCTGCGCCAAGGTCCACAAATGCGTCGGCGGCGCGAGAGGTGATGTCTGCGACTTCCTGATCAACGTCCGCGTAACCGAGATCGGCTGAATACGCAACGCGCAACCCTGCCACGCCTTGGTCAAGTCCGTCGCGATAGTCGCGCCGATCATGAGGCAGGGCCGTCCAGTCGCGATGATCCGGCTGCGAGATCACGGTCAGCATCAGTGCCGCGTCCTCCACCGTACGTGCAATGGGTCCAACGTGGCCAAGGGTGCCGAATCGGCCCATGGGCCAGGCTGGGACGCGCCCAAAGCTCGGCTTCAACCCAAAAGTGCCGGAAAATCCAGACGGAATTCGAATGGATCCGCCTCCGTCGGTGCCAATTGCCAGGTGGCACATGCCTGCCGCGATTGCCGCTGCCGCACCACCACTGGACCCACCTGGCGTCTTCTCCAGATTCCATGGGTTTCGCGTAATACCGGATACAGCGCTGTCCGTGACACCCTTCCAGCCAAATTCCGGCGTTGTCGTTTTGCCGATGATGACCGCGCCGTGCTTCCGCAAACGGGCGACGCACGGCGCGTCGTCCTGCCAGTCTTGATCCGGATCGGTCGTTTTCGACCCGAACAGCGTCGGCCATCCCTTGGCAAGCACGAGATCTTTGATCGACGTGGGAACACCGTCAACAATCCCCAAGGGCACACCGTCGCGCCAGCGTTGCTCGGACTGCCCCGCGGCACCGAGTGCGGCATCCCCATCTACGACGATGTAAGCGTTGGTTCTGTCATCGATGGCCGAAATCCGCTCCAGTGTCGTGCGCGTGACCTCAACGGGGGAGAGGCTCTGATCCCGGTAACGGTCTACGAGTTCACTCGCAGACATATACAAAATGTCATCCGACACTGATGTTCTCCTCCCGGAGCAATAGGTCATCTCATTTGAACACGATCTGCTCTGGTGCGTCGTGGGCAAAGCTATGCTTAGCTACGCCTTCTCGTCGAGTCTCGGAAACACGGTGTAGCGCTTGAGGGTCATACGGTGAATGTCATTGTGCTCGGCGGCGGCGTGATCGGCGTGACGACCGCCCACTTTCTGGCCGAGGCCGGACACGAAGTTACGGTCATTGAACGGCGCGAAGGTCCAGGTCTCGAAACGAGCTTTGCCAATGGCGGCCAAATCTCGGTCAGCCATGCCGCGCCGTGGTCGCGGCCGGAATTGCCTGGACAACTGATCCGTTGGATGGGGCGACCGGATGCGCCATTCCGCATGGTCCCGCAACCCGATCCTCACATGTGGCGCTGGGGCATCTCGTTTCTGCGCAACTGCAATGCGGCACGCTTTCACACAAACGCGGTGCGGCTTCAGCGGCTCGCCGCGTACAGCCAGAAAATGCTGACCCAGGTGCGGGAAACTACGGACATTGAATTCCATCATGCCGCGCGCGGCATCCTTTCGGTGTTTCGAACCGACGAGGCGTACGAGGCAGCCGCCGAACACGCAGACGCGCTGCGTGGTGAAGGCGTCAATAAGGAGGTTTTGAATACCCAGGAATGTTTGAGTCGTGAACCGGCCCTGCAGTATGCCGCCAAGCCGATTACCGGAGGTATTTTCTCGCCGCTTGATGAGTGCGGCGACGCCCACATATTCACACAAGAATTGGCGAAACACTGCGCACGTGCAGCCGTCACCTTCCGCTACAACGAGCGGATCATGTCCATCGATATCAGCGGCGACACGGCTACGAGCGTCACTACGGACAACGACCGCCTTGAAGCGGACGTCATCGTGGTCGCCCTGGGCAGCGAAAGCCCTCTGTTCACCCGGCCTCTCGGGATCCCGCTGCCGGTCTACCCCGTCAAAGGATACTCGGTGACTATTCCAATTGAAGGCCGCAACAACGCACCAACGATGGGTATCGCAGACGAAGAGCGTAAAATCGTGGTCGCGCGGCTTGGAGACAAACTCCGCGCGGCCGGGACGGCGGAGTTGGTGGGATACGATGGTCGGATAGATGAGCGCCGCGCCCGTTCCGTCCTCAAGCCGATGCTCGAATTGTTTCCGAACGGGGGGGACGCCGAACAAGTCACTTTCTGGACCGGGTTACGGCCGATGACGCCGGACGGTTCTCCGGTGATCGGACCGACTCGAATTCGGAATCTATATCTGAATGCAGGTCATGGCTCCGTCGGCTGGACGTTGGCCTGCGGATCAGCCCGCTTGGTCAGCGATATGATCGGCGGCGAACCATCTGAGATAGACCCGTCCGAATGGGCGCTCGCCAGGTACCATTAGCGGCGTGATATATAATCGTGTGATGACGTTGGGAGTGCAGCAGATCAAAAACCTCCGCCGGTTTACCCTCGTCCTGTGCAGTGCAAGTCTGCTCTTGGGCTGCGCTGCCTTAAACCCCAAGATCAGAGACGACTACATGGGCAAATCACTGCTGCAGCCCCACAAAGTCCCGCAGCGCGTGGAATTCGACGAGAGAGGAAACCCGATAACCGAAAAGCCCTGGTGGTATCTTTGGTATCACTTCGAAAATCTGTTCGCGTCAGATCAACCCGACTAAGCGTCCGCTTCCTCCTTGACCACGTCCATCACACCCGTCTCGTAAACCAGGTCGGGCTCTCCACTGAGTTCCAGAATTCGCTCCCGCGTGCGGTCGCGCAACGCCAGCACCGCGGTCCAGTCGGCCCCTGCGGGCGTGATCGGATCAGCGATCTTCACGGAGACTCTGCCAAATCTCGGGAACCATGATTCCGATCTCAAAATGTACCGCGTGCCGCGCACGGCGATAGGGACGACAGGCACGTTACCCTGCGCCGCGCAGGCGAACGCACCGGTCCGGAACGGCAGCAACCCCGGCATGCGCCGGAATGTGCCTTCCGGGAAGAACACGAGGGTCGTGCCTTGTGCGACGGCCTCAACCAATTTGGCAGCGTCAGCTGCGCCTTGTTGCGCATCGAATCGCTCTACAAACTTGGTTCCAAGATGGGCCAGGAAAGGACCGGTCCAGATCGAATTCGCAAGTTCCTTCTTCGCAATAAATGAATAATTTCCAGGAACCGACACCAGAAAGATGAGTCCGTCGAGATAGCTGGAGTGATTGGCGACCAAGATTTTAGGTCTGTCTGGAAGACTGGATGCGCCATCAAGTGTTAGCCGGGTTGCAGTCATCCACAGGAACGTCCTGATGCCGAAGCGCGCAAGGGACCGGCCAAGGCAGATGTTCGGAATCAGGGATACAGGCAGCCAAACAAGAACGGCGGCCAGACCGAGGGCGATCCACCACCATCCCGCATAAAGCGCTTCTCCCAGATTTCGGGCCAAGCGGCGAAGCTCGGGCACCAGACTGGCCGCGCTTAACCGCACGAACTGCCGCCGAATGGAATGACGGGTCATGGTTGCGCCATCACTCTCGTACGCCAGGCGGCACGCGGCCCGTCTGATCTTTCCGCTCGACGTCTTGAAAACGGTTTGGGGTGGAACGAGCGCAACGTCATCGGCGGTTGAACCGACGACATCAAGGGTCACCGCCTCTACGTCATTTCGCAATTCGCGCAGGCGATGGTCTGCCGTCTCGCGCGTCTCGGCCATGATGACCAGCTTTTCGGTGCCCGTTGCTGGATCAAGAACCCCGAACGCGGCCACGCAACCCATGCGGATACCATCGACCTCGCCGACAGCTCTTTCGATTTCCTGCGCATAGATGTTGCGACCCGCCTTGATGATGAGATCTTTGCGTCGGCCGGTGATGAAGATATCGCCGCCGCGCGTATAGGCCAGATCACCGCTTTCAAGCCACTCTCCATCGAATAGGGCGTCCGTCGCTGTCGGATTGCGGTAATAACCCTGCGTTGCCGACGGACCCCGAAACTGCAGCCGCCCTTCCCGCCCCTGCGGCAGTTCCCGCCCGGCATCGTCGACAATCCGGATTTCGTGGCCCGGCAGCGGGCGGCCACAGGCAACGAACGAGAGTGCGTTTGGCGTGTCGTTGGCGGGTGCTGCTTCGCCGTACAGCGCGAACCTGTCACGCTCGATACGGTCGACCTGCGGTATACCTTCCAAGAGTGGAAACGCTAGGCCGACGGAGCATTCCGCCAAGCCATACACCGGCTTCATGGTTTCACGCCGGAACCCGTATTCGGCAAAGTGCTCGCAAAAACCCTCAATCGTCCCGGCAATAACCGGTTCCGCGCCGTTTGCAGCGATCCGCCATGAACTCAGATCCAGACCCTCGATGTCACGGTCGTCGATACGCTTGAGGCACAGGTCGTATGCAAAGTTGGGCGCCGCGGAAAGCGTTCCGCCGTGCTTGTGAATGGCCCACAACCATCGTTCGGGTCGGGTCAGAAATGTGAGCGGCGACATCACAACGAATTTCACCGCGTGATAGAGACTCCCCAGCCAGGCCCCGATCAATCCCATATCGTGGTAGAGCGGCAGCCAGCTCACGAAGACGTCTGTCGACTCGGCCTTCAGGGCCGTGCCCATGGCCCGAATGTTGGCCATCAGATTAGCGTGGGTCAGCACGACCCCCTTGGGATCACCAGTGCTTCCGGACGTATATTGCAGGAATGCAACGTCATCGGAGCGCACGGCGACACGAGGCAAGTCTCCGCTCGCCAAGGATTTATTGGCCATGGAGATATCGAATGGCGTCACGACATGTCGTAACTGCTTGACCTGCGACCGGAGATAATGCGCCACGTGCTTCGCTTCCTCGATCGTAATGAGGATGACGACCTCGGCATTCGTCAGGATCGCCGCCTGGCGTTTCAGGTGATCTTCGATTTGGGACAACCGGGCGGGTGGATAGATGGGCACGGGAATACCACCCGCCATCAAGATCCCGAAGAACACGGCGAAGAATTCAGGACAAGTCGGCAACATGATCGCCACCGCCTGGCCTGGAACCAGATCGCGACGGCCTAACCCTTGTGAAACTAATCGCGCCGCGGCCCGCAGTTCAGCATGCGTCATCGTCGACTCTTTACCACTGTCGTCGATGAAGCAGACATGCGGTCTGTCGGGGTGGGTCAAGACGTGCCAATCCAGCATCTCGGTCAGCGTCGTCGTCCCTAGAGGCAGGGCTGTGACCCGCTCAAGCCCGCGTCCGCGAGCCGTACTGTCCAGGCGTGCCCGTCCATGCCCGACGCCCACAGCATCGATGGCGGACGCCAGATCCGCCAGGGATTCGACCGTTGCGAGCGCGCTGTCCGGTATGTCGACGTCCAGCTCCCGACCCAACCTGAGAAAAAGTTCGACTCGCCCGAGGCTGTCGAGCCCAAGTTCACGCTCAAGGAGCGTGTGCGTGGTCAGGTGCAATTGGCCTTGCCGGTGCGGCTGGAGTTCGAGGACCATTTGCTGCGCCACACGTAGCACAACGTCGATGATCGCTTCGGACTCCTGTGTGGATGCAGCCGGTTCCATTGTTTCGACCATGGAGTCACAACGCCGTCGCGAAAACGACATGTTAGACCGTCCCCAGCCTGTGTCACTATCAATCGAATTCCTCTGCTATAAGACTGGAAATCGCAACGGTCTTCAGCAGGGAGAATGCCCAGTGCAGTACGTCAATCTCGGTCATACGGGTCTAAAGGTCAGCCGCGTGGTACTCGGTTGCATGAGTTATGGCGGCAAATGGTACCGCGACTACATGATCGATGAGAAAGGCGCGCGCTCCCACTACAAGAAGGCTCTCGATCTCGGTATCAATTTCTTCGATACGGCCGATACGTATTCGACTGGGGAAAGCGAGGTGATTACCGGGAAATGGCTGACGAAGTACGCCAAGCGGGATGAGCTCGTTATCGCATCAAAGCTCTTCAATCCCATGGGATCCAGCCCAAACTCGGGCGGACTCAGCCGCAAGCACATCATGGAGGGCATCGATGCCAGTCTGAAGCGCTTGGGTACGGACTACCTTGATCTCTATCAGATCCATCGCTTTGACGAGGACACACCCATCGAGGAGACGCTCAAGGCGTTGCATGATGTTGTCAAGGCCGGCAAGGTCCTTTATCTCGGCGCCTCCAGCATGCTCGCCTACCAGTTCACCAAGATGCTCTACACCGCTGACCTGAACGGCTGGACCCGTTTCGTATCGATGCAGAATCACTACAACCTGATCTATCGCGAGGAGGAGCGGGAAATGATGCCGCTCTGCGAAGAGGAAGGCATCGGCGTTATTCCGTGGGCGCCACTTGCCAAGGGGTACCTATCCGGTAAACGGAAGCGCCGCGGTGCGGCGCCAACACAGCGCGCCAAGGGAGACCCTCGGTCGATCCAGCTCTATCGTCAGGATAACAACTTCGACATCATCGACCGCCTCGTGGCATTGGCCAAAAAGCGAGGCGTGACGCCCGCGCAGATTGCAATTGCCTGGATTCTACACAAGCCTTACGTCACGGCGCCCATCATCGGCGCGACTCGGGTGTCGCACATTTCTGACGCGGCGAAAGCCGTCGAGATTAAGCTCGATGACGAGGAAATGACTTACCTCGAGCAGCTTTACGAGCCTCATGAGACCTCGGGTATTGAACGGGCCAAAGGGATCCCGGTCCTCCCTGGCGCTAACATTACGAGCTGACCGAGGACATCAATCACCCCTTTGGGCGCCGATACACCTGAGGAGGAGTCGTGACGATGGAGGTCTCGGAGCAGGCCCGGCAGCTACAGTCCGAGGCACTCATTTGGGACATGACGCTGCCCTATACGGACTACGGTGATCCCGACTTGAAAGTGGCCATGCTGCAGCGCATGGCGGAGAACGGCTTCGACGTCGTGTCGCTGACAGTTGGCGGAGACTGGATGGATCTACCGTCGACTATCCAGTCGATCGCCAAGGAACGGCACTACTTCCTGGGACAGCCTGACAAGTACGTGCTGATCGAAACCGCGGATGACGTACTCCGCGCAAAGCAGAGCGGCAAACTCGCAATTGCCCTCCATTTTCAGGGCGCTAATCCAATCGCCCACGACCTCACCATGATCGATGTCTACTACAAGCTCGGCATCCGGCACATGCTCATGTGCTACAATGTGAAGACACCCATCGGCGACGGCTGTCAGGAACAAACTGACGGCGGGCTGAGCCGCCTCGGCACGGATCTCGTCCATGAGATGAACCGCGTCGGCATGCTCGTCGACGTGGCCCATACCGGCTACCGGACGAGCATGGATGTATTCGCGGCGTCCAGCGAACCCGTCATCATCTCGCATGCAAATGTCCGTGCACTCTGTGATCACACGCGCAATGTGCAGGACGATCAGATCGTGGCCTGCGCCAAGTCGGGCGGTGTCGTCGGTATCATTGCCTTTGGCCCGGTGCTCGGAGATGACGGCACGCCGCTTGTTGAACTACTGCTTCGACATATTCAGTACATCGCGGACCTGGTTGGCCCCCAGCACGTCGGGCTTGCTCTGGATTTGATCTATGACCAATCCGTTTCAAAACAGACCATGTGGAACCCATATTTCCATCCGCGCCCCATCGCCGACGTCCCGCCCGAACAGATGGACCTCATCGTCGACGGGCTCCTTGGCCGTGGATTCTCCGAGTCGGAGACGTGCGGCGTGCTCGGTGAGAATTGGCTGACCGTTGCGCGAAAGGTCTGGAAGTAACGGGAATTTATCAATCTAAAGTGGTATAAAATTGCTGTTCTGATTTTCAGGCCCGACCGGTGTTGAGGTATTGCAATGGATCAAGGTACAGCACGCGCATCCTCGGATTTCGTCGACGCAGTCGATGCCGCCATGCCCATTGCCGAGCGGCTATTCGACGATCTCGCACGTAAGACGGCAGATAGTGTTGGCGTAACCCGAGGTTCTTACGGAGAAGGCGAGCAAATAGCACACGATCTGCTGGAAGACACGGCGAAGTCGCTCGACCTCGAAATCGAGAAAGACCCGGCCGGCAACCTCTATATGACGCTTCCCGGACAGGATCGCGACGCACCAGCATGGATCGTCGGCTCCCACCTCGATTCGGTATACCACGGCGGCAATTACGACGGTGCGGCTGGCGTGGTTGCCGGCGTTACGGCACAGGCCAGCCTCCAAAAACTCGGAATCACGCCGCCGCGCGATATCAAGGTAATGGGAATCCGTGCCGAGGAATGCAGCACCTGGTTCGTGGGCCATCATGGCGGACATCTCGGAAGCCGCGCCGTCTTGGGTCTGCTGTGGCCCGACGAAATGGAATCGGCGATCCACGTTCACACCGGCAGGACGCTTGCGGAGTGCATGGATGACGCCGGTTTCGACTCTTCATATTTTCGCGGTCGCAATGAGCCATATCTCAAACCCGAGCGCATCAAAGGGTATTTCGAGCTCCACATCGAGCAAGGTCCGGTTCTGCATCACGAGGGGTTTCCCGTTGGAATCGTCACGGGCATCCGCGGATGCGTACGGGCACGGAGTGCAGAGACAAAGGGCGTCTACACCCATTCCGGAGCGGTTCCACAAGACATGCGCCAGGACGCCGTCCTGGGGACGGCCGAACTTGTGCTCGACATCGAACGGCGTTGTGACGAGGCGCGGTCGGCCGGGCAGGACATGGTGTTCGCCGCCGGCAAGTTCTTTACCGATGCCGACCACCACTCAATGGTCAAGGTCCCTGGAAAAGTTGAATTTGCCCTCGACATTCGAAGCCAGGATACCGCTGTTCTGAAAGAGATGCAGGCCTACGCAACTGAGCGCGCCGCAATCATTAGCCAGAGCCGCGGTATCGAGATCAGCCTCAACGATGTATCCCTGGTCACGCCGGCCGTGATGGATGCCGGCTTCCGCGGCCACATGCAGAAAGGTGCAAACCTGCTCGATGTGTCCTACATGGATATTCCGAGTGGCGCGGGGCACGACGCCGCCGATTTCCACGATGTGGGTATCCCCGCGGCGATGATCTTCATTCGCAACGATCACGGCAGCCACAATCCTGATGAAGCGATGGAATTGGAAGACTTCGCGCTCGGGACTAGACTGCTGACGTGGACTCTGGCGACGGTGGACTAACAACTGCTGCACCATCGGTGAGGCGATTGTCATGACAGCCCAAAGCATTGAGGCACCGAGCGTCGAAGACCTGTGCGCGAACGTCGGAGTGGTGGTGGAACCGCTCAGCGAATGGATTGGCGCAGACGTGCGGGGAGCCGACCTCAGCAAGCCCTTGTCGGATCAGGTGTTCGAGGCGATTCACGGCACCTGGCTGCAATATCAGGTCTTACGTTTTCGCAATCAGGATCTTTCCGATTCCGATCTTGTCCGGTTCAGCGGGCTGTTCGGCGAGCTTGATACCTATACTCACCCCAATCCGCTGGAACAGGACCCCTACCCCGAGATTTTCATCGTTTCCAATATCACCAAAGACGGGCAGCCCATCGGCCAGCTCGGCAATTACGCG
>Ga0315339_1003070_pt1 | contig 12050 bp, 4 predicted proteins | sample ASW17metaG_FD_204514 | JGI IMG/M metagenome (GOLD analysis project Ga0315339, IMG submission 204514) | Ammonia-oxidizing marine archaeal communities from Pacific Ocean, United States - ASW #17 | ecosystem: Environmental > Aquatic > Marine > Oceanic | place: USA: California | collected 2016-12-05
ACAACCAAACTCAATCCCCAAGGCTATCAATACATCAATCGATATGTTGCCATCACTATCGAGTTGATTCTCGATCTGTGCCTGAAGTTCTTTATCACTACCGACCTGTTCGAGAAACTGCTCTAAGTATTCCTTACTCATAAAAGCTTGGGTATATCCGTGTTTAACCAGTCCATGCTATTCGTCTCAAGTTTCCTTTGACAGTTAGCATATGTGCAAGTTTGGGATTTCGTCTGATTTTGCTACGCACTTTTACTAAACACCTACGATTACCATGAATTTGAAAATCGTACGTGGCTGATTTAAAGGTTCGGATTAGAGGATTTGAACCTCCGGTCCCTGCCTCCCGAAGGTAGTGGCTAGGCGTACTCTGTTAGCTCGAGTCTGTTAGGAATTGACTTTGCACTGTGTACCTATCAGGCGTACTATGCTTTTTAAGAAAGGAGGATCGCTAAAAGTGGAGAGGACAAGAGTCCCGTATCTTTTGGCAGCCGGCGGGCTATTGAGCGATGTTTTTCCTTGGCCAGCTGGTTGCCCGTTCGTTAATGGTAGTACTCCGACTAATCCCTCTAAAGTTCCTGCCTACAAAGTTGTAGTTGATTACAAAATTGGTGGCGAAATAGTTCAAAACGTTGCCTGATGATAAGACTGGGTTCTTAAGCACGAGGTGCGCACAGATGGCGGTATCTTGGTCTGATCGAGTCAATCGACGGAATTAGAGGATAGAGTGACTAATCCTGTTAAAACGGTGGACCAAGTTTATGATTCATGGAATGCTGCAATAGCAAAAACTTTTTTTTCTAATCAATCGAGTGGAAAACTAGTTTACCTCGATCTTGATGAAGATATGTGGCCAACCATATCGGAACAAGTTGATTCCAGGGGTGAAAATACCAAAGATAAATTCTTAGATGCGGTGAAACGTACCATTAAATTTGAGAAGGACGGTTGGGTCTTTAATTATCATTTAGAAAAAGTGGAAGATTGGAAAGAAAATCGAACGGGACCACCACCCTGCATCGCTTTGCTGGCACTGTTTGTTGTTGTAGCAGAAGGAATGATATCGGATGAAAAATATTCTAGTACTAACTACTACGGCCGTCTGGCTGAGACACTCGATGTTCGTGACAAAAACAATAAGACGAGACTTCAAAAAAGTTTCAGTCGTCAGTCGTTAAAACTGTGGGATACGTTAAACGAGTGGTTGGAATCTAACGATGGAAGATTTGGTGTCCCCACAGCGTTTTCCTTTGATCATAGAAAATATGTTGGAGTGCCTATATCTCAGGCCCTAGTTAGAGCAGGTGATAGAAAACATTTACCAAATTGTTTTCGATTATTTGGCTTACGGTCAGGTCAGCAGATCTCTCCTCCGGATATGGAGAGAATGCTTGATGATTGGTTGCCACAGTCAAATATCAGTGCTGGTCTTAAGGGTGCTTGGAAAAAAAGTAAGGATGCACGCGGAAGAATCACAGAGGTTGTCTGTATAGAGTTAGATAGTTGGGATGACATAGATATTTTTGACGGTGCTGAACAGGGCTCAGTCAGGCCGTTATTTCTGGCCTGTAGTTATCAAAAGTTTCCCCATATCAGCTTTCAATTTCGGTTCGTTTCGCCGAATAGACATGGTTCCCGGCTAGGAAAATATTCAGTCAGCACTAGCAGAGATACTGATGGCAATGAACTATTTGGTGATTCAGAAATAACGCTTGTCGACTCTGGAATTCATGGGTTTTCTTTACTTGAATCAAAAGGTGCAATCCATTTGTCAGGCACGCTACTAGCAAATATTGTTGCCAAGCATCGACAAGATGATATTTCGGTTTCAAGATATTGGAAATCGATAATCGTTCTTGTTTTTAGAGAAGAGGCGAAGCTATGGATTGAATCTAGGCGAGTCGAACTTGCTGAGCGTCATATTTTATTAGTACATAGATCACAAGTTATGGATGTTTGTGATTATCTAGATTCAGTGTGTAGCGATAAATATAGAAGATTAGACCACGATAATTTGGAGTCAATACCTAGTGAGTTTGTTGCTTTTTTTGATGTTCGTATCACAGGGATAAGAAAAATAGGACAAGAAGATCTCCAATGTCTAATTCCTGTGGCTTCAACAAATGTTGTATTTGAAGGTGGTTATTCAATAACTGGAAGAGATACTTGGCATAGAAATCGTCCGCCGACAGTGCATATAGCGACTTTGTCGAGCAACCCTTGCGTTGCTTATATAAATAGTAATCAAGACGAGAATCATCATGATTCGTTTAAGTTTACGCGGGCCAAGTCTATTGATCTTAGTCGTTTGAATCTTGCGGATGGTAATTATCAAATAGTTGTAGAAAGTGAAAATATAGATAAGAGAATAGAGAAGCTAACGACAAGAAGTTTTCATCTGAGAAGTGCTGAATCTCCTCGAATATTCAACGACAATGTGATTGTTCGATCACCCGAATTTGAATCTACATCTTGGGTGCTATCTGCTGCCGAATGTGGGGATACTGTCCCATCCACCTTCATTAATGGAGCACTGATTAAGCCTTGGGAGCCGCTTCGAAAGTTAGACAATGACATTTACTCAATACCTCGTGAGATTTCAGGAGGAAAACTTGAAGAGACTGAGCAAGTACAGCAATTCGAGACAAGACGTACACTAGAGACTCACGAACCTACGTGCTTAGAACGCGGATGTCATTTGTGGGTATTGCCCCCAGGCTCAGGATTTCAGAACAGGCGTACGAAGCAGTTGGGTAAATGTCGTGATTGTGGGGCGGAGAAATGGCATGGTTATGGAACAGTAACCAAGAAGAAAAACAAGGGTAACGCCAAAGTATTAGTTCATCACGAATCGGTGGTTCCGGTACTTATAGATTCAGTTCATTCAGGTCAACTAGATGCACCAGATGCTGAAACTGTTTACGACGCGTTAGTACACCGTGGCCGAGGGACATCTCATCACATCAAACAACTAGTGCAGCCATTGGGTAACGAGTCTTATAGGGCAACACACTATGTTACGGTCATGTCAGCATTAGGGCATATGGAGATCTCGGTTGACATCCACAGTGGAAGACTATTGGAGTGGCAGATACCGCCTCCTACAATAAACTATGTAGGCGATCAATGTATTTATCTCTCTGGACTGAGAACGCAACGTCTAGTAGAAGAGATAAGTAGTTTGGTTGAGCAATTCGGAGGTTCTACAACAAAAACAGTTCAATTAGTAGCGCCTCCTCGTATCGGAATTGTTGATCTTTCTTTAGAGCAGGTAGAGAAAATCGCGGAACTGATTCCGGAGGAGATCACAAAAACGGTTTATGTCTCCAGTATGCCATCCTGCGTATTAGCAGAACGGTTGCCATCCTTAGAAAGCCTCCTCGGGAGTTTGCCAGAAAGACGATGGCCAGATGCTCAAGTTGAAAAATTTAGCTTTGTTGACTTTAGGTGGAATCGTATCGAATATCCAGATGGCCATGGGGCATTTCGATTTTCATTAATACAAAATATGTATATGGTGGTTACCGAGGAGTCGTTTCGCACCCGGACTGGATATGTTGCAGACTACCAGTTGATCAAGCATTTGGCTGGCTTGATTTGCAAACACCCTCTCTTAGGCTATAACCCAGACACTGAATCACTTTTTGTGCCATTAGGTTGCGAACTTCCAGCTATTTATGAGCGATGCGTTGCACTTCATTCTGGACACGAACCTAAACGACTAGAATCAGGTATTGTTGAATACCGTGGTGTATCACCGAAAGTGGCACATGCTATCTGGGGATCAGTAACCAACACCTAACGAATTATTAAAGACAAGCTGATGCCATTAAATCAAACGCCATTAACGGTCTACGAGACTATACGCGAAGGATTTCTTCGTTACCTCGATACCGCGTTTTGGCTTCGCGATCAAGACCTCATGCGAGAACGCAGACGTCTCTTGGAACGAGATGGAGTAATTTTTACTGATGTATTGATTGACCCTATACCTACCTACGAATCAGATCGCTCGATTGCAGACACAATTCGCTCCGTAAATTTGCCGCCGAACATAGGCGAAAAAGTTGGTCAGATGTTGTTTGGGGATACAGATGAGGAATTTAGACTGCGGCAGCATCAGTCTCGAGCGCTTGAGGTGAGTCTCGCATCGTCTAATGAGACTATCCGAAATGCAATTGTGACCTCTGGTACTGGGTCAGGTAAGACTGAGTGTTTTTTACTGCCTATTCTCGTCCGATTACTAGCTGAGTCGCAGGAGAAAAACTGGTCTCCTCCAGCCCCATTACACCGTTGGTGGAGTAACGAGAATAGGAATGGAAGCAGCCAGTGGCGAAACTCCCGGAGTAATGAGGGGTCGAACAGAACTGCGGCAGTCCGATCTATGATTCTCTACCCAACAAATGCGCTCGTGGAAGACCAAATATCTCGACTAAGGAATGCTTTATCAAGAGCCAAGGTGGATGGAATTCCTCAATTTTTCTTTGGACGCTACACTGGCGCGACAGATGGCCATGGTGACCTCCCGCAAGGTTTAGTAACTGAACAGAGAGTAGGCGCGTGTGCGAATAACCTCAGGATTTTAGAAATAGAAAGAGACCAAATATCCTCTGAAAGGGAGGATTTATTAGCTCAGTTTCAAGATCCACGCTCCGGAGAGATGGTAACTCGATGGGACATGATTACTTCACCGCCAGATATTTTAATTACTAACTATTCCATGTTGAATGTCATTATGATGAGAAATAGAGAGTCGGAAATATTTGACTCCACTCGTCGATGGCTTAACGAAAGTCCAAACAATTGTTTTACACTTGTAGCAGACGAACTGCATTCATATAGAGGAACATCAGGGACCGAAGTGTCTCTCATATTGCGATCTTTTCTTCGTCGTATTGGACTCTCTCCAGATTCTCCACAGTTACGTTGCATTGCAACTACCGCCTCACTTGAGCCAGATGATGGAGCCGAGTATGTTGAGGAATTCTTTGGTGTAGATCGATCTACTTTTGAGTTTATACCTGGCCAAATTAGAGAGCCCGCTAGTGTTAGCCAATTGAAGCGTGAGGATTATTTACCATCACAATTACCCGATAGGAATAATAATGCCGAGCGAGTATCTAGGATGCAGGCGTTGGACTCACGTCATCAGATTGCGGAAAGTATTGCTCAAGAATGTATAAATGACGAAGGACGATACTATCCAAAGAGTCTAGCTGAGTTAGACGCCTCACTATTTTCTGACACTGGTTCACCTGATGATGGTGCATTGGCCAATACTCTTGAAGCGTTATCGGTTTCTGAGCAGTCGGCAGATCTTAGATTCAGAGCGCACATGTTTGTGCGTACAGTCAGAGGTATGTGGGCCTGTAGTAATCCCGAGTGTAGTGAAGTTGGTGAAGGTTCCCACTCTGCGCGCCACATAGGTCGGTTATTCAATCACCCCAGAATAAGGTGTGGCTGCGGGGGACGTGTTCTTGATTTACTGTATTGCTTTCAATGTGGCGAAGCTTTTCTAGGCGGGTTTTCCGAACCAGTGGCTGGCACAGCCATGAATGGTCCTTGGTATCTAGGCCCCGAAGTTGAATCGATGGCTGGCCCTGGGCGCCGGGCAGTAAATCACAGGCCGTATGGTGAGTATATGTGGTATTGGCCACATTCAACATCAGCAACTCAACCTTGGCAGGTCACTGGGCCCGGAGTAGGTCAAACAACAACCTTTAGTTTTCAGAATGCGCGGTATCACCCGAACACTGGCTTTCTGGAAATTGATCCATTTGCTAATAATTGCGGCACTGTATTTAACGCAACTCCGGTTCCCAATACTCCATACAGAATACCTGCGTTGCCTGAACGATGCCCAGCTTGTGCAAATCGGGAAATAACCCGTCCTCGAGCTACATTTTTTGGAGGCACTGTCAGATCACCGATCCGGGCTCATACGATGGGTGTTCAACAGACTACCCAGATCCTAGTGGATAGGCTTCTCGATTCAAACGTCAGTACTTCGGGAGACGGGGCTAAGACTATTGTATTTACAGATAATCGGGACGACGCTGCGGAAGCATCAGCTGGCCTTGAATTGAACCACTTTCGGGACCTCATTCGCCAGCTACTTCTCAAGGTGGGTGATCAAGAAGCTAATCTTTCTGAGTTGTTCAGTAAGAGCGCCAATGATGAACCACTGTCAGCAAGTGAGAATAGCCTCTTTGACGAAGCAACGCGTGATCCAGCTAACGCTGAGATATACAGGTACTACGTTTTAGAAGCACGTGATGCAGCACAAGAACATGAATTGGCTTCAATTAGACAATTTCAGGAAAAAGAGCGGCAGAATTCGGGTCGTGTGGCCTGGCCGACTTTAGTCCTCCAAGTCCGACGGAAACTACTTGAATTGGGAGCAAATCCAGCAGGACCAGGAAGTTCATGGCTCCGAAGTTTAGATAGTGAATGGTGGGAGTATTGCCAGTCACCTAACGACGCGTGGCAAACAATGGCAAATCAAGATGTTCGTGTCGTTGGTGAACAAAGAATAACAGAGCGCCTTCAAGGTTACATTGCGAGATCCGTATTTGATCGTGCGGGCAGAGATATTGAGTCAATCGGCTTGGGTTTTATCCGACCGGAATTAAATCCGGTATTTTCCTTATTCCAGGATGAGAGAGACTGTCTTCAATTTGTGTCAAGTTCGATTCGAATAATTGGTTTTTCTAACCGTTTTGCTGGCGGCACTGGCGCGACTACTACTAGCTTAAACATGCCACAAGCATTAGATGACTATATTGGCAGGGTATGTACGAGACACTCATTAAGTTCAAACGTACTTGCTGGAGAACTGGAAGAATTTCTAAAAAATAGTGAAATTATTGATCTGCACTGGTGCCTCCAGACAGAGACAATAAGTGTCCCGCTTGCTATCCAGTTTCGGAGTCGTGTTGTCCAACGTTGTAATACCTGTTCTCGTATACATATTCATCCGTCTCTAGGGGTATGTACATTCTTGAGGTGTAATGGCCAACTGACCGAGATTCCATACGAAGAGTCAGAGAGCGACTATTACCATTGGTTAGCGACGCAGGTTCCGCGACGTTTGAGAGTTAAAGAACTGACAGGACAGACCAAGCCGCTGGATGAGCAAAGGCGAAGGCAACGTCACTTTCGTGGAGCCTTTTTACCGCCGCCGCAAGAGAATAATCTTGCTCATGATATTGATGTTTTGAGTGTCACAACAACTATGGAAGTAGGTGTTGATATTGGATCTCTATCTTCAATTGTAATGGCGAACATGCCTCCCATGCGATTTAACTATCAGCAGAGAGTAGGTCGTGCAGGAAGAGGTGGCCAGCGGTTCTCATATGCGCTGACGCTATGTCGAGACAGAACTCACGACGATTATTTCTTTAATAATACGAGACGGATTACCGGTGATACACCACCTCCACCTTTTTTGGAGTTCAGACAACCGCAAATCGTACGAAGAGTTGCGGCGGCTGAATTATTGAGAAGAGCATTTTTAGATAGTCCGAGTGGTCAGGCATCAACTTCAACTTCACATAGTACCCATGGTGAATTTGAATCAGTCACTGATTGGGGTAATCAAAATCGACAGCAAATTGGAAGTTGGTTAGCCAGCAACGGCGATGTTGTTGAGCAAGTTGTCGATGGCTTGGTTTGCCATTCCAGAATTTCTGATGGTCAACGCAATGACTTGATTCAATGGCTCCAGTCGGAAATGTTAGAAAGAATCGATGAAGCGATAGAGGATTCAGTTTATAGGACAGATGAGTTGAGTGAAGCCTTAGCCCGGGCGGGTGTTCTACCGATGTTCGGGTTCCCAACGAGTGTTCGTCCACTATATGGGAGCCAGCCAACTAATCGTGCATCTGAGGACGGCGCTAAGGTGACAGATAGGCCTTTAGAGATGGCAATTTCCAGTTTCGCGCCAGGCGCAGAGCAACTTCGAGACGGAGAGGTGCATACAGCATGTGGTTTTGTGAGTTGGCGACCATACCGCAATAGTTTTCAAGCAGTCGATCCACTGGGAGAGGCCATTACTATCTCAAAGTGTCGAGACTGCAACGCTATTGACCGACAAAATACGAATCCTACTTGTGGTGCCTGTGGTGCAATTGTGGATACATTTGACATGTTCCAGCCTAGGGGATTTCGTACAACGTACAATCCACGCGACTATCGTGACGAAAAAGAAGGCGGACCATTCTTGGATCCACCGACAATTAATTTTTCTTTGGGAGGGCAGGAGACTCGTCGAGTGAGTTGCACAGAAGCATTTTCGCTTCGAGGAGTGGATCTCTTTCGCATAAATGATAACGACGGAAATTTGTATGACATGGAGGAACAGTCTGACCAATCATATATTGTGAATGATGCTCGCTTATATACAGCTAACAATGCACCGCGGGGTGTACAGCAAAACAGACCCGTTCGCACGGGGGCAATAGGTAGCATCAAAACAACCGACGCTCTTCTTTTGACTATTGATCGAGCAGTAATTCCCGGACCAGATCGTTATATTGAAACTAGAAACGATCTTCTTCCCGCAGGGATATCAGCATTGTATTCTTTTGCTGAGGCGCTTAGGGTCTCTGCAGCAGATCTACTTGACATTGGTCCTCAAGAAATCAATGCCGGGCTTCAATCAATACGGCCTACTAACGACACCACTACATCCCGAGTATTTTTGTGTGATGATCTTGATAATGGCGCGGGATATTGCACCCAGTTATATAGTGAAGACATTCTTGAAGATCTGCTTTTGCAAAGAATGTATCGTCATCTACTTGAAAGATGGGAAGCGGAATCACATTCGGCATCTTGTGACAAATCTTGCCCAGATTGCCTAAGAAGTTACGATAATCGACACTTGCATACGATGCTTGATTGGCGTCTTGCCGCAGACGTAATTGAAATAGCTATTGCTGGAGAACCAGACTGGAATCGATGGCTTTCCAGAGCTGATGCGGTTGTGAACACATTTCGCAATGGGTGGAGTTCAGATCAACATCGATTAGAGCTGGTCGAGTATGGAGGGCTGTGGGGAGTATTTGCCCCAGATTCTCGAAGAGCTGCGTTGTTGTCACATCCCTTATGGAGGACGGCACAACAATATTTCACTGATACTCAGAATCGATCCTACCAAGTATTGTATCAAGATCTAGATCCCACTGACTTTCGGTTTTTCCCAATTATAGAAGTGAATAATCGTCCACAAGTGTTGTATACATGGCTGTTTCCTAATCTAACTAGCGACTAAATCTCTCGCGGAAACGCAACACGTGATCGAAGCGCCACTTAGTTCTGACAGTCCTGAAGAGCGAGCGGCGAAACATCTAGCTGATGCGATTGTCAGCTATGACCCCACTCTACGTGATAGCGGACAAGTGAATATTTGTGTACTCGCTGGAGTGCAGTGTTATGGGCAATCACCGCAGGATCTTGACTTAGTAATACTAATCAACGATCGAAGGCCGTCGCCATTTATGTCTACGTCTGGGATTGCACTCAGGAACTGCTGCATCGTAATTGAATTAAAGAGTCACGATGGAAATTCAGTGAAATTCGAAGGTCCTCACTGTTATGTCCAATATTCTGAAAATTGGCACAACGTTAGTACACAAAGCCGTGGACAACTATTTTCACTACGAAACTATCTTGCAGAGAATTCTAGGATAAACCCTCCTTTTATTGTTAATCTCATATGGTTACGACAATTGCCATCGTCGATATTGCCAACCTCAAAAAGCAACCTGTTAGCCAGGGATTCAACTTGGCAGCAATTTATCGACATTGTTGTTGATCTGCAAAATGAGGCCGTAAGGCCTAAGGAAGTCCGACCACTTGCGCACTATTTTGAATGGGTAAATGTCCTCCATAAAAAAATTAGTCCGGGAGCATTAGATCGAAAAAAATTGGAAGTTGTTTCGAGAAGTATTGCAGGTACAGATAAACAATATATCGATAAGCTGGGTTCTCAGTTATTGATATTTCGAGGTCGCGGGGGAACCGGTAAAACTCTGCGATTACTACAGTTAGCTAAGTATATCTATCAGGATTTAGGTCTACGAGTTCTCTTGCTGACATACAACGTCGCACTTGCTGCAGACTTAAAAAGGCTCCTAACTCTGATGAATATTTCTGATGGTATTGCACAGCCAGGCATTGGTGTGCGTAGCGTTCACAAATTATTTCGAGATTGGTTTGTCGCTCTAGGTCTACTCGAAGATTCAGACAACGATTTCTTGGAAAAGTACGACGACCTGAAGTGTGAATTATTCAACTCTCTAACTGAAGGTGCGATAAGAAAAGATGATCTCGATGCTGCTATGAGAGAGTGTGGTCACGATCTTGCCTGGGAGTTTTTGCTAATCGATGAGTGCCAAGATTGGCCTATTAACGAAAGGGATATTCTTTATCAGTTGTATGCATATAACTCGATTGTGCTCGCAGATGGAGTAGATCAGCTAGTCCGTTCAGAGAACCCTACGGACTGGAGAGCGCCTCTCAAACGTTCCGAGGCTCAAATAGTTAGTCTTCGCCGTAGTTTAAGGTTGAAGATAAATCTTTGTGATGTCGTAAATCATGTAGCCGAGCAATTGGAAGTATCGGGTTGGAATTTGGAGCCTGAGCCAGATATTTATGGTGGTCAGATTATAGTTTTGTCCGGCGCGCCGTTTACTCGCACTGAACACAAAGAAGTTATGGATCAATTGATATCAAATGGAAATAGTCCAATAGACATGCTTTATTGTGTGCCACCACAGCTCGTTCACTCAGATGCGTCTGGACAGAGATGGTCAGAATTTGGTGCAAGCCTCAATAAATGGGGTTACAAGACTTGGGACGGAGTATCTAATAGAATTCGCTCGTCATATCCAACTTCACTTGACCAGCATCGCATAGTTCAATACGACTCGTCACGTGGATTAGAAGGATGGACTGTGGTGTGTCTTGGACTCGATCTGTTTTATGAATATAAAAAGAATCAATTTGTGCCAAATACGAGAGAAGACATGTTTATTGATGAGCAAGCGATGGCAGCTTCTTATGCGGCCCAGTGGACGATGATTCCCCTTACAAGAGCGATCGATACATTAGTTGTCCAATTTGAAGATCCAGATCATCTGCTAGCACAAATATTTTATGAAATAACTCAGAGTTATCCGAACGTAATAACTTGGAGAAGTTAACGTTTACCAAATATTAAAGAAGAATCTCTCTTTGTTTGTTGTGCCAGACCTTTTAAGAGCAGCGGCGGTACTGCGTTGCCGATTTGTATTCATTGTTGCCTATAGTTACCACTGAATTGATCTTGAGATTTGTTCGGATTGTAATGACTGGGTTCTGGAAAATAAATTGTGGTCGTTAGAAAAAAGTATCTTGAAACCATTATCTCGAAAACCAACCTCCATTCCATCTCCACCTGAGTAGAGTCCGATTGCTGTTGGCGTTATATAAACTTTATAAGATGCTGGATCATCGCCTTGCCTAATATTGGCGGGACTGCGTTGCCAATCTGTCTTTGGATGGATCTCCTACTACCGATGAACTTATATGATTCTGGAAATGTTTGAATTGCAGCAATTTCAGGTATTCGTAACCGTCGGGATGACCAATGAAACGGACCAACCCATGGCCCCGGTTGGGCTGGAATTGTCCAGGAGGGCATCTCGGGATGTAATTTCAATAAAAAGTTCCAAAATCGCGCTCCAGCTACAAATTTTGGATTGGGGTAGTTTCTTCTGGCTGTTAACGCGATATAGTTTTGTCCAGGAGGTACTTCATATAAGTCGTCTGCGTAGGTGCCACCGTCTGTTACTTCCCAGGGTTCAAAGAATCGTTTTGATCTAAATTTTGCAATGACTGATCCGCATGACACGTAAGGCGTTAATCCAAACTCTTCACTATATTCTGGTGAGCAGTGAGTTTTTTGTGGGTACTTATCTTCAAATGGATAACGTGAACCAAGTATAAAGACTCGTTTACGTTTTTGCGCAACTCCGTAGTCAAGCGCATTAGAGTTAATAACTAGA
>Ga0315339_1003071_pt1 | contig 12049 bp, 7 predicted proteins | sample ASW17metaG_FD_204514 | JGI IMG/M metagenome (GOLD analysis project Ga0315339, IMG submission 204514) | Ammonia-oxidizing marine archaeal communities from Pacific Ocean, United States - ASW #17 | ecosystem: Environmental > Aquatic > Marine > Oceanic | place: USA: California | collected 2016-12-05
CCGGTCGCTGTTGTCCTGGCGTGGGCAGGGGTTCCGGGATTCGTGTGGCTGATGCAGTTTGCCCTCGCCGCCTGGTCTGATGTTTACGACGGGCGCTTTGCGCGTCGCTACGGCGTTGTGTCCGCCAAGTTGCGCCAAGCAGACAGCGTGGCCGACACGGTCTACTTTCTGGGTGTGTTCGGGAGCATGGCCTTCGCGCACCCGGCTCTCATGCGCGAGCATCTCTGGCCGATCCTGTTGGTCCTGGTCCTGGAAGCCGGGCGCTATCCACTCGATTGGTGGAAGTTCGGTCGAGGTGCGAGTTACCACGCGATCAGTGCCAAGGCCTTCGGTGTCATGTTGGTCATCGCCGTGGTGGCCATCATGGGGTTCGGGGCAGGTTCTCCCTGGTTGTGGATTGCGCTTGCTGTCGGAGTCATTTCTGAACTCGAAGGCATCGCGATCTCGTTGATCTTGCCTGTTTGGACCCACGATGTTCCGAGCGTGTTCGCGGCTCTTGCGATCCGGAGAGATGCTTCGGCTCGGTGAGTCCGCGCCAGGATTATCTAGATGCCGTTGGGGATGCCACGGCTTTTGCAATGCTCTCGTCGAGCAGGCGAACTGTCATGTCGATATCGCCTGCGTCGAGAACGAGTGGTGGCTTGATTTTGATCACGTTGTGAAGAGGCCCGTCGGTTGAGAGCAAGACTCCTCTCGCTCGCATGGCTTGCACGACGGCATCAGCGAGATCAGCGGCTGGCTCAAGCGTCTCGCGATCGCGAACGAATTCTATGCCAAGGAAGAGCCCGCGTCCGCGTACGTCGCCGACCACTTCGTGACGATCTTTCAAACCAAGGAGACCGTGGAAAAAGTGTCGGCCGAGAGTCAGTGCCCTGTTCTGCAACTGCTCGTCGTCAATGACATCGAGGACAGCCTTGCCGACTGCGCAGCTCACGGGGTTTCCTCCAAAAGTGGAGAAGAACTCCATGCCGTTTGCAAAAGATTCTGCAATCGCGCGCGTGGTGCACACGGCTCCCATGGGGTGTCCGTTTCCGATGGGCTTGCCCATGACCACGATGTCCGGAATCGCTTCTTTTTCGCCATCCGCTTTGTCGAGTTCGAAGCCCCAAAAGGTGTCGCCCACACGGCCGAAGCCAACCTGGACCTCATCAGCGATGCAGAGACCTCCTGCATGTCGCACGTGCTCAAAGGCGGCCGAGAGGTAACCCCTCGGCAGCGGGACCTGACCTCCACACGAAAGGATGGGCTCTGCGAAGAATCCAGCGATTGATCGACCGCGCTTTTGAGCCTCGGAGAGGGTGGTCGCGAGTTTGTCGGCGTACGCAGTTCCAACGGCACGGCCTTCACCATGCACTTGCCCCCGGTAGTGGTCGGGGCTTGGTGCCACGTGCACCCAGTCCGGCTTGCCCGCACCACCAGGTCCATTGAACTTGTACGGACTCATGGCGACACAGCGGCCCGTATGTCCGTGGTAAGCCCCGTCGATCACCAGCGCATCTGTTGCTCCCGTGGCAGCCTGCGCGATGCGAAGCGCCAACTCGTTGGCTTCAGATCCTGAAGTTACGAGAAACACGGTGTCGAGTGGCTTGGGAAGTCGCTTTGTGAGCATGGACGCGTATTCGACGAAACCCTCGTGCAGATAACGCGTGTTGGTGTTGAGCAATGCGGCTTGCCGAGACAAGGCCTCGACCACTCTCGGATGGCAGTGGCCAACGTGGCAGACGTTGTTCACAAGATCTAGATAGGGCCGTCCGTCAGAGGCATAGAGGTAGCAGCCTTGGCCCTTCACGATGTGAAGAGGTGAGTCGTAGCTAAGCGAAAGATTCGGACTCGCTGTGCGGCGTCGAGCTTCGTGGAGTGCAGGTACATCTGGAGCGGGGGGGCTCGCGACATCAAGGTCGCAGCAGAGCGCACCTTCTCCCTCGCGTGGACTTTGTGTCGCAAGCTGTTCGAGAGTGCTCCAGGTGGTTTCCTCGTGGGAGAACCACGTGGCGTGTTGGCCCGTCTTTGCTCGTCGCCTGGCGCCGACCAGGGCACTGCTTGCAAGTCGAGAGCGCAGCAAGGGGAAGAGAAGGCCACGCTCGATGGCCGTGAGCGGCCGTTTTCGGTGATATCCCTCCACGATCGCAGCGGGAAGTGTCAGGCCTTGAGCCTCGGGGTGTTGTGCCGCGTAGGCGAGAGTGATTCCCAGATCTTGAACGAAGGCCCCGTGGAGTGCGTCGCCGAGATCGAGAACTCCGACGACAGCATCTTGTTCGACCAGAAGGTTCTCGTCATTTGCGTCGCCGTGAAGCATGCCCGAAGGGCATTGGGCGAGGCTGGGCTCGACAATCGCGGTTTGCTCGTGCAGGACTGACTCGAGGATCCGTCGGCGCTCCGGGCCTTCGACGAAATGGATCGCGTCGCGATGTCGAGTGCAGGTGGCGATGTCCCAGCTATGAGTGCGTCGCCCGCCGGCTGGTTCGAAGTCGATGAGCGAGACATGAATGGCAGCCAGGGTTTCACCGATCGCGCGCCCGAGTGCTTTGGAGGCTGGAGCATCACGCCAGGCTTGGCCCGGTAAGAACCGATGTATGCGGATGCGCACCGGGCGTCCGTCCCAAAAAACCGAGCGGTCCGTGGCGCCGTCCCCGTCAGGAACAATGGTGGGAACAGGGATCCCTGCCGTGGCGAGCTTTTCCAGCATCGCGGTCTCGAGATCCACATCGACCTCGGGGTCGGTTGCCACGCGAAGCACCATGGACTCACCGCTGTTGGCGCGAACCAACAGGTTGAAATTCTCACCGGCGAGCCGCGCTACGGGTGTGAGTTCTCCCCAGCCCTTGGAAACCTCATCACTTATGGCGTCGTAGATCGCCATCGTTCCGGGGTCGATGTCCATGGTCGTTGCCCTTGACGGGTCACTCGCGAGGCCCGGCCGCGAGGGACGCCGGATCCCAGAGGGACCGAGCCAAGACCGGAAGCCATCTCAGGATACTTCCCTCTCACAGAGGGGTCGAGGTGTCCAGGCTTGTGAGTGTGGGGGAGTGAGCTTTTTCCGAGTTGTCGCCCTCGAGGCGGCTGGCTGCCCCTGAGACTCGCCCGCGAGGATTCACGAGAAGTGTTGATCTGGAGTCCACTCGAACCGATTTAGAGCAGTCTTTGGCCTGCTTTGCTGGCGAAGGGGTTGGTGGTTGGTATGTGCAGAGTGGAAAGCTGGAACGATCTACTTAGGATGACGGACCGTTTCAACGGCCCGGCTTCGCCATGGGGGTGATCCCCTGGCATCACGCTGGTCGCCGTCAGATGTTCCGGAGGCATGAACATGAGCACTGAAGTCGCCGCACAACTGAGCGCGCGGATCGACAGCGCGGAGGCGACCGTCGCGGTCATTGGGCTTGGTTACGTAGGGCTGCCACTTGCGGGGGCTCTGCATTCCGCAGGCTTCAAGGTCATTGGCTACGACGTCGACCTGTCAAAGATCGAGTGTCTCGAAAAAGGTGAAAGCTATCTGGATCATTTAGGGGGAGAGCTCTTTCGCGATCTCGCAGACTCACCTCGATTCTCGGCGACACGAGAGAGCGCACCGCTCACCGAAGCAGATGTTGTGATTCTGTGCGTTCCGACGCCGCTCGGGCACCACCGAGAGCCTGACTTGCAGTTTGTGACCAAGAGTGCCGAGATGGTGGCGAGCATCCTTCGGCCTGGCCAACTCGTTGTTCTGGAATCGACGACCTATCCGGGGACGACCCGAGAAGAGGTCTTGCCGATTCTCGCTTCGACAGGGCTGACGTGCGGAGTCGATTTCTTTCTGGCCTACAGTCCTGAACGGGAAGACCCCGGGCGCGCAGACACCAAGTACGCCGCGATCTCCAAGCTTGTCGGCGGCATCGATGAAATCAGTGGCTCGTTGGCATTCGCGCTCTACTCAAGGGTCGTCAAGAGCGTTCACCTGGTTGCGAATGCCGAAGTGGGTGAGGCGGCGAAGCTCTTGGAGAACATCTACCGCGCAGTCAATATCGCGCTGGTCAATGAGATGAAGGTCGTGTTGTCACACATGAACATCGACGTCTGGGATGTCATTGATGCGGCTGCGACAAAGCCGTTCGGCTTTCACTCGTTTTATCCCGGTCCGGGTCTCGGTGGGCATTGCATTCCGATCGACCCGTTTTATCTGACCTGGAAGGCCAAAGAGTTTGGCATGAGCACGAAGTTCGTTGAACTCGCGGGCGAGGTCAATGCCGAGATGCCGAGCTATGTCGTGTCCCGGGTGATGTCTGCTCTCAACGATCAACAGAAAGCAGTCAATGGAAGTCGGGTGCTGATTCTTGGCATTGCCTACAAGAAGAACATTGGCGATGTGCGGGAAACACCGGCCGTCGAGATCATTGAACTCCTGCGTGACGGCGGAGCTGATGTCGTGTATCACGATCCGCATGTCGACATGATTCCATCCATGCGAAAGCATCAGCTGGCCATGTCTTCGGAGCCGCTTACCAAAGAGACGCTTGCTGCGACGGATTGTGTTGTCATTGTGACCGATCATGATGCTGTCGACTACGAACTCGTTGGCGCCTGCTCCTCGCTCGTTGTGGATACGCGCAATGCGATGGCCGGTTTGACGGAAACAAACGCTCAAATCGTGAAGGCTTAAAACATTGAAGCCGCTCCGAGTCATGTCGGTTGTTGGGGCGCGTCCCAATTTCATGAAGATTGGTCCGTTCGCCAAGGCGATCGATCGGCATAACCAAAAGGTTGGGAGTGGGGCGGGAAGGCTGCTCGAACATTTTCTGGTGCACACGGGCCAGCATTACGACGAGTCCATGTCGTCTTCGTTCTTCGATGTCCTGGGGATACCCGAGCCCAATGTGAATCTCGAGGTGGGCTCAGGTACTCATGCGGAGCAAGTCGGTCGCACGATGATTGCGTTTGAGCGCGTTGTGCGAGATTGGCGCCCCGATTGGGTTGTCGTCGTTGGCGATGTCAATGCGACGTGTGCGTGTTCGATCACCGCCAAGAAAGAGAACCTCAAGCTCGCGCATATCGAATCCGGTTTGCGCTCGTTTGATTGGACGATGCCCGAAGAAATCAATCGCTTGGTGACGGACAGGCTGGCGGATTTGCATTTCACTCCCGACCGCTTCGCTGACGCCAATCTGACCAATGAAGGGGTCGCGTCAGACAAGATCCATTGCGTCGGCAACATCATGATTGATTCGTTTGTTGAGCACACGGATCGAGCGAAACGCATTGACCTGAACGACCTCCTTCAGCGCAATCAACTTGAAGAGGCCCGCCGCACCACGAGTTTGTCCGACGGGGATTTTGCCGTCTTGACGATGCACCGGCCGTCCAATGTGGATGCCGCAGAAACCCTCGGGCCTCTCGTTGACTATCTCGTGACGAGCTTTTCGAAAGAGACTCCGCTCGTGTGGGCACTTCACCCGCGGACCCTTGGTCGTTTACGAGAGTTTGGGCTCTGGGAACAGGTGAAAGAGGCTCCGGGCATTCACTTGATCAACCCGGTGGGCTACCTGGACATGCTTCGCTTGAATCTTGGAGCAAAGCTGGTGTTGACCGACAGCGGTGGGATCCAAGAAGAATGTTGTGTGACCGGGACGCCGTGCATCACGTTGCGTGAAAACACAGAGCGGCCCATCACCTTGGCTGAGAATGGCGGTGTTTCCTATCTCGCTGGAAATGACGTCGGTGTGATCAGGCGGCTTTGCGATGAGTTGCTCGATGCACCAAGATTGCCTTTGCAGTTGCCGCTTTGGGACGGATGTACGGCGGACCGAATCGTCACAGTGCTCGGATCGCTGACGGACTGACTGCGATCCGACCGAGGGTCGGTCGTGCTGCGTGCCTAAGAGGTGGCAGGGCGTCGCGCGAGGCCGCGCAACTCCGAGATCTCTGATCGGCAGATCACCCAGGCCGCTGCCGCATAGAGTACAACGCCGCTCGCAACGAGTGTTCCGAGGGCCATGGTTGGTTCCATCGACTCAGCCAGGGCATATTTCCTGATCAGAAAAAGCGATGCATACATGAAGCACGCTGGTGTTCCCATTTTGAAGATGATGGCGGTCACGCGTGACGCGCGCAGGCTTGTCACCGCGCATGTGCGTCGTAGAACCACAGCGAACGTGAGCAGATAACCAATCGCCCATGCATAGGTGACGCCGCTGAGTCCCCAACGGGATCCGATGATGAGAGAGACCACCAGCAGAACGAGCGAAATGCCCTTGTTAAAGAACGCTGTTTTGACCAGTCCTTGTGCGTAGAGATAGGGCGAGATCGCTGTCTCGGCTGCGCGGAGTGGCATCACAAAAGCAATGACTTGGAGGGGGACAATCGAAAGACTCCATTTTTCGCCGAGAAAGACGGGGACAAACAGAGTGGCAACCGCCGAGATGCCAAGAAAAACCGGGAAAGAGAGCAGGCTGCTGATTCGCAAATACTTCAGCAAGTAATAGGTGGGGTTCTCCTTGTTGGCTTTGGCCATGCCATACGCGGGGAATGCCACGTTGTTGATTGTCCCTTGCAGCTTTGACAGCGGCAATGAAGAGATGTGCTTGGCGACAGAATAGAAGCCAAGTGTTTGTTTACCCAGCATGCGTCCAATCGTCAGCGCATCCAGTTGTGACCACAGCAGAAACAAAATGTTTGTGCCCGTCATCCAAGAGCCGAACGACATCACATCCTTGATGCCTTTCAAAGCAAAGCTGGGTTTTGGAAGAAAGCGGGAAACGCAGATCAAGCCTGATGTTTGCACGCTCACAACGACCAGGTAGCTCACAACAAGCGCCCAGACTCCATGCCCGGAGAGCGCCACCAAGAGCGCGGACAGGCCGCCGGCGAGCGCTGCGGTCATGTCAACCATGGAGAGTCGCCGGAAATCCAATTCTCTCATCATGAGAGCTCGCGGCAAGACTCCAAACGCCATGATCAGAAGGCCCGCACTTAATGCAGGCAGCATGCTGCTCAACTCGGGACTCTTGAAGATGTTTGCAATCGTCGGCGCTGAGAGAGCGAGTGCAGCTGTTGTGAAGCAAGAGACGGTCAGAATGAAACCGAAGGTCTTTCGCAGAATGGTTTCATCGATGTGTTTGCGCTGAACAATGGCCGCGCCGAGTCCGAGTTCGCTGATTGGTAGCAGTACCGCAATGAAAGGCATCGCCATGGCCATCAGCCCGTAGTCCTCCGGAGTGAGAATCCGGATCACATACAATGTGATGCACCAGTTGATCACCTGCCCCGCGATCTTTGCGCCTACTGCCCAGCCGAGGGCAGAAAGAACGCGAGAGCGAAGATTTGAAGTACTTATTGGACAATCTCAGGTGAAGGGGGCAAGTTGCTCGGCAGCTACTCGCGCGGGCTGAGATTCTTTCAAACCAACGGCATGGAATCCATTTGGCAGCTTGGGATGTGGCTTCCTTGACCTGCCCGCTTTCCAGATATCGGCTTAACTTGTAGATTAGGCGCTGTGTGGTTGGGGGGCGAAGCCATGCCATGATGTGTTGCAGCTTTGGCAGGTACTTCTGGCTTACTTGGTATCCCTCGATCGGAAATCGCGATGTTGAGGCAAGGAGCATGTGACTGAGTGAGCTTCTCCTCTGTGAAGCCGATTTCTGATCCTGGTGGGATCGACGGTGGCGTGATGAACAGCCATTCGCCTTGTTTGATGTGCTCTGGCAGCTAGAGCCCGTCATGCGAATCGCCATTGTCAGTTACTACGCGCCACCGGACCCAGCTGTTGCTTCGCACCGTGTCTTGCGCCTTTCGCGCACGCTTCTCAAAGCAGGGCATGAAGTCCACTGGGTGACACTCGATGAAACGCTTCTCTTGAAGCGTGATGAAACTCTTGCATCTTTAACCCCGCAGTCCATTGTGCGTCACGAACTGGGAGGGCCGACGCTGGCGGCGAGGCCGGCGGCCCGCAATCTTCCCGAGAAAGTTCTGCGAACTCTTGCCCATAAAGTCCCGGCCTGGCTCACAGTTCCTGACAAGCATGTGGAGTGGGCCTTTCGACTTTGGAGGAACCTGCCCAAACTCGCGGTTCAGTGGGATTTTGATGCAGTGTTACTCACGTGCGGACCGCACGGGCAACTCTTGGCGATTCCTCGGCTACGAAGGATTTCGCCCGGCACGAAGATCTTCGTGGACTACCGAGACCTTCTGAGCGGGAATCCTTGGACAGAAAATGCTGACACGCGAGTGCGCCGGCGGCTTCTGAAGCGTGAGCGCCGGTTATTGCAGTCAGCAGATGCTTTGTTTGTGAACTCAACGGAGGCGCTTGCCAGCTTCCGCTCTTCGGTCGGAGAGATGCCGTTCTCCGTGCAAGTGATGCGTAATGCGGCTGACTATGAACTCGCAGAAGAGATCGAGTTAGGTCGGGTCGAATTCGATGAGGGCAAATCAATCCGGATCGGTTTTTTCGGGACTATTTTCCCGCGTCGACGACTGATTCCAATTCTCAAGGCGCTCGGCAGTCTTCCGGAAGAGACTCTTCGCAACGTCACGGTCGATGTTTATTGCGACGCAGAGGGATCAAAAGATCTACTCGATGAAGACCTGGCAGCAGTCTCCCGCAGTGTCGCGGACCGAGTGCATCGTCACGAGTACGTGCCGTATGCAGAAGCCCTGAGAAATATGCGGTCGATGAGCGCCTTGCTTCTCGTCAATGGTAACGAGCCGGAAGACAACGTTTTTGTTCCAGGCAAACTGTATGACTACGTGATGGCGCGGCGCCCCATCCTGTTCATTGGTAATGTCGGAGATGCGCAGCGTATTGTTGCGGAGACATCCGGTTCGTCATGTTGCTTTACACATGCGCAGACTGCTGAGATCGCACAGGCCATTGCGTCGCTCGCCGCAGAGGCTGAAGACCTGGATCCAGTTGCCAGCTACAACTGCGAGCAGACCTTCGCGCCCTTGCTGTCTATGCTTGAGGTCGAACCGAAGGCCTGCGGTGACGCAGGTGTCATGTGAATCAGGAAGGCAGGTAAAGCGTCATGCAACCATCCAGTGTCCGGGCCCTCGTGACGGGGTCTAGTCGCGGTATCGGAGCAGCTATCGCGCGCCGCCTTGCCTCCGCTGGGCATCCGGTGATTGTGAATTACCGCACTGGCGAACAGGCGGCCGCCGAGGTTGTTGCCTCGATCCAAGAACAGGGTGGTGAAGCCCAAAGCACTTGTTTCGATGTCGCCGACCGGGAGCAAACCACTGCCGCTCTCAATGATTTGCTCGAGGATTCACGTCCTATCGGGATTCTGGTCAACAACGCAGGCGTTGCTCGTGATGCCGCTTTTCCCGCCATGCAGGGTGAAGATTGGGATGCTGTGCAAGCCACGACACTCAATGGATTCTTCAACGTCACCCGGCCGCTCGTCATGCAGATGGTGACTCAACGCTGGGGACGTATCGTGAACCTCTCGTCGATTTCAGCGTTGCGGGGGAATCGCGGCCAGGTGAATTACGCAGCTGCCAAAGCTGGAATCCTTGGTGCAACAAGGGCTCTCTCAATGGAACTGGCCAAGCGAAAGATCACGGTCAATGCCGTAGCACCAGGGCTAATCGATACGGACATGATCACAGGAGTTCCAGATTTCGTGACAAATCAGATTCCCATGAAGCGTGTTGGGAGGCCGGATGAAGTTGCCGCGCTGGTGGGCTTTCTGGCTTCAGAGGATGCGAGCTACATCACTGGGCAAACGATTGGAATCGATGGTGGCTTTGGATGACGAGCGTTGCTTCCTTTGATGTGATCGTGGCTGGAGCGGGGCCGGGCGGCAGCACGGCTGCAGCGTTGCTGGCTGAGAAGGGCCACCGTGTCTTGGTCCTGGAGAAGTCAGAGTTTCCACGGTTTCATATCGGGGAGTCACTGCTGCCAGGGTGTATGCCGATTCTCGATCGATTGAATATCGAAATCACTCCAGATGTTTTCGTGCACAAGGCCGGCGCTGAATTCGTTTGTGAAGAAAGCGGCCGCACGCAATGTTTCGATTTCTCTGAGGCACTGCCAGGTTGCGCTGAATCTGCATGGCATGTCGATAGAGCTCTCTTTGATTTGACACTGCGCAATAAGGCTCGAAGTTCAGGAGCGGAAGTGCGTCATGGCGTGCGTGTTGCGGGTGTCGATTGGAAAGACGATCGGGTTGTCGTTGACAGTAGCGGCGGAGTTTTCACAGCACGATTTTTCATCGATGCAACGGGCCAAGACCGGCTGCTGGGCCGGCAGCAGGGATCCTGCGAGCCATGCCCAGACTTTGGTCATGTGGCGATTTTTACCCATTTCGAAGGGCTGGGCGAGGAGGCCCTGCGGGAGATCGGAGACGAAGGGCGGATCCGAATCATGCTGCGTGACGAGGGTTGGGGGTGGTTGATCCCGTTGCCTGGAAGGCGCCTTAGCGTCGGTCTCGTTTGCCGAGGCAAGGTGCAACCCGAAACACTTGACGAAGGTTTGCTCTCCGGCCCCCTTTGTCGCAGGTGGACGAAAGGTGCGACTCGCCTGGGAACCCACGTGGCCCGGAACTTCAGCTATCAGAACAACGCGCCTCATGGTCCGAGGTACGCGGCGATCGGGGATGCCGCGGGCTTTCTCGACCCTGTTTTTTCGTCGGGAGTGACGTTGGCGATGCGTGGCGCCGAACAACTGGCCGACGCTTTAGGTCCGGCTTTGGATGCTGGCCTCGAAGCCCGTTTGAGCTTGCACGCCGAATATCGTCCGCCGATGGACAGGGCGTTGCGGAGCTTCTCTGCTCTACTCGACCGTTTCTATCACACACGTTTTGCCGATACGGTGTTGCTGGGGCCTTCCACCGACAACACAATGCGTCACGGAGTTATGAGCGTGTTGGCCGGAGATGTTTGGCGTGATGACAATCCTTTCCAGGAGCTCCTCCTGAAGGCTCGGCCGAGGGCCAGCCGACACCGCTAGGATCTATCATGCCTGCTCCGCGAGTTCGTCCGCTATGCGTCACTGATTACGCCAACCTGAATGCCTTGGGCGGTTCGCGGTCTGAAATCCTAGCCGCGCTGGCCGCTGGTCGAAGTGGATTGGGTTCTCCCACGGAATCATTTGGCTTCACGACGGCGGTCGGTGAAGTGCGTACGGAACTCCCCGATTTGGAGGGAGAGTTGAGTGCCTGGTCGACGCGCATTGCCAGGATGGCTGGAGTGCTTGTCGCTGAGCTTGAAGAGCCCTTGCGGCGGGCTCGCAAGCGCTGGCGTCCCGAGCGCATCGCCGTGCTGATGGGCTCGAGTACAGGAGGCGCATCGGCCACTGAAGTCGCTTATCGTCACTATGTCGAGCAGGGTGCGTTGCCAGCCGACTACAGTTTCCAAAGGCACCACACTTTTAACGCTCTCTTGAATGTCGTGGGCGAGTTGTCCGGCGCCAAAGGTCCCGCGTGGATGATTTCGACGGCGTGTACATCGAGCGCGAAACCTCTTGCTACAGCACAGCGGTTGATGGCAGCCGACATCATTGATGCGGCTATCGTGGGCGGTGTGGACACGTTGTGCGCTTTGACATTACTGGGCTTTCAGTCATTGCAAGCGCTTGACCGTCAGCCTTGCCGGCCCTTTAGTTCTGAGCGAAGCGGCATAAGTATTGGAGAGGGCGGGGCATTGGCTCTGGTTGAACGGTCAGGTGAGCCGCGCGTGCTTGTCGAAGGTGTTGGTGAAACGTCTGACGCGTATCACATCAGTGCGCCCCATCCAGAGGGGCGGGGTGCGTTGGGTGCAATGCAGGTAGCCATGAGCCAGGCTGGTTGCAGCAGCAAGGACATCGACCACATCAATGCTCACGGAACGGGTACCCATCTCAATGATGCGACTGAGGGCATCGCCATCGCAAAATTGTTTGCTGATCAGGTGCCAGTTGTTTCGACGAAGGGGTACACCGGCCACACGCTGGGGGCAGCGGGCGCAATTGAGTTCGCTTTTGCTAGCTACGCCATTGAAGAAGGTTGGATCCCGCCTTCGTTGAATTGCGAGCCGCTTGACGAGAGCGCTGGGATCTTTATTTCGAAGACCCTTCTGAAGGGTGACTTCAAGCGAGTGCTCAGCA
>Ga0315339_1003072_pt1 | contig 12049 bp, 11 predicted proteins | sample ASW17metaG_FD_204514 | JGI IMG/M metagenome (GOLD analysis project Ga0315339, IMG submission 204514) | Ammonia-oxidizing marine archaeal communities from Pacific Ocean, United States - ASW #17 | ecosystem: Environmental > Aquatic > Marine > Oceanic | place: USA: California | collected 2016-12-05
CCGCGCCGTGCCCAATGGGGACGAACGCGACAAGGACGTGGCCAACGCCATCCGATACGCCGTGGACAACGGTGCCGCGGTCATCAATATGAGCTTCGGCAAGGACTTCTCACCCGAGAAGGCGACGGTGGACGAGGCGGTCCGATACGCGGACGCGCGCGGCGTGCTCATGGTGCATGCATCCGGAAACGACGGCGCGAACCTGGCGGAGGGAGGCAACTTCCCTAACACCACCTACCAAGATGGCGGCTCCCCCAGCCTGTGGATCGAGGTTGGAGCGTCCGGGTGGCAGACGCGCGACAACCTCGCCGCCACGTTCAGCAACTATGGAGCTACGCAAGTCGACATCTTCGCCCCAGGCGTCGCCATCATGGCGGCCGCCCCGGACGACGAGTACGAAGCGAGCGACGGTACGAGCCTGTCCGCGCCGGTCGTGACCGGAATCGCGGGCTTGCTGCTGGCGTATTTTCCCGACCTGGACGCGGAATCGGTGCGGCGACTGATCCTCGACACGGCGACCGACGCCAGTGCTCAGATGGTCGTGCGGCCTGGCGACGAGGGAGACTCGGTACTCTTTGGGGAGTTGTCCGTCACGGGTGGCGTGGTGAACGCCGCGGCTGCGGTCCGGCGAGCTCTGGAGGACGCTCGGGAGCGCTGACGGCCCCTGGGCCCGAATCCGCATGATCGTCACCGCGAGGCGAAAGATGGACGGCTCCATGGACCGGGTGCTCGCGTCGAACAGGCCCTGGTAACCCGGCACTCCGTGCTTCGGTGCTAGCCTCAGGTGCGTGACGATTCGACGTCCTAGATCCGCGGGCATGCCGCAGTCGGGGCAGTGGTCCCTGCCGGCGGGTATCTTGAAGTCGCACCGCTACGTGCCGCACTTCCCGTGTGTCATCGCCCTCTTTGGGACACCCATCTTGCTGTCCAGCCTCAGTGGCTCATCGCCCAGATCAGGATGTTGATACCGAGCCCATAGGACTGAGGAGAAAAGTTGTAGAAGAAGTGGGGCACGTCCCCCTCGCGTTCCCAGCCATCCGCGATATCGGTGTTGAAGCTGACGAGCACGAGGAGCCGGCGGTCGGCGTCGAAGATGCCGCGCATGTGGGGAACGGCGGTTTCCGCCCCGAACTCGGACGTGGACCCGCCGTTGCGCCGCCAGGCCTGGTAGGAAGGGATTTGTGGGACCTCCCCCACCCCGTAGAGGGCGGAAAAAAGCCCATACTCCGGCGTGAGCTCCTCGATCGGGTACTCCGGGAAGACCCGGGTCATCTCCGCCTCGAAGTAGCTCCAGGCGCGGTTCCCCCAGAGATCGTCGGCCCAGAGAAAGCCCCCCTTGAGCAGGTAGAGCCTCAAGCCGTCGATCTCCTCCCTCGAGAACGTGACTGAGCCGGGATCGGTCATGAAGAGGAAAGGGCACTTGAAGATCTCGGGATCAGTGGCTCGTACCGCGGCGATTCCGGGGTCTCCGTTCTCCCAGCGCTCGATGCGCATGGGTGTCAGCTCCTCCACGCGGGTCATGAAGTTGCCGTCCGCGGCTGGATAGTCGGTGCTCCAGCCGAGGCCCGAGGGCATCGTCCGCTCCGCATCGTACCAAAGGCGGCAGAACATGAAACCGCCCCTGTATTCCGGTAGTCCGTCGTGCATGGGAGAGCGGTAGCGACCCTCCCGAGAGTTCCAGATCTGCCCCGACACATCGGCGGGCGCGCTCAACCCTGCCAACAGGATCGAACCGAGGACGACAACGCGCACCACCCAGGCTCGCGGCCGGGAGATCTGGAGACCACTCATGCGAGCAAGATGCTCCCTCGGTCGATAAACCGCGAGTTCGCCCGACGATGCCAGCCCGCCGAGCCACCGGCCCTATCGCCGACTGCTCACACGAAGCGTGCGTATCTGTCCAACCGCGGCTGAGATCTGCCTCTCCAGAATCTGCTCGCCATAGGCAGGTGTCGAGCGCGCGGGGTTGCCGACCACGCCGCTGCCGTCCCCGCGGGTGCCTGGCGCAAGCCGATCGAGCCGCAGCATCGACGGGTTCAGGAACATGAGACTCGCGGTATCGTGCATGCCGGCGTGCGATCCGACGTCCTGCTCGCTCTCGCCCTGGGTGACCAGCCAGGCATCGCCCGGCCCCGGATAGTAGTCGGTGAGGTGATGAACACGGACGGGCGTGCCCACCCACTCCCGGTTGAGTCGCTCGGCCACGGCGGCTTGCGAGGCCTGATTGCCTCCGCTGTCCCCGAGCAAGGCGATGTCGAGAAACCCGTGTTGCTTGAAGCTCCTGGCCGCGTACTCCAAAACCAACTCGAACACGTCGGGCGGGGTCGTGATCGTGCCCGGAAATCGCATATGTCCCGTCGGGGGATCGACGTCGCCTTCTGGCACATAAGCCATGACGGGGGCCACCAATGCGGTGCCCAGGCGTCGAGCGACCTCCCCCGCCTTGTAGCGAACCAGATAGTTGTGCTTACCCAGCACCATGTGCGGGCCGTTCTGCTCGGTACCACCCGTGGGAATGATCACGGTGGTCTTGCCGGCTGCAACGGCATCCCGAAGCTCGGTCCAGGTCAGTTCCTCCAGGAACACAGACTCCTGGGCGATACCATCGGCGGGAATGCCGCCGAGCGCTACGAGCATCCACGCCACCATCGCGGCGGGGACTGAGGTGATAAACGCAAGCATATCTCGATGGTCCCGCAAGAGCGTCCTCCTGCCACAAATCTCTCGCTTCCCGGAGGGGCGATCAACCTTGGTCAGACGAATGACCTATGCCGAGTTCAGGCCGTTTCCGCTTGTCCCGCCACCCACTGGTCCAAGACCCGCTCGACGACAGGCAACAACAAGGCGAAGTCGGTCGGCTTGATCATGAACTCTCTTGCCCCGAGTTCCATGGCCCACCGCTCCAATTCCTGCCCCCCGCTGGACGTGAAGACGACAACGGGGACTCGGGCGAGCTTCGGCTGCGTTTGGTACCACGCGAGGAACCCGAGCCCACCTACTCCGGGCATGCTGATGTCGAGCACGATGACATCCGGCAACTCGGCGTTGTCAAAATCCAAACCTTCCCAGGGTCCCCTGAGGTAGCGGATCGCCTCTTTCGCGCTGCTGGCCACCTGCACGTGGACCCCTGCATCGTCGTATGCGAGGACCACCTCGAGAATCAGACCGTGTCCCGGATCGTCCTAGATCACGAGGACCCAATACCGACCTGCATCAGCCCCCGTCTTCATTGCTTTGAGGGGGGCGTCATACGCAGTACTCACCCGATGCGAGCCGATGTCACTACTTATTTGATATGGTCGCGAGATTGTCTCTAGTCAGCCGGCTTCTTAGCGTACTCAGTCCTCAGCACAAAGGTGGCCCCATGTCCCGTCGGACATCGTGGCTATTCTCAGCCTTCGCATTCGCAATACTGGCTCCGCCGGTCGCGGCTCAGCACTTCCCCACGGATGCCGAACTCCAGGAGTTGATCCGGACGCGCGTGGAGGAGGGGCGAGCAACGGGTATCGTCGTTGGAGTGATAGAAGCCGACGGTACGCGGCGTATCCAGGCGTACGGCGATGCGGGCGCAGGAGCGCTGCCGCTGAGCGCGGAGACCGTGTTCGAGATCGGGTCCATCTCCAAAGTCTTCACCTCGATCCTCCTGGCCGACATGGCCGCAGACGGGCTGCTCTCGATCGAGGACCCGGTTCAAAGCCTGGTACCGGGCGGCGTAACGATGCCGAGCCGGCCCGGACAGGCCATTCGCCTCGTCCACATCGCGACGCATCACTCGGCGCTGCCCCGCCTTCCTGGCAACATGAGCCCCGCCGACATCAGCAATCCTTACGCCGACTACACGCCGGAGATGATGTTCGCGTTCCTGAACGACCATGAGCTCCGTCGCGACATCGGATCACAGTTCGAATACTCCAATCTCGCGGTCGGCCTGATGGGTTATCTGCTCTCGCTCAAGAACGGCACGGACTACGAGGCACTGGTGAAGGAGCGCATCCTAGAGCCCCTCGGGATGGACAAGTCGGGGATCACGCTCACACCGGAGATGGAGCGTTACTTCGCGAAGGGGCACGACCAGAGTGGTGGCGTCGTCGCCTATTGGGATCTCCCGACTCTGGCCGGGGCCGGCGCGCTACGGTCCGACATGAACGATATGCTGGACTTCATCGAGGCCAACATGGGCGAGCCGACGTCGGACCTGGAACGCTCTATGAGAACGAGTCACGAGGTGCGGGAGTCGGTCGGCGGCGGGAACTCGATCGGCCTGAATTGGATCGTGCAGGCCGTGGGCGAAGACCAGGTCGTGTGGCACAACGGGGGCACGGCGGGATTCCGGACGTTCGCCGGATTCGACCCCGTGCGTGGCGTAGGAGCGGTCGTCCTAACCAACTCAGCCCACGGTGCCGATGACATCGGCCTCCATCTGATCAACAATGACGTGCCGTATGCGCCTGCTCCCGAACCGGCGGCCGACCAAGTTGAGATCGAGGTGGACCGGACCGTGATGGAGCGATACGTGGGCGTCTACGAGTTGTCGCCGACCTTCAAGATCACGGTAACGCTGGGAGACTCCGGGCTGTCAGTCCAGGCGACGAACCAGCCGGCCTTCCAGGTCTTTGCCGAGTCCGAGACGATGTTCTTCCTCAAGGCCGTGGAGGCACGGGTCGAGTTCGTGCTCGAAGACGGGGTCGTGGCCGCGCTCATCCTACATCAGGGCGGAGCAGCCCAGAGAGCGCCCAAGATGCAGTAGGGGACCTCACGATCCCTGCTCCTGTGACTTCTCCGCGGCCGTGGGCAGCGTCCCAGAATCCGGCCCGGGTTCGGCTGTCACGCGTGGCAGCGTCTCCACATCGGGTACCACGGCACCCTTGGGCAGCGGCAGGGTCAGGCCTTCGGCCCCGTTCAGTCTCGCCCCGGTGAAGTCAGCGCCGCGGTACTTCGCGCCTCGCAGGTTCGCTCCACGGAGGTCGGCTCGCCAGAATTTCGCGTTCCGGAGGTCGGCCCCGCTCAGGTCCGCCTTCGACACCTTCGCCCGCCTGAGCGTCGCCCGAGTCAGGTTGGTCCTGGCGAGACACGACCCCATGAGGTTCGCGTCGCTGAAGTTGGCCGCCCTGAGGTTCGCCCCGGTGAGATTCGCGCCCGTGAGGTCGGCGAAGGTGAGGTTCACAACGATGAGCTTCGCCCCCTCGAGATCAGCGCCGCGAAGGTTGGCCCGACTGAGGTTGGCCACGCTGAGATCCGAGTGGCTGAGGTCCGCTCCGCGGAGGTTGGCGCGGCTGAGCCACAACCCCCAGCCATCCGTGTCGAGGATCTGCTCGCCCAGAATCACGCCCCTGAGGTTGGCCCCGCTGAGGTCCAGCGGCCCCGGGTTCCAGCGCTGCTGCTGCCAAGCCTTCACGGCCTCGAGACCTGACTTGAGAAGCTCGACGTGTTCGGCGTTGGCCATCTAGCGCGCCAGCGCCTCCCGCACCGCCGCGACGGCGTCGATAAGACCCGCGCCGGTTCGGTCGTCCTTTCCATCGGGGGAGAGATCGCGCGCGGTCTGCTCCATGATCTCCTTCACCTGCCAAGCGGGTAGCTCGGGGTTGGCGGAAAGGATGAGCGCCGCCACGCCCGTAGCGTGAGGGCCGCTGAAAGAGTTGCCTCGGCGGGTGTTCGGATCGAGATAGCCCGAGCCCTCTGCCGTGATCAGCGGATATTCCGGGCCGGGAAAGGCCGCCACATCCGGCTTGGTGAGTGTCGCGTGGTCACCGTAGAACGCGACCGAGGTCCAACTCACCGGTCCGAGGCTCGAAAAGGGCACGAGCTGGAGCGCTTGGTCGACGCCGCCGACCGAGATGACCGAGGGGATGCCCTCCGGAATGCGCTGTTGCATGCCCATCGGGGCCGACTGTTGGAAGTTGCCTGCGCCCGACACCATCACCAGGCCTGCCGCCACCGAGTGATCCGCCATCAACCGCCACAGGCCTCTGATATTCTCCAGGTCGGGAAGGCTGAAGCTCATGGTGCTGACGTCCGTACCGTGCCCCGCGCTCCCGCCAAGCGCTGGATTCAACTGTACCTCTGCCAGCCCCCGGTAGAAGTCGAACCCGTAGTAGTCGTCGATCAGCCCGTTTGCATCTTCGTCCACGCCGTTGTTGGCGACCTCATCCGGATTCGTCCACATGTTGGACGTGAGATCCGGGTGCGTGTAGTTCGTTCCGTTGTCGATCATGGCCACGACGACACCCTCGCCGGTCACTGCGAACTCGTCCCAGACGCCGGAAGCTCCGATGCTCTCCACGTTCCACGGGATTCGTTTGTCTTCGACCGAAAAGGAAGGCCGCGGGGCGGGCGTGAGCACGGTGCTCACGGTACCGGGATCGTCGTACGACGGTGCCGCCCGCCGCATCGAGTAGATGTAGCGGACCAGCTCATGGGCCGAAGCGGCCCGGATATCCTCGGCGCTCAGGCTGACAAAGATCGCGTTGGCGATCCACAGCCCGCGCGCTGCGGCGGGTGATCCGAGAGCCTCCAGGACCGCTGCTTGCTCTGTGCTCGCCGCTTGCTTCAGCGTGCGCACGACCTCGATCCGCAGCTCGGACCTCGCGCGCGACCCGTTCTGTGAGGCGAAGTCCTTGAGTCCGTCGGGGCCGAGAAGAAACTGGCTCTTCAGCAGTATGGCGACGGGAAGCACACCCGAGGCGCCGAGTTGGGCCAGCAACGGCGCGTCGATCTTCTGCTCTTGCACAACTTGGGCATCGGCAGCTGCCACGGCTTCTTGGCATGCCGCAAGCGTGATCAGAGCAGACGAGAGCAGCCCGTGGACCGCATGGAGGGTGAGCATTCGATTTTCGTCCTTAGGGCCCCTGAGAACGCGCCTCTCAAGCGGATCGTGTAGTACCCATCGAAAATAGCGACTCCACAAACACAGTTACGAATCGCCTGATCGCGACTTACGGGCCCTCCTCAAAGAGTTCGTCCCCCGCTCTCTGACCGTCTGGTTCCTTCCGTTCCTTTTGGCCTCATAGAGCGCTTCATCAGCTGTCTTCACGACGTCCGACGGTACAGAGTCCATGCCGGGAATCATCCTGGCAATGCCCGCGCTAATGGTCACGACGTCACATCCCTCGACCCTGGAGGCCTCGTGTCGAAGGCCCAGCGAGCAAACGCCTTCACGAATCGATTCGGTGATCCTGTACGCGTCGTCCGCTTCGGTATCGGGAAGTATGAGCGCCAGCTCCTCGCCGCCGTATCGGGCGGCCAGATCTCCCGTGCGCTTCGCCGACTCTTGGATCCAGAGGAACGAAGCACTGACCACCGCGCCGCCCACGAGCGCGGTAGGAATCTGGCTGTAGATGATTCGAATCTGCTCGATGTAAACGAGCTTCTTCTGTTCACTCGTCTCAGCTCTCCCCTCCTCCCGCGAGTCGCCACTCCCGACCGCGTCGCTCACCGGGGTACGACCGCCTTCCAAAGGTGTCGACGATGGCGCACCGTCAGGCGATCCTCAGGCCCATACGACGAGAAGATGTGCTCCCGGACCGGGCGTATCTCCTCGAATCGTGCGACCTCTTCCGGTGCACGACCGAACGACAGCCAGGAATACAGCTGGCGAGCACTCGTGAACACGTCGGGCACGTCGAAAGTCCACTAGCTGTGGAGGGAGACCTGCCGCCGCCGGTTGCCGAAGGATTCATCGTCGGGCAGGTTGTCTCCTGAGCGCCGAAGTCAGCGGCGCACCCAGGGGTTTCCTCGAGACGACATCAGGAAGACGCAACATGCGAAATCGATCGATCGTGCTGCTCGGCATCATCTGCGCTTTGGTCCCCGCGGCGTTGGCCGCTCAAACGAATGTCGCCGGCGATTGGGACCTGACGTTCGAGACCGATCAAGGGGCCATCCAGGCCACGATGACGTTGGAGCAGGACGGTGACAAGCTGATGGGGTCCATTATCAGCGATCAGGGAACGCTCGAGTTCGAGGGGACCATCGCCGACGACAAGCTCAAGTGGGTCATCGAAGTGGAGGCCGAAGGGCAGTTCATCGAAATCACGATGGACGGAACCGTCGATGGCGACGAGATCGCGGGAATGGCGGACTTTGGAGGCTTCGGAGGCGGTGCCTGGAAGGCTACGAGGGAGTAAGGACCGGGGGATACGTTGATTCCATGCGTGTCTTGCCATCGATCGCCACGATTCTGCTCTCAGCGGCCGTGCTCGCGTGCGCGTCGTCCGAGACCTCCGAGACCAAGCGCTATCTGTACCTGAGCACGCCTGATGCGGCTCAGGTAGAAGGCCAGGCCGAAGGCGCCGGCATTCTGATCTTCGACATCGACGACAGCCACAGGTTCGTGCGTCGGATCGACATTCCTGTCTTCGAGGAAGGGCTTCGAGGGTTCGCCGCCAGCTTGGAGACCCACAGCGCTTACTTCTCCACCCAGAATCCCCGCATCGGAGCCTTCGATCTGGAAACGGACCAGATCACGTGGCAACAGACGCATGAGTTCGGAAGTGATCGATCGTCGATCACCATGGACGGTAAGAAGGTCTATGTGCCCACCGGGTGGTGGATTTCTGGGGAGGAGAGCGGGGTTCTGGTGCTCGACGCCGAGAATGGCGACCTCATGAAGCGAGTCCACGTCGGGAGTCAGGCGCACAACAGCCTCGTGAGCCTCGACGGCCGATTTCTCTATCTGGGCACGACCATGATGCTCACGGTCCTCGATACGGAGAATGAGAGCATCGTTCACCAAATCGAGCCGGTAGGTGAGCCCGGAGGACAGGGGGTCTTTCCGTTCACGGTGGACGCCGCCAACCGCATCGCCTACGTGAGTCTCGGCAGCCACGTCGGCTTCGATGTGGTGGACCTTCAGCAAGAGCGGATCCTGCATCACGTGCTCGTGGGAGACGAGCCCATTCCCCACCGCACGCACGGGGTCGCGCTCACACCGGACGAGACCGAGCTGTGGATCAGCGACCAAGAAGGCCAGAAGCTGTTCATTTTCGACGCCACACAGATGCCGCCGGTCCCAACGGGCGAGGTGGAGCTATCTCAGGGCGGTCACGGGTGGGTGACGTTCAGTCTCGATGGGCGATACGCGTGGACGCATACGCCCGACGTCTTCGATGTGGAGACGAGAGAGCACGTCGCGACCCTTCGGGACGAAAACGGAAACCCGGTGAGCGGCTCCAAATTCATCGAGGTGCACTTCCGCGACGGTAGAGTCGTGGCCGTCGGCAACGAGTTCGGACTCGGGCGGCGTTAGCTCAGCGACGGCCGCCAGCACGATCCGTCGCGCCGTCTGCATCCCCCCTCCCTACCCGCCTCGACCAGTTTCGGCCGCGCTACCTCTCCTGATATCGCGCGCCACTCAGGATATTCGCGAGCGCGTAGTTCCCCTCGTGGCAGCTGTACTCGTAAAGGAGGTCGTCGTACTTCCTGAACGGGACTTCCCCGCCCCACGTCTGCGTGTACGTGGTCGGGTCGTCGACCGTGAACTCGTACAGAATCGTCTGCTCGTCGACCCGAGTGAAGCGCTCGGTCACCTTGAGGCTCATGGTGGGACGGACGTCCCATATGCCGGGCGCCACGAGTTGGCCGATGGGTTCCGTCGGGTAGTTCTGTAGCGGGTGGATGTTGGTCGTCTCGACCACGAGCGTATCGTCCTCCCAGTGGCCCCAGGAGTCCCCGAACCATGGACGCATGTGGTCCGGTAGCGGGTCGGGCTCTCCCATGCGAATGATGCGCGTATCGTGCACCATCTCGTAGTGGATCATCACATGATCCGGCGTCTGCACGATCGTGTAGTTTCCGTTGTAGCCGTAGTTGGGGGTCATGGGCGGGCCGCCATGCGAGCCGAACGATACCAGGCAACGGTCGGCGAGCGTCCGGTTCTCGGGGTTGTCGTACTCGCTGAATCCGTCCATGAACGCCAGGACCTCGCTACGGCGTCGCTCTCCCTCCGGTGTCAGCGCTGGCCTGCGGCCGTCGGGCGGGTTCGTAATGAGTGAGCTCCTGGGCTCGCCGTTGACGATCGCCACACGCGAACCGCCGTCGATATAGACGTAGTTGTAGCCACCAACGTCGCCGCCAGCCGCGAGTGGCTCGCGGTCGGGGTCACTGGGTTGAGCCAACGCCGTGACGATGGCGTCCGCTCTGCCTTCGCGCCGCGCGACTTCCTCGGGTGTGAGGACCGCGGCCTGGCCCTGCGGGCGCTGGATTGGCGTAATGGTCGCGTTGGTCCAGTTGCCCTGGAGGTCGGGGTGACCATCGGGCATGCGAGGCACGGTCCACTGCGCTTGAGCCGGGGCAGGTAGTAGCAGCGCCGCAGTCGCAATCAGCGCAATGCGAGGTAGAAGGAACCGAGTGGAATTCCGGACGCTCATCTCCCGTCCCTCCTACAAAATGGGTGTCGCCAAGCTGCTTGACGTTGCCGTTCTCGTACCTCGAGTGCTAGAGTCCATCGTGCCCTCAATTGGACCGGGCGTCGTTCCTGTAGACCACGCCCCCCTTCATCACGAAGACCACCCGACGCAGCGCCGTGATGTCCTCCGCCGGATTTCCCTCGACAGCGATGAGATCGGCCTCGAAGCCGGGCGCCAGCGTGCCGATCTCATCGCCCAGGCTGAGCGAGGCGGCGGCCAGCGACGTGGCGGAGATCACCGCGTCCATCGGCGCCTGCCCCCCCACTTCGACGCGGTAGATCAGCTCCTCCCAGTTCCGTCCGTGGCTACCCGCCAGTGCGTCGGTACCGAAGACGATGGGCAGCCTCGGCCGCTGTAACGCGAGCGCGAAAACGTCCCTCATTCCGACGAGCAGCTCCTCCATCTGCCGGAATCCCTCCTCGGTGTAATTGCCGACGCCGAGGAAGCGCTCCTTGTTGTCGAGGTAGTTCTGGATCACGAGCGAGGTATGCGGGTCGTAGAACACTCCGGCTTCGACCATCGCGTCCAGCGCCGGTCCATCTGCGAGCCCCCCGTGCTCGACGGTCGTGCAGCCCGCCCTCGCCGCGCGCATGACCGCCTCGGCGGCATGTGCGTGCACGATCGCGCGCACCCCCTGGCGGTCGGCCTCGTCGCACGCCGCCGAGAGTTGAGCCTGGCTCAAGGTCGGCACGCCGCCCTCCCGGATCGAGAGCGACGCGAGGATCTTCACCGCGTCGGCGCCCGCCGCGACTCGCTCTCGAACAGCGGCTCGAAGCTGCTGCTCGCTGCCCTCGGTGACCCATTCGTACGTCGTCAGCAATCGCGGGCCCGGCAACACGCCGCGGGCGATGGCGTCTCGAACGGGCCCGTCGATGCGGGCCCCCATGCTCTGGACGGTCGTGACCCCCGACTGCAGCGTGACATAGGCGTTCTCAGCGACGTACAGCGCGAGCGTCTCTCGCGGCTCCGGGCTGTCGTCTCTCGCCCGATGCACCCGGCCGTCGGAGTCGAAGTGCGAGGCGATGTGCACGTGCGTGTCGATCCCGCCCGGCATCACGGTGAGCCCGGATAAATCGTAGGTGGGCTGGCGCGACCCGGAGGCGATCAGCTCTGCGATCGACGAGCCCCGGACGACGATCGTGGACGGCCCGAGCGCGCGGCCGGTTCCGTCGAGCACTTCGCCGGCTCGAATGACGATGGGGCTTTGGGCCTGTGCTCGCAGGGGCATCGCGAGCATCAGCGCTAGAACCGCGCGCGTCAGCATATCAAATCTCTTCGACCATCGAGTCGAGCCGCACTACGCCGACATCCCCCGTGCGGCGATCTGCCAGACCGCCTCGACGCGGTCGTTTCGCACCGCGTACATGTGCTCGTAGAGGTTCACCACCGGATCGCAGTGCGACACGATCAGCTCGAGCTTGTCCCCGAGCGCATAGGTCCTCGACGGGTCATCGTACCGCAACGTCCCGAACTCGTCCGAGCCGGACGTGTAGCTCATGCCGGTCTCCCCTTTGACGATCGGCCATGGCTGATTGATGGTGCACGCTTTGGCGCCCGCGTCCGTTGTGACCCTCCCATCGTACTGGGCGTTGAGCACGGTGGTGAGGATGGTCAATGACGTGTCGAAGTCGGAATACACCTCAGAG
>Ga0315339_1003073_pt1 | contig 12046 bp, 13 predicted proteins | sample ASW17metaG_FD_204514 | JGI IMG/M metagenome (GOLD analysis project Ga0315339, IMG submission 204514) | Ammonia-oxidizing marine archaeal communities from Pacific Ocean, United States - ASW #17 | ecosystem: Environmental > Aquatic > Marine > Oceanic | place: USA: California | collected 2016-12-05
GTCGTGACCATGGATGTCAGCGTGTTGAAAGACCCTGTGCACCCGGTCGATATATCCAAACATATGGTCGCCGAAGCTGCGGACGCCACGATAGCAGATGCAATAGCGCTGGATGATGAAAATCGTGCCATGCAAATCATGGCCCTCGGGGCAAGTCGTCTCACAGGAAAAGCTTTCGCAGACGGCCAAATCGACGGCGTTGTTATCTTGGGCGGCTCGATGGGCACTGACCTTGCATTAGATGTATGTTTGGCTCTTCCCATTGGGGTTCCGAAATACATCGTGTCTACGATAGCCTTCTCCCCATTAATCCCGACCTCCCGTATCGCTGCGGATGTTCAGATGATCCTTTGGGCCGGAGGGCTTTATGGATTGAACAGTATTTGCAAGGCCTCGCTTAGTCAGGCGGCAGGGGCCGTTCTGGGCGCTGCGAAAGCCACACAACGGCCCGACCCGAACAAGCCAATGGTCGGCATGACCTCGTTTGGGAAGACCATCATGGAATACATGGTGACCCTGAAGCCAGAACTTGAGGCGCGGGGTTACGAAGTTGCCGTCTTTCACCCAACAGGCATGGGCGGGCGCGCGTTTGAGGATTTGACCGCGCAAGGCCGTTTCGTTTGTGTTCTGGACCTCGCGACGCAAGAGGTGGGCAATCACCTGTTCGGATCTCCGGTGTCGGCTGGTGCAGATCGGCTGACAAGTGCGGCAAAAAATGGTGTTCCGCAAATCGTAGCCCCCGGCTGCCATGACCTTGTCGATGTCCCAGGTTGGCAAGAGCTTGACCCGAAGTGGTCCGCCCATGAAAAACACGCCCATAACCGATTGCTGACGTCATTGGTGCTTTCGGATGAGCAACGCCGCGAAGTCGCAAAGGCCCATACAGATCGACTGGCGCTCGCAACGGGAAAGTCGGCGTTCATCATGCCTCAACTTGGGTGCCATGAATGGGATCGCAGCGGTGCCCCACTCCACAACCCGCACGGTCTGGTTGCCTTCTCGGAAAGCGTAAGACAAACGATGCCGCCCACTACGCTTTTTGTCGAGTTGGACTGCCACATCAATGATACCGCTTTCGTGACAAAAGTCCTTGAAATTTTTGACGATTGGTTCGGTTGAAATTTGAACAAAGGTGGTGATCTCCGACAATGGGACCGAACTGACCTCGAACACGATCCTCAAGTGGCTGGAAGACCACAAGATCGAATGGCACTACATCGCGCCAGGCAAACCAATGCAGAGCGGTTTCCGTCCAAATAGGATTTGATCACGGCTTTCTGGGTTTTGGCCGTGGAGGTGATGTGTTCCTTCGCCACCGCGTCGCCCGCGATTTCGGCGACCATGCCGTTGATGGCTTCCTTGTCGCGCATCACCACAACCAAACTGGTGTGGCGTTGGCAGCAAACCAACCTTAACGGGAAGCGCCTTCCTTGCATTGCCTCAACCTGCGCATATGATCGCGTCAAAGAAGGTACGAGCAGGAGCGGCCCAACCGTGTTCACAACAACAACTGCAGCGAAAGCAGCTTCACAATCGTGGGATGTCGTCATTGCCGGAAGCAGTTTTTCCGCGATGTTTTTCCTCCGTGGGCTACCTAAGGGCACTCGCGTTTTGGTCATCGAAAAGGGCGCAATAATCTCCCACAGCAAGCTGCTGGAAGACTTGGAGCTTCCAAAGGAAACCTATGCTATGGACAACCGGTCTGGCCACGGGAAGGCTTGGATCGCACATCGTATGTTCGGAGGGAATTCCAATTGCTGGTGGGGACAGGTCCCCAGGTTTCACCCAAATGATTTTCGTTTGGCAGAACTGTACGGTGTTGGTGAACCTTGGCCCATTCAGTACGATGATGTGGAACCGTTTTATGTCGAAGTGGAAGAGCTTATGGAGGTCGCGGGCGGTGGCACCGATCACATTTCGCCCCGCTCAAGACCGTTCCCATACCCAGCGCACACTGTATCGCGAAGCGATCAAGTTTGCATCGATGCCCGCCCGGATATCTGGGTGCCTGCTGCCACTGCGCGCAGCAATGGCGGCAGCCGCGCCACCTGCTGCACCACTGGCGTCTGCGACCTTTGCCCTGTGGACGCGAAATTCACGATATTGAACGCCGTTGATTCATTCCTCAGGGATGAAGTTGCTATGATAACCGCAGCCGAGGTGCGCGAGGTTATGATTGAGGCCGGAGCAGCAACTGGAATTGTAGTTCGGGATGCGACAGGAAAGGAATTCACTATCCGCGCGGGGCTGGTAGCATTGGGAACAAACGCCATATCCAACGCGGCTATCCTTTTGCGATCCGGGCTGACATCGCCCGCACTTGGCCGCTATCTGCACGAACAACTGTCCGTGCAATTATCGGTAGATGTATCTGTACCAGGATATTTCGGCGGCACTTCGATCACGGCCCATTGTTACGGATTCTATGACGGCCCGCACCGAAGCGAATCCGGAGCAGTCCTTATAGAGAGCCACAATGCACCCAGCGCGCTTCGGACCGAGCCCGGGCGCTGGACAGAACGCATGAATCTACGGCTCTTGGCAGAAGATCTGCCTCAGGCTGAAAACCGCGTACAGCTTGACGAGAATGGCGAAGTGAAGATTACTTGGGTAGGTCATTCTCTCTATGCCAAGGCAGGGTTGGAACGGGCGGAACGCCAGCTTGCCGAGGTCTTGCCATTCGAACTGGAAAGGATTGCCGAGCGAAGGCTGCCTGAGACCGAGGCGCATATTCAGGGCACCCATCGGATGGGCCCCGACCCGGACACATCCGTGGTAGACAAAACCTTGCGCACACATGAGGTTGCGGGCTTATTTGCATTGGGTAGCGGAGCGTTTCCAACATCATCGGCGGTGAATCCAACCCTCACCCTTTCAGCCCTTGCCCTGCATGCCGGGAGATCAGTTTGATGCGCCTGACACGCCGAAATATACTGCTCGGCAGCTTGGCCGGAGGCATTGCTTTGGGTGCCTCATCCCTGCTGACCCGCCGGATCGATGATGAAATATATCGTATTCTGCACAACAACTTCGGCGACCGGATCGCAAACGCCCCCGACGCCGCACTTTTCGTGGCGCAAGCTGCTGAACAGTGGTCGGACTTGAATACTGCCAGAAATCAGATCCTGAGGCCTACGTTCTGGAGACTTAGTACGATTTCGCCACGCGCGCGTGGCGAAAGGCAAAGTCTTGAGAGTAATGTCATCAACGCTTTTCTAAGGGCCACGAATGCCGTGCGCGCCTATGAGACAGGCACCGAGGAACTGCAATTTCTCGGCATGCCAAACCCCTATCGATCTGCTTGCGCAAACCCGCTCAGTTCGGCTTGGCTCTGACGAATTCGAAAAATGGTGACGACCGTGCAGACATAGGCAAAGCAAAACCCGTTACTTCGTCGAAGTGTCCCGTGGCTGCCACAATAGTACCCTATTTGTGGGGACAATTGTCGCAGGCAATGCATAGAGACCTCTGATGACGACAACCGCCCCACAAATGACAGGCCAGACGGGCCACATGTATGGCCTGGACTTGCTTCGTTTTGCCTTGGCGTTCGCGGTGATGGTATATCATTTCGGGTATTATGGACCAGAAACGGTTGGATCCACCCCTATCGAAACCTCGATGGGCCCCAAGGCCTTCGTCGGCTTGCACGCCGTTTCCATTTTTTTTGTGGTGAGTGGGTTTGTCATCACATTGTCACTTTCCAAACGCGACTGGAAAGATTTTCTGTGGGCGCGCACCAGGCGTTTGATGCCAGCCCTGATCATATGTGCCACCATAACATCGGCTATCGTGGTCGCGTTCGAGCCGGATGTGCCGGGCGGGTTGGGGACTCTTTGGCTAAAGAGCGTTTCCTTTCTGCCGATGATTTTCGGTGGCGAGTCCCTTGACGATTCTTACTGGTCTATCGCGTTTGAGATGCGCTTTTATGTGATTGTTGCGCTGATGATGATCGCTGGAATGACACGTCACCTCGATGTTCTTTTGCTTGTGTTGAGCCTTGCCGGAAGCGTCCTGGCGATAGGTTTTGGCCTTGTCGGGTTTGCCAGTGCTATCCTTTTTCCCTATGCACCCCTTTTTGCACTTGGAGTATTGCTGGCGACACGACAAAGAGACGGCCCTACCTCAAGATGGGCCATAATGTTCTTGCTACATGCGACGCTCGCGCTTGCAATGTTGTACTTGTTTGGCCAATTGGGTCGCGGCACGGCCGGCCTGACAAAATCTGCGCTTGTTTTGATATCTGCCGTCGGGTTGATTTTAATGGCCTCAAAAGTAAAAGTGCCAAGTAAGTGGTATGGTGCCACCGCCGTTTTGGGGGCCGTTAGCTATCCGCTTTATCTAATTCACCAGAGAACAGGATATGTGTTGGTTAATTCGTTATTTGAATCTGGAATGGCCGTCGACTGGATTTTACCGACGGCAATGGTGACTATGGCGGCCCTCGCCTATGTCGTTGCCGTGTATCTTGAGAAACCTCTTTCTGGCTTTCTTAACCGAGGTCATCAATTCATAAAAACCCCTGCCAACGCGGGATCGTCAGGCGAGGTCGGCTTTCGCCCAATCATCGATCAAGACTTGTGCCAGCAATCGCGCTAGTCTTAAGCAGCATCGTTTCTGGTCTTCGATATGGGTTTGACGACAGATGGGCAGCAAACATGCATCATTTCCCCAACGCCCGCAGTACGTCCTCTGCCCGCACATCCCTACTCACGGCCAGCCCTTCTGCCAAATCACGCATCTGACGGAACCCGGCGGCACGCGCCACCTCTGCCAGTTCAGCTAACCCCACCTTCCCCGCAATCCCCTGTGCCAGGGTGGATTCGACCGTCTGCAATTCGCTTAACACCGTGCGGCCCGAAAAACCGGACTTCGCGCAGCCACCACTCCCTGCTCCGGCATATTCCCCCAAAGACCTACGGCATTCACTGGCTGAAAGGCCATCACAAACCGCTGATCTCGGTCGAAACATTTGAAAGGGTCCAGGCCCGCCGCGACGGCACGGCTGGAGAGCCCCCATTGGGTGGTCCAGGCCTCGGTTAGGATCAGCTTGTCCAAGGTCAGGTCTGAGACCGCACGCCTAAGATGCTGGTTCTCTTTCTCCAACTCCTTGAGACGCTTCAACTGCGCCCAGCCCATCCCACCATACAATTTGCGCCAGCGATAATAGGTCTGCTGCGTTGTCCCAACCTGCCGAACGGCATCCGCGATGGGCATACCTTGCCCTTGCAACACCTCAATCTGGCGTAGCTTCGTGACGATATCTTCGGGCTTCTCTCGTTTTCCAGCCATTCTCTGGTCCTCCTGAAAATCGGGATATTCCTATCCCAGTGGGTGGACCACTTTCAGGGGGCTATTCCACTGTTGGGTGGCACTAAATCGGCTTTCGTCGCAATCGCACAAATGGGCGCTTCGTGAAGCTTGAGGCAGTTCGCGTCACCCCAGATAGTCAATGATCGGGCAGTCCGGTCGATGGTCTCCGTTACAGGCGTCCACCAGATGGGCAAGCTCATCGTGTAGGGATTGAAGCTCGCGCTGTTTGGCTCTGATTTCTTGCAGTCGGCGTTTTGCGATTTGCTTCACGTCCGCGCTGCTTCGGTTGTTATCCGTGTATAACCCCAAGAGTTCCCGACATTCTTCGATGGAAAAATCAAACGCGCGGGCGCGTCGGATGAATGTCAATTTGCGGACGGCAGCGTCGTCGTAGGTGCGATACCCTGCTTGGGAACGTGACGGGGCCTTAACCAACCCGATATCGGCGTAATACCGCACGGTTTTGGTGGGCAATCCTGCTGCCTCTGCAGCGCCAGAAATATTCATTTCAAGATGTCCTTGACCTTCCAGTTACTGGAAAGACTAAGTGATTACCCAAGAAGAATTCAACCCCCTTTGATGACTCAAAGCGAAGGACGCTGAAATGCCCAAAGACATGCCCGCAAAGACCGCCGTACTTTATCGTATGGTGATGACAGATCACATGTGTCCCTACGGACTGAAGTCCAAAGATCTGTTGGAACGGCAGAGGTTTATGGTCGATGACCGTCACCTTAAAAGTCGCGAAGACGTAGATGCCTTTAAGGCGGAACACAATGTGGCGACCACGCCGCAGACCTATATCGACGGCAGGCGGATTGGCGGGTTTGATGATCTCTCGGCGCATTTTGGCAAACCGACCAAAGCGAAAGATCAAACAACCTATCGCCCCGTGATTGCCGTGTTCGTTGTGGCCGCACTAATGGCTATTTCGGTGACATGGATTGCCTTTGGGGCTATTGTCACGGTCCGGACGTTGGAATGGTTCATTTCGATCTCAATGGTTTTGCTGGGTTTGCAAAAGCTGAAGGACTTAGAACAATTCGCGACGATGTTTCTGAATTATGATCTGCTGGCGCAGCGTTGGGTGCGCTATGGCTATGTTTACCCCTTTGTTGAAACCGGCGCGGGGCTATTGATGATGGCCGGTGTGATGACCTGGTTGTCGGCACCCGCCGTCTTGATTGTGGCAAGTATCGGCGCGGTGAGTGTGTTCAAGGCCGTTTATGTCGATAAACGCGAGCTAAAATGTGCTTGCGTTGGTGGTGACAGCAAAGTGCCGCTTGGATTTGTCTCGCTGACGGAAAATGTGATGATGGTTGGCATGGCGGTTTGGATGCTCACAAAACTGTCATAACAGCGCGCTTGACCTTCCCCTGACTGGAAGGCGTAGCACACCCAAAAGAAATGGGGCATGGCATGAATAAAATCTGGTTGGCGATTGGGGCCGCCGCGGTGGTCGCGGGCGGCTTTGGGATGACAAGATTGGGTGACGACGCCCCAAAAACCGCAACGCCAGAGGCGGGTAGCACGGCCATTGCTTCAGTCACCGTGCCGGACACGCTAAGCGCAAATGCAGTCATCGGAAAAACCGTATATGACGCAAAATGTGCGGCGTGCCATGCACCTAGCGGAGTGGGCCAAGTGGACATGGCCCCTCCGCTTGTTCATATTATCTATGAGCCGTCCCATCATGGCGACGAAGCCTTTCAACGCGCGGCCGCGTTTGGTGTGCGGGCACATCACTGGAGATTTGGTGATATGCCGCCCGTCAAAGGGGTGACCCGCGGCGATGTGACGATGGTCGTCGCGTATATTCGCGAGCTTCAACGCGCCAACGGCATCAATTGAGAACGATGAGACAAAGGAAACTTGTTGATGAAACGATACAATCTGACTGCGCTCTTGTTCGTGTTAAGCGCAGGAGTTGCAGTGGCCCATAGCGGCGTTCAGAATGCGGCCGTAAAGGCGCGGATGGATGCGATGAGCAGCATCGGGGCGGAAATGAAGACCTTGGGCTTGATGGCGAAAGGGACGACAAAGTTTGACATGAACGCAGCCCGTGTCGCCGCAGCGACGATTGAAACCCACGCTGCCGCGACGCCCGCGCTGTTTGCCGCGCAAGAGGACGATCCAAAATCTGAGGCAAAGGCAGCAATTTGGACCAATTTCGATGACTTCGCCGCCAAGGCCAAAGACCTAGAGACCGTCGCTTTGCAGTTGTCGAAAAGCATTGCGGGCCAAAACGATCTTGGCCCTGCGATGGCATCGCTGGGGGCGACCTGTAAATCCTGCCACTCGGCTTACAGAGAATAGGAAACCGCATCTCATGAACGTCAACAGACGCAGCTTTCTTGCAGGCACGACGGCCGCGATGGTTATGCCAAATGTCGCACTGGCCAGTCCGACGATCCTGCGGGCGGAACCTGTCGTAGCCCAGATATTGCCCGAGGGCGATGGCACAACGGCCATGCTTGGGTTCAACGGGTCGACCCCCGGGCCGGAACTGCGATTTCGTCAGGGAGACGAGGTGTCTGTGCAATTTGAGAACCAGACCGACGAAGGCTCTTCGCTGCATTGGCACGGAATCCGCTTGGCCAATGCCATGGACGGTGTGCCTGGCTTGACCCAGCCATTGGTTTTGGCAGGTCAGCGATTTGATTACCAATTCCAGGTCCCTGATGCAGGAACCTATTGGTATCACTCTCATAACAGGTCATGGGAGCAGGTTGCGAAGGGGCTGTTCGGCCCGTTGATCATAGAAGAGCAAAACCCGCCGTTGGTTGACCATGACATAACAGTCATGCTGGACGATTGGCGGATTGAAGAAACGGGCGCGTTGATGGGGGGCTTTGGCAACACGCATGATTTCGCCCATGCGGGCCGAATGGGCAATTACGCCAAAATCTTGCCGTCTCGTGACACGGTACGGCACGGGGATCGCATTCGGTTACGCCTGATCAATACTGCGACGGCGCGGATTTTCCCGCTAAAGATCGAAGGTCTGGACGGCATGGTCGTCGCGCTGGATGGAATGCCGCTGCAGGCCCCGCGTCCGTTGGCCGAAGTAACCCTTGCGCCAGCGCAGCGGATTGATGTGATCGGCAATGTGACGGGAACCGTGGATTTCCTGTTTGTGGCGCGTGATGGGCTATATGAATTGGGCGGCATCACCGCCGACGGCGAAAACACCACGCCCATCTCCGATGCGATTGCAGAATTACCCGCTGCAGACGTTGCGACCCCAAAAGAGCAGCCTGACCATAGTTTAACGTTAAGAATGGAAGGCGGCGCGATGGGGGGACGCCACGCTGGCGATGACATCTGGGCGTTCAACGGCGTATCGGGCCTGCCAGATGTGCCCTGGGCGCAATTCCAACGCGGCCAGACTGTCATGATCGACCTTGTGAACGATACAAGCTTTCCACATGGCATTCACCTGCACGGCCACCATTTCAACGAAGTGAACCCTGACGGGACACTTGGCGATATTCGCGACACATCACTTGTCGACGCTAGACAATCTCAAAAGATTGCGGTCGTCTTTGATAATCCCGGCAAATGGTTACTGCATTGTCATATGCTGGGCCATCAGGCGTCCGGCATGAAAACATGGGTAGAGGTTCTATGAAACGACTAGCAGTTTTTCTGGCCTTCGCGGCATCGACGGCGCAGGCGTCGCATGAGTTGGAAAACCGCGACATTGAAAATGGCACGGTTCTCTATGCTGAAAACTGTGCGTCCTGCCACGGAGCCGAGCTTGAGGGCCAACCCGACTGGCGTTCCCCGGGTGGAAACGGCGTGCTACCCGCGCCGCCGCATGATGAAACCGGCCATACGTGGCACCACGATAACGGTTTACTGTTCGACTACACGAAATTGGGCGGCCAAAAAGCCTTGGCGCAGCGTGGCGTGACCGGCTTTAACAGCGGAATGCCAGAGTTTGCAGAGACACTGTCAGATGATCAAATCTGGGATATCCTGGCGTTTATACATTCGACCTGGTCCGCGCGCATTCAAGAGAACCATGCAATGCGTAACCCGCCGCATAACTAAACAGACCGACGCGGTGCCAATTCTCAAGACAGCGCTTCTCGGCTGACCGATAGTTCGTTCGCAACGCTCTGCCATCGCCCTTTGCCAGACAGCGGGACGTATTCGGTAAGCCAAGCATCCAAGCGATCTGATCCCGTCTTTGGGCTGCGTATTCCTGCACGCATCCGAGTGTCCCGTATCCTTCCGGCCAAATGCGCAGCCCAATGTTCAGAAGGCAATGCGTTAGAGTTTCCGCCTGTTTCAGAGCCAATCGCGTAGGACGCGCGAACACAATCTTAAGACCAAGATGTCAAAACGGGGTTTGGAAACTGTGAGGATGTGATGAGCGTTTCGAACATGAAGTTCGTGGTATTCGGCGTAGTCGCATGCGCAGCCATTTTTGGTGCAGTTCAAGTTGTCCGATACGGAACAGACACAATCTTGCAACAACAGGCCCTACAAAGCGGAGTAGAGTTCGCTGGCTACATCGGGAATGAGTCACCTGTGTTGGAACAGATTTTGAGCGGTGATTTTGATCCGGAAGAGGCCGCAGAGACCCTGCACCAGCTGGCGTTAATCGGAAATATCTTTCGCTTTGTGTTCCACGACGCGAATAATCATGAAATCTTCACAACAGGGTCTTTTCATCCTGCGTCAGAGGGCGACGAGGCAAGCCATCACGCCCATGATCATGACACTTCTCAGACCATAGATCTGCCCGCTCTGGCGCGCGTACCATTGCTGACCGAGCGAACCAATTCTGCGCCGTCGGGGTCCGGGCATGACCATACACCTTCTACAATCCATTCAACCCCTCTGGGTGATCAATCACAAAGCAGCTCGGGTCCCGTTGGCTCTATTACGGATGATCTTCGAATCTATTCGGGCGATGGCGAGTCTGCACCGACCACATTTGGTGTTTTTTCCCATTCCTTCGTGGATGGCGATGGAAACATTAAGGGAGCAATGGCTTTGTACCAGGACTTGACGTTGCAATCGAATATGCTTCGGTCTGTTCTGATAGTATCCGTTGTTGGGATCATTGCGCTTATTTTCCTAAGCACGGTCGGACCCATCGTTTCTTTTTTCCGGTCGCAACGTGCCAAAACCGTTGCCGAGGAAAGGATTCATTATCTTGCCGCCCATGATGGGCTCACCGGGTTGGCGAACCGGGACACTTTCATCCGGTTGCTTGAGGACTGCTTCGCAGAAGGCGCTAGTTTCGCGGTGCATTTTGTGGATATCGACAACTTCAAGGGCCTCAACGATTCTCTTGGGCATGAAATTGGCGATACTGTTCTAACCACATGTGGCAGTCGGATTGGCTCGATCCCGGATGCGGACGTGATCGTCGCCCGGCTGGGTGGCGACGAGTTTTCGGTGCTTCAACGAGATGTCAAATCGGCCGAATGTGTGACATCGCTTTCAGAAAAACTCGTAGCCCGCATGCAAGAACCAATCACGACCGCGGGGCATTCCGTGGTCGCCACCGTCAGCGTCGGTAGTGCTCTTGCTCCGGTAGATGGAGCAAACGCCACACGGATTCTGAAAAGCGCAGATATTGCGATGTATCACGCGAAATCCGAAGGCCGAAATCGCGCTTTTGCCTTTCAGAGTTGGATGGATGAAAAGCTAATGGCGCGGCGAGAAGTGGAAAGCCGCCTGCATTGGGCGCTCTCCAATAACGGATTTGAGATTAACTACCAACCTCTCTACTCAGCGAAAACATCAGAGCTCTCTGGGTTCGAAGCACTGTTGCGGCTTCGCAAAGAAGATGGAACGCCCATCAGCCCAATAGTGTTCATTCCGATAGCCGAGGAGATGGGGTTAATCGAAGATATCGGAACCTGGGTTCTTTACCATGCATGTGAATTCGCCAGTGGCTGGCCGACAAATCTGAAGCTTGCCGTAAACCTGTCGGTTGGTCAGTTCATTAGTGGAAAACTGCCAGAAATCGTCGAGTCTGTGCTTTGGGATGCAAAGCTTGCCCCGGGCCAGCTTGAACTGGAGATCACCGAGTCCCACATGCTGGCCGATGCACATGATACACTCCTGCAGTTGCAGGACTTAAAGGCTCTGGGTGTCGCAATTGCCATGGATGACTTCGGCACTGGATACTCAAGCCTCGCGTATCTCTGGAAGTTCCCCTTCGACAAAATCAAGATCGATCAGTCATTTCTCCAAGGGTTTGACGATCAGGCACAGCAAATCACAAAAATCGTCGAGACCATTGTCGGCCTAGGGCATACACTCGGCATGCAGATCACAGCGGAGGGTGTTGAAACTGGACCGCAATTTGAAATGCTGCAAGCGGTAAATTGCGACCAGCTGCAAGGCTATCTATTGGGTAAACCCGAAGCAGAAGGCGACGTTTTGATCCGTATCGACGCGGACCAGCGAGGCCGTTTTTCCGATTTGCCTAACCAGGCATCTTAGTCGTAGATTCAGTTTAATACCGACAACGTTTAATTAGCTGCTCTTCTCTCAATGCGGGCTGGGAAGGCTTACGAAAATGTCAACCACTGGGACTTGGACGAAACCGCTCTCGCGGTATTGGCGCTTTTGGCGGGCGATGCGCGTTGATTTGGGCGCTGTGATTTTGTGAACGGACGAACCTGTCTGACGATTGGGACCTTCTCAATCTGAGGATAGGAGGTTTCAATGTCAGACCAATATGTACCGGCTCTGCGCCGGCGGT
>Ga0315339_1003074_pt1 | contig 12045 bp, 11 predicted proteins | sample ASW17metaG_FD_204514 | JGI IMG/M metagenome (GOLD analysis project Ga0315339, IMG submission 204514) | Ammonia-oxidizing marine archaeal communities from Pacific Ocean, United States - ASW #17 | ecosystem: Environmental > Aquatic > Marine > Oceanic | place: USA: California | collected 2016-12-05
TATTACCCTTTAGGCCAACAACGCCACCGGTTTTGGTAAGCGGCGTTTCAATCGGGTAGATGACGCGGCCGTCGGCCTCGCGGGTGATCTTGTCGAGCGATTCGCCAATGGTGCAGCCATCGGCCGTCATGCAATCTTCGTGCAGCAGGCCAGCTTTGCGGAGTTCTTTCATCACGACAGGCACCCCGCCGACCTCATACAGGTCTTTGGCCACATAGGCCCCGCCGGGTTTCAGATCGACGAAATAGGGCGTGTCGCGGAAAATCTCGCAGACGTCATCCAGGAAGAAATCAATCCCCGCCTCGTGGGCAATGGCAGGCAGATGCAGACCGGCGTTGGTCGACCCGCCGGTACAGGCGACGACGCGCGCGGCGTTTTCCAGCGACTTCAGCGTGACCACGTCACGGGCGCGCAGGTTCATTTCCAGCAACTTCATGACAGCTTCGCCCGAGGCTTCGGCATAGGCGTCACGTGATTCATAGGGCGCAGGGGCACCGGATGAATTCATCAGCGCAAGGCCGATCGCCTCTGACACGCAGGCCATGGTGTTGGCGGTGAACTGACCACCACAGGCACCGGCGCTAGGGCAAGCGACGGCTTCCAGTTTTTCCAGCTCGCAAGTGGTCATGTTTCCGGCCTGATGCTGGCCAACAGCCTCAAACACGTCCTGAACGGTGACGTCTTTGCCATTCAGCCGACCGGGCAGGATCGAGCCGCCATACAGGAACACGGATGGTACGTTCAGCCGCACCATGGCCATCATCATGCCGGGCAGCGATTTGTCACAACCAGCCAGACCAACCAGCGCGTCATAGCAGTGGCCGCGCATCGTCAGTTCAACAGTGTCGGCAATCGCCTCGCGGCTGGCAAGCGAGCTGCGCATGCCTTCGTGGCCCATGGCGATGCCGTCGGTGACGGTGATGGTGGTGAATTCGCGCGGCGTGCCCTTGGCAACCTTTACGCCCATCTTCACCGACTGTGCCTGGCGGTTCAGCGCGATGTTACAGGGCGCAGCCTCGTTCCAGCAGGTGGCGACGCCGATCAGAGGCTGGTGAATCTCCTCTTCGGTCATCCCCATGGCGTAATAATACGACCGATGCGGCGCGCGTTCCGGACCTTCGGTTACGTGGCGGCTTGGCAGCCGTGATTTATCGAATTTTCCGTCAGCCATGACATATCTCCCAAAACCGCTGTTGCCTGTTGGAATAGACCCGCCTGCGTTAGGACACAAGCCGGGCAGGGGACAAATACAATTGTGCCTATCAGATTGAACCCGCTGGGTTCCGCGCATAGCTTGCGCGTCATGTCAGTTACGCATCCCGCCCCGTTTGAATCCTATGTCGCCCCGGCGCGCGCGCGTTGTGGTGTTTGGCGGCTGATCCTGGGGCTGACCGTTGCTGCGGTGATCTATGCCCTTTGGTCGACTGGCCTACTGAGCGCCTATTGGTGGATTGCCAGCACTGACAAATCCGTCGGGCTGATGCGCGACGTGGCAGCGGCATCCAGCCCGATGCATACCTATATTTTGTTGGCCACGTTTGTCGGCATGGCGCTTGGCCCGATGATCGTCGTGCGTTTCCTGCATAAACGCGGCGTGGGGTCGTTGTTTGGCCGCGCTGCTGTTGTCTTGCGGGATTTCACCATCGCTGCCGGGCTGGTTGCCGCTGTCTATGCGGTGGCTATTGGGCTCTGGTTCTGGCAGTTTGATGCGGTCCCTAATCTGGACCCAAAGCTGTGGTTGATGCTGCTACCGCTAAGCCTGATCGGGATCGCCATCCAGACCGGAGCAGAAGAGCTGGTGTTTCGTGGCTATCTGCAACAGCAATTGGCGGCGCGTTTTCGCTCGCCGCTGATCTGGATGCTGATCCCCAGTCTCATGTTCGGTTTCGCGCATTACGATCCGGTGACGTCCGGCGGCAACCTTTGGGTCATTGTTGCTGCGACTACGCTATTTGGCCTTGTCGCCGCCGACCTGACCGCCAAAACCGGCAGTATCGGGGCCGCTTGGGGGTTTCACTTTGCTAACAACGTCGCTGCGCTGTTGTTTGTGGCGGTAAAGGGCACCATTCCGGGCCTGGCGCTATTCACCACGCCATATGGTGCAGGTGATCCTGTGATGGCCGGTCTGACGCTGATTGATATGGGCGTTCTGGCCCTGTCCTGGCTGCTGGTACGCCGGGTTTTGCAGCGGTAACGTTAGGGCAGGGTATTCCATATCTGTCTCTCCTTTAGATTGTAAAATTGCCTCTGTTCGCCTAGCCTGATCGCACTGTACTTGATGATTTTCAGGAGTTTTATTATGAGACGCTTTTTGTCTTTGACCGCTATCGCTGCGGTCGCCATGTCCCTTACGACCACAGCCCCCCACGCCCAAAGTGTTGAACAGATCCACGCAAAGCTGATCAAGGAATGGCTGGCCCAGCCGCGTGGCAAGCGCGAGCCGATCAAGACCATCAAAGACACCCGCTTTGCGATTCCAGCCTCGGCACATGAAAACATTCGCTTTGGGTTTGAGAAACGTATGGCGCTGACCGGCCATGGCGTTTTGTTTGATCTTGAGGGCAATGAAGTAGAGCTGAAACCCGATGAAATGCAGTCGTTGCAGGACGACATGCTAAAGGCGGTGCGACAGGACGCGGAAAAGAACCTGGATAAAGCCAGCAAGGGGTTGGACGAGCTGCTGGAACTGACCGCAGAGTTGGAAAAGACCGTTCGCGCCAAAGACCTAAAGCCGCAGCAGCGCTTTATCGCACAAAACCTGCTGGTCCGCGCCCATGCGTATCAGATGAAACCAAGGTTCAGCAGAGTCTATCTTTGGCGCACCGAGTACCTTCGCGGGCGCTGGACCTTCGTGCATAAACTGGAACTTATCCGCCCGCTCCGTTTGATCGATGACCGGATTTACCAATGGTACAAACGCTGGCGTCTCATCGGCAACCGGGACGCCACGCAATATATGCGCGATTGTGCCGATGCCAGCGTGCCCATCCCGCCTGACTTTGCGCCAAACGGCACCGACTGGACCCAGCAAGGCACGCTGAACATCAACATGCTGGTCCCCGGTGCCCGCGCCGATGCGTTTACCTGGTCATCACCCCACGTCGAAGGCGGCTGTGTTGCCTTGCCGCGGTATGGTGCAGGCAATACGCCATCGCTGGCCGGCATCCTGTGCCAAAGCGCCAAGACCGGGCGCGCCTGTATCTGGGACAGCAAAGTCAAAGGCACCGGCGCGCCGATTAACTGGGAAACGACAACAATGGTGATTTCGAACCTGATGGACGGCACAGAACTGGGCGGCTGCCCGGATTGTCACAAAGGTAACAATGCCTTTCTTGTCGCGCCGGATGACCCGACGTGGTGCCGCATGTTGCGCGGCAACGCAGGTGCCCAGAATTGTCTGCCGATCACAGGCGTCAACACCAACCAATTCACCCTCGGCATAACCGGGAATGTCCGGCAGGTTCCCGATGCCGACGGCGATCCGCACTCGCGGTTCCTTTTTATGTCCGGCACACCGCAGCGGTCCGATTGGGGCAACGACGCGGTGGCGGGTTGCGGTGATACCTGTCATCTGGCGGGTGACTACAGCCTGCTGGTTCGCTCTGGTCCCGCAAATGCACCGCGTCAGGTGATGCAGCCCGCCTGCATGACCAACTGCTATCAATAAACCACCCGTGCAGGGCGTAGGCGTTGCGCCCTGCCGATTGCATTTCGCGCCGGTGCCGCTTATCTGACGACAACCCGGCAATAAAGGCACGCGCGCGCGATGAACTGGATTTCGAACTACGTCCGCCCAAAGATCAACTCGTTGTTTTCCCGCCGCGAGGTGCCAGAGAACCTTTGGACGAAATGCACCGAATGCGGCACCATGCTGTTTCACCGCGAACTTAGCGACAATCTGAACGTCTGTGGCAGTTGCGACCACCACATGGGCATCACGCCCCGCGCCCGGTTTGAGGCGCTGTTTGATGGGGGTGTCTTCGCCGAAATCAAGGTGCCGGAACCCATCGCCGACCCGCTGCAGTTCCGTGACCAAAAGAAATATCCTGACCGGATGAAAGCCGCGCAAAAAGCCACCGGAGAGGCCGAGGCCATGCTGGTGGTACAAGGCGAAATCGGGCGTACGCCGGTTGTGGCCGTGGCGCAGGATTTCACCTTTATGGGTGGCTCGATGGGGATGTATGTCGGCAACGCCATCATCGCCGCCGCGCAGCACGCGGTTGCGGCCAAGCTGCCACTGATCCTGTTTTCCGCCGCCGGTGGCGCGCGCATGCAAGAGGGTATTCTTAGCTTGATGCAGATGCCGCGCACGACTGTGGCGGTCGAGATGCTGAAAGAGGCCGGTTTACCCTATATCGTTGTGCTGACCCATCCTACAACGGGCGGTGTCACGGCCAGCTACGCGATGCTGGGCGACATCCATATCGCCGAACCCAACGCGCTGATTTGCTTTGCCGGGCCGCGTGTCATCGAACAGACCATCCGCGAGAAGCTGCCTGATGGCTTTCAACGCGCGGAATATCTGTTGGATCACGGTATGCTTGACCGGGTGACCCACCGCAGCAAAATGCGTGATGAGTTGATCACCATTGTGCGCATGCTGCTGGGCCTGTCACCGGCCATTATGGGCGATCTGCCTGCGCCGGATTCCGAAGCAACCGAGGCTCCCGCTGCGGAAACAGACGTGCTTGAGCCGGCGCAGTCTGCGGTCAATCCGACTGCGCCAGAGGCCAGCAAGGCGTGAGCAGCCAAAATTCTGACATCATCCTTGACCGGATGATGTCGCTGCACCCCAAGATTATCGACCTGACGCTTGATCGCATGTGGCGGTTGCTGACCGCGCTGGGCAATCCGCAGAACGATATGCCGCCGGTGATCCATATCGCGGGCACCAACGGCAAGGGGTCGACGCAGGCCATGCTGCGCGCCGGGATTGAGGGGGCGGGAAAGACCGCCCATGCCTATACCTCGCCCCATCTTGTGCGGTTTCACGAACGAATCCGCCTTGCCGGAGAGTTGATTTCCGAAGCCGCCCTGACCGCCGTTTTGGATGAATGCGATACCGCCAATGGCGGCACCAGCATCACCTATTTCGAAATCACCACGGCTGCTGCTTTGCTGGCCTTCGCCCGCACTCCGGCCGACTTTACCCTGCTAGAGGTTGGCCTTGGCGGGCGGCTGGATGCGACGAATGTGATCGACAGCCCCGCATTGACCATCATTACACCCGTATCCATCGACCACACTCAGTTTTTGGGCGAAACACTTGGGGAAATCGCAGGTGAAAAGGCCGGTATCCTGAAACGTGGCGTGCCTTGTGTGGTCGGTAAACAGGACGACGCGGCGCTAGAGGTTATCGAACGTCAGGCCGAACTGCTTGGCGCACCTCTGTTGGTGCAGGGTCAGCATTGGCATGTCTGGGAAGAACGCGGGCGGCTGGTGTTTCAGGACGAAACCGGCCTGCTTGACCTGCCATTGCCCGCGCTGCGCGGGGCGCATCAGATCGAAAACGCGGGCATGGTTCTGGCAGGCCTACGGGCGCTGGGCTTTGATGAGGCTGCTTGCGAGGCCGCGATGACCAACGTCACCTGGCCCGCCCGCATGCAGCGACTGACCAAAGGCCCGCTAACAGATACTGCCCCGCAGGCAGAGCTGTATCTTGACGGTGGCCACAACCCATCTGCGGGTGCCGCTTTGGCGACGTTGATGGCCAGCCTTCCGCCGCGTCCGCTGCACATGGTTTGCGGCATGCTGAACACCAAGGACATCGGCGGCTACCTGCGCCCACTGGCGCAATACGCGCTGTCGCTGCATGGGGTTTCGATCCCCGGTCAGGTGGCGACGCTATCCGCTGCCGAGACCGTTGCCGCCGCCCGTGCCGAAGGGATGACCGCGCTAGAGGCCGAGAATGCCGAAGCCGCCGTTCAGGCCATCATCGCCAGGGACCCAACCGCGCGCATCCTAATCTGCGGCTCGCTGTATTTCGCGGGCGAAGTCCTGCGCAATAACAACTAGGCCTCTAACGGATACTCGGCCAAAACCTCATGCACCGCGCCATCGCCGTGTAGATGGGACCGGTAAAGGGTGAACTGCCTGACCTGGAACGGCGGCAGCGTAAAACCGGCGTGAAACGCCAGAAATCCACGCAGTTTCTCCAACTCATCGCCCCTTGGTCGCCCACGAAAACGCGCCAGCGTGACGTGCGGGCGAAAGCGTTCGCGAGGGAGCTCTACGCCAGCATGGACCACTGCGCGCCGCACTTTGTCGCGTAAACCAACCAGCGATGGCGTGGCATCGGCCCCGGCATACAGCAGCTTTGGTGCCTTGCTGCCAAACACATCCACGCCGCGCAGGCAGAGATCAATGGGTTCAACTTTTAAGTCGGATAGACCCTGATGCACAGCCTCCATCACCTCGTTGGGTTGGTCGCCCAAAAACGCCAAGGTCAGATGAAACGTCTCGGGATCCATCAACCGTCCAACCGGCAAATCATCCTGCAACTGCTCTAACGCCTCACGCGCGTCATCCGGCATGTCGATGGCGACAAAGGCGCGAATGTCGCCCCCGGCAGCCATTACTCCATCCCCCAGCCTTGGCTTTGCATTTCGCGCAACCGGCTGGCGGTGCGTTCAAATTCAAACGCCCCTGCGCCCTCGATATACAGGCGTTCTGGTATGTCCACCGCGCTGGCGATCAACTGTACTTTCGCCTCATACAGCGCGTCGATCAGCGTCACGAAGCGCTTTGCCTCGTTAAAGTTTGACCGGCTTAATCGCGGGATATCTTCGACGATCAAGACACGCACCGCCTCTGCCACGGCCAGATAGTCCGCCGGGCCCAAGGCACGGCCGCAAAGGTCCCAGAACGGCGCGCGCGCGACGCCGTTTTGATAGCCGGGCAGTACAACTTCGCGGCCCTTGACGGTCAGGGTCAAAGGCTCCCACACGCCGCCGGTCAAATCACTCCACAGCCGGTCAATCGCACTGCGCGCCGCCGCATCTGCCGGGGTGAAATAAACGTCTGTCCCTTCCAGCCGGTGCTGGCGATAGTCGGTGGGCGATTCCAGGTGATGCACCACAAACCGCGCCTTGATCTGGTCAATAAAGGGCAAAAACAGCGCCCGGTTCAGCCCGTCTTTGTACAGATCATCAGGCAGGCGGTTGGAGGTTGTCACGACAACCACGCCAGCGGCAAACAGTGCCTCAAACAATCGCCCGACGATCATCGCATCGGTGATGTCGCTGATCTGCATCTCGTCAAAACACAACAGCCGTACCTCTGCCGCGACGGCCTCTGCCACAGGCTGCAAGGCATCCTCGACCCCGCGCTGCCGGGCTGCGTGCATTCCGCTGTGAATTTCCTGCATGAAGGCGTGGAAATGTACGCGGCGCTTGGCCTCTGTTGGAACATGCTCAAAGAACAGGTCCATCAGAAACGACTTACCGCGCCCAACCCCGCCCCACAGGTAAGCACCTTTCGGCGGTTCCGGAGCCTTGGCGAACAACCCGCCCAGCAGCCCCTTCTTTTCCGGAGGGCTGTCGAAGAACGCACGTATTTCTTCCAGCACCGGCAGCACCGCATGCTGCGCCGGGTCGGCGGTGATGTCACCCGCCGCGACCAATTCGTCGTATATCGCCTGCATCGGGCTATCCATGCCCCCCAATAAAGCCCAGCAACAGATAAGAAAAGGTGATGCTGAGCGTCATGATATTCGATTTGACCTCTGCCGGAATTTCCACCACCCTCGCCCTACCATTCCAAAAGGTTCATCATGCCCGAAACCCGCGCGCCCCTTGTGACGCCCGTCTTGATTGGCGGCTGTCTGATTATTCTGCTTAGCTTTTCGATCCGAGCCAGCTTTGGCGTGTTTCAGATTCCGATCGCCGAGGAATTTGACTGGCTGCGCAGTGATTTTTCGATGGCGATCGCGATTCAGAACCTTGCCTGGGGCATCGGCCAGCCGATATTCGGTGCCTTGGCAGAGAAATTCGGCGATCGCCGGGCGCTGATTTTGGGCGCGATCACCTATGCTGTTGGGCTGTTCTTGTCGTCTTATGCCTTCACGCCCGCGCAGCATTGGGGGCTAGAGGTTCTGGTCGGCTTCGGCATCGCAGGCACCGGTTTTGGCGTGCTGCTGGCCGTTGTTGGCCGCGCTGCGAGCGACGAGAATCGTTCGATGGCGCTGGCCATTGTCACCGCCGCCGGGTCCGGTGGTCAGGTGCTTGGCCCGCCGTTTGCGCAATTCCTGCTGACGATGATGACCTGGCAGTCGGTTTTCGTGGTGTTCGCCGGATTGGCCATAGCCATGATGCTGTTCCTGCCGTTGCTGAAATCTCCCGCCACCGCCACCAAGGCCGAACTGGAAGAATCGCTTGGCGAAATCCTGATCAAGGCTTTCCGCGACCCGACCTATTCGCTGATTTTCCTTGGCTTCTTTTCCTGCGGCTATCAGCTTAGCTTTGTCACCGCGCATTTCCCCGCGTTGATTACCGAGATGTGTGGGGCGATCGACCCTTCTGGAACCTTGGCCTCTATGGGTATTGGCAGCACATCTGCACTGGGCGCTGTAGCGATTTCCATCATCGGATTGGCCAATATCGTCGGGACGCTGACGGCGGGTTGGCTGGGCAAAAAGTATTCAAAGAAGTACCTGCTGGCTGGGATTTACGCGGGGCGTACTATCTTTGCCGCGCTGTTCATCATGTTCCCGATCACGCCCACCACCGTTGTGCTGTTTTCCGTCGCGATGGGGTCGCTTTGGTTGGCGACCGTGCCGCTGACCAGTGGGTTGGTCGCGCACATCTATGGGCTGCGTTACATGGGAACTCTGTACGGCATCATCTTTTTCAGTCACCAACTTGGCTCGTTCCTGGGGGTCTGGCTGGGCGGGCGGCTGTATGATGCCTATGGCGATTACACTGCCGTTTGGTGGGTTGGAGTCGCTATCGGGGCGTTCAGCGCTGTTGTGCATTTGCCGATCCGCGAGGTGCCGCTGAAATTGCGCGCAGCTGTCAGCGCCTAAGCCTCCAGCACCGTCGCCAGCGCCTCGATCACCTCTGACGCATGGCTGAACGCCAGCCCATGCCCCGCGCCTGGCACAACCGCCTGCCGCGCGCTGCGGTTCCATTCGGCCAGCTTGCCCATCGCGGAGATCGGAATAACCGTATCGTCCTGCCCCCAGACCGCCGCCACTGGAACGCCAAGCGCCTCTAGATCGCGATGATCTGCCTCTAGTTCTTCGGCCAGTATGTTGCGTTGGCTGGATAACACGGCAGGCAGATAGCCGCGAAAGCTGATCTCTAGCGCCTGACGGTCGGCGAATTCCGCGACAATGTCCGCAGGTCCAGCCTGCGCCAATGCCCCCTGCCGTAACTGCCGACCACCAAGGGCCAACATTAGCCAGTCACCCAGCACCGGCACCTTCTGCGCGAACTCTGCCAGCTTTCCGGGTGTGTGTTTCATACCGGCCGGGGCAAGCAGGATCAGTCGTTCAACACGATCAGGTTCCGCCGCGGCGAACACCGTCGCAATGCTGCCGCCCATGGAATAGCCCAGCAAACTGATGCCGCCGCCAATGCCTTGATCCTGCAACAACTCCCTTAGCTGCCGGATGAAAAACGCCCGCGTTTGCCCGCCTTTGGGGCGGTCGGAAAAGCCACGCCCAAACAGGTCATAGGTCAGCACGCGAAATCCGGCCTCTGCCAGACTGGGGACCAGAAATTTGTAGATATAGCTGGGAGTTGTCAGCCCATGTATGCAAACCAGAACAGGCCCTTCAACAGGCCCATGCCATTCATAGTGCGTCTCGCCGTCTGACAGAAACGCGAACTGGCCGGGCGCGGCCTTGCGAGCCTCGCTGTCCATTTCTGGACGCAAACGTTCCCGGATAAAGGGCGCGGCGAATGCCAGTGCCAGAAGGATCAGCAAGAACCAGATCATGAACCACTCCAGACCTTTAGAATGTAGCGGCTTGTCATCAGGTCCAGATGCGCGCCGCCACCGTTTTTGAACAGCGTAATCTCTTCCTCAGTCTGCCGTGCGAAACTGCCCGCGCCAAGGTCGTAATAGTCGGCCAGAATATTCTCTGGCGAAATCACGCCTGATTTCAGCGGGTCGATGAGTTCGCCGATATGGCCCAACGTCGTCTCTCGGCTATCGACGAAAATGCGCGCGCGACGCATCGCCTCGTCATCCGCCTCGCGCATGTCGGCGCGGTAAGCACCGATCAGGTCGATGTGCTGACCGGGCTGCAACCAGTCGCCACGCAGGATCGGCTGGCTGGTCATCGTGGCGCAGGTGACGATATCGGCGGCGCGCACGGCGCTTTCCAGATCATCGGCCACTTGCATCCCCGGATGTTCAGCAGCAAACACGCGCGCCTTATCGGCAGAGCGATTCCAGATGGTGAATTCCGCCTCTGGAAAGCCCACACCATAGGCCTGCCGCAGGCTATGGCCCACTGTCCCCGCCCCTACGATCAGGATTTTCCGCGCATCTCGCCGCGCCAGTTTCAGCGCGCCCAGCAGGCTGTCGCAGGCAGTTTTCCACTTGGTCACCAGATGGAAATCAATGATCGCTTCCAGTGTGCCATCAGCATCAGAATACAGGTTAACCCCGCCGTTCACCGCTGGTTTCCCGGTATCCAGATTGCCGGGAAAGATCGTCGCGCTTTTGACCGCGAGGCCCATGCCATCAATCCAGGCAGCACGGCTTAACAGCGTATCCGCGCCGCGCCGCAAAAACGTATCGCCAATTTCGGCCCGAGGCAGGCTATGCCCGGCCTCCAGGGCGGCACAAAGCCCCAGCCAATCCATTGCCGCCTCGCCCTCGGCAAAGGAAATCACCGGGATGGTCATGCGGCCTCATCAGCCGTCAGCAGCCCCTCGGCCACCAACCGTTTGGCCAGCCCTTCGGGTGCCTCAAACAAATGCCCCTGCCAGCCACGCGCCTTTGCTGCATCGATGTTGTCCGCGCGGTCGTCAATGAATAACAATCCCTCGGCATCCACGCCGGTCTCTGCCTCTAGATGCGCATAGATCGCCGGGTCAGGTTTCGCGAGGCGCAGCTCTCCCGAGATAAACCGTTGGTCAAATTCGGTCAGCACCGGATAGCGTTGTTCCGCCAGCTTTAGCGTGCCGACCCCGAAATTTGACAAGGCGAACACTGGAATGCCCTTGGCGCGCAAGGTCCGCAGCAATCGGGCTGTTAGCGGCAAATCCGGTGCCAGCATTTCCATCCAATGCTCTGCCCACAACAGGATGTCCTTGCGATCCTCGGGGTGCTGATCGGTGAGTTCCCCCACCAGATCCCACATATCCTCGCCGAGGTCAGACCGATCATTCATTGACGAAAAATCGACCTTCGCGAACAATTCTTCGCGTCGTGCGCGGCCAAGCAGCCGGTCAAATGGTCGTTCTGGCACCCATTCCACCAGCACATTGCCGATGTCGAAAACCACTGCCTTGATCATCCTCTATCCCTTCTTTGCCGCAAGTCGCAGCGCCCTGTCCAATCCTTCGAGAAACCGCGAACGGTCGGCCTTGGAAAATGCCCGCCCGCCGCCTTGGCGAAACGGGTCTGCGGCGCGTAAATCCGTCATCAGATCACGCGTCGCCAGCACGTTGCCGATGTTCGCCTGTGTCAGCGCCTCGCCGTTATGCTTGATCACCTGCGCGCCTGCCTCGACGCATTTTGCCGCCAGCGGAATGTCACCCGTCACCACCACATCGCCCGGACCGGCGCGATCAGCGATCCACATGTCGGCCACATCGGGGCCGTCGGGCACGAAGACCATCTCGACCAGCGGATTGGCGCTGGGCCGCAGCCCGCCGTTGCAGACCATCGCTACCTTCACTTGCGCGCGGGTCGCCACGCGCTCGACCTCTTCCTTGACGGGGCAGGCATCGGCATCAACGTAAATCATTGTCTTGGCCCATGTCGGACAATCAGTCGTGGCAGCATGAACGCGCCAAACCCACGCTCTGACGCTTTCAGCGCAAAGCCTTCGGTTTCAATATGCAGTTGATACGGTTCCTCGGGGAAATC
>Ga0315339_1003075_pt1 | contig 12042 bp, 8 predicted proteins | sample ASW17metaG_FD_204514 | JGI IMG/M metagenome (GOLD analysis project Ga0315339, IMG submission 204514) | Ammonia-oxidizing marine archaeal communities from Pacific Ocean, United States - ASW #17 | ecosystem: Environmental > Aquatic > Marine > Oceanic | place: USA: California | collected 2016-12-05
AGCTGCGTTCACAGATCACCTCATCGCCGGGGGACGTATGCACGCGGATCGCGATCTCGTTGCACATGGTGCCGGACGGCAGAAAAACCGCCGCTTCCTTGCCCAGCAATTCGGCGACCCGCCCGCATAGCTCCAGCGTTGTCGGGTCTTCATCTTTCTGTTCATCGCCAACGGGCGCGGAAAGCATGGCTTCGCGCATGGCCATAGAGGGCTTGGTTTTGGTATCGGAGTAAAAATCAAACATCTGCGCGGCCTCCTAGGGGACAATCAGCAATGCGGGAGTTTACCCCGCGTCGGATATTAGCCAATCCCTGACCAAGGCGGTTTGCTCAATCGCCATTAGTACCGATGCGTGGCCGGTGTTGGGGAATTCAACCAGTTTTGATTTGGGACCTCGGGTAGTCATTTCCTCTGCCGTTTCTTTCGGCAGCACGTCGGAGCCTTCGCCGCGCAATGTTAAAACCGGGCACGTGATCTTGTCCCACATCTCCCAAACATCGATATCGGCACCGGTGACGGCACTAAAGGCCTCGGCGATGGTGGGGTCGTAATGGAACGCTAATTTGCTCCCCTGCCCGTCAGCTGGCCGCACACTGTGTTCCGCCATGTGGTGCCATTGGGCATTGGTGAGTGGCCCGAAGGGGGCGTGGATGAGCCGGAGGTGTGCTTCCATGGCATCAACGTCGACAAAGGTTTCGCCCTTCGCCAGATATTCTCCGATTCGCGCCAGGGCGGATTGCGGCAGGAACGGGCCGATATCGTTGAGAACCAAGCGCTTGATCGGGGAATTCTTGCTGGCCGCCAGCATCATCCCCAAGAACCCGCCCATGGAGGTGCCGACCCAGTCAATTTCGGTGGCGCCGATGGCGGCCATCAGCGCATGGGTATCGGTCATGTATTGGGCATAGCTGTAATCTTCGGGACTAAGCAACCAATCGCTTTTGCCGCGCCCGGCGACGTCTGGGCAGATAACGCGGTAATCGTCCGAAAGGGCTTCGGCCAGGGCATCGAAGTCGCGGCCGACACGGGTTAGGCCGTGGACGCAGATCGCGATTCGGGTGTTGTCTTCAGCGCCCCAATCGGTGAAAGCAATCCGGCGGTTTTTGGCGCCGCTGGGGCCGTCAACGCTGATCTCGCCCTGGCGCACGGCTCAGATGACACCGTCAGCGCGCAATTGGGCGATCTCGCCGTCATCGATATCCAACAATTCGTGCAGGATTTCGTCCGTATGCTGGCCCAGCATGGGCGGCGGGTAACGGTAATCGGGCGGCGTTTCGGACAACCGCATGGGGCTGGCGACCACATCCAGACCTTGTCCGCCGGTGGCGTCGTGATCCATGTGCAATTGCATGCCGCGGGCCTGAATTTGCGGATCATCGAAGACTTCGTCCAACCGGTTGATGGGGCCGCAACTGACGTTGTTGGCTTCCAGGCCTTCAAGCCAGAATTTAGACGTTTGTTTGGCGATGATGTCGCGGAGTTGCGGGACCAAGACATCACGATTACCGACCCGGGCCGCGTTGGTAGAAAACCGTTCGTCGGTGGCCAATTCCTCACAGCCGGCCAGCGCGCAGAACCGTTCAAACTGGCCGTCATTACCAACCGCCAGAATAATATCGCCGTCCGCCGTCGGGAATGACTGATAGGGCACAATGTTGGGATGCGCGTTGCCAAGCCGCGGCGGCACTTTCCCGGTGGACAGATAATTGGCGCCCATGATGGACAAGATCGCGGCGCTGGTATCCAGCATGCCGATGTCGATCTGTTGGCCGTCGCCGGTAATCTCGCGGTGGCGCAAGGCTGCGTTGATGGACACCGCGGCGTACATGCCGGCGATCAGATCGGAGATCGGAATGCCGGATTTCTGCGGGTCGCCGTCGGGATCACCGGTGACGCTCATCAAGCCGCTCATGCCCTGAATAAGCACATCGTATCCTGGGCGCTTGGCGTAAGGACCGGTTTGCCCAAAACCTGTTATGGAACAATAGATTAAGGACGGAAATTCATCCTTTAAACTATCGTAATCGAGGCCATATTTGGCGAGCCCGCCGGTCTTGAAGTTGTCGGCGAAAATATCACACTCGGCGATCATCCGGCGTGCCAGTTCCTGGCCTTTTGGCTTCGTCAAATCAAGCGTGATCGAACGCTTGTTGCGGTTCGCACAGGAAAAATACGCGCTTTCTTCCGTATCATTGCCGTCGCGGTCTTTCAGAAATGGCGGCGTGAAGCCGCGGGTATCGTCACCGGCGCCGGGGCGTTCAATTTTGATCACGTCAGCACCCAGATCACCCAGCATCTGGGTGCATGTGGGGCCGGCCAGAATGCGGGTCAGATCGAATACGCGGATGCCGTCGAGGGGGCCGGGCATGGCAGGTCTCCAAGGCTTGATAAGCGGAAAATAAATGAAAACGGATGCTTCTGTCGTCGGGCCAGCTTTATACTGGATGTCCCGGGCGGGCGCAATCCGCCGAAGACAGAGGAACACGCGTTGAGACCATATAAAATTATCCTCCGGTTCTTCGCTTTGGTCGGTGTCCTAATCGTTGGTCTGGGGGCCTGGCTGGCAACGTCGTTGCCTTGGTACGCGAGCACGATCAGGGCCGGCGGCGTGGTCGAGCCGGTCGAAATTCTCCGCGATAATAATGCGGTACCGCACATATTCGCTAAAACCGAAACAGACGCCTACTTCGCGCTGGGGGTCGTGCATGCCCAAGATCGGTTCTGGCAGATGGAGATGATGCGCCGCTTCGGCGCCGGCCGTCTGGCCGAGGTATTGGGTGAAAACGTGCTCGCCAGCGACAAATGGATGCGCCTTTTGGGGCTGTACCGTCTGGCGGAAAAGATGGTCGAGGACGTCCCGCCCGAGGTCCGCGCGGCGCTGGATGCTTATGCGTCGGGGGTGAATTTCTGGCTGCAGGAGGATTTCGGCCTGCTGGCGCCGGAATTTGCACTTTTCTATTTCACTCCGGAGCCCTGGAAACCTGCCGATTCCCTGGTTTGGGGCAAGATCATGGCATCGCAATTGGGCGGCAATTGGCGGGCCGAGGTCTTGCGCGCCCGGTTGGCCGCTAAGTTGCGCCCGGAAAAAGTCCGCGAACTCTGGCCCGCCTACCCCGCCGATGGCCCGGTTTCCGTGGCGGGTCTAATACAGCCGGACACCATAGCGGCCCTGGCCGGTCTCGATGATCTTCCGCCCTGGCCACATGGCCTACCAAAGGGCGCGTCAAACGTCTGGGCCCTGGGCGGCACGGAAAACCAGGAAGGCGGCGCCATCTTGGCGAATGACCCGCACCTGGGGTTCTCAGCCCCGGTGTTGTGGTATCTGGCCCGCATTGAAACGCCTAATTACAGCGTCACAGGTGCCACCGTCCCCGGCGTGCCGTTCACTATTCTGGGCCAGGCCGGCGCTTTGGCGTGGGGGATGACATCGACGCAATCCGATATCGAAGACCTGTTCGTCGAAAAGCTCGATGCCAACGAAAAAGACCGCTACGTCACACCGGATGGCAGCCAGGCGTTCACTGTTAGAAAAGAGGTCATCAAGGTAAGTGGCGGCGACGACGTGACACTACAGGTCCGTGCCACCCGGCATGGCCCCGTCATTTCAGACTTATCACCGGGGGCTGCCAATCTGGTTGACAAGGATCACGTCGTCGCCTTATCAGCCACCTACCTGCAGCCCGGCGACAAGTCCCCAGCCGCCTTTTATCGCCTCAGTCGGGCCATCAATTGGGTGTCGTTCAAGGAAGCCTTGGCCAATTTCCAGGCACCGCAGCAGAATTTCTTTTATGCCAGCAAGGATGATCTGGTGGGCTTCACGGTCGCCGGCCTGGCGCCGGTACGCGGCCGTGGCGAAGGCTTCGTGCCGACTGCCGGCTGGATCGGCGATACCGACTGGCAGGGGTTCGTGGCGGCGGATGACTTGCCCAATAAATTCAATCCCGACAACCGTCGCGTTTACAATGCCAACAACCGTGTCGCCGGGCCTGGGTACCGCCATTTTCTGGGCTACGACTGGGCGGCGCCCTACCGGGCCGAGCGGATTCTTGAAATGCTGCGCGACGGCAAGGGGCGCACAATGGGCAGCAATCAGGCCATGCAACGCGACGCGGAATCAAAAATGGCCAGGGATCTCTTGCCGTTGATGCTGAAGGCCAAATCCGAGGTGCCGAAAAGCCGAGAAGCACTGGCAATGTTGTGGAACTGGGACTCCATCATGGACCGCAACCGGCCCGAGCCGCTGATCTTCGCGACCTGGCTGCTGGAACTCAATAAGGCGCTTTATGGCGATGAACTGGGTGATGATCTGAGGTTCTACCTCGGTGCCCGGCCAATGACGGTGCACTCCATGCTGACGCGCCGCACCCATTGGTGCGACGATGTGACGACTGACAAAACCGAAGATTGCCGCGCCACCCTGACACGCGCCCTTGAAAAGGCCATTACCGGACTTGTTGAGCGCTTCGGCGACGATATCGACGGCTGGCGCTGGGGCGCCGTACACACCGCGCATTTTCCTCACCCGGTGCTGACCCACGTGCCGGTGGTTCGCTGGCTGGCCGACTTGAATATTGAGACCGATGGCGGTAGCGCGACGCTCAACAGAGGCGCCATGCGCCTCAACGATCCGAAAACCCCGTTTCGCCACATCCACGGCGCCGGCTACCGGGCCGTCTATAATCTGAAAGACCCCAGAAAATCGCGCTACGTGATCGCCACCGGGCAATCGGGGAATCCGCTGTCGTTGAATTACCGCCATTTCCTGAAATCTTGGAGTCACGGCCAATTCATCCCCTTGGGCCAAACCCACAACACCTTGAAGAATCAATCCGAGGCGCGGACGATGATTGAGCCGGCGAAAGGTAAATAAGCGCGGATATTTGTATGTGGCCAGCCCCATGGCCTCGGGGTCGCGAACCTGCGCTATCATGCTTCGTGCGGACAGGCTGCTTTCCACCACAAAGCGGACATAAGAGGGCGGACCGCTGCACGTCAGTTAATAGCCATTGGAAGACATCACATCTAGCGAAATCTGTCTGCGGCCTGTCATGTCGATCCACAAACGGTTGGGCGGTGGCAGGGCCGGCCTAGGTCATTCCCGCCGACCCGGCTCTAAAAATCCTTTTTCTTTTTCTTCGCCTTTGCGCCGGGCGCGCGGAAGCTGGTCAACGCCATATGTTCCAGTTGACAGCCGGCTTTCGTCTGCTTGTTGTAATCCGGAATCGAACTCAAGGTTCTGAACGTATTGCCGAATTCCTTTTCAAACGCTGCGGTGGCTTGCTCCCAGGCGGCGCCCGTATCAATATTCTTGTATTTGCTTTTGTAGTGATTTTCGAATTCCTTGATCGAGACCTTGGCGGCGGCCATCTGCTCATCGCTTAGATATTTCACCAAATATGATTTTCGGATGTCATAACAGCCCTGGATGAACATGTATCTGCTATAGCCGTTCTTCAGCTGAACTTCCGGCTTCGCGTCATGCTCAGCCTTGGATTTTTTCAATGCCGCGAATTTCTTCGCCGCCGGCTTGTAGCCTTTCTTGGCGGCCTCCTTGTACCAGTCCATGGCTGCGGACGGGTTCTTCAGTAGGCCTTGCCCTTGCTCCTGCATGCGGCCCATTTCGAAGGCGCCCCGGCCGCTATGCTGGAATTTATTCCTCGCCCGCAACAATAGCGACCAGGCTTTTTTATAATCCCTGGGCGTGCCCTCACCTTTTTTGTACATCTCGGCCAAATCGTAATAGGCGGCTTCGAATTCGTACTCGACGGCTTTGGTCAGCCACGCCACGGCCTCTTTCTTGTCAACGGCTGTGCCATGGCCTTGTTGATACATGGCAGCGACTTTATGGGCCGACCGTCCGTTGCCCTGTTTCGCGGCGAGAACGGACCATTTCAGCGCGGCATTAAGATCCTTGGCAACACCCGTTCCTTCGTAATAAAGCATGGACAGCAAGACCTGACCATGCATGTCGCCGTGATTGGCCGCCAGCTTGTACCATTTCGCTGCGGCTTTCGCATCCTTCGGCATGGCCCGACCTCTAAGGTGAAAATCACCCAAGATTCGTTCGTAACGGGGATAACCTTGTTCGGCGAACGGTTGCAAAATTGGCAACGCGGTTTTCCAATCCTTCCTCCGCAGGGCGGTGTCGAGGGCCTGCATTTGCGCCTTCCGTTCGGCCGTCTTCTTCGCTTGTTTGATGGCCTCCTCTTTTCGCTGTGCCGCGGCCATTATCGATTTCATATACGCCAATTTCGAATTTAGTTCCGCCAATAGCGTCTTGGCTTCGCCATGATTTTGCGCGATGGCGCGCTGCAGCCAAGGAATCGCATTGGCACTGTTCATGCGACCGGTCAACTGCCCATCCCAGAATGTCTTGCCGATCCGAAACTGAGCATTGGCATCGCCCTTTTCGGCAGCACAATAGACCTGAAGCTTCGGCACACTCATCCGGATCGATAACTTTTCCTTCCCCGTCGTGTCGATGACAGTCGTTGGCGGCAAGGCCCGTATCTGACGGGCGATCTCTTTCTTTGCCCTGCGGAGTTTATGCTTGGCGCTGGCATCGCCCTTTGCGGCGGCCAGCCCGAGCCACTCCGCCGCCGCCACATAGTCTTTCGGGACACCTTGCTGTCCTCGATAGAAAAGCGAACCCAACAGATATTGCGCTTCGGTATCACCCTGTTCGGCGGCACGTTTCAGTTTCTGCTGTTTCGCGCTGAGCTTGACCGGCTTCTTTGCAATCGAGGGTATCCGCAAGCACGCGGCTTGGACTTTAGGCGCGCTGGATACCGATGCCTTCTCCGATGCGGGTGCCCGTTTCGGCGTCGGCGCCGGAGCAGAGGCCGATGCCTTCGCCGGAACGGTAGCCGGGGTCGGTGCCGGCGCGGGGGGCTGGGCCTTCGCCGGATTAGGCACGGCAACTTTTAGGGGTGTATAGGCGAACGGCGGCTTGACGCCGAGTTTCGTCATTTCGTCACCCATCGACGCGACGGCGTTTTCCAGGCTCGCGAGGCTATCCTTGTCGCGAACTGTCTCGTATTGCTTGACCAGCTTTATCAGGCCGAAGGCGTTGGCCGCCAAGGGGTTCTTGGCGATGGTCGTTTTCATGGTTTTGACGCCATCGCTGATCTTGCCCAGCGCCAACTTTTTCTGTGCCGCTTGTTTCGCCGTCCGGGCTTTGAGCGCCGTGCTCCGGTATGCCTTGAAGTCTTTATTTTCGGACATGACGGCGGTCAGTTTGCCAAAGTTCGAGCCTTTCGCAGCAAAGCTGCCGGCGGCGATTTCTTGTTGCGCCGGGGTGAAGAACTCGGCCAGTTTCAAGGCATCGATCTTGTCCGGATGCTTTTGCACGAAGCTTTGCAGATCAGCCGAGAACTGCTTGGCCTGATCGGCGGTCTTGATCCCGATTTCCGCGCTTTGTTTCTTTTTCTTCGCCTCGGCTTTCAATTTTGCAGCGGCCATTTTTTGCTTCTTGGCCTTGGCGAGGCGTTCCTTCTCGGCGTTTTCCTTAGCGGCGGCCAATTTGGCCTTCTCAGCCTTGGCGGCAGCCGGTTTCTTTTTCTTCGCCGCTGCGGCCGCGAGGCGCTTCTTCTTCGCCCGCGCGGCAGCCTGGCGTTTCTTCTTCGCCGCCGCCGCGGCTAGGCGCTCTTGCTCGACCTTCTCCGCCGCCAACCGTTCGCGCTCGGCCTGCTCGGCGACAAGGCGTTCGCGTTCAGCAGCCTCCTGGGCGAGGCGTTGCTTCTCCGCCGCCGCTGCCAGGCGCTGTTTCTCGGCTTCCTCCGCGGCCAGAATTTCGGCAATGCGCGGCGCGTACTCGCGGGTCGTAAGCTTGCTGAAACTCACGTTAGCGCCGTCGACGTTCATGGAAACTTGGTTCTCGGGCTTCTGCGTCTCGGCTTCGAACATCTCCAGGTCGCGCCCGGTCAGGAATTTCAGATTGGCGGCACCGGCGTTCTTGCTCTCGCCGTCGCTCTGCATGGTGTCGAAAAGATTGCCGCGCAAATCGCGCCATCCGCTACAGCCGATGAATGTATCGGTGAGCGGTTTGTCCTCGGCAAAGCCACCCACCGAGCATTCCTGCGAATAGGTTTGATTATTGCAGATATTGGGGTCGCAAATAGTCGATAGTTTCCCGCTGACGACCTTGCCGCCCTGGACGGTGAACGCCGCCGTCCAACGCGCCTTGCCGTTGTAGTCGACGGCCTTCCACACACCGTCCTCGGCGCACGCATTCTCAGCAGAGGATAAAAAAATCAATGCCGCGAACAACGGCGTTAAGACGGCTTTCAATGATTTCATGAATCCAATTCTCCCTCGGGGCCATGGCATTGTGGACGCAATAAATTCGCCGCTCATTTTTCCCCACCAAGGCATGATACTATTGGATATTGGACCGCGAGCCTACCCATTTGCGGCTCAGTGCTGCTCAAAAGAGCCATTCGCGGACTGAATGAATTCGCGGAAACATGACGTGACACCCTGCTGCTCGATGCCATCCAAGATTATTGAGGACGACGAATGGACAGGCCGCGCAGGTGGCCGCGCCGCCCGACGATAAGGGTTGCCTCGCCTCAGGCCAGAGCGTAAGGGACGCTTTATGAGCACTTCGTTCGCCATATCCGCCGACGATGTCCGGGCCGCTGCGAAGCGGATCGAAGGCGCCGTGCAGCGCACGCCGTTCCGCCATTCGGAGACCTTATCGCGAATCACCGGCGCCCGGGTATTCGTGAAGTTTGAGAACCGCCAGTTTACGGCGTCGTTCAAGGAACGCGGCGCGCTAAACAAGCTGCTGACCCTTGACGACGAAGGGCGCCGCAAGGGCGTCATCGCCATTTCGGCGGGCAACCACGCCCAGGGCGTTGCTTATCACGCCGAACGCCTGGGTATTCCGGCGACAATCGTGATGCCTGAAAATACACCGTTCGTGAAAGTTCACCACACCCGTGAGTTCGGCGCGCGGGTCGTTTTGGTTGGAGAAACCATCGCCGAATGCGTGCCGGACGCCGACCGCCTCGCCGCCGAAGACGGGTTGACGTTGGTCCACCCCTTCGATGACCCGGCGATCATCGCCGGACAAGGCACCATGGCCTTGGAAATGCTGGACGATGAGCCCGGTTTGGAGGTGATCGTCACGCCCATCGGCGGCGGCGGCCTGATTTCGGGCAATGCCGTGGCGGCGAAGGCGGTGAAACCCGACATCGACATCATTGGCGTTGAGGCCAAGGCTTATGCGTCAACCCGCGATGCCTTGGATGGTCGAACCGGTTCATATGGTGGGTCCACCGTTGCCGAGGGTATCGCGGTTAAGGCGCCGGGTGTCCTCACCCTGCCGATTATTCAAGCCCTGGTCGCTGACGTGTTGGTGGTCGAGGAAGCCGAGATTGAGGAAGCCATCAATCTTTACTTCAATGTTGAGAAGACGGTCGCCGAAGGCGCCGGGGCGGCGGGGCTGGCCGCGCTGTTGGCCTATCCCGAGCGCTTTCGAGGACGTTCCGTCGGTCTCGTGCTCTGCGGCGGCAATATTGATTCGCGTCTCATGGCAACGGTAATCATGCGCGGTCTTGTCCGCGAAGGCCGGATCGCGCGCATTCGCGTCGCCATCGCCGACGCGCCGGGACAATTGGCAAAAATCGCCGGGCTGATTGCCGATGCGGGTGGCAATATCGTCGAGGTTGAACACCAACGCCTGTTGGCTGACGTGGCGCTGAAGTCCGCCGATATCGATGTCACCATTGAGGCCCGTGACGCGCCACATCTTGACGAAATCATGACCGCGCTGAGCACGGCGGGTTTTCGTGCGCGCCGTTTGGACGCCGAGCGGTAATCGTGCCTTCGAAATGACGCCGACAGCCTACGGCGATCCGATATCAAAACATAATTATTTTATAATATATATAAATTGAATGTAATGTGGTGACTTCTTACACTGCCCCGTCGGTATGTTTTGAAGGAGAAATTCCATGTGGCGAGGTGTGATCGTGGGCATAGCCGCCATCGTCTTGATGACGACGGTGACGCCGCTCAACGCCGAGGAAGTTCGGATCAAACATGCCGGTTTGACCCTGAATGGCGTATTGACGATTGCCGAAGGCAAGGCGCCGGATGCCGGTGTCGTGATGATTGTTCACGGCACGCTCGCCCACAACACCATGGATACGATCAGCAATTTAAACGACGTCCTGGTCGAACGCGGACTGAACACGCTGGCGATCAATCTGTCGTTGGGGATTGATGATCGGCATGGCATGTATGACTGCCAGACCCTTCACCGCCACCGCCATCTCGATGCATTGGATGAAATTGATGCGTGGCTGGCATGGCTTAAGAAAAGGAATTTCGGCCCAGTGACGCTGTTGGGGCATTCGCGCGGCGGCAATCAGGTGGCGCGCTTCGCCGCCGAGCGCCCGCATTCAATGATCGAACGCCTGGTCTTGATGGCGCCGGCAACCTGGAACGCGGATGGCGCGGCTAAGGGCTTCGAAAAACGCCACGGCCGCCCATTGGCCGGCGTATTGAAGAAAGCGAGTACATTCATCGAGGCCGGTCAGGGCCACAAGGTAATGGCCAAGACGGGGCTGTTGTATTGCACGGGCGCCGACGTGACAGCGGCAAGCTTCCAATCTTATTACCGACCCCACCCGCGCTTCGACACGCCGACTATTTTGGCTGAAATCAGTGTGCCGACTTTGGTGGTTGCGGCGGGTAAGGATGCGGTCGTTCGCGGACTGCCTGAGAGAGTGGCGCCGCTGACAAAGCCGGGAAAGATAGAACTCAGCGTCGTCGATGATGCTGATCATTTCTTCCTCGACCTGTTTGCCGAAGATGTTGCCGATGCCATTGAGGAATTTCTGAGCGCCGGCATTTAAATCGCCGGGTTGCGTCAAAATCTCCAAATCAACAGTTGGGTTTTCCGTTTGTCATCGACTTTAATGATTTCGTCCGGCGCCACTTCGGGCACTGCGAATGAATTGGATATGAACATGCTGCCGGGCGTCATTTCCATTTTGACCTTTTCAAACAACGCCGCCATGGGTGCCGGAGACAGGAAGGCGTAGACGACATCATAATCGCTGAGATCGTGGCCCCAAAAATCGCCATAGAGCGCTCGGACGTTCGGCCCGGCGGTCAATTTCAAGCGCAGCCAGGCCATCGCAAAAGGCAGCGGCGCGGATTCGATACCCTCAACCGTCATGTTCGGACGCTCACGTCCGACAAACATGAGCAAGCCACCAAGTCCGCTGCCGATATCCAAAAACCGCATATTGCCGGTTTACGAAATGAGGTCGGTGATCGCCTGCCAGGTGGTCCGGTTGGTCAGATAAAGTGGCACCCGCTCGCCCGATGCATTCCAAAAGACGACGAGCAAGGTGACGAACAAGGCCAGGTAAATCCACGATGGCAGCGCCAACATTAGTGCCGCGCCGGCGGCGATGGGCATGACCATTTGCAACGGCAGCCACCAGCAAGCCAATCCCCAATGGTGACCTAGAACCGCCGCGACGAGGCCTTGTGCGGCCAAAATCAGCGGTAATTCGATTTTGATGGCGCCGCGCTGGGCAACGGCGGCAAGTCCGAAACACAAGGCAAAAGCCGCCACCTGTGCGCCCAGCGCCACTGCGATGGGTGGCCAGTTGCGTTTTGATTGAGCGTCTTCGTTGTCAGACAACTGCAAGATCCATCGTTCACTATGGGGCGGTGATTCGGCCAAACGCCGAGGTCTGCCAAAGGTAAGGGATTCCCCAAACCGAAAAAATATTTTAAATCTAAGACCTTAGGTGGCTTGAGACTAGCGCTTGAAGTCATTATAAAAAAACGCAAAATTTGATTTTGGGCATACTTAACGTCGACAAGAGGTTTCCATTATTGGCTTGGTCGTCGTCTTCGGTGCGGTGTTTGGCGGATATAGTGTCCATGGGGATATGGGCATCCTTTGGCAGCCAATCGAGTTTTTAATTATTTTTGGCGCCGGTCTCGGCGCCTTTGTGGTTTCGAACCCGATGACCGTGGTGAAGAGCTCGTTTGGGGCCCTGGGGACCTTGATCA
>Ga0315339_1003076_pt1 | contig 12031 bp, 9 predicted proteins | sample ASW17metaG_FD_204514 | JGI IMG/M metagenome (GOLD analysis project Ga0315339, IMG submission 204514) | Ammonia-oxidizing marine archaeal communities from Pacific Ocean, United States - ASW #17 | ecosystem: Environmental > Aquatic > Marine > Oceanic | place: USA: California | collected 2016-12-05
CGTCGGGCCCAACCGCGGCGGCCGGTCCACCGCGGCAGCCGGCAGCGACGCACGCCCGTCCGAGTACTTCTTCGGGGCCACGGGCGGCGGCCTGTGGAAGACGACGGATGGTGGCAACGACTGGCGTGCCGTGACCGATGGGAAGATCACCAGTTCGTCGGTCGGAGCCGTGGCGGTATGCGAAGCCGATCCCGATGTCGTGTATATCGGCACGGGCGAGACTCAAATCCGCGGCAACATCATGCAGGGCGATGGCGCCTACAAGTCGACCGACGGAGGTACCACCTGGCAGCACATCGGCCTGCGCGAGACCCAGAACATCGCTCGGATCCGCATCCACCCCGAGGATTGCGACGTGGCGTGGGCCGCCGCGCTCGGCGTGCACTCCGCGAGCAACGACGAGCGAGGTGTGTACAAGACGATCGACGGGGGTGAGAGCTGGCAGCTCACGCTCTTCAAGAGCGCCGAGGCCGGTGCGACCGACCTCGTACTCGACCCCAACGACCCCGATGTGCTCTATGCAGCGGTGTGGGAGGCCTGGCGCAAGAGTTGGGGCATGAGTTCAGGCGGCTTCGACTCGGGGCTCTGGAAGTCGACCGACGGGGGCGAGACCTGGGCGGACATCACGGCCAAGCTGGGACTGGATCCCGCGGGCCCGATCGGGAAGATCGGGGTCACGGTATCGGCCGCGAACTCGGACCGGGTCTGGGTGCTGATCGAGCACGAGCCGGGAGGCGGGGTCTACCGCTCCGACGACGCCGGAGAGAGTTGGGAACGCGTGAACGATGAGCGAAAACTGCGTCAGCGGGCGTTCTACTATTCGCGCATCTATGCCGACCCCGAGGACGAGGATGTGGTCTACGCGCTCAACACGGGCTTTTACAAGTCGACCGATGGCGGGGCCACGTTCCCGCGCACCATCGGCGTCCCGCACGGGGATAACCACGACCTGTGGATCGCGCCTTCGGATCCCGAGCGCATGATCAACTCCAACGACGGAGGCGCGAACGTCTCGGTGAACGGTGGCACGAGCTGGACGGACCAGGAGTACGCGACCGCACAGTTCTACCGCGTGATCACGACGAACCATGAGCCGTATCACATCTGCGGCGCCCAGCAGGACAACTCGACCGCCTGTATGCCCTCGGGTGGATTCAGCCACCTGTCGGCGGGGGGCGGAAGCTACTTCTATTCGGTCGGCGGGTGCGAGAGCGGCTACATCGCGCCGCATCCGGTGGACCTCGACGTCTTCTACGCGGGATGCTACGGCGGCGCGCTTTCCCGGTACGATCACGGCACCGGCTTCCAGCGGGCGATCAACGTTTGGCCTGAGAACCCGATGGGGCAGTCCGCTGAGGACATCCGGGAACGCGTGCAGTGGACCTTCCCGATCGTCTTCGACGAGCACGATCCCGGCATTCTGTACACGGGCACGCAGAAGGTGTGGCGCACGCGCACCGAAGGTCAGAGCTGGGACCTGATCAGCCCCGACCTCACGCGCAATGACCCGATGACGGTCGGCCCGTCCGGCGGACCGATTACGAAGGATCAAACGGGGGTAGAGACGTATGCGACGATCTTCGCGATCGCGCCGTCGCCGCTCGACCCGGACGTGATCTGGGCGGGTTCGGACGACGGCTACGTGCACGTAACGCGCGACGCACGCGCGGAATCGCCCTCCTGGGAAAACGTCACGCCCGACGACGCCCCCGACTTCGTGCGCATCAACACGATCGAGCCATCGCCGAACACACGCGGTAAGGCTTATGTCGCGGGCATCCGCTACCTCGTCGACAACGACCGCAGCCCCTACGTGTGGAAGACCGAGGACTTCGGTCAGACCTGGACCAAGATCGTGAACGGCATACCGGCGGACGACTTCGTGCGCGCGGTGCGTGAGGACCCGATGCGCCCCGGCCTGCTGTACGCGGCCTCGGAACGCACGGTCTACGTCTCCTGGAACGACGGAATCGAGTGGCAGCCGTTGACGAGAAACCTGCCGGTCGTGCAGGTCTCGGACCTGGTGGTCGAGGATCATGATCTGGTGATCTCGACGCACGGACGCTCGTTCTGGGTCATGCGCAACATTGATATCTTGCGGCAGTTGAGCCCGGAGGTGGCGACGTCGGACTTCTGGGTGTTCGATCCGCGGGACCCGGTGCGTCGCTTCGACAACACCGCGGACGTGTTCTATAACTTGCCGTCGGGTGCCGACGAGGTGCAGATCGAGTTCGCCGACGCTCGAGGGAACGTGCTGGGTTCGTATACATCGACGGCCCCAGCCGCCGACTCGACAGCCGACTCGACTTCGACCGGCGGCCGTGTCGCAACCGTGCGGCCGCGCCCTTCGAAGATGGAGGGCTCTCACCGCTTCCGGTGGAACATGCGCATCGACGGTTGGACCGACTTCGAGGGCCGCATATTCTGGGCGGCGGGCAACCAGGGACCGGCCGTGCCCCCGGGGGCCTATCGAGTGCGCGTCACCGTCGATGGGGAGACGAAGACTCAGGACTTCGAGATCAAGATGAACCCGCGTGCGTTGGCGGACGGCGTCACCGCCGCGGATCTGCAGGAGCGTTTCGACTTCGCGGTCCGCATCCGTGACGAGGTCACGGTGGCGCACGAGGCCGTCCTGCGCATCCGTTCGATCAACGCGCAGGTCGATGACCGCCTCGAGGAGAACGACAACTCCGAGCTGGCCGCGCTGGGCGGGACCGTGAAGGAGCGTCTAGGGGGCGTGGAAGGAGAGATCTACCAGGTTCGAAATCGTTCGAATCAGGATCCGCTCAACTACCCCATCAAGCTGAACAACAAGATCGCGGCGCTGCAGAGCCTCGTGGAGGGCCCGGAGAACCGGCCCACCGATCAGTCCTACGAAGTGTTCGACGTGCTGTCGAGCGCCCTGGGCCAGGAGTTGGAGCAGATGACGCTGATCATTCAACAGGATCTGGCCCGGCTCAATGCGCTGCTGCGCGAGCTCGGACTCGAGCCGATCGATGCGGAGCGTCTAATCACGTGAACTCCAAGGTCGTCGTCGCGTTGGTGGTCCTCACCACCATCACAGCGTGCGTCAAACGCGCCGCTCCGAATCCGTTCTCACGCGGTAGTGACGAGCCCTCGACGGTCCAGCTCTATGTCGACAACCAGAACTTCAACGACCTCGCGCTACTCGCGATCACCACGCGGGGCCGCCAGCCGCTGGGTCGTATCGGGGGTGTGACCCGGCGCACGTTCACGGTGCCTTGGCAGGGCTTGGACGAGCTTCGGATTCGCATCGAGGTGTTGGCGGGGCAGGACTACGAGAGCAACAGGCTCAACGTATCTCCGGGGGATCGGCTGGAATTGACCGTGCCCAGAGATCCGAGGAACGCGTACCTACGCCCGCGCGGTCGCTGAGCGCACCTACGCCGGTGGGTTCCCGCGCTGTCCGAAGCGCCTTCAAAGCTCTACGGGGACGCCTCCGTCACGGGCGGACCGGTACAGGGCCTCGATGGTCCGCATGTTGAGCGCGGCCTCGTCGGCGGTGTACTCGAGCGGATGCCCGCCGAGCACGCAGTCCGCAAAGTGCTCGACCATGAGCTGGTATTCGTCTGCGCCCGGGACGACAACCGTGGTGGTGCCGCTACGACCTCGATGATGCAGGATCGAAGCGTCCTCTCGCCCGGGCAGGAACGACGAGGGGACCTGCAGGTGTCCCTCGGTGCCCGCCACCTCGTATACCTCGTTCCGCTCCATGGTCAGCGAGCAGTCGAAGTGCGCGAGCACACCGCCAGGGAACCGTAGCGTCCCTGCCATTTCCTCGTCGACACCTCGATCGGTCCAGTTGGCCGTGGCCTGCACTTGCTCCGGCTCCGCTCCTGCCATGGTCCGGCTCACGTTCACGCAGTAGCAGCCGACGTCCATCAGGGCGCCGCCTCCGAGATCCGGGTTCAAGCGAATGTTCTCGGGCTGGGTCAATCGGAAGGTGAACGAGCTGCGAATGACCCTCAGGTCCCCGATATCGCCCGCGCTTACCATCTCGAGGACCTTCTGCGTGCGCGGATGGAATCGGTACATGAAGGCCTCGAGCAGCTTCACGCCGTTGGCGGCGGCCGCGGCGGCCATCTCCCTGCACTCCGCCTCGTTCAGGGCCAACGGTTTCTCACACAAGACGTGCTTGCCGGCTTGGGCGGCCCTCACCGTCCACTCGAGGTGGAGGCTGTTCGGCAGCGGGTTGTAGACTGCGTCGATCTCCGGATCGTCGAGCAGCTCCTGGTAGCTGCCGTAATGCCTGGGAATCCCCCATTTGTCGGCGAAGTCGCGAGCGGGCGCGTCGGTGCGGCTGGCCACCGCCACCAAGGAGCCGTTTCGGGACGCCTGGATGGCGGGGTTCACCGCCGCGCGACCGATGTTGGCGGTGCTGAGTACGCCCCAACGCAGGGTTGTGTCGCGCATGGTATCCTCTCTCGAATGGGACCATAAGATACCGGCGCGCCCCCCCGAGTTCGATGACCCCGAACTCCTCCACCAGGCGTACGACGATCGCCCCCTCTTCGCCGAAGACGCGAGCCTCGATGCCTGGATAGTTGCCGACCGTGACATAGCTCGACTGAAGCGAGAAAATCGCGCCGTTCGCCGCCTAGACCCGCTGGGCCAGAGGTGCGAACTCGGTGAGAAAGAGGCCCATCATGCCGAGGACCGCCTCACCCCTAGAAACCCCCGAGCCAGCTTCCGGTCGAGGCTCGCGGCGGTCGTGAGCGAGCCCGGGGGCGGGTCGGATCGACGCAGAATATCCTGCGTGTCGGCCAGCACATCGCCGGCTCCGTTCTCCGAGAAATCGGGCAGTCGGCCATCGAAGTCGTGCATCCCGACGAACGTGGCGTTCACGGGTCTGTGCTCGTAGTACGACGCGAAGAAGGCGTCCATCCAAGCTGAGTGATCGATGCTGTCTGGGTTCATGGCGGCCAACGTGGCTCACTGGATGGCGGGCCGCTAGCTTCGCGCCTTCCTTCAGGAGGACGGTAGTGAGCGACGTCATACTCATCGCGAGCTGGCTCGAGGAAGAACACGTCCAGCGTATCCGCGAAGCGGCTCCCTGGGCCGAGGTCGTGCACGAGCCCTCGCTGCTGGCACCGCCCCGGTACGCCGCCGACCATTCGGGCCATGCCATCGAGCGCGACCCGGCAGACGAGGCCCGTTGGAGAGGCCTCCTGGCACGAGCCACCATCCTCTACGACTTCGACAAGACGCACAGGGAAGACCTTCCGGAGCTGGCACCCAACGTGCGCTGGATCCAGGCCACGAGTGCCGGGATCGGGCGGTTCGTATCGCGGATGGAGTATGCCGACCGCATGCCGCAAACGACGTTCACCACCGCCAGGAGCGTGCACGCCCGTCCGCTGGCGGAATTCGCGCTCATGTGCATGCTGGGTCACGTGCGCGGAATGATGCACACGGTGAATGCGCAGCGAGCGCGGCACTGGGAGCGCTTCGCCGGCAGTGATCTGGAGGGCAAGACGGTCCTGGTCGTGGGGTACGGATCCGTCGGCAGGGAAGTGGGTCGCATGGCGCGTGCGTGCGGGCTCTGTGTGCTCGGCCTCGTGCGGCATCCCGAAGGCGTGCAGCCGAGCGAGGTGCACGCCGATGAGGTGCACGGACCGAGTGCCCTGCCCGAACTGCTGCCGCGTGCGCACTTTCTCGTCCTGGCGGCACCGGATACCGGCGAGACGGAGAATATGATCGGAGGGGATGAGCTGGCGGCGCTGCCAGCGGGCGCGGCCTTGGTGAACATCGGGCGCGGCTCCCTGGTGGATGAGCCGGCCCTGATCGCAGCGCTCGAGAGTGGCCACATCCGCGGGGCCTACCTGGACGTCTTCGCCGAAGAGCCGCTGCCCGAAGACAGCCCGCTCTGGTCGATGCCCAACGTGCTCGTCAGCCCGCACTCGGGCGGTACCAGCGACCGCGAGAACCGTAGGATCACCGACATCTTTTGTGACAACCTGGCTCGCTATTGGGCGGGCGAGCCGCTGCGCAACGTCCTCGACCCCGAGCGTCTGTACTGAAGATGTCCCTGATTCAGCCCTACCACGTAATGCTCAAGCCCCGAGGCGCGATCTGCGACCTCGACTGCAGCTACTGCTATTACCTCGACAAAGAAGAGCTGTATCCAGGTTCGGACTTCCGCATGTCCGACGACGTGCTGGACGCCTTCACGCGCCAGTACATCGAGAGCCAACTCAGCTCTGAAATCGTGTTTGGGTGGCAAGGAGGAGAGCCTACGCTCGTTGGCGTCGACTTCTACAGGCGCGCGGTCGAACTCCAGCACCGATACGCCAAACCCGGGACTCGCGTTCTCAATACACTGCAGACGAACGGAATCGGCCTGGACCGCGAATGGTGTGAGTTCTTCCGGGACAACTCGTTCCTGATCGGCATCAGCATCGACGGGCCTCGAGCCTTGCACGACGCCTACCGACGAGACAAGGGCGGGAAGCCCACGCACGATCGCGTCATGGCGGGGCTGAATCTACTCCGCGAACATGGCGTCGAGCACAACGTGCTAACGACCGTGCACGCCGCGAATATGGCGCACCCGCTAGAGGTCTACCGATTCCTGCGGGACGAGGTCGCCACCAGCTACATGCAGTTCATCCCCATCGTGGAGCGCGAGAGCCCCGGCCGTTCGGTGACGGGACAGGCGTACGGCGAGTTCCTGATCGCGATCTTCGACGAATGGGTGCGGCGGGATGTCGGGTCCGTGTTCGTGCAGATCTTCGACGTGGCGCTCGCAGCCTGGGTCGGGCAACGACCGGGGCTGTGCATCTTCGAGGAGACGTGTGGACGGGCACTCGCGTTGGAGCACACAGGGGACCTCTTCTCGTGCGATCACTTCGTAGATCCCGAATTCCTGGTGGGCAACGTCCTGCGAACCGAACTCCCCGTGCTCGTGGAGGGCGAGGAGCAGCGAGGCTTCGGGCGGGACAAGAAGGCGTCGCTTCCCGCCTACTGCCGCGAGTGCGAGGTGCGGTTCGTATGCAACGGCGGCTGCCCGAAGAATCGGTTCGGCACCACACCCGGAGGTGAGCCGGGACTGAACGTGCTTTGCGAGGGGTACCGCCCGTTCTTCAATCACATCGACCCGGCCATGCACTACATGCGGGAGGCTTTGCAGCAGGGAGAGCCACCCGCGGGCATCATGGAACGGCCTACGACACCGGGCGCCCCTTAGGCTCCAGCTTCACGGACCAGAGCCCGCTACTGATGTCGGAAAAGAACACGTGGCCTTTGTACGGGATCACGCTCCATGCAGCCGGCGCATTGGCGATCCATCCCTGCGGGTCGTTGGCCTTGTGCACCGCGATCTCCCGCCCTTGCGTGTAGAGGTTGCCCATCAGTTCGCCCGACACGTCCACCAGCCTCATGCCGCCCTCGTAGTACGCCTGATAGAGGATGTCGTCCTCGACCCAGATGTTGTGCGTTCCGTACTCCGTGACCTCGTATCGCGCGATCATTTCTGGGCTCTCCGGATCGGAGAGGTCCAGTATCTGGATGTATCCGGACGTGACCCTGGGGTAGCCGCCCCGTCCCGTCTCGGGGTCGAAGGCCATGCGCACATCGGGTCCGTTGCCTTGCCAAGCCTTCCCGCGGCGGTTGGTGATCTCGTCTCCCACGAATAAGAGCTGCTTACCCGTCGACTCCGACGTGTACGGGAAGACCGCGTGCGTAGAGCCGGTGGGAAGCGGGTACGTCGTGATGAGCTTCGGGCTCTCGATCGTGCCTCCCCAACGGCCGTTCCCGACGTCCACCATCACGACTCCGGTCTCCCACTCGGCCGAATATGCGATCCCATCGGCGACCCACACGTCGTGGACGCGGCTATCCGGATGGTCGTACTCGCTGACATACTTGGGTTCATAGATGTCGCGCATGTCCAGAATGACGTATTTGTCTCCACCCGACAGCGCGAACAGGTAGTTGTTCAGCGCGAAAACGTTGTGTACACCGCCCGTAACGCCCTCGTCGTACACCGACGCGATCGACGGGTGGGCAGGGTCCGCGAGGTCCAGGATGACGAGGCCGTTGCGGCGGTTGGATGCTCCTTCTCGCGAGATAACCCCATACCGTCCGTCGGGCGAAGTCTTGACGTCGTTCAGCGAGCGGGCGTCGACCCGGACGGAGTCGGTCTTGACGATGTTGGCCGGATTCGTGACGTCCCACACGAAGGCGTGGCTCTGTGCTTGCCGCGCCCCCGTCAGGGCATAGTCCCGGCCGTCCAAGCCCTCGAAAATCCAAAAGTCGCTGGTGTAGTGCGTCGTCTGCCGGCCCTGGCCCACCACGTTCACGCGCTGCACGACGTCGCGCTGCGTCACGGTGAAGCGGCGTGTCGCGGAGAGTCCTCCTGCGCTCGCCATCACCGTATAAATACCGGGCACGTCGGCGACCATCCGTCCTTCTTCGAGTTGTCCCGGCGCGGAGGGTGCGAGTATGCCATCCGCGGGCCGGAACGCGAGCGTCCAGGTGACCGGGAGGTCGCTGACGATCTCCCCGTCGGAGCCCGCCGCCCGGAGCTCGAAGTCCTGTACGTCCCCCGTGCGGACCTCCTCCAGCCCGCCGACGATTTCCAAGGAGGAGGCCGGGAATGCCGCGACGGCGTACGCCATGTCGGCGGAGACCCCCTCAACGCTGGCCGAAATCGTCACGGACCCCACGGATACGCCGGTGACGTATCCGTGGCGGTCCACCGTGGCGACCGAGGTTTCGCCACTCGTCCAGCGGACCGAGGCACCTGGGCGCGTGGTGCCGTCCGCGTGAAATGCCATGACCGTGTGCAGCGCAGTCGTGCCCGTGAAGAGCCGTGCATGCGTCGAGGCGATTTCCACGCGCGAGATCGCTGGCCAATCCACCGTGACCGGGATGGTGAGTTGCACCGGCGCCCGCCCGGCATCCGCCGGGAGTGTCACCGAGGCGAAGATTTCGTACTCCCCCGCTGCCAGGCCGAACACTCGGCCGTCCTCGATGCGCACGCCGTCCCGGGGTCCGGTCACCCTGATGGGGGTCTCGACGACCCCACCGGAGGCGTCGTAGGCAGTGATCGCGATAGGAACGGACTCCCCACGCGTCACCACGAGAGTGGTAGGGGACATTGCTAAACGCGTCACGCGTAGGGCCGCGTCCTGTGCGTGCAGCGCCACAGCACCCGGCGTGAGGAGAAGGGCACCACACGCGAACAGCGATACCACACGAGCGAGCTTGTCCATCTGGCACTCCGGTTGGCGATGTGAAGCCCGCAAAATAGTGCCTGTCGAGCCTCCCGAAAGGCTCCCCGAGGTGCCGATGGCCTCGCGGGCCGGCACCCTCTGAAACTCCCTCAGAAAATCACCCGTAGTCCAGCACATGAGTTTGGTGGGAGCACTGTTTGTTCTTTTGGACTACAAGGTAGTCCTGCTCGCGGGAAGAAGACCTGATGCATGATTTTCTGGATGAGTTCGAACACAGGGTCCTCCTGACCATCCTGGCGCTGGACAACGATGTGTAAGGCGTCCCCGATCCGTGAGCACCTGGAGGAGCGCGTTGGCCGGAACGTGGTGGTGGTCGGTCGCCTGGCCGATGGTGTGTCTTTGGATCAGGCCGAACTGGGCATGGCGTTCGGCCTCACCGGCTTCGTAGGTTCCATCATGTTCGACGTGAACCCCCGCGATCCGACCGTTTTCGGTGGCATCAGTGTGCTGATCCTTCTGGTCGGTATTGTTGCCAGCGTGGTTCCGGCCGTCAAAGCCACCAGAGTGGATCCCGTGGTTGCCCCGCGGGCGCGGTAGACCGCATGGCGGGGCGGGCCCCCTTCGCATCCTTCTTGCTGCCCTTGCTGGTAGGCACGTTGGCGTTCTCGTGTGCAGACCCCGACCGCGGCGACCTCCCCGCGGGCGAGACGGACAGCACGCGCGTATTGATCTTCTCGAGGACGGTCGCATTCCGTCACGGCTCGATCGAAGCCGGGATCGGGGCGCTCGAAGCGCTCGCAGCCGAACACGGCGTTACCCTGGATCACACGGAGGATCCGGCAGTCTTTGCGCCGGAGAGGCTGGCCGTCTTTGCAGCCGTGATCTTCCTCTCCACGACCGGGGACGTGCTCGACGACGCGCAGCAGGAGGCCTTCACGAGCTACATCCGCGGCGGAGGCGGTTTCGTCGGAATTCACGCGGCCAGCGATACGGAGTACGAATGGCCGTGGTACGGACAACTCGTGGGCGGCTACTTCGACGGCCATCCGGGCAATCCCAATGTGCGCGAAGGCACGGTTCTGGTCGCCCAGCCGGATCATCCCGCGACGGCTGGACTACCGGCTACCTGGGTCCGCTCCGACGAGTGGTACGATATCCGGGACTTCCAGGCGGACGTCACGGTGCTGCTCAACCTGGATGAGAGCACATACAAGCGCCCGGAGGAAGGGCCCGCCGCGCGTCCGCGTCCCATCGCGTGGGCACGCGTCTTCGACGGCGGCAGGATGTTCTATACCGCGCTTGGCCATACCGATGAGAGCTACGGCGAGCCCGAGTTCCTGAGTCACGTTTGGGGCGGCCTCGAGTGGGTGCTGGGGGTCGAGTCGCGTCTTGAGCGGTAACTTCGAACCCGAACTTTAGAGCAGGCCATGAGCACCTACGAAGCGGGGCTCGCGGTACCGGATCTTTATCCGCCGGACCCGATGTACAAGCGACAGATGCGGCGGCGTCTGGACGAACTCCGTCGCTGACGCCTGAGTCTAGCGCTACTCCCCGTACGGCACCCAGATGTTCTTGACCTGCGTCGCCTCGTGCAGGAACTCTTCGCCCTGACCCTGGTTGCGATCGAACCAATCCCGTGCGCGACCGTAGCTGACCCAGGTGCGTTTCATGTTGCCCGTCGAAGCGCTCTCCACCGCGCGCGCGTCTTCGGCGGATCCGAAGTGCCAGATTCCGTCCACATCGTCGTGGCTCGCCAGGGTAGGCACGATCTCAGCCCTCGAGCCCGTAACGATGTTCACCACGCCGCCCGGCACATCCGAAGTGTCGAGTACCTGGTACAGGTCGGTCGCCAGAAGCGGCCCGACCTCGGACGGAACCACGACTACGGCATTGCCGACGGCGATGAGGGGCGCGATGCAGGAAACGAGGGCCAGCAGGGGAAGCTTCTGAGGGCAAACGGCGCCCATGACCCCGATCGGCTCCTTCATCGCGAGCGTGACATTGCGGAACGGCGTGTGGTGGACACGGCCTTCCCACTTGTCCGCCCATGCCGCGTAGGTGAAGAGTCTGTCGATCGTGGCCTCGAACTCCAAAAGTGCTTCGTCGGCGGCCCCGGAGATCGCCGCCAGGCGCGCAGTAAATTCTTCTGAGCGCGCCTCCAGGTTCTCCGCGAGGTAATACAGCATCTGAGCTCTGTTGTGAGCGGCCCGAGCGCCCCAGCCCGCTTGGGCCGTTCTAGCCGCCTCCACCGCGTTGCGCACGTCCTTGCGGTTGCCTCGCCCGACTTCGCCGAGCAGCGAGCCGTCGGCCGCATACACCGGCACGCTGTAGGCACCGTTGGGCCGACTTTGCTTGCCTCCGATGTACAGTTTCGGCGTGCGATCGAGCGCCGGCGTGCTCGCGCTCCCAGCTGCTTCCGGCGCTGTCGCCACAGGCTCGTGGGGAACGGGCTCCTGCTCGCTCGGTGCGAGGTGCTCCCATGCCGGACGCACGTACTCCCGGAGCCCCTCCTCACCACCCTCTCGGCCATAACCGCTCTCGCGGTACCCGCCGAAGCCGGACGCCGCGTCGAAGAGGTTCGTGCAGTTCACCCAAACGGTTCCGGCCTTGAGCTTCGGCGCCACGTCGAGCGCGAGGTTGATGTTCTCGGACCAGACCGAGGCGGCGAGCCCGTAGCGACTGTCGTTGGCGAGCGCGACCGCCTCCGACGGCGTTCGGAACGTCATCATCACGACCACGGGTCCAAAGACCTCGATCTGCGCCAATGTGCCGGAGGGCTCGACGTTGGTGCACAACGTCGGCGGATAGAACCAACCGTCGCGGGGAGCGCTCCA
>Ga0315339_1003077_pt1 | contig 12031 bp, 9 predicted proteins | sample ASW17metaG_FD_204514 | JGI IMG/M metagenome (GOLD analysis project Ga0315339, IMG submission 204514) | Ammonia-oxidizing marine archaeal communities from Pacific Ocean, United States - ASW #17 | ecosystem: Environmental > Aquatic > Marine > Oceanic | place: USA: California | collected 2016-12-05
GCCCATACAAAGCGTTTAAACGGGCTGTATATTGCTTGAGGCAATGTACTAAGTAAAGGACTTAACTTATTATGGCAGCTACATCTACCACCGAAACCTGGGATGCCGCATGGACTTTGACCATGCGTGCCAAGCGCAAGGAGTTGACCGATAACTTCTTCGACGCCTACCCCACGTTGGACATGTTCAGAAGCGGCGGCGCTCTTGTCACCGATAATGGGGGCAAGGAGATCCAACAGGATCTTATGTATTCAGGAAATTCAGCCCAGTATTTTAGCGGCTATGACGTACTGAATACCGATGCCATTGACGGCATCACGGCGGCGTTTTATCCGTTCCGCTACGCAGCGGTGCCGATCACGATCAACTACACCGAGGAGATGGAGAATCGCAAGTCCGATTCCGCGATGAAACTCCTCGCCGCTAAAACCGAGCAGGCGATGCTGACGCTACGCGACCAGATCAATAGCTCGATCTACTCTGCCCAGACCGGCAAAGCACCGCTGGGCTTTCAAGACATCATCGCTGACGCGCCTGGCACGACCCCGACCACGTTGGGCGGTGTCACCATCGCGTCGAACACCTGGTGGAAGAACAAGGCCAACAACGCCACCGCCGACACCTCGTTCAAGACTATCGTCAACACCAACTTTTACGAGGGTATGGTGCGGTTATCGACGACCTGGAACGATGTCAGCGAAGGCAACGAACAGCCGACCAACATCTTCACGACCAATGGCATCTACGCCGACTACGAAGAGATCTTTGAAGGCACTGGGTACCAGCGCCTTTCATCGAAGGACTCGCCTGGCGTCGATGGTCGCCTGCCGTCGTTTCGCGGCATTCCGGTCCAGTACGACCGCGACTGCGGCACCGGCCGGATCTACTTCTTAAACACGAAGTATCTGAAGATGCACATGCAGGCTGGAATGAATTTTGCCAAGACTCCGTTCAAGGAGCCAGCCAACCAAATGGCAAAAGTCGGTTTCATCGTCGTAGGCTTGCAAATCACCACCAACAACCGTCGCCGTCAGGGCGTCATCTACAACGTCAACGACTAAACAACAAAGCGCGTTTAAACACTGCGTCTGGCAACGGACAAGGTGTTTAAACGCACTCTTTACATCCATTCCGAGCCGCAAGCCAATGCGGCTTCATAGCTCGCCCATGAGCGAAGGAGAATGAACAATGAGTTTCCGTAACCATAATTTCGGCGTAGAACGCGTCGGCGGTGCCGGTATCGGCAGCAAGAACGGCCAAGGCATCTATACCGAGTCGTCTACCGCCAGGTACCCCATCGGCGAAAAGTTGGAACTAGCCGACGGCAGAGTGTTTCGCTACGGCTATACAGCCGCAGCCATCAATGCAGCGGAGTTGGTATCTCAGGACTTGTCTGCTACTGCGCTGGTTGAGACTGATAACATCGTCATCGCAGCGGCTAGCGGGTTCGATCCTGGCGCTGGCTCGACGCAGTTCCAAATCACGCTGGCATCAGTCACTGAGAATCAGTACGCAGGCGCTATGTTGCAGATCGCCAACGATGGCGGCGACGGCACTGGCGAGGGCATACAGTACCGCATCAAATCCAACAGCGCGACCGACGCGACCACCTCCGGCAAGGTAGACATCTACCTGTTCGACCCGATCAAGGTGGCGCTGACTACAGCATCTGACATCGCTATCGTCGGAAACTTGTGGTATAACGTGAGAGGGGCCGTTGGCACAGCGGATTACGTTGTTTCGGGCGTCACTCCTATTGCGTTTACCGCCAATTATTACGGATGGTTGCAGACGGCCGGGATTGCTCTGGTTGCGTCTGATGGCGCAATTGCTATTGGGTCGAGTCTGACGTTGTCCGATAGCGACGTGGGTCATGTGCAGGTGGAAGACGCTTATACCGAGCCGCGTATCGGCTATTCGTTGTGGGCGTCGGATGACAACGGTCATGTAGGCGTTTTATTGCAGGGATTGGTAGCATAATACACAGTGGGGCGGCGGCGCATAACGTCGTCGCCCTCATTTAACTTTCAAGGACATCATGGCAAAGCGAACACAACAGCTTGACCTGCCTAGCGAAATTGCAGAAGTCGCGCAGTCGGCCGCCCCCGTCGCAGAGAAAGCGCCGGAGGTCACACCCGACCAGATCGCCCAGCTTATTCTCAAGGGCAGCGACGACACCAAATCCGCTATACGCAAGGCGCTGGACCTCGATAAGACCCATGCCAGAGTACGGAAAAACAAAAACCAGACCAACAGTCAGGTGCGGAATACCGTCAAGGCGATAGGCGAAGTGACTCATATTGACGGCTACGTGCCGGACCCCCCAGGACGTATCTCCGACCGTGGTCCAGAAGCAATACGTATTTGGCAGGAGCGTTGGCTCGATAGCAACGGCGACAACCTTTCTGAGTACGATCTCGACCACATGGCGTTAGAAGCGCAAGAGTAGGATGACTGAAAGCGTTGGGCAGATTAATGCGGCGAGCTTCTTTGGCGACACTGCATTGCTGGGTACAGTGGAGGTTGGCACCGTGGCTATTAGTGCTAGCTTCACCTTACCTAGCCTGACGACAACGGAGCGGGACGCGCTTACAGCCGCCAATGGAATGTTGATTTTTAATACATCGACAAACACCCTGCAAGGGTATGAGAACGATTCCTGGGTTAATATGAGGTAGTGAGGGCGTAGGATGACCAACCTCGAAGTGATTCAGGCGGCGCTGCGACGCGTGGGCTTGAATAGCAACGCGTCTACGTTTAAAGACGGGGCGCGGACCTACTTAAACATGGTCGGCAAGGATGTGCAAAGCCGCGAGAAGTGGAACTGGCTGTTTAAGGCGTCGACGTTCAATACGGTCGCCAGCACCCAGACCTACAGCCTCGCGTCCAACGCCCTGACGCCGCTTAGTTTTCGCAATACGACCGAAGACCACGTCATCATCGTCATGTCGAGCCAAGACCTCGATGCGGCCGATCCTAACCACTCCACCGACGGCGATCCGCGCTGGGTGGTGATCGACGGCGTGGACAGCAACGGCCTCGTACAAGTCTCACTATACCCCAAACCCGACAGCGTAGACACCATCGCCTACCGGTACTACGCATCGGTGCCGGACTTCACGGCCAGCGACGACACCAACAGCCTTGACGGTTATTACTCGCCGGTGGTGCAGCCTGCGCTGGTCTACGGCGTCAGCGCCCTCTACAAGCAGGAAAAGGGCGACGACCAAGGTTCGATGATCGACCATCAGGAGATGGAGCGCGTCTTAGGGGTCGCCAGCCGCCAGAACGCCAATGTCCAGGGCAACCGCACCTACCGTATGCGCCGCTCCGATAACCGTGGCAGCAGTAAGTTCTCGTACTCGCCGCAAGAAGGCAGTCTTAGCTGATGCCTATCGCTGCACAAAGTTTGCGTTTGGGGCCGTGGCGCGATGGCGTCAACTACAGCCTACCGGCCGAAGAAGTCTCACCGGCAGGGTTGTATGATATGGAGAACTGCACCGTTGGGTTAGCCGGAGAGGTCAAAAAGCGCAAGGGCTACGCTAAGTTCAACGCCAGCGCCATGAACAGCGGCGCTACCGTCACCGCCTTGGGTCAGGTCGTCCTCGCAGGCACCGAGAAGGTGTTTGCCTTTTGCGGCGATAAGTTCTTCGACGTGACAGGCGGCACCGCTACGGATCGCACCGGCAGCGCGACGGTCACCGCAGGCAACGACAACACCTGGAACTGGGTATTAGCAGGGTCGACGTTAGTCGCCGCGAATGGTGTCGACACCGATGCCGTGACATGGGCCGGTGGTACTGCTAACATCGCCGCACTCGATGACGACTCGCGTTTCACCAAGCCGACATGGCCTGCCTTTTGGGAAAACCGCCTCTGGCTGGGCAACGAGAACTCCAACAGCGACCGCCTATGGCGCAGCGCCGCCGGTGACATCACGACCTGGGGCGCTTTGGATTACTACGCTTTCGGCTACGACATCACCGGCCTACAGCCTTTTCAAAATACGCTTGCCGTCCATACCGAGTACGGCATCCATACGCTGACGGCGACGGGTAACTCGACGATACCTTTTCAGCAGCAGCAGCGCACCCAGCGCGGCACCATCGCCGGACGCACCATCGTCACGGTGCCTGGCGAGCGTCAGATGTTTGTCCGCGACGACGGCATCTATCAATGGACCGGCGGCGCTCAAGTCGAGAAGATCTCTTTTGCGCTCGATGACCGCTATTGGGACGATATCAACGTAGCGCGACTGCCGTATGCCTTTGCCAACTACTACCCCGCCAAGGAAGAGGTCTGGTTTTACCTGCCCCACGGGGCCAGCCAGACGACGATGAACTCCGTAGTGGTCTACTCAGCGCGTTTAAACGCTTGGTTCGGGCCGTATAACAACTTTACGCGGGACAGCGCCGCCGTCATCGACGATCTGCCCCACGCCGGTGATTTCGCCGGTCGCATAATGAAGCATGAGACGAATAACAACGACGATGGGGCCGCGATTAAAGCTTACTTTGAAACCGCCAACATCGCACCGCAAGGCGACGATGTCGAGTGCCGCTGGCTCTATGCGCGGACGCTCTTCGACAATTTGGGCGATTTCGATGTGAGTGTGCAGCAGACGGGTGCTGGCATCGTGAGCAACACCGAGACGATCACTATGGGGCAGTCGGGTGCATTGCTCGACTCGACCTTTGTCCTCGACAGTTCGTCGTTGGAGTCGGATGTGTCGGCGCTGACCGACGACTCCGACCTTTTCGGCTACGACCCACGCACCATGCTACGACTGAGCAACTTCATCGACGACGAGACGTTCACCATACGGCGGGTAAGCCTCCAGTACAAGCCCATTGGCCGCACGCGTAAGAGAAAAACAGGAATTGAATAATGGCCTATCAGAACCCCTACGCCCAAGCGGCTGCCAACCAGAACAAGAAGAAGAAAAAGCCGAAGGTGAATCCGACGACGATGTACAACCCGCAGCAGCGTACGCAACCGGTAAATCCGGCGACCATGTACAACCCACAGCAACGTGCGCCAGCGGTTCAGCCATCGACCATGTACAACCCCCAGGCACGCCCTCAGATGCCAGCGTCGCAGGCGGTGGTGACCGACCCCATCACCCAGGCGATGATGCCGGACCCAGCGTCGATGACCAACGCACCCGCAGCGCAACCGGCGGTTGATCCGGCGTCGATGTATAACCCATACCAGCCTCAGATGCCAGCATCGCAAGCGGTGGCCCCGCCAACGCAACCTCAGATGCCAGCGTCGCAGGCACTCAATGTGGCGCCACCACCCCCACCGCCCCCGCCGCCGCCACCACCGAGCAGTATGACCAATGCTCCAGTGGCGCAGCCTACACCAGCGCCGTCTACGATGTACAATGCGCCAGCGCCGCAGCCGACGGTCAACCCAGCAACGATGACGAATGCACCGGCGGTGCCACCTACGCCAGCGCCGTCCACGATGTACAATGCTCCGGCACCGCAGCCGACTGTAGATCCAGCAACGATGACCAACGCACCGGCGGCGCAACCGGCGGTCAACCCAGCAACAATGTACAACCCTCCGGCACCGCAACCGACACCAGCATTGCCACAAGAAGTAAGCGGTGTAGCGCCGCCAACGCCGCAACCTGGTGACGCGCCATATGGAAGAACCGATCAATGGGGTCGGACTTTTAGCACTATGACTAATGCGCCAGATTGGAGGCTTTGGGGTGGAACAGGCCATAAAGGGCCAGCGCTAATACCAAAGACAAAAGAACCGGAACCGGCGCTACCGCCAGCACCAGCGATACCACAAGAAGTCAGCGGCATAGCGCCGCCAGCACCGACACCGGCGCTGCCACAGGAAGTAAGCGGTGTAGCACCGCCAACGACTGCACCGCCGTTACCGCCGGAGGTCAGTGGCGTAGCGCCGCCAACCGTAGCACCGCCATTGCCGCCGGAAGTAAGCGGTGTAGCACCGCCAACCGTAGCACCGACATTGCCTCAAGAAGTAAGCGGTGTAGCACCGCCTGCAACAGCACCACCGCTGCCGGACATCTACACCGGTGCAACGCCAACGCCGGAATTACCCGACATCTACACCGGTGCAACACCGACACCGGAATTGCCGGACATCTACACCGGCGAGACACCAACGCCGGAGTTACCGGATATCTATACCGGCGCAACACCGACGCCGGAGTTGCCCGACATCTACACGGGCAGGACGCCGACACCGGAGTTACCGTCGATTTACGACACCGGCCGAGCGCCTGCACCGGCACCCGAAATACCATCGATCTACAGTGGCGAGGGGGCTGTACCGCAGCTACCGGATATCTACACCACCGGTGCGGCCGACGCAGAAGCAGCGCGGCTAGCGCGGTCGATGACCAACACCGCTGACTTTGCATTGCCCGACACCAGCGGATACCAACCACAATTGCCTGACATCTACACCGGCCAAACGACGCAACCAAAGCTACCAGAGATTTACTCGCAAGGTGCTGCGTCTACACCAGAGATACCGGACATCTACGCCAAGGGCGCTACGTCGTCATACGCCGACTTGATCGCTGACCGCACCGGCATTGACCAACCGGTTGCTGAGACATCACCGGCGCAAAGCTACGCCGACATGATTAAGAGCCGCCTCGATGCTACGCAGGGCGGCGCCGGTCAAGGCTACGCCGACGAGATGCAGCGCCGTATCGACGAGACGGTCGCTACCGGCCCAGGCGAAGAGTACGCTACCGAGCAGCAGCAACGCCTCGAGGATAGGCAGGGCGAGAGGCCGCAACCTAGCTCGATACAGGAAGCACTCAACCGCCAGTATATGGATCGTATCGGCGGCGGCGAAGACCCGATCCTCGCCTCGCAGCTTGCGGATCTACGCAAGCGCCAGCAGGACGAGGAGCAGGCGACGATAGAGCAATTAAGCCGCTACGGCGTCCTGCGCGGCGGCGGTGACACCGCCAGTGCGTTGATGGAAATGCGCGAGGGTCAGTCGCGTAACCGCTTGGCGCTGGAGGCATCGGCCGCGCAGCGACAGCAGCAAGACCTGCGCGATGCGCTGGGTTTTGAGCAGGCGCGGTCGCAGCAGGGGCTAGCCGGTAGGGGCATGACGCTACAGGAGCGGACCGGCGCTGAGAACATTGAGAACCAGCGCCTCAACCGGCAGCTACAGCGTGCCGGTGTCACCGGCCAGTTCATGGGTGCCGACACCCTCCAGGCGCAAGAGCAGGCCGACCGTATGCGGACGAGCGAAGCGCAACGATCTGCCATAGGCGGCGGCGAGCGCCGCGCTGATATAGCGCAAGAAGCGGGGTTGTTTGGCGAAGTAGCCGACGCCGGTGGCACAGCACGGGCGACGATGACCGGACGGCAACTGGAAGATCAACTGAAGGGCAGCCAGCAGGCGCGTGAGCTAGCAACGGCCGCAGACCGTCGCGCTGGCGTAGCGCAAGAGGCCGGATTGTTCGGTGAGATCGCCGGTCAGGGCAGCGACCCGACGGTGCGCCAGACGATGGCGGGTGAGGAATCCGACCTGCGCCGTCAGTTGGCGCTGGGTGCGGAAGGACGCGCCGACGTCGCACAGCAGGCCGAATTGTTTGGACGCGTGCGGCCAGCCGGTGGCGGTGGACCGGAGGTGACGACGTTGGGCGGCCGACAGGCATCGCTCCAAGAAGAGCTAGCGCGGTCAGCAGATCTACGCGCCGGTCGAGCGCAAGAGTCGGAACTGTTTGGCAAGGTCGCAGGCGCAGGGGGTCCGATAGAGACGCTGGGCGGTATGCAGGCGTTGGAAGGTCTGGAAGGGTCGAGGATGGCGCGAGAGGCTGCGGAGGCTGGTCTTACCGGTCAGTACGAGGGGGCCGCGACGGTGCAGGAGCAGAACCGCCTCGATGCACTCAAGACCCAGGATCTACAGCGGCGCTTGGCGACGGCCGGTGCGACGGGTGAGCTTGACCTTGGCGGCAGCCAGCAACCGGTGACGACGCTACAGGCGCAGGCGCTAGAGCAAGAGATGCAGGGGCAGGCGCTTAACCGTGCGTTGCAACGCGCTGGTGCTACGGGCGAGTTCCGCGAGGAAGGCGACACCGGTCCTGCGGTGGATACGCTGGAGAGTAGACTACGCACCGCACAACTGACCGGCGCTTTGGGCGACAAAGCAACGCTTGAGGGTCGTCAGGCCGACATGGATCTGGTCGGTGCCATCTTAGCGTCGCAAGACCCGTCGTTGAACCAAAGCGAAGCAGATAAACAGAAGATGATTGGCATCGGCGGTGCGCTGGCGAGTAGCTTGCAGGCGTTCGGCCCCGCGCAGCGCCGCGCCATACAAGAGGCGTTAGGGTATACGCCTACCGGCGGTGGAGTGGGCGGCAACGGCGCAGGCAACTTGGGTCTTTTCCAAGACCAAGGCACGGGCTTAGTCAATCCATTGACAGACAATCAGCGGTCGCAAGCTAGGAACAACCCGATTGGCGCTATAGACGAAGCAGCAGCCGGTGGTGGCCTGACGCCAGGAGTGTTGAAAGATATGTCGCAAGAGCAGATTGACGCGTTTATAGCACAGGCGGGTGACATGGACCCAGAACTGTTGCGTAGACTAATAGGAGGAGCATAATAATGCCATTACCAGCACTAGCAATGATGGGTATTTCGGCTGGATTGGGTGCCGGACAGTCGCTCTTAGCCAACCGCGCTGCCCAGCGCCAACAACAACGTATGGACGAGCAGGCAGCTCAGAACAAGCTGATCTCGTCGTTCAGCAAGAACGCGCAACCCCAGCAGATGGCACCGCAGCAAGGACCAGGCATAGCGCAGCAGGCGTTAGCCGACCCGCTGACGAAGCAACTGCTCGCCGGACTCATTGGCAAGGGCGTAGGTGCATTGGGCAACATCGGTCGCAACCCCATTGTATCGTCCGGTGGCGGCGGCGGCGCATCAGGCGCTGGCGGCTTTATGAACTACATGACACCATAGGTATATCATGGCAGATCTGAAACAACAATACCTCGATATCCTGCGCGGCTACGGCGTTGACACCTCGACGCTGCAATACACCGATGCGGCCAAGCTGAAGCGTATCGTTGACCAGACGCGGCAGGCATCCGACACCGGCGGCGGTGAAATGGCGGTAGGTCAGCAAGCAGCGCAGCAGGCCGCTAAAGATGTCATCGGCGGCACTACGCCGTACAAGGGCTTAGAAGATCTGCTGAAGGAAGCACACACCGGCCCCGACCTACCTGCGCCTGGGCCGTCCATAGCATCGGAGACGGTGCTGCCGACGGGTCAGTCTTCGACAACATCAATAGAAGACGTTGAACCACGGTTTCATCGGCCACGTTTGGAAGACAGGGTGCAACCAGCGCCAGCGCCCGAATTGCAACCAGGCATCTACGACCCGTTAACTGAAGGTCCGGCGTATGAGCCGACCGAAGACCTGGTAACAAAGGCGATGACCGGCCCGTCCATCACACCAGGCCCATCCGAAGCATCCGAGACGGTGCTGCCGATGAGTCCTGCGCCCAAGATAGCAAACGTAGACGAGGCACCGCCGTACGCGTTGTCGGAGATGGACCCCGATAAAATAAAAGCACGCCAGAGTCAATTGGGTGAGACGCTGCGACCCAGCCGTACGCCGATGCAGTTTGGGGGTGAACTCCAGGGGTCTATGCCGCAGCAAAGTTCAGCCATGCAGAATGCGTTGGAAGATCCTGCGATGTCTGAGCTTTTAAAGAAACGCTATGAGCAACCGCTACCTGCCGCATCGATGGCAGAGGTTGACGTGCCGGAGGATTCCGAGGTGCCGAGAGAAGGACTGCTGTCGCGGCTGGGCAATGCCGCCAAGGCCAACCCCGACATCGCGCTGGCCGGAATGGAAGGCATTGGATCGCTGCTGGCGTCCATCGGCGCAGGCCGCGCACAGAAAGCGGCCGACCAGACCCAGCGCCAAGGCATGGCACGCAGCAACCTGGTGTCGGCGTTGACCGGCGGCAAGGTAAGACCAGGGGTAGCGGAGGAAGCGCCGCAGATGGGGCTGTTAGGGCGCGTAGGACAAGCGTTAGGCACCACCGGCAAGCTAGGCCGCGAAGTCAGTCAAGAACGCTTTGAGCGCGGTTTTAAAGAAGAGGAAATGGGGCGCAAATACGACGTCAAAGAAGCGGAAGTTGAGCGTAAGGTAGCAGATGACGTGCGTAAAATGATGCTGGCGGTAGGCAAGAACAAGCTAACGGATGCACAGGCCGAAAAATATTTAGCTGATATAACGCGTAATATGAACGCTGAAGAAAGAATGATGTACACGACGAAATGGAACGAACGCGCTGCCTTTGCAGGTCTCCTGCTGAAACAAAAAGCTCAGACGCTTGCAGAAAAACAATTTAATCATTTAGTCGATACGGACAACCGTGGCTTAGATGTGAAAGAAGCGTACTTAGACTTAAAAGTAAAAGACCAAAAGGCATTGCAAAAACGGTGGGAAAAAGAGTTCAAACTAGACGAAGATGCGCTCAAGATAGAGAACAAGCGTGCTGATGCGTACGTCCAATCTCAAGAAACCGCAGCCGCCAAGGTATTATTGCAAGAAAAAGCAGACGACAGGAAAGCGGCCGCTGCTCTTCGAGGCATCATTAAATCGGAATTAAACGGTGATGTGCTTAAAGGATTTATGAACGCTGAAAGAGGCACGTTCCGCGTGTATAATGGATTGCAAGCGGCGTGGAGCGATTACCAAAAAGACCCAACAAGCGCAAACATGAACGGTATTTTTAATATGTATCAGCAGTTGTTTGACCCTGCGACAGTACGCGAAGGCGACTTAGAGTTGCAAAAGCGCGGCCAAGGTGTCTTTGCAGAGGTAGCGGCCGCAATTCAGCGTACCGGAGGCGAAGGTTTTGTGCTTTCGCAAGGCACTATTGACGACATGAAATCGGTAGCTGATGAGTTTTACGCCAGGATGTTGAAACAAGAAGCGGAAAACCTAAACGGTTATATCACCGAGTTTGTCGAGCCGGATGATGGTGCGGCTTTGCGTCGATACTATGGCAAGATGTGGAATACAACCATTGGCGAAACAACTACCGGCGAGGCTACCACCGGCGAGGGTGGCGGTGCTGGTGACAGCTTTGTTAAGAAAGCGTATCCACAATGAATAAAAGGCCGGAATACTTTGACACGTTCATCGAGGCTGGCGACTTCCTCAAGAAAAGGCATCCTAACAACGCCAAGCTGCAAGGTGTTGACGTGGAGTCGCTGGGCATACAATGGCATACGGCTGAACCCGATGCTTTGGTCGTTACGGAAGCGTCTCCAAACAGAGGCGACCGCGCTAACTGGCCGTATGAGCCGGAAGAGGGGTTCAACCCATTAAAGATGCTGGGCAATCTGCCGTATAGCGCAGGCAAGCTGGTAGAGGACGTTGCCGGTGCGGTCACAAGTCCGATAGAGACTGCCGAGGGGTTGGCACGCGGCGTGGCCGGTGGCATTGAGTCGGCTGTAATACCGTCGGCGATGCACACCGTAGGCGAGGGCGGCGAGAAGATACCTTTTTCCATCAGTCCAAAAAACGTCGAGACGTTCCAAGCAATTAAAGAGGGGCTTAAAGAGTCGGTGTCACCACGCGGCATACAAGAGCGTCCGCTGGATGCGCTGTCGAATGTCCTTACAGGTACCGGAGCAGCGGCTAAAATAGGCAAGGTGGCGTCACGCGCTGGATCAGCGTTGGCAAAGGGTCAGGTGCCGGAGCGATTGTCCGGTGTGCAACAGGCCGCGCAGGCTGGCGAGCGCATACGCGACTTCACCGGCCGCGCCGACCCAGGCCAGCGCCTGCCAGGTGCCTTAGATAGAGCCGGTGACATCTTCGAGACGGTCGAGAAGGGTACGCAACGCTACGACCCAGCCAATGTCTTGATGCGCGGCGGTGCAATGGCTGGAAAGAAAGGCGCAGAAATGACGGCCGAGGCCTTAACGCGTGCCGGTAAAGCGGGTGGTCGCTACGCAATGGGCAAGGTGCAAGCCAGCAGGCCGTACCAAGCCGG
>Ga0315339_1003078_pt1 | contig 12028 bp, 6 predicted proteins | sample ASW17metaG_FD_204514 | JGI IMG/M metagenome (GOLD analysis project Ga0315339, IMG submission 204514) | Ammonia-oxidizing marine archaeal communities from Pacific Ocean, United States - ASW #17 | ecosystem: Environmental > Aquatic > Marine > Oceanic | place: USA: California | collected 2016-12-05
ATTGAACCAACCGCCCGAAAGCGTGTCCTCGCCCGCACCACCGCGCAAGCTGTCGCGACCACCTTCGCCGAACAGCGCGTCATTGCCATCGTCTCCGAACATCGCGTCGTTCTGACCACCGCCGCTTAATGTGTCGTTTCCACCGCCGCCCATCAGGGTGTCATTGCCCATTTGCGATGCAAAATGGTTGCCTGATCCGTTGCCGGTAAAATGTGCATTGATCGTGCCGTATAGGAACACGTTCTCGATGTTCACCAGTCGATCCTGATCAGACGGCACACCAAGGAACCCGCCAGTGCCGGTAACAAGATTCACCTGGTATATGTTGTGCGGCGATGACACCTGGTTCTGAAGACCAAGATCCAGACGGTCGGTTCCCCGTCCCCCGTCAATCGTATCCTGCCCTGTACCAAGATAAACGACATCGTCGCCAAGCCCGCCCACGACAGAGTCATCTCCAGCGCCATCGTATAATTCGTTGTCACCCCCCGCACCAACAAGGGTATCGTTTCCGTCGCCGCCCGTTAACAGACCGTCGCCAAAGCCGCTTGTCCAGACAAAGTCGTCGCCCGCCCCGCCATGATATTCGCCGTACCCATAGGTTGCGCGTATTTCATCATTCCCGTCGCCACCCCAGACGGTATCAATCCCCGTGATGCTACCACCGACGGCAATGCTGTCATCCCCTTCACCGCCAAAAATTAGATTGGATCCATGGACGGCACTAATCCTGTCATCCCCACCACCTCCGTCGATGATGTCGTCACCTTCTCCGGCGTTCACGTAGTCGTTTCCGTCGCCTGCATTAATACTGTCGTCGCCGGCTCCGCCCCAGATGTCGTCGCGTCCACCGCCCGCCAGTATCGTGGCCACTTCTCCGGCTTCGCTGTCAGAATAGATAGAATCGTTCCCGTCCAAGGCTTCGACGGTTATGGTGCCGAACCCTGTGTGGATCTCGTCCGAGGCATCGCTGCCGGTCAAATAGGTGTCGTTGGGGTCGGCGGTTATTATGTATCCCAGAAGTTCGTAATTCACCGTGTAAGAGAATGCTGGTGAGTAGTAGGCCGACGAAACCGAAATAAATACTTGGACATCGGGGTATTCAGAGAAAAAGTAGCCCACCTCGGGATCAATGATATAGTTGTAAAGTCTGTCGTCCGCCTCCAGAATAAAATCAGAATATGTATAGGTGCCCGCGGAGTACCCTGGAACAAAAATCTCGATGCCGATCGTGGGCGCATTGTGCCTACCAGGGTCGCCAGCAGGAAAATCATAGGCAACAAAAAACCTTACAACCCTGTCGCCGGGGTCAGAGATTTGCAGCCAGTCGGATTCATTCCCGCCTTCTATGTTCCCTTCAAAAGTATCGCCTTCAATATCTGTAAGTGTGTCGTTTGCTAAAATACTGTAGGGCGTTAATTCGTTTCCGGGGGCATCGCCGCTGCCCTCTGATATAATAGGCATTTTCGCTGGATATCCTTGGATTAGCCGAAAAGAAATAGATTAGGTACAATTTGATAACGAGAAATCTCCACTGCCTCAAGTTATTGATCCACCTAGTAGAAAACCCGATAATCGTTGTTCGCGACAAACACCCTGAAGGTACCCTTGTAGGCCCGCCTTTATCCGGGACCCGATGTAACGTCTTTGCGCGTTTCCTGAACGCCTCCATTCATCGATCCAATCGCCTTTGAGAGAGTACCTAAGTAACGGACATTCGCCGCACCAAGAAAGATCGGCAAGTTGGGCTCGAAGAGTGCATTGAGGTGTTTCTGGTCGCTTCCGCACTAATGCCCAATCAGCAACATTTCTGGTAGGAGGCTTACAATGAGTGGCCCTTTTTGACACTCAGCGACTTCAATGGCCCGTCTTTTCCCAAGGCGCGGGATCAGGGAACCACTGGTCCAGGCGCGTTTTCACCATCGCCTCGACGCGTGGGTTCGGCGCGGTCTCAAAGCTATCGTTCAATGTGATAGACAAGGGTTTGCGCCGGGTCACGCGCTGCATCTGCCACCACGTCCAGGGCGCAAAATTCTCTAGGCTGACGTAGCCTTGCAGCTTTTGTGATAGCGCCCAATCGGCCCGCACCGCCGCGCCGGTTTCCGCCGCCAGATGCCGCGCCAACCATTCGGGGGGCACGTTGGTGCCATGGCGAAACCGCGACTCGCGAGTTGCAAAGATCAGATTGGCGTAGTCACGGCACATCTGTTCACAAACATCGACATCCATCACCTGTGGCCCATGAATAACGTGCCGCCGGGGCCCCGGCCCGAACCGTTCTGCCAGCGCCGCGTCCGCATTGGCCAGCGCCAGGTTCCACGGGCTGGATGTGGCCGGGTTCAGCTTATCCAGCGGCACCACCCGCATCGGTTCCAGATGCACATAGGGTCGCCCGTCGGGGGCAAACATCGCGCCCATCACGTCGGGCGACATCATCAGCATGTCGTCCTCTACATAGATGAACCGACGCGACAGGCCGGGCAGCAGATGCAGGTGGCTGACGATGCAGAAGGAATTGAACGTCGGCAGGATATCCGCCTGCATGATCTGGTCATGATGCACCACCTCGATCTGCGGATGCTCCGCATCCAGCCAGTCCGGCACTTGCGGGCGACAGCTGACGAAATAGATCTTACGGATCTGCGGCAGGTTTCGCGCCACCGAGCGCATCGAATAACGGATCACATCCAGATTATCGCGGGTGCGGTTCGGATTGGTATCGCGCTTGTCCGTCACATAGCGGTTCAGCACCTCCAGATAGCCCGCAAAGCTGTCGTCGACCCACGTATAGACGATATCAATCGGTTCCATATCAGTCGAAGCCATGTCACCTCCGCCGCGTTTCGCACCTTGCAATGGGCCAGTGTCCGCAGGAATGCAAGCCGGGGTGTTGCCTTTGGCCAAACCTCAAGGCAGATGTAGCCACGCCCAAGACAAGAGACCTCTATGCCGAAACCTGATCTGATTATTTCTGCCGATTTTGGCACCTCAGGCGTCAAGATCGGTGCTGTTGGTGCCGATATGCATCTGCTGGCGTCCACGACGGCGACCTACCCGCTGCATTTGCCCGGCCCCAGCCAAGCAGAACAAATCCCAGAAGATTGGTGGAGCGCGCTTGCCCGAGGCATTTCGCGGCTTGCGACAGAGGTCCCTGATCTGGCGGCGCGCACCGGGACGATCGTGTTTTGCGCCCAGATGTGCGGGCTGGTTTGCGCCGACAAACGTGGCGTACCGCTGCGCCCGTCGCTGGTCTGGCTAGATAAACGCAGTGCGCCCCTGATGCAAAAGGTACTGGGCGGGTTTCCCAAGATTTCCGGCTACGGCGTGGGTAATCTTTTGCGATGGTTGCCGGTTGCCAATGGCGCGCCGTCGCATAACGGGATGGACCCGACCGGCAAGATGCTGTGGATCAAGCAAAATGAACCAGACACTTATGCGCGCAGTGAATTCCTGCTGGACGTCAAAGACTGGCTGTTGCACCGCGCCACCGGCGAATTCACCACCACCGCCGACAGTGCCAACCTGACATGGTTGATGGACACCCGACCGGGGCGCGAGGGCTGGTCAAAATCCTTGGCCAAACACGTTGGTGTCGACATTGAAAAACTGCCGCGCATCGTTGATGGCGGGTCGGTTGTCGGCGGGCTGACGGCGGCGGCGGCGGGCCAGTTGGGCCTGCGTGCCGATATCCCCGTTGTCGCCGGTGGCAGCGACGTGACCGCGACGGCCATTGGGTCGGGCGCGGTGGCCGATGGGGCCTTGCACATTTGCATGTCGACCAGCAGTTGGGTCGCTGGATTTTTCAATCGCCGCGTGCTGAACGTCGGCAGTTCTTATGCGACGATCACCAGTTCCATCGGCTTTCGCCCGCTGTTGATTGCCACACAGGAAAGCGCTGGTGCCGCGCTTGGCTGGCTGGCCGAAGGGTTTGACCCGCGCCAGCGCGACGCCGGTGAAGGGCTGGAAGAATTTTACAATCATTTCGGTGAACCCCAACCGGATGATCCGTTCTTTGTGCCCTGGTTGGCGGGCGAGCGCGTGCCAGTGGATGACGAACGCCTGCGCGGGGCCTTTGTGGGACTTGCCCTGCGCCACGGCACCGATGCCATCAAACGCAGCGTGATCGAAGGCGTCGCGCTGAACACTCGCTGGGCCTATACCAAGGTCGCTGCCGAAAAGGGCGCGCGTACCGATGGGCCTATTCCGCTGGTGGGCGGGGCCGCCGCCAATCCGTATCTGGCGCAGTCTCTGGCGGATTCGCTGAACCGCCCGACCCGCGTTGGCGACACACGGATGAGTGGCGTATTAGGTGCCGCCGCCATCGCCGCGCCGACCATGGGCTGGGCCGAGACCGTCTGGGACGCCGCCGCCACCATCCATGGTCGCCCCGGACAGATATTTGAGCCGAATGACGCCAACGTAAAGATGATCGACGAGCGATACGCCCGCCTTGAAAAAGTGCGCAAATCGCTGGTCAAACTCTATCAAAAAGGGGCTTAGGCCATGATCGACGGTCTGATGAAGAACCACATCGACCCCCTGTGGGAGCGTATGGCGCAGCCGTTGGTACGGGCTGGCCTGTCGCCCAATCAAGTGACTGCCACCGGGCTTGTGTTGATCATCGTGACGTCGGCCGCCTATCTGTGGCATCTGAATGCCTGGATTTACGGCCTGACCCTGTCGGTGGCCTTTGCCTTTGATGCACTCGACGGCGCGGTGGCGCGGCAAACCGGCAAGTCCTCCAAGGCCGGGGGCTATTTCGATGCGATGGTTGACCGCTATCAGGAATTGGTCGTACTGGCCGCGATTGCCTGGGTTTGGGATCTGTGGGCGCTGGCGATGTTGGCGTTTTCCGGCGCGATGATCACCAGTTATGCCAAGGCCCGCACCGCCATCGAAATTCCGATCAACAATGAGGCCTGGCCAGATTTGTTTGAGCGGCTAGAGCGTATCATCGCGCTTTGCCTTTTGCTGGTCATTGTCGGGGCCACCGGGTGGAACTGGCTGATGTCCTGGGGCTTGGGGATTTATGCAGCGCTGTGCCATTTCACCGCTTTGCAGCGTGCGGCGCGGGCCGCCGCCATGCTGCGCGAAGCCGATGCGGTCGCGCGCAAACAGTAATCAGCCAGGCCTTCAGGCCGACCGCTGCTGTTCCTAACCGCCCCCTTTCACATCTTTTAGGCATAGTATTCGGCCCGCAGATCACCTGCGCTGGTGACATTGAAAGTTATATACAGAACCCGGCGCGCGGCATCCGTCTGGTTCGGGGTCGATCTATGCGGTGTGAGACTGTCAAAAACACCGCATCACCCGGTTGGCAACGCCCCGACACGAATTTTTCGATCCTGCTCACGATTGGACCCTCCATGGCCGAAGATGTGTTCGATCCAGATCATGCGCCGAGCAGTTGGCTCGGCAGCTCAACAGTTGCAAAGAATTGAGCTAAGAAGAACATACGCAAGCTGTGTCCCCCCTAGCCAACACGAAGGCGTCGCACCAAATGGCCGGCCGCAGTCTCTGGCCTGGTCTGGATTGGCAATGTAGAAAGCTCGAAGTCGCCAAACAGCCGTGTCGATAGCTCTGGTGCCGCAAGAACCTGACCACCGGCAGCCATCTGCGCCAGCCCACTGGCCCGCAACAATCCATCGCCCACCAGCACCCCGCGATGACCCTGATCACGGCCCGCGCCGGGCGGCGGTGCCACCAGCATTTCACCCCAGGCAATCCCCGAACGGGGCCACAGAACCGCGCGGCTGGCCAGGCTGACGGGCTCTGCACAAAGCGAAAGCGCGGCCTGGACGGCCCGGTCACAATCGTCATGCTGCTGTGTCGGGAAGCCAAAAACCCCGATCACACGGTCACCAATACCCGGCAGACAAAACCCACCGCAGGCAGTCACGACACGCTCTGTGCGTTTCAGAAACCGGTCCTGACCCTGCGCCAGATCCTCGGCGTCAAGCCGGGTTTCCATATCCCCGGCCCCCAACATCTGAACCACGGCAACGGCAACAGAATGCCGTTTTGGAGGCCGATGTCGGCCGGGGGTGACAACGCCTGCCTCGCTGCGGATCTGCTCGGCGAGCATCCGCGTTTCCATCGACGGTTCGGCATCCAGATCACGCCCCAAGATATCGCTGCAATGCTGAAACAGCTGCAAAGCCTCTGATCGCCGCCCCAATCGACGCAATAGCCGCATCTTGGCACGATAGGCGCGCTCCTGTGTGGGTTCGATGTCCAATAGGCGCTGCGCCGTGACCATGGCCTGATCCGTCTCGCTGCCAGCCATGTCGTGATCCAACAGCTTTTGCAGCATGTCCACGACGCCCGCCTTCAGCTGTTGACGTTCCAGCCAAAGCCACTCTTCGAACGGCTGCGCGTTCAGTTTAAGATCCCTTAGAAAGTCACCGGAATAATGATCAGCCCCGGCACGCCACGACGTACGGTCCGGCAGCGCCGCCAGCCGTTCAATTTCCAAACTATCAACCAAACCGGACGGCACATTCAGCCCTATGCGGTCTTTGGACGGGCGCAGGCCGGGTATTCCGGCAGCCACCAGACCACGCCGCAGAACCGCCAATTCCTGCCGCAAGCTGGCCCGTGCCTGCGCCTCATTGCCATGCGGCCAAAGCAGGGCCGCAAGCTCTTCGCGAGGCACATCCCGCGATTTCGCCTGGCACAGATAGGCCAAGAGCCCCCAGGATTTACGAGTCGGAAGCTGAAGACGCTGCCCATCCGGATCAAACAGGCCGCAATTGCCAAACAACTGAATCTGCGGCGTCATACTGCTATACCCTCGATGAATTATCCAAGATCAAGATTGCCAAAGTGGTCCGATCAGGCCAGTTACCAAGAACATTCAACTTCAGGCACAACATTTTTGCGCAAATTTTGCAATATGCACCTGTGGTGCCACTTTGCGAAGCGATGCTGCACAAGCGATGGTTGGCGATTGGATAAATCCGGATCTTTTCAACCAAGAGGAATCGGCAGCACAGCGCAAAAGACCCCAAAAACATGCAGGAATTGCATTATTTTGTAGCTGATATCGATTCGCGCCTTGCAAGCGACTACAACTCCAAATTGCCGATCACACACAGGTAGTCTTTGTCGCCTTGCAGACATACGACGGATTTTTTTCCAGAGAATGCCTATTTTTTGCGCAAATCTTATGATATATCAATCTTCTTTTGACGCATTTTTTACGCATGACTGTTCAAAATGAAATTGCTGATGGGGAGTGATCCTGACGCACGGCGCCGCCTTCATTTTGCGGACAGCCAGAATAAAAATACTGATGCGGGGGGAAAAGGTGTTCGTCAACTTCTTGGACTAACAAGACTTTTGGGCTTTGGCCTTATGACGAATCCTTACCTTATTTTTAAAAACCCCGGGCACCTCGGCCTTTCGGCCAGCCCCCCGCGTCGCCCTTATCCCATCTAAAATCACCAGAGTTTTTTGCGGCGAATGCGACCCGCAAATGTCATTTTTCACTTCACCGAAATTACGCTATCGTCCCGCCAAACAGGCAGATGGCCATAAAGGGCGAGTGGTATGACGGTAACAAGGCGTTTGGTTTCTTTTGGTTTGGTCACTGCCCTATTGGCGGGCTGTGGCGGCGGCTCCGGCGCAATTGCCCCTGCCCGCAACCCCACTAGTTATCGCCCGATGCCAAATCCAGCGTTTGACAGTTGGGTTGCTGCCTTCCGGGGCCGCGCTGCGGCAAACGGCATCAGCAACGAAACACTGAACCAGGCCTTCAGAAACGTCGGGTTCCTGCCCACCGTGGTCGAACGGGACCGGAACCAAACGGAATTTGTCCGCTCATTAGAGGATTATCTGGCGATTGCGGCGTCCGATGGCAATGTGCGCACCGGGCGCGCGATGCTGACGCGGCACGCCAAGGTTCTGGCAGCGATAGAAGCGAAATACGCAGTCGAGCCCGCCGTTGTTGTCGCGATCTGGGGCGTCGAAAGCCGCTATGGTGCGCGGCGTGGCGATGTTCCGGTGATTTCGGCGCTGGCGACGCTGGCATTTGATGGGCGGCGCGGGTCGTTCTTTGAAAAGCAGTTGATGGCCGCGCTGCGCATCCTGCAACGTGGTGACATTACCCCGGCGCGGATGACCGGCAGCTGGGCCGGGGCCATGGGTCATACCCAATTCATTCCGACCTCTTTCGAAGGCTTCGCCGTTGATTTCACCGGAGATGGGCGGCGCGATATCTGGTCGGATGATCCGACCGATGCGCTGGCCTCTACTGCTGCCTATCTAAGCCGGTCCGGCTGGCGGCATAATCAGCCCTGGGGGGTGGAGATCACGTTGCCAAGCGGCTTTGACACCGGGCTGGCCGGACGTGGCAGCAGCCGCGGCACCTCGGCCTGGGCCGGGCTGGGCGTGCGGGCGGCGGGCGGTGGTGCTTTGCCTGACGCGGCGGCGGCGTCGCTTATTCTGCCAGCCGGGGCCAGTGCACCGGGGTTTCTGATTTATCGCAACTTCACCGTGATAACCCGTTACAATAACGCCGAAAAATACGTTATTGGCGTTGGGCACCTGTCGGATCGCATTAAGGGCGCACCGCCCCTGCGCGGCACTTTCCCGCCCGATGCCACTGGCATGACCATTGCCGACCGTCGCAATCTGCAGCGCCGACTGACCGCAGCCGGGTTTGACACCGAAGGCAGTGACGGCGTGATCGGGCCTAAGACGCGCGCCGCCATCAGCGCCTATCAGCGGCAACAAGGCCTGGTGGTTACGGGCGAGCCGTCCCTGACGTTGCTGCGTCTATTGTCCTGAGACCTCAACCGAATTTCTTTGCTGCCAGGTTTTTCGGCATTCCTCCACGGCGGTCACTGGTTAAACCCCGTGGTGGCCAGCGAAAATCCGTGTCGGCAATTCTGTCATTGTCACACTGGTGTAACATCGCTTAGGCTTTCGTGGCTTCTACATGCTTAAAACAAACTGAGGGGTTTTTCATGAAATATTCTGTGTTTACCGCAGGGGCTATGCTTCTGCTGACAACGTCGGCACAGGCGGCCTGTCCGTCGGTGACGATCGCCGATATGGGTGGCGTTGCTGCCGGTGCCTTCCCGGGCCAGTACGAATTGGCCGAATTCCAAGCCGCTGCCGGCTGTGAAATGGAATTCTCCGGCAACCCGGAAGCCGAAGCCCTGAACGGCGAAATTCAGGGCAACCCGGCCCTGCCTTCGCTGGCAGAGCGTCTGCCAGAAGAGCCGCTTGTTGTGGTTCCCTATGCCTCGACCGGTAAATACGGCGGCACGCTGAATGCGCTTTCCAACGCGACAGAGGCCGGCACGTCCGATTTCTTGTCGACACGCCACGTCAATCTGGTGCGTTACAGCGACGATTTGCAAACCATCGTGCCCAACATTGCCAAATCCTGGGAATGGAACGACGATTTCACCCAGCTGACGTTCAACCTGCGCAAGGGTCACAAATGGTCGGACGGCGCGCCGTTCACCTCTGCTGACGTTGCGTTCTGGTACAACAACCTGGCACTTGATTCCAAGATCATCGAAAAGCCCAAAGACTATGTTCTGGTCGCTGGCGAGCGTATGACGATTGATACGCCGGATGAAACCACCGTGATCTTCAACCTGCCGTCGCCCAAGCCCGGCCTGCTGGCACACTTTGCGACATCCTTCGCGCAGGCCTTCCAGCCGGTGCACTTCCTGGGTCAGTTCCACCCCGACATCGACGCCAATGCCGACGCCAACGCCAAGGCCATCGGCTTTGACACCGGCATCGAGGTTATCTCGGCCTACTTCGGCAATTCAGACTGGACCGACACGCCGTCGCCCATGCTGAAAAATCCTGATCTGGTTGCTGGCATGCCCGCAGGCACCCACCCAACGCTGGAAAGCCACATCTATGTCAGCGACACCACCGAGGGTCGCAAGCTGGTCGCCAACCCCTACTTCCACATGGTGGACACCACGGGTCAGCAACTGCCTTATATCAGCCGTCAGGATGAACTGTACGCGAACGACAATGAGGTCCGCATCCTGAAGTTGGTCAACGCCGAGGTCGACTATAAGTCTCAGTCACTGACGCTGGCCGCTGCACCGATCCTGATGGATAACATGGAAAAGGCTGACTATTCGATTCAGCTGAAGCCGGGCATCGCGATGCCTTCGTTCTCGTTCAACGTGACGTCCGAAGACGAAGCCAAGCGCGCCGTGTTCGGTGACCTTCGGTTCCGTCAGGCGATGTCGGTGGCGATCAACCGCGATGAGCTGAACGAAACTGCCTTCTTTGGTCAGGGTGAAACCAAGCAGTACATCGGCTTTTCGCCGACGCCTGCCTTTGTTGATCCCGCACTGACGCAGCACTATGCGCAGTTTGACCCCGAGATGGCAAAATCCTTGCTGGACGAAATCGGTATGGTCGACACCGACGGTGACGGCATGCGTGAACTGCCCAACGGCGATGCTATCGTGTTGAACATGCAGTTCGCCACGCAGGGCATTGGCGGCGAAGTCGTTGAACTGGTTGCGCAAAACTGGTCTGACGTGGGTGTTGCCACCGCCGTCAAAGAGGTGACTCCGGATGAATACCGTTCCGCGCAATCGTCCAACCAGCTTGATGTAGGCATGTGGGAAAAAGGTCAGCCGACCGCCATCGTGCTGGGCAACAACGAACTGTTCGTACCACCGTTTGAAAACTATTTTGGCCACCGTACCGGTATGCTGTGGGCTGAATGGGTCGACACCGACGGTGCAAGCGGCGTTGAGCCTCCGCAATGGGTCAAAGACCTGATGGCTGACACGAACGCGTTCCAGGGATCTGTTCCCGGTTCCGCCGAGCAAGGCGAGATTGGCGCACGTATGGCCAAGGCGCTGACCGAGAACCTTCTGTTCATCGGCACCGTTCAGGCACCGAACGTGATCTATCACCGCAACGTTCTGAACAACGTGCCAGAGTTCAAAACCCAAAGCTACGAATACTACCGTACCTACCCTTACGTTGCGGCGCAGTGGTGGCTTGACGAATAATTCGGCGTTTTTGACCGAATGACAAAAAAATCAGTCCGGGCGGATCATTTCGCCCGGACTTTTCTTGACCCGACGGGCCTGATCCGTTGAGGTAGGAAAAAAGGTCGGGGGATCATGTTTCATTTTCTGCAATTCGCGGTGGTTCGCGCGGCTATGGCATTGTTCACACTGCTCATGGTCTCGTTGATTGTCTTTTCGTTGATGGAACTGGTGCCTGGCACCTGCGCCGAACGTTATCTGGCGTTCAAGAACACCCAAGGGTCGGGCATCTCTGTCGCGGATATCGAGGCCGAAGAACGCCGACTAGGTCTTGACCGGCCCTTTATGGTCCGCTGGGGATCGTGGGTCGGAAATGTGTTCTTTAAGGGCGAATTTGGCGATAGCTGCATCCTACGACTGAACATCAATGACCTGCTGGGCGATAAGTTCCTGATATCACTAGGAATATGTTTAACCGCGCTCTTTGTGGCCTATCTCATAGCGATACCGGTGGGGATATTGGCCGCGTCCTCGGCCAGCGCGACGCTGAACAATGGCCTGAAATTCTTCTCTTATCTCGGCCTCGCCATGCCGAATTTTCTATTGGCGCTCATGATCATGCTGGTGTCCACGGTCATGTTCGGGGATTCCCTGACCGGGTTATTTTCCGCCGAATATCGTGACGCCGATTGGTCCTTGGCCCGGCTCGGTGATTTTCTAAGCCGTGCGTGGTTGCCGGTGTTCATCCTTGGTTGGTCCGCCACGGCCTTTGCGCTGCAAACGGTGCGCGCGTTGATGCTGGACGAAAACGACAAGCTTTACGTCACCGCCGCCCGCGCCCGCGGTCTTTACGGTGGCAAGTTGCTGTGGCGATACCCGGCGCGCCACGCGCTGGGGCCGATCATCAACAGCCTTGGGTTCGATTTGAACCGCATCTTTAATGAGCTGCCGATTGTGGCGTTGATCCTGACGCTGACAGAGGCAGGCGCGCTGCTGCTGGAATCCTTGGCACGCTCAAACGACCAACAACTAGCAGGCGC
>Ga0315339_1003080_pt1 | contig 12024 bp, 9 predicted proteins | sample ASW17metaG_FD_204514 | JGI IMG/M metagenome (GOLD analysis project Ga0315339, IMG submission 204514) | Ammonia-oxidizing marine archaeal communities from Pacific Ocean, United States - ASW #17 | ecosystem: Environmental > Aquatic > Marine > Oceanic | place: USA: California | collected 2016-12-05
TCCGGCGACACCGCCCGCCTCCTCCCTCCGTTCGCCAACGACATCGTGGATCAAGAGCGCTCCCTCCCCTTCGCCAACGCCAACCTCAACAAGCGCTCCATCTCCCTCGACTCCGCATTGCCCGGCGACACCGCCACGCTGCGCGCCCTCATCGCCTCCGCTGACATCCTCATCGAGGCCCTCGGGCTCGGCCAGCTCACGGCCCTCGGTTTCCCGCCCGATGCCCTCGACGCCCTCAACCCCACGCTCGTCACCGTCAACATCACGCCCTTCGGCCAGTGGGGCCCTTACGCCGGGTACCGCGGGGGCGATGCCGTCGCCGCCGCCATGTCCGGCTTCATGACGAACCAGGGTGACGATGACCGCGCCCCCGTCGCTCCCCCCTGCGAGATGAGCTACCAGCTTGCCGCCATCCAGGCCGCCTATCTAGCCATCGCTGGGGTCCGCCATGCGCGCCAGACCGGCCACGGCCAGCAGATCGACCTCTCCCTGCAGGAAGCCCTCACCTTCGCCAACGTCCAGTCCGTGGCCAAGTACTCCCAGCGCAGCGAGGTCGTCAAGCGCCCTGGCCGCGAGGGCGGGCCTTTCAACATCTATCGAGCCCGCGACGGCCGCTATTTGTTCATCGCCATCTACTTCGCTGCGCATTGGCACACGCTCACCCGAGACTGGATGCACGACCCCGTCCTCTCCGAGCCCGAGTGGGATGTCCAGCAGTACCGCATCGACAACGTGGACGTCATCCAGTTGCTCATCGGCGAGTTCATCGCCGGCTTCGACGCCGACGATTTCATCGCCCAGTGCCAGGCAAGGGGCATCGCCTGCACCCCTGTCAACACGCTAGAAGATCTTACCCAGGCCGAACAGCTCATCCAGCGGAATTGGTTCTGGAGCGTTGACCACCCCGTCATCGGTACCTACCAGGCCCCCGGCGCACCCTTCATTATGTCCCGCACGCCATACCGGCTCCATCGGCGCACTCCCCTGCTGAACGAGCACCACGACGAGATAATCGCCGAGCTCGCCACGCTCGCCCCACGCGAGCACCCCACGCCCAGTTCGCCCATTGCCCTCCTCGACGGCATCCGCGTCGCAGACGTCACTCGCGTCTTCGTCGGCCCCATCGGCACCCAGCTCCTCGGCTTCTACGGCGCCCAGGTCATCAAGGTCGAATCGGCCGACCTGCCTGCAAATAGGGATCCTTCGCGCGGCATCTATCCCGACATGAACCGCAACAAACTTAGCTGCACCATCGACCTGCGCAACGACGGCGGCAAAGCGCTCTTCAAACGCCTCGCGTTGGCGAGCGACATCGTTGTCGACAACTTCTCCGCCGGCGTCATGGAACGTCTCGGCGTCGGCTACCAAGCCCTGCGCGAAGTGCGGCCGGACGTGATCCGAATCGGCATGTCCGGCATGGGGTCAACCGGGCCGCAGGCCGAATGGGTCACCTACGGTAACTCCTTGCAGGCCTACACTGGCCTCGTCCACCTCTGGGGCCACCCAGAATCGCCCATGGAGGCCCACGCCAAAGGCACCACCCCCGACTACGTCGGCGCCGTCTGCATGGCCCTGGCGTCCGTCGCCGCGCTCGAATACCGTGATCGCACCGGCGAAGGCCAGGAGCTTGAAGTGAGCATGCTCGACGGCCAAGCAGCCCTCATGGGCCCTGCCATGCTCGACTACACCGTCAACCAACGCTCCTGGGGCCCCGTTGGCTACGACGAGCCCATCACCACCAATCTCGCCCCTTACGGCTGCTACCCTTGCCTGCACTCCGACACTTGGCTCGTCATCGCCTGCGAGACCGACGCTGACTGGCGAGCCGTCGTCTCCGCCATGCGCGAGCCACCGTGGGCCGACGACCGGTTCGCCACGCTCGCAGGCCGTCGCGAGCACCGAGCGGCGCTGGACGGCCACATCGCAGCCTGGACGTCGGGTCTAACCCCCCATCAAACCCTACGCCTACTCCAGAACGCTGGTGCCCCCGCTGGCATCGTCATGAACTCCGAGCAGCTCCACATGGACCACCACCTGCGGGCCCGCGGGCATCTGGTGGAAATCGTCGAGCCCCCCTGGGGCACCCTCACTCACCAGGGCATCCCCGCCATCCCCTCGCGCTCCCCCGCCTCCGCCAACGGCAAGCCACCCTGGCCAGGCGACGACAACGCCCATGTCTTCGGCGTTATCCTGGGCCTTACTCCAGCAGAGATTTCCAAACAAGTGCAAAACGGTGCCATCCGCTAGCGTCTCCGTCTCGATCCCACCCAGCAATGGCCCATAGGAGCCCACGATGGAACACGAATTCATACTTTACGAAAAGATGCGCCAAGGCGTCCTCATCACGTTGAATCGCCCCGACCAGCTCAACGCCCTCAACGAGCAGATGCGCGTGGAGCTGGATCAGGCCTTCGCCGAAGCCGAGGCCGACCCCGAGATTCGCGCCATCGTCCTAACCGGCGCGGGCCGTGCCTTCTGCTCCGGCGCCGACATGGGACGCGAGCGAGCGCAAACGTCCTGGCCCTCCGGCGTTCCCGAGGGCATGACCGTCGGCGAGCACATCGCCAGCTGGCGTAACCGCGACGCCACCGGTTCCAAGCGTCTCCAGCGCATGTGGCAACTCAACAAACCCGTCATCGGCGCCGTCAACGGCTGGGCCATGGGCTGGGGGTCGTGGTTCGCCATCTGCACTCACATGACCTACGCGTCTGAACGTGCCGTGTTTGCGCAGCCCGAGGTGCGCCAGATCTCCAACACTCACTTCATGTGGACCTTGCTCGCCGGATTCAAGAACGCCCTACGCTACGGCCTCACCGGAGACCACATCGACGCCTGGGAAGCCAAGCGCCTCGGCCTCGTCAACGATGTCGTCCCCCACGACGACCTCATTGACACGTGCTTCGAGCTGGTCGAGCGCATCGCCCTCGTCAGCCCCGATTCGGTGGCCATCAACCTGGCTATTGCCACACGGGGACTCGACCTCATGGGCCTCAACAACGCTTGGGCCCTCAACGCCGAGCTCTCCGGTATGGTCCACAGCTCCGTCCGCGAGGAGTGGCGCCGCCCCCTCGAAGACGCTGCCCGCGAGCACGGCGTCAAAGGCTACGTCGGCGTCCGCGACGCCCCTTTCCAGCCCGAACCCTTCGGCCCCCGCTCCACACCCGCCGAGCCCAAAGAGGACAAGCCGGTCTAAGCCAGGCCAGTGCAACCGGGTGTCGGGGCGAGCCCCTTGAAATCCTCCGTCGGCTCAAGCGGCCTGCTCTGCTATTCGCTCGTGAGCAGCTTGCCCAGCGTTCCCGTCGTTCCACCTGCCGCCGCAACGGCCCGCACCGCCGCATCCGCCCGGTACACGTAAGCGCCCCCGGGCTCCAGCTCCTCCATGTACAGCACCTGTTCGTGCCCTGCGAACCGGATTACCAGCGCGTACCAATCAGGCCCGGGCAGGACCAGCTCGGTGTAACCGTTCGCATCGGTCGTCGCGCGGCCAGCACCAACCAGCGTCACCTGGGCGTCCGCCACCGGTGTGCCGTCGCCATCGAGCACTCGCAGCCGGCATGGGCTCCCCGCAACGTCCATGCTGGCGATTTTCTCCACCACGTCAATCTCATACTCGCCGGCCCGTTTCGGTGTCCGCCACGACTCGCCATACTTGAGTCTGAGATACTCCTCCGGCGGGTTCGGGACCAGATAGCGCTCCCCCAAGAACGAAATCTTCCGCGGGTTCAGCAACAGCTCCAGCGGAATTACCGTCTTGGGGTAGACCAACACCGAATCTCCCTCGTTCCGATAGCAGTCCCAGCCTGTCCGGACGTAGTCTTTAATCATCGAAAACGTCTGGTGTTCGCCCTCTACGGCGTAAACGTAGTACCCACGCTCACGGAACGCCGTCACCGCCGTGTCCACGTGCGCGTCCGTCAGCCCGTTGGCCCCCTTGATCGACATGATGTCGGTGTCGTCGTCCCACGGGATGATTGCGTTATCCCTGATCGCCCCCAAGCACGTCCCGGACGACAGCAAGAATTGCACTCCGACCGAGTCCAGGACCGCTTTCACCTCGCGCAACGCCCGCTCGGCAGTTCCGGGCGCCATGGGCGGGTTGTATTTCATCGTGAACGCCAGGCTCTGCTCATCCGACCCATTCCCATTGGTCATACCTGCTCCTTCCAGCCCCATCTCCGCCAGCAGCCCGAGTGTACGCCACTGGACACCCAGACCCACGAGGCCGATAGTCCCCCCATGCAATCGACCTCCCGCGACGATGTAGACCTCCTGCGCGCCTCGCTCGCCGACGACACCCTCGTCCTCCTCGATGGGTTTCACGCGGTAAAGCACGCGATCCGCTTCGGCGCGGACATCGCGCTCGTCGCCTGCGCCAGCGAAACCGAGCTCGCCGCGCTCGCCGAGTCCCTCGCGCCCGACATTGCGCAGCCCCTCATCGACCACGCCAGGCTCATCCCCCCCAACGCCATCGGCGCCATCCCCGCGCTACGCGCACAGCGCACCGGCGTCTGGGGCGTCGCACGCCGTCCTGTATACACCCTTGTGCAAATCCTCGGCGCTCCCGGCCCCGTCGTCCTGCTCGAGAACCCCCAGCACCAGGGCAACATCGGCGCTTGCGTGCGCGTCGCTGCGGCCGCCGGCGCTGCCGGCTTGGTCTTGACCGGCAACTCCAGCCTCTGGACACCCGCTGTCGTTCGGGGCGCCGCGGGACTCCAATTCGCCATCCCCGTCCTCACGGTATCGTCGCTGGGCGCCCTCGGGCGCCCGCTCATCGCCATCGACCCCGATGGCGACGACATCGGCCGTGCCACGATCCCGGCGAATCCCATCCTCGCCTTCGGTACTGAGCGCCACGGCCTCTCGCCTGGCCTGCTCGCCCGGGCCGCTAGACGCGTCAGCCTCCCCATGCAACCCGGTGTCTCGTCGATCAACCTCGCCACCGCCGTCGGCATCACCCTCTACGCGCCCGCCATTCGCCAACCCTAACGGGCAACCCCCGTGGGCAGCGCCACGCACGAGTACGCAGGTAATGGGGTGCAACACTCCCGGGGCAGAGGCGCCGGAACCACCCGCCTCGCCGACCGAGTCCTCGTCTGATGAAGAACCTCGCCCCAACCAACGGCACCGGCTTGTGCATCTTCGCCCGTCAGCGTTTGCTAACGCGACCTACTGCATCACCGCGAGCTTGAGGACTGGAGGCTCATCAGTCTCCGCGTAGAGCCAATCGTGGAACGCCTCTAACCAGGATTCGCCCTTCGGTAATGTACCGACGGCCGAGCGGACTTTGTACCATTCTGGGTGTTCGACGCACGGTGGGTTGGTGCCGTTGTCAAGCATCTCCTGGAGCGCACCGAGAATCCGCTTGCGTACTTGGATCACCATGCCATCAGAGGTGCCCAGATGCTCAATGGTGCGATCCTGAATCCCCCCCATCGACTCCGTGACCATTTGGTCTTGCAAAAAGATCGTGGGGATGCCCGTGTACGTTTTCTCCTGCTGCAGCTTACGGTCGATCTCGTAGTTGTTCGCGTAGCGAGCCCGCGGGCGCCATTTCCCGAGAGGGCCCTCTTCGTCAGGTAGCGAAGGGCCACCGGGACCGTCGGCGGTCTGGAGGACGTCGCGTTCGCTTTCGGCCATTGGTTTGGTGGGATGCCACCCGACAGTCCACGCCAATGTGTGGGTGTCGTCCATCGGCACCCAAATGTGGCCTGGAACTGTCCCGTCAGACCGCGCGGGGAAGAAGACGAAGATCGGCATCATGAACTGAGTGATGCGCCAGTATGTTGTCCTCTCGTCCTCTTCACGATTCGCCCCATACACCACGCCGTAGTCAGTCTTCACGACTTCGAGGTGCGGGTGGAGGTCGCTGTGCCACACTCCCAACGACGGTGGGTCGTCGCGGTGCAAACGGCCATGGAGGAAGAACAAGTGACTCGTGTCAATGTCCCCCTCGAGGCCTTGAAGCCAGTTGCAGTTCCGTTGGACCACGGCCAGCGCGCGTTGTTCCTCTGGAACCAAGGTCCACTCGAACATCGGAAGCTCGGGTGGCTCGCCTTTGCCCATGTAACACCAGATAACGCCGCCGTTGATCTTGGCAGGGTATGCCCATGCTCGGACCTTGTCCTTGAAATTGCTCGCGTCGGGCTCACTGGGCATCTCGAGGCAGCGGCCGGTAACGTCGTACTTCCAACCATGGTAGATGCAGCGGAGACCCCCTTCGGCGTTGCGCCCGAAGAAAAGCGATGCGCCGCGGTGTGGGCAAGTCTCTTTGAACGCGCCGACCTTGCCAGACGTGTCCCGCCAGAACACGAGGTCTTCACCGAGCAGGCGGAACCGCATCGGCTCGCCATCGGGCCCGTCGAGCTCTGTCTCGGGCATGACCGGCAGCCAGTAGCGGCGCATCAGGTCGCCCATTGGCGTGCCCGGGCCCACTCTGGTAATCGTTTCGTTGGATTGCGCACTCAACATGCGTAGCACCTCGTTTGCACGCCGTTATCGGGCGAGGGAGTCCGGTCGCCAGGATCAATCTTACGCTTTCTGCGGACGAATTGAAGCCCAACCAAGCGACGCAGAGCCCCCCAACACCATCCTTCCTCGCCCCAGCGCCACCCCATCGCCTGCCCTAGATTGCGACGGCAAATGCACCCTCGCACGGACCAACCAACTCCCAAGGCGAGCGGAGCGTAACGGTACAGAACGGCACACGACAATTGAAAATCAAGGCTAAGCCATCACAAAGCGGCGAGCGCCTAGTCCTATCGTGGCCTAGACGATTAGAGATCGGCCGACCTCGGCCTGAGCGCGTCTGACTCGGTGTCCACCCAGCGCCAATAGTGTTCCCAGGCAGCCGGAACCTCGCCACGATTACGCCGTTCCCGCCCCGCGCGCAGCGCCCTCGGCGACAGCACGCCCGGTTTGCCGATCACCTGCGCGCGCCAGGTCATCTCCGCCTGGTACTCCATCGCGATGGCCTCCGTCGTCACCGTCGGCACGTTCGGCCCCGCGAACACCATCCCGTGATTCTGCAAATGGCACGCTGCCGCGCCCTCCATTAACTTCGCTACAGCGACCCCCTGTTCCACCCGTCGAATGAGCGCCTTATCCTCGTCGAACACGGGCGCGGGCTCGGCCACCGGCGTCGCCAAATCGGCGCCGAGCACCGGCAGCACCGTCTGCCCCGCGATCGCCATCATCGACGCCCACTTCTGATGCGTATGCAGCACGCTCCCTAGCGTCGGATACGCCTTGTACAGCTCCGCGTGGATAGGCCACTCGCTCACCTTGGTGATGGTCTGGACGTTCCCGCCCAAGATGTTGCCGTCGAAGTCCATGATGATCAGATCGTCCGCCCGCACCCGGTGCATCTGGATGTGCGGCCACGGCTTGATCAAGAATGTCTCAGTCCCTTCGATCCGAGCGCTAGTGTGCCCGCGCGTCGTGCCCAGCCCCGTCCGGTACAGCAGCCGGTGCGACAGCGCCACATCCTCTTTGAGGTTCTCGAAATCGCGAGCGTCGATGGTCATGAAATCCCCTACAGCGTAATCCCGCGCACCCAAGACGCGTCCGGGTTGTGGTCGAGCCACTCCTGGTTGCCCCACTCGCCCCGCGCCACCCCATCGCGTACATCCGGTTTCGGCTCCTCCCAGCGCTTATCGACCTCGACCTGCAGGTACTTCATCTCGATTGCCTCTGGGTCGCTCACTGCCATCGCCAGCCACGTCACCTCCGCCTGCTCCTCCGCATCAGCCGCACCCAGCGTCGCCTTGGACACTGTCGTCCCCACGAACACCATCCCATGATTACGCAGGTGGCACGCAACGTTCCCACCAAGCAACTCCGCCACCCGCTGCCCCTGCTCCGGGTTGTGCACCAGCCCGCCATCGTCGTCGTACATTGGCCACGTCTCCGCGGCGATAGACGCCGTCGGCGGGTGCAGCACGGGCAGCACGTCCCGCCCCGCAATGCCGAACACGGAGCACCACTTCTGATGCGTGTGCGTCACCGCCATGATCTCTGGCCGCGCTTTGTAGATCTCCGTGTGCAGCGCCCAGCCCGCCACCCGGTCCGGGTACGCCGCGCTCGCCTCAACCGGATTGCCATCAAAATCGAGGATCATCAGGTCTTCCGGCTGCGTCCGCGACAGCGCCACGGCGGGGTTGGCCCGGATGATGAGCAAGTCCTCGCCCGGCACCCGCGCACTCACGTGGCCCTGATACGCCCCCAGCGCGTAGTGCGCCAGCAACCGGTGCGCCAGCGCCACCTGTCCCCGAAGTTCCTGCACCACTGCTACGTCCATGGCCTAGCTCCCTCGCCGCGCCGCATCGATTGCCCGCCAAACCCGCTCGGGCGTGAGCGGCAAGTCGCGCACGCGCACGCCCGTCGCGTTGAAAATCGCGTTAGCGATCGCCGGCGCCACTGCCACTATGCCACCCTCGCCCACACCCTTCGACCCGTACGGCCCCGGCCCGTCGCCGAACTCGATGAGCACCGTCTCGAATTCGTCGGGCAAGTCCATGAACGTCGGAACCCGGTAGTCCACCAAGTTCGGGTTCAGGAACTGGCCGTCCTCAAACAGCATCTCCTCGAACATAGTGTGTCCAATCGCTTGCATCGCCGCGCCTTCGTCCTGCCCCTCAACCTGCTTCGGGTTGATCGCTTTACCTGGGTCCGCCGCCGACACGTACCGCAGCAGCCGCACCGCCCCCGTGTCCTCGTCAACTTCCACCTCGGCGGCACCAATGCTGACTTCCCAGAACACCGGGTCGTCGTGCAGCATCCCGCTGGCGTGGTTCGAGGTCACGTACCCCCGCCCCATCAGCTCACCGCCCGACCCGCCAAACATCTCACGCACCAGCCCACCGAACGTGATGGACTCGCCCTTAAAGCTCACCTGTCCGGCACTCGCCTCAAGCTGATCTGCGAACGTCTCGAAATGCCCCGCCGCCAGTTGCATCAACTGCTCACGAACGTCCACTGCAGCGTCATGCACCGCCAGGCCCATCAGCGTCGTCGACCTACTCGACCCCGTCGAACGGTCGTACGGCACCACGTCCGTGTCCGACCCTATGACCTTGATGGACTCCAGCGGAATCCGCAATTCTTCCGCCGCGACCTGCGCCATGGCCGACCGCGAACCCTGCCCGATCTCTGTCGTGCCGATGTACACCGTCGCCGAGCCGTCCGCGTGGAACCGTACCAGCGACGTCGATGTCGGACTCGCCCCGGAGTTCGTCACGCTCGCCGCAAAGCCAATCCCTCGTTTGATATTCGGGTGCGCGGGGTCGGGAGCAACGGGTAGGTATGAGTCCCAGCCGAACTCGTCCAACACGAGCCGCAGCTTCGGCGCCAGATCGCCCTCCAAAGGGCGCTTCCCGCGCCGCAACTCATCGCCCTTCTTGGCCAAGTTCTTCAGGCGCAGTGCAATCGGGTCGATGCCCAGGTCTGCCGCGATGATGTCCGTCGCCGACTCGCAAGCCCAGCTCGCCTGCGGCCCTCCAATGGACCGGTACGACCCCGCCGGCGTGCTATTCGTGTAGATGCCATATGACTTCACCCGCACGTGGTCAAACATATATGGCCCGACGATGCGGTCGGAGATACGCTCCGTCACCCGCACGCCGTTGTCCGTGTACCCGCCCGTGTCCACGTACGACAAGCACTCGCGCGCGACGAACGTGCCATCGTTCATCACACCCGTGCGCACCGTCGCCTTCGCCGCGTGGCGCCGCACTGTCTTCATGGACTCTTCCACCGACTGCGCAAGGCGCACCGGGCGCCCCGCCTCGCGGCTCAGCGCCATCACCAGGGGCTCGATCTTCGTATACGACTTGCTCCCGTACCCACCGCCCACGTATGGCACGATCACCTGCACCTCGTCCAACTGCAGGCGGAATATCCGTGCGAGCTCAGCCCGCACGAGGAACGGATGCTGCGCCGACGTCCATACCCGCAGCCGGTCGCCCTCGAAACTGGCAACACACGAATGCGGCTCCATGGCGTAGTGGTAGACCATCGGGAACGTAAACGTGTCCTCGTAAATGCGGTCGCAGCCCTTGAACGCCTCGTCCACGTCGCCCCACTCATATCCGTACTCGTGGCACCAATTGGAGTCGTGGATCGGCACGGCGCCGTCGGCCAGCGCGCTCGCTATGTCCGACGCCGCCGAAAGCTCCTCGTACTCCACCTCGATCAGCTCCGCCGCGGCCTCCGCCGTCTGTAGATCGACCGCCGCCACCGCCGCCACCGGCTCACCCTGGAAACGAACCTTCCCCATCGCCACGATCGGCCGGTCCTTCTTGTCCGACCCGTAGTGGGTCTCCATGTTGACCAATTCCGCACCCGTCAGCACCGCATACACCCCCGGCAGAGCCCGTGCTCTGGAAGCGTCGATGCTCGTGATCAACGCGTGCGGCAGCGGGCTCGGCACCAGCTTCCCGTACGCCATCCCCGGCACCACCACGTCCACCGCGAACTCGGCACGCCCCGACACTTTGTCGACTCCGTCGATCCGCCGCACAGGCTGCCCCACTGTCGTGTACGTCTGCTGCGTCATGACCGCGCTCCGTCCCGCGCGATCCGTCCCGCCTCCTGAATGGCCTCGACAATCTTTTTGTATCCCGTGCAGCGGCAAATATTCCCGCGCATATAGTCCTTGATGTCCGCCTCTGTGGGGCTCGGGTTTGCGTCCAGCAACGACTTGGCCGCTAGCACCATCCCCGGAGTGCAGAACCCGCACTGCAGCGCAGCGTTGTCGATGAACGCGTCGCTGATGTACGTCAGCGCCTCGTCGGCAGCCAGCCCCTCAATGGTCAGTACGCGCTTGCCGCGCACCTCGAACGCAGGAACCGTGCACGAGCTCACCGGCGCGCCGTCCACCAACACCGTGCATGCCCCGCACACCTGCATGTCGCACGAACGCTTGACGCCCTTCAGCAGCAACCCGTCGCGCAGCAGATCAATTAGCGCCACCTCCGGCGCAACGTCCTGCTCCACCGCACCGCCGTTCACCTCAAACGCTATCTTGATGCGGCGCTCAGTAGCTTCAGCCACCTTATCGCTCCCCTCGTTCGATCGCCTCGGTCAGCGCTCGCCCAATAAACACGCTCACCAAATGATGTTTGTACTCGGCCGTCCCGTGCAAATCGTCGATGGCATCGCAAACGTCAGCTGCCAACTCGCCTGCCCGCGCCCTCGCCGTCGTCGAATCTAGCCGCTCGCCACGCAGCACGTCCTCCGACGCGCGCAATCGCATCGGCATCGGTGACACGCTGCCCAGCGTCAGCCGCACGTCCGCGAACACGCCATCCTCCACTCGCACCGCCGCGCCGATCCCGAGCGTCGGGCGGTGGTGATAGCCAAACTTTAGGTACGTGCCCCGCATGCCCTCTGGGAAGCCTTTAACCCGTACCTGTGTCAGCAGCTCGTCCGGCGCCAGCGACGTCTCGTACGGCCCGACGACGAGCTCCTCGATCCCCACGCTCCGGGTCGCGCCTGGTCCGGCGATGTCCACCTCAGCCTCATACAACAACAGCAGCGCGCCTGGATCCGAGTGGGGCTCCGCGAAGCACAGGTTGCCCGCGATGGTCCCCACGTTGCGCACGCGCACATTGGCAACGCCGTGTTCGACCCTGGCGATCAGCGGGAAATCGCTCAAAACCTCGTCGGCGTGCTCAACGGTCGAGTGCGTGGCCCGCGCGCCGACGGACAGCACGTTATCCTCAACCGCAAGGCCATCCAGCTCGGGCACCTGCTTGACGTTGACGAGGCCGTCGTACTGCAGCAGGCCCGATTTCATGGCCAGCAGCAACTCCGTACCGCCCGCGTACAGTTTGGCCCCGTCGCCCAGGTCACGCAGCGTGGAAACGGTTTCGTTGATCGTCGTCGGTTCGTACAGCCGAAACGGCTTCATGGCCCCATCCGCGCCTCATGGAATGGCCGGATGCTACCTGCTCGCCCCAAGCGCGGCAAGCTCTTGCCGGTTACGCCATTTGACAGCCCTAAACCACCCTCGTAGCCTCGCCTTGT
>Ga0315339_1003082_pt1 | contig 12022 bp, 10 predicted proteins | sample ASW17metaG_FD_204514 | JGI IMG/M metagenome (GOLD analysis project Ga0315339, IMG submission 204514) | Ammonia-oxidizing marine archaeal communities from Pacific Ocean, United States - ASW #17 | ecosystem: Environmental > Aquatic > Marine > Oceanic | place: USA: California | collected 2016-12-05
TTCCGTCAGGCATGATTTCTGCATAAACGCGCGTTGCAGTGCCGTTGCAGATTTCCTGATCGCTATCCAGATTTACCGCATCGCATTGCCAATGCACGGTCTTGTCGCGGACCTCGATGAGTGTCAAATTACATTGCACTCTATCTCCATATGCCGCTGGTCCAACAAACCGGAACTGGATCTCGCCCATTACAAAGGCGCTACGATTTTCACTGATCATTTTATTGATTGGATGGCCAATCTGACGAAATAATTCATGCTCGATTTCGTTGAACCAAGCAACTTCCCGAGCGTAGTAGACCAATCCAAATGGGTCAGACTCCCCCCAATTGACCGTCAAATCCTGAATATAGGCGGACACGGCTTAACGAATCTCCAAAACACAGTACATAAATGGAGACGCAGTCTAACTGTCATTGAGATCAAAATCATCGCGGCGCTTGCCAATTGATATTCTCGACACGGTATCGTTAATCTAGTCTTGCGCATCGTGCCCACTCATCCCACCCCGGTTGACAGCCCATCGGGGCAACTGTCGCAGGCGTTCCCTGCTCTGAGCCCCACGACAATGAAACCTATGCATTAGTCGGTCTAACAATTGCTGACAATCCTGGTGCAGACGAAATGGGCGAACTGGCAAACGATTCTTGCATCGAAGAATTTGCCTGATTTGTGGGTAAAGACTACGAATCGTCAACGTTTGATATCCTCACTATGTACCCTCCCGCATCCTCCGCAGCATTGTAAAAATAGCGTTGCAAACGGTGTAACAATGTATTAACGTACTATTACATTATCACAACATAGACATGTAACGTGAAATCCAAGCAACACGAATCTCGCCGCCAAAGGGAGAAAAACGAAGCCGCACTGTTTCAAGCAGTCGCGAGTCTGCAAGGTGCAGCCGAATGCGGAAGCTTCCTCAAAGATTTGTGCACACCCGCAGAAATCCAGGCATTGACCGACAGATGGCAAGTTGTTGGCTTACTAAGACGCGACCTGTCATATCGACGTATCAACGAATTGACAGGCGTTAGCGTTACGACAATCGGCCGAGTCGCAAGATTTCTAAACGACGGCTTTGGCGGCTACGCGACCGCGCTTCAGCAAGACGAAACGAACACCCATACCCCAACCAAAAAAAGCGCCTCTCACTAAGGAATCCCCATGAATATCTCTGAGCAGCGCACGAAAATTGCATTGCAGAAGTCCGGCCGTCTCGCTAATCACTCTTTGGACCTGCTCACTCGATGCGGATTGAAATTTACGCAGAGTAAAGACCAACTCTTTTGCTATGGCGAAAATATGCCAATCGATCTGTTGCTGGTTCGAGACGATGACATCCCCCGTTTAGTTAATGACAATGTGTGCGACTTAGGCATTGCCGGCTTCAACGTTGTCGAGGAAAAACGGCTTCGATTTCTGGAACAAAAGACCATCGCGTCTTTTGACCAAATCTATGCGCTCGATTTTGGGCATTGCCGGCTTGCAATCGCGGCACCAGAGAACATTGAATACCAGGGTGCCCAGAGCCTCGCGGGAACCCGAATTGCGACGAGCTACCCAGCCACACTTAACGCATATTTGAGAGACAGAGATATTTCGGCGGAAATCGTCACATTTGCAGGAGCCGTCGAAATTGCGCCCAAATTGGGCAATGCTGAATTTGTTTGCGATCTCGTTTCCACCGGAGCAACCCTGGCAGCAAATCAATTGCGAGAAGTTGAAACCATACAAACCAGCGAAGCGATAATTATTCAATCTCGCGCGCCCATCACAGAGCAAGAACAAACGTGGATCAATCGCATTTTGGAACGGCTCAACGGCGTCCTGCAAGTTCGCGAAAGTAAATACGTAATGCTGCACGCGCCAGTTGTCAAACTTGATCAAATAATTGCCTTGCTTCCTGGGTCGGAGTCTCCAACGGTAATTCCATTGGGAACGGACAAGAAAAAAGTTGCAGTTCACGCGGTGTGTAAGGAAACCGTGTTCTGGGAAACACTTGAAAGCCTGAAGAGCGCCGGCGCAAGCTCTCTATTGGTGCTCCCCGTCGAAAAAATGCTTGCCTAGCTCGATGTACTCTAACGTCGAGACATGGGCCAACCTAAGCGTCGATCAGCGAGAAAAACTATTGAGTCGCCCAGCACTGGCCAACGACAAAGAAATCACTAAGTCGGTAGCGGGCATTATTCGTTCAGTTCGTCGCGACGGTGATGCGGCACTTCGGAAACTCACCACTAAGTTCGACAAAGTAGATCTGGAAGACTTCAAAGTCACGGCGGCTGAATTTCGAGATGCAGCCGATACATTGTCGGACAATTCCAAACGCGCAATTGGCGTTGCAATAAGAAACGTAAGCCGGTTCCATGAAGCACAATTACCTGCTGAGATTGATTTACAAATAGACGAAGGAATTCGTTGCGAACGACGCACTCGAGCGATCGATTCTGTCGGGCTTTACGTCCCTGCAGGCTCTGCCCCGCTTCCATCGGCAGCCGTGATGCTCGCAATTCCCGCCCGGATCGCTGGCTGTTCAACAAGAATCATGTGTACTCCAGTTTCTCAAGGCAGCAGGGCAGATCCGGCCACCTTATATGTGGCACAGGAATGCGGAATTTCGAACGTCTTTAAGTTGGGCGGAGCCCAGGCAATTGCCGCGATGGCGTATGGCAGTCAGTCAGTTCCCAGGGTCAATAAGATTTTCGGCCCGGGAAATAGTTGGGTAACAGCCGCAAAACGTCAAGTTGCTACCGATCCATCTGCCGCCTCGATTGATATGCCCGCAGGGCCATCGGAAGCCCTCGTGATTGCGGACTCAACTGCTAATCCGCTATTTGTCGCAGCAGATCTGCTATCCCAAGCTGAACATGGAGCAGACTCGCAAGTCATTCTACTTTCGACATGCGTGCAGATTGCCGAGAAAACAGTGCAGGAAATTGATCGTCAACTGAAAGGCCTGACACGAAAAGAAATTGCCCGAAAAGCCATGACGCATTGCCGCATCGTCATGGTCAATGATCTCCAAACGGCAATGACCATTGCTAACCATTACGCGCCCGAGCACCTGTTGCTGCAAATAGACGACCCACGACGCGCACTCGATGGCATTCAAAACGCAGGCTCGGTATTCGTTGGCCCATGGTCACCCGAATCGGTCGGTGACTACTGCAGTGGCACAAACCACGTCTTACCGACATTCGGCATGGCGAGAAGCTGTAGTGGTCTTGGGGTCGAGCATTTTCTTCGACAAATGACGATACAGGAGCTGTCAAAAACGGGCTTGCGGTCGATTGCGGATTCGGTCATTGAGTTGGCAACACTGGAAGGGTTGGATGGTCATGCAAATGCCGTCCGAGTTCGGCTTGACGAAAACATTGCCATGGAGACTCGGGAATGAATACCGCCAAGACAATTGAAGACCGGGCGCGACGAGAGGTGAGATCGATGCGCGTCTACGAGCCCGCGGAGCCACCGTCTGGCGCGATCATGCTACACGCTAATGAAGCCCCAAGCAGCCACGGATCTGGCGGCTCCTCGAATCTGAACAGATATCCAGCGAACCGACCGCAGAAACTAGCTAAGCGATTGGCGGACCTTTACGAGGTCGAAGAAGATAATGTATTAGTGACTCGCGGCAGTAGCGAGGGCATTGACCTGGTTTTGCGCACCTTTTGCACGGCCAACCGCGATAACGTGCTTCTGACTCCACCTACTTTCGAAATGTATCAGGTATACGCATCATTGCAGGGCGCTGGCACGATCAACGTTCTCCGCAAAATTTCAGCAGCGTTCGCACTGGATGTGGACGCGGTGCTCGCCGCCTGTAATCAACGAACGAAAGTAATGTTTCTGTGTTCTCCCAACAACCCGGATGGATCGCTGATTCCACGCGACAAGATTCAACGGCTCGTAGATGCGTGCGAGGCGAAGATCGTCGTCGTCGTCGATGAGGCCTATATCGAGTACAGCAACCAAAACTCACTGTGTCCTATGGTCAGAGATCATGAAAATCTCGTTGTTTTACGAACACTCTCCAAGGCCTTTGCGTTAGCCGGCGCGCGGTGTGGCGCCGTAGTCGCATCCCCTGCATTAATCGACCTGTTTTCATGTGTTTTGCCCCCCTACGCCGTTTCTTCACTTGTGACCGACAGTGTCATTAGCGCGCTGAGTGATGCAGGCATAGCGGCGATGCGCAGCTCCGTCAGCGCCACAATCGCCGAGAGAAACCGCGTGCAAGCTGAGCTCAATCGCTGCAATTGTGTACTTCGTACATGGCCTAGCCAGGCTAACTTTCTGCTAGTTGAATTTGACGATCTCACAAAGGTCGTTGGTATCCTCAGCACACAGAAAATCATGATTCGTACCTTCCATGATCATTCAGTCCTAAAAAACTGCGCGAGAATCACAATCGCATCCCCAGCGGAAAATGAATTCCTGATCAAAGCTGTCAGGGAAATTGACTAATATGTTGAAAATTCTTTTCATTGATCGTGACGGGACGCTGATAGAGGAGCCCGAAGACAAACAAGTAGATTCACTGGAAAAAATCAAACTGATGCCTGGCGTCATCTCTTCGTTACACAGTCTCAGCAAATTAGGCTACCGATTTGTAATGGTCAGTAATCAAGACGGACTCGGGACCGACTCTTTTCCCGAAGAAAACTTCCTAGTCTGTCAAAACTTCTTGCTCGAATTATTTCGATCACAAAAAATTGAATTCGAGGATGTATTTGTATGTCCGCACTGGGATCACGATAACTGCGACTGCCGCAAACCTCGAACAGGATTATTGACACAATTCCTTGCGGCCAACACACTCGACTTAGTCAATTGCGCGGTGGTTGGCGATCGCCAAACTGATATGGAATTTGCTGAACACCTTGGCTTGCGCGGAATTCCATTATCGCTCGATAACGCAGAGCAAACTTGGGCCGATGTCGTCACGGTGCTTACACCAAATCAAAGGATCGCCAGCGATAAACGCGTTACCCGTGAAACATCGGTTGAGGTTTCTGTTAATCTTGACCAAACGACGCCGATCGCGATTGATACGGGATTGGGCTTCTTCGATCACATGCTAGAACAAATTGCGAAACACGGCGGCTTCGCCCTCCGCCTAAAATGCGTGGGCGATACGAATGTCGATGAGCACCATACAATTGAAGATACAGCTATTACACTCGGAAAGGCGCTGAGATTGGCGCTTGGCGAAAAACGTGGTATCGCACGATTCGGCTACCTGCTCCCAATGGATGAAAGTGAAGCACGCGTCTCTCTGGATCTGTCCGGAAGGGCGTACTGCAAGTTTGATGGTGACTTCCCTCGCGATCGTGTCGGGCAACTGCCAACCGAAATGGTGCGTCACTTCTTTCAGTCGCTCGCCGACTCACTCGGCGCAACAATTCACATATCTGTAGTCGGTGAAAATACTCACCACATGGTCGAGGCCTGTTTTAAGGCAGTAGGCAGAACACTTCGACAAGCAATTCAAATCGAGAATGACAATTTGCCGTCTACGAAGGGTGTTTTGAGCTGATATGGCCGCATCACAAGTCACAATTGTCAATTGTGGCGGCGCAAACATCGCGTCGCTGACCAACGCGCTCGAACGATTGAATGCAAATTATTCGGTCACTATGGACGCCAGTCGCATTCGAAATTCCAGCCACGTGATAATTCCTGGTGTTGGACACGCCGCTGACGCAATGCAAAAACTTCAAGCGCAACAACTGAATGGAACGATCGCAAATCTAGAGCAACCCGTTCTTGGTATATGCCTTGGCCTGCAGTTGTTAGCGCAATCATCGGCTGAAGAAAACGTCCAGTGCCTGGGAGTGATCGATGCGCAGGTGAGTAAATTGACATCAGACCGTGAGTTTCCGATTCCCAATATTGGTTGGTGCAAAGTAAGCGCTCTGCGGGAACATAGGCTGCTGGCCGGGATTGACGACGGTAGCTATTTTTATTTCGTTCATAGCTATGTCATTCCCTGCGGCCCATACACACTCGCAACGGCCAATCACGCATTGAAATTTACCGCAATTCTCGAGCAGGACAATTTCTTCGCGACGCAGTTTCATCCTGAAAGATCAGCAGAAGTTGGCGCGAAACTCCTTAGCAATTTTTTAGGTGCCAACCAATGATCCTAATTCCAGCAATAGATCTTCGTCGTGGACAATGCGTCCGGCTCTATCAAGGGCAATTCAATCGGCAAACCACCTATCACAAAGACCCGCTTGCACTGGCCGAAGAATACGCCAGCTTTGGACTTGAGAACCTGCATCTTGTCGACCTTGACGGCGCAAAGTCTGGACAGCAGCGAAACCAAACAATCATCGAACAGATCGCGAGCTGCGGAAACGTGCGCGTTCAACTAGGTGGCGGCATTCGCACAGCGGAACAAGTTGAGTTTTGGCTCGAGTCGGGCGTAAGCCGTGTTGTGATTGGCACCCAAGCAATGATTGAAATTCCGACCGTCTGCAAATGGCTGAGGCACTACGGTCCCGACAAATTAGTGTTGGCTCTGGATGTCAACTTGAACTCGGAGGGCACTGCATATGTCGCATCGCATGGCTGGACTAAGAAGACGTCACTAACACTCGAAGATTGTATAAATCAGTACCTGAAAGCCGGTTTGAAGAATGTTCTGTGCACGGACATAGGCCGAGATGGGACGTCAAAAGGACCGAACCGGGAATTGTATGCAACACTTGCTCAGCGGTACCCGGAGTTAATGATCCAAGCATCGGGAGGCGTTCGCAACATCAACGATTTAGTTCAAGCACGCGAAGCTGGTCTGCACGCAGCCATCTGCGGCCGAGCGCTTTTGGATGGCGCGATCAGTAGAACAGAGGTCGATTCATTCCTGCGCGCCGCATAATTCCTTGTCTTGACGTGCGTGACGGATGCGTCGTCAAAGGTGTGCGTTTTCGCGACCACACAATCGTCGGCGATGTCAGCGAGTTGATCAAGACATATTGCCGGGACGACGCCGATGAAATCGTCTTCTATGACATCACCGCCAGTCCAGACGGCCGAACTGTTGATAGAAAATGGATAAGCGACGTTGCCAAATTGTTGGATATTCCGTTTTGTGTCGCAGGCGGCATTCGCAGCGTCGCTGACGCCGAACAGATACTGCAACAGGGTGCAGACAAAGTCTCAATCAATAGTCCGGCGCTTGAGAACCCTTCCCTTATTTCCGATCTCGCAAAGCGATTCGGCAGTCAGTGCGTCGTCATTGGGATTGACAGCAAACGCATTGGCAATGAATGGGAGGTGCATCAGTACACCGGCGATGAATCTCGAACAGCTTCAACCACACGAAAGACGCTCGAATGGGCAAGAGAAGTCCAAGACCTTGGCGCGGGGGAAATTGTGCTGAATTGCATGAATAGCGATGGTGTTCGGGACGGATATGACATTGACCAACTCGTCACAATCGGTCAATACTGCGACGTTCCATTGGTCGCGTCCGGTGGTGCCGGCCGACTGCGTGATTTTATGGACGTATTTATGAAAACCAACGTCTCCGCCGCGTTGGCGGCAAGTGTGTTTCATAGTGGAGAAATTAAAATTCCAACCCTCAAACAGTACTTATCCTCAAAAGGCATTGAGGTGCGGCTTTGACTTCGCTTGCCCAAAGAATAGACTGGGAAAAATGTAATGGAATGGTGCCAGCAATTGTTCAGCACGCCATAACTGGACGCGTCTTGATGCTCGGATATATGGATAGGAATGCGCTCTTAGAAACAGAAACTGGAAGCCACGTAACGTTTTTCAGTCGCACCAAAAATCGACTCTGGACCAAAGGTGAGTCATCGGGCAACAAGCTTGAGTTGATCGATATCGAACTAGATTGCGATGGAGATACATTGCTAGTCCATGCAAAACCGCACGGCCCAACCTGTCACAAATTATTGACTAGCTGCTTTGACGCTGAATCAGAGCGACATGGATTCGGCTTCATCGGCACACTTGAATCGATAATTGTGGACCGGGCAGAACAAAATTCAAGTGAGAGCTATACTGCGGCGCTATTGCAAAGCGGCGTACGCCGTATCGCACAGAAAATCGGTGAGGAAGGCGTTGAAGTTGCATTAGCTGCATCCGGTGGAAAGGCTGAAGAAGTGATTTCGGAATCAGCAGATCTGTTGTTCCACCTACTAGTCTTATTGAATAGCCAAGGCCTCGAATTTTCCGATGTCGCAAATTGCCTGGCAGATCGCGACCGCCGAAGTAATGGTTGTTCGTAGAGGCGGAAGAAACCCCTATGCGAGCATTGTTAATGAACGGTCTAGTGGCTATCTGGGTCTCGCAATGAACCTGGCTAAGTCATTTACTTTTGCCGCTGCAACTATCCAATCGAAAGAGTCCTCGACTTTTCCTTCCTGAATATCGAGCAGAGATTCACGCAGTCGCACCGACATGCATCCCACATCCCGCAATGACCATTCTCTACCGTCGGCTTCGCCGATTGCAGCGATTGGAGCGACAATAGCGCCGGTACCGCACGCGAAGAGTTCGCTACAGCGCCCCGACTCGATGTCGTTGAGCAATACATTAATCGAAATCTCGCGGGAAACTGCTTCGATGCCTAAATTCTTCGCCAGCTTCAGGAGTGAGTCCCGGGTAACACCTTCCAATAACGAACCGCTTGGCGCCGGCGTGTGAATCCCGCCATCAATAACAGCGACGAAGTTCATCGCCGAAAGCTCTTCGATATTCTCACCAACCACAGGGTCCAACCATAACGATTGGTCAAATCCCAAGGACACACAATTTTCGTTCGCCTGTAGCGACGCAGCATAGTTACCACCGACCTTTTCCGCACCAGTGCCGCCTCTTGCAGCACGCCGACTCTCTCGCTCGATCATGACCCGAATGGGGTCGGAGTAGTAAGCGTCCGCCGGACTGGCCAACACCAAGAATCTAAACCGCTTGCTTCCCTTCACGGCAAATTGAGGATCGAGTCCGAACAATGTTGGTCGAAGATACAACGATTGACCGCGCCCACCGGGAACGAAAGCTGCCAGGGCAACGGAAAGTGATGATAGTGCCTCGGCGAAGAATGATGCCGGCACGACGGGCATACACAGACGTTTTGCGGAACGAGCAAATCTGCGCCAGTTCATATCAGGTCGGAACAAGTGTGGCGTTCCATCGACACTCTTGTATGCCTTCATCCCCTCAAATGCCTGTTGCCCGAACTGCAAGGCAGTAGACGCAGGATTTACTGGAACGTCAGCAAACGGCACCAATTCACCCGGCTGCCACGTTCCGTCACTGAATTCAGCGCTGAACATGATAGGTGCCATCTCAGTCCCGAAGGGAATTTCATCCGGTAACTTATAGGCAGCAATGATATCGGCGACACTCGCGTCAATTTCGACAGCAGTCAATTAAGCCTCTCCTTCGTTAAGACCTGCATTATCGAGGCTAACATGAATACATTCTGCAATTTATGTCTGAATATCGATGGAGATCAACGCACACAATTTACGCGAGGAAGCCTAACGCGATTCGCAGTCCTGTGACCATCAACCAAGCTTGAACTGAATGCCTTTCTAACGACACTTTTCCTCACCAGCGCATTGCCTGGACAGATCGAATTGTGAACCCGACGCCGCTAGCTGATCGCCTTCAAAATTGCGCCACGATCCACGCCGTAATGTTTAACTGCCTGGTCGACGTCCAACATTTCATTTCTAACATCATCGACAATTAGGCCGAACTCGCGCTCGGACGGATCTCCCCAGCCGCCGCCATTGGCCGTTCGCATACTCAGGGTGTCGCCCTTCATCAGTGGTCCGTAGTCGCTAACGCGATCGTCGAGATGCGCTTCACCTTCCTGGCCACGGTTGATTATCGTACGAGCAACACCTGTTCCACCACCGCCAAATAGTCCCCACAATGGGTTCTGGTTGTTCTCTGTCGAAGATTGCAGAGTCAGATTGTTTTCGAGCATTTCGTAGTCACGAATCACACCGTAGCCGCCGCGATATTTACCATAACCGCAATGCTCAGGATTAAACGTGTAACGTGAAACCCTAACCGGATAACGAGATTCCAGAACCTCGACCGGAATATTGGGAGCGTCACCGTTGCCTACAAACATGATGCCGCTCGCACCGTCATCATGTGGAAAAGCACCACCACCCCCATCCAGGGGTTCTCCATAAATGAACGTAGGGCCATGGCGCGAATCCGTACGCGACAAATAGAACGCATACATCTGATAGGTAGCCGCTGGACAGCGCTCCGGAATGGCTTCCGACAGCGCACGAATCAACACATGAACGACCAGTTCGGCAACGTAGCCATAAGAGTCGCAGGGTGCCGGGTATTCCGCACTAACAATTGAATTGGGCGGCGCGGTCACAATGAGTGGACGCAAGTGTCCATCATTGGTTGGATCACTCGGCATCGTTAGATACTTCATGACAGTGCCACACATTGCCTTCGTGCCAATGAATGGGTGATTAACGGGCCCTACGGCTACCGGGTCAGAACCGGACCAGTCAATCTTCATGACATCGTCGTCGACTGTGACAGTAACTGCGATTTTACAAGGATGATCCAAACGCACGCCATCGTTATCAAGATAAGCCTCTGCCTGATACGTCCCGTTCGGAAAACTGCGAATTTCTTCGCGCATACGGACTTCCGATTGATCGAGCGTTTCGCACAACGACGCTTCGACAGTGTCCGCGCCATAGCGGTCACAGAGCTCTTGGTAGCGGCGCGCACCCGTATGACAAGCCGCAATTTTTGCATTCAGATCACCTTCAACGGCTACCGGCTGACGCACGTTTTTCAAAATCAGGCGATGTAACTCTGTATTGATTTTTCCGCCATCATAAAGTTTGTTGTGTGAAAAAATCAGACCTTCCTGATGCACGTCCGTCGTCGTCGGACACCAACCACCTGGTGCGTAACCACCAATGTCAGCCCAGTGCGCCATCACTGACGCGAACCCAACAAGCTCATCGGCATAGAAAATCGGCGTGTAAAGCGCGACGTCACTAATATGCGTGCCAGTGTCATACGGTTCATTCGATAAAATGACGTCGCCATCGGAAAACCCATCGCTACCGAATAGTTCTATTCCCGCCTGAATGCTCGGCGGTAGACATGCGAGAAAGCCCGCTAAGGCAGAGCCTTCTGATATAAGTTGACCAAATCGATTGGTCATGACCACACCAAAGTCCTGCACCTCATAAATCAGCGGACTGTGTGCGGTTTTGATAAGCGTTGTCTGCATCTCCGCAGCAGCCGCGCGCGCTGCATTGCGAATTACCTGTCGCGTAATGGGATCAGTTTTTTTCATGAATCAATAAATCTCCGAAGCGGTCAACCGTTACCTGCTGATCCGGCAAAATAAGAATTGTGGTGCTCCATTCTTCGACAATTGCGGGCCCCTCAAACTGCGCGCCAGGCGCCAGTACCTCGCGATCATATATTCCACAAGTAACCAGTTCCCGGGCATCCGCGACATGCACATTCCGTCGTTTGCCAGAGCGCAACTCTGTATCAGGTGTCAGTGCGTCCAGTTCATACAACGGCGGCTTTTCGATTGCACCTATAGCAATCAAACGCAGAATGACAAACTCGAGGGCGTGATCCGGCAACGCATGGGCGTAGGCTTTCTCGTAAATTTGATGGAAGCGTTTCCGTAGTGCTCCAAAGTTATCGCCTTCGAGATCACTCGCGGCAATGGGAACCCTGATCGTGTGTTCCTGCCCGAGATACCTCATCTCCGCGACACGTTCGATCGTCAATTCGGTGTTGGCAAGCTTCTGTCCCCGAAACCACTCCCGTGCTTCATCCTCGAGAATATCAAACTGACTCTGCAACGATGGTGGTGTCACGCCGTCAAGAGGTTCAAGAAAGGCTCGTGTAACATCTTCGCGGTAGTCCGCGTTCAGCAATCCCCAGGCGGAAAATACAGCCGGATTTTGCGGCACAATTGCTTGCTTCATTTGCAACTCGCGTAGTAACGCACTCGCGAACAAGCCGCCAC
>Ga0315339_1003083_pt1 | contig 12021 bp, 10 predicted proteins | sample ASW17metaG_FD_204514 | JGI IMG/M metagenome (GOLD analysis project Ga0315339, IMG submission 204514) | Ammonia-oxidizing marine archaeal communities from Pacific Ocean, United States - ASW #17 | ecosystem: Environmental > Aquatic > Marine > Oceanic | place: USA: California | collected 2016-12-05
CTGGCCGCAGTGATCTTTGACCAGGCTGAACTTGGGCAAGACCCGGTACTTATTTCGGGCTCCGAGGTGTTCTCCCGTGACTACTTGATGCGTTTTGATGACGGCACCGGGATTTCACCGTTCACCTGGCCTTCCAATACGTTCCTGAACCTGAACCCAACGTCTAACAGCAGCAACCCGAACTTGTTCGACATCCCGTTGCTGCCAAACGCTGGCTTCCCCAGCCCCTTCGCAGGCGAGTTCAACTTCCCGACGAAGTTCCTTCAGACAGGCCCCATGCCCAAGACGACCACCGCGGGCACCGTGGTCTTGACCAACCTGAACACCGCTGCGATCGGAACCGGGTTTCCTGGCGGGTTGCAGGCGCCGAACTATCAGTCGAGGCAGCAGATTGGAAACTTCCTGTTTGTGACGGATGGTGTGAACAAGGCACTGCATGCGGTGAACACCAACAACTTTGAGCGCCTCAAGACCGTCAAGCTTCCAGATCCTTTTGCAGTGGCGATCAACCCGGACGGCAGCCTCCTTTACGTCACCAACGAAGGCGGGAATTCCCTGTCTGTCGTGAATGCTGATGCTTCGAATGCCGCAGGATTCATGACCGAAGTGGCGCGTGTCGATGTCGGCGAAGGTCCGCGAGCTGTCGCCGTGTCCCCGGATAACGAAGACGTCTTTGTGCTCAACCGCCTCGGGAACACGATCAGCATCGTGGACGTGGGAACGAACACCGTGCGTCGCACCCTGTCTCAGTCCGGCATCAACCTTCCCAATGACGTGGCCATCGGTGTGCGCGAGGTGACCGGCGGGCCTGGATTCCAGAGTGGCACCTACCACGCCTTTATTGCGAATGGTGGGGGTAACAACGTGCTCATCTTTGAGGGCGGCCCCTCGGGCCTGGCGGGAATCGGATTCGACAACATCATCGGAACCATTGCGCCTAATGAGCCTGTTGTCGTGGGGCAGCCCACGCTGAGAGGCATGAGCAACCCCACTGCAATCGTTTATGACCCCAATACACCACTGGACGGATTTGCCCACACCATCGGAGCGTTTGTCGCTCACTCCGACTCCGAAGAGGGCAATGCCATGGTGAGTCGTATCGCGTACACGGCGGACAGCTCTCCTGGGCAGGTCGTGTTCAACACGACGGGTAGCCCTGGCTTTGGCGACAAGGTCTTCACATTCATCCAGCAGTACGTCTCCGAGTCGACGGGCAAGGCGCTCGACGTGGCTTTGCCTGACTACAACCGCGATCTTTTCCTCGGGAACAACTTCAGCACGTTCCCGAACCTGTTCAATGCAGGGGGTGTGACCTACACCATCGGCGGTACGGTCATTCCGAGAAACTCAAGGTTCCCGCTCGCGCAGATCGGCGTGGGGCAGATCCCTCGGTGGGACCCCGACCGCCTCTACCTGTCTGTCGGAGGCGGAACCATTGACGTGTTCGATGTCACGACATCCGTGCGGCTGAAGACAATCGCGACGGTTGCTGACGCGACAGTCATGGCGTCGTACTTCGGTAAGTAGCGGCTAGCCGAAGGCCGTCCATGCCCGGCACGACACCCGACCCCCGTTCACCTCACAGGGGGCGGGCTGTGCGCGGCATGTTTGCGTCGATCGCACCGCGTTACGACAGGCTGAACCGCCTTCTGTCCATGGGGCTCGACCAGCGCTGGCGTGCTGCACTTGTTCGCTCTTTGCCGGAGCTCGTGCCCGGGCAGCGCGTGCTCGATCTCTGTGCCGGAACCGGTGATGTGGCGCAGGCTCTTCATGGGGCACTGCCTTCCGGAACCGTCTTGCACGCCAGTGACTTCTGCGAAGAAATGCTGAAGCGCACGCCAGCCAAATTCGAACCCGGTGCGGCGCCTCGTTTGACTGTGGGCGACGCCATGGCTCTCCCGTACGCGGACCAGGGCTTCCAGGCCATCTCGGTTGCCTTCGGGCTTCGAAACATCGAATCCCCGCAGGTCGGATTGGCAGAGATGGCCCGGGTCTTGGCGCCAGGAGGGCGATTGCTGATCCTCGAATTCAGCCGTCCTGAACGAAAGATCTTCTCAGCCTTCTATCGCTTCTATTTCTTTCGCATCCTTCCCCTCATGGGACGGCTGCTTTCCGGAAGCGAAATTGACGCGTATCGGTATCTCCCCGAATCGGTCTGGGCGTTTCCATCGCCCGCCGAAATCGGAAGAGAAATGGAGCAGGTGGGACTGGTCGTCCGCGAGCAACGTCGCTTTCTGATGGGAGCTGTCGTTTTGCATGTGGCCGATCGAGTCGCCCGTTGAAGCGACGCCCCTCCTGGTTCAAGACTTATCACCTGGAGTCCCGGCAGATTGGCCGCTCGTTAGCCGTTGTTCTGCCGCTTCTGCTGGCTTACGAAATCGCCGTCGCGCTGCTTGCTCCGCAGATTCGCAACAGCGCCGAAATGGCCGTGGCCAACTTCGTGCGGAGAATGCCCGGCGACCTGGTGGTGACCCTGCGCTACACCTTGCTAGGAGTTCTTGCCGTTGGAACCGTCTGGTGGTTCCGAAGCGATCGGCCGCGCGCTTCAGCGGCGCGGCCTTCTCTGATTCTGAGCGAGGCATTGCTCCTGGCCGTTTTGCTCGGGCCTGCGCTTGAAAGCCTCGTTGGCCGTATCGGACTCTCGGCCACTTCAGTGGACCAACTGCCCCAGAACCCCGTATGGCTTCCCTATTTGATGAGCGTTGGCGCCGGCCTCTGGGAAGAGATCGTTTTCCGCCTCGGACTGCTCGGGGGGCTCTACGTCCTGTTCAAACGCCTGTTTCGATTGCCCGATCTTTCAGCAGTGGGTCTCGGAATTCTGATCTCGGCCCTGGCCTTTGCCTTCTATCACCATGTCGGCGAGTCCGGCGAGGCCTTCAGTCTCTCTCGGTTCGCGTTCAGGGGCTTCGCCGGTACAATCCTCGGAGTCCTTTTCGCCTGGCGTGGGCTCGCGATCGTCGTCTACATGCATGTGTTCTACGACGTCTTGTGCGACCTGCGCGCCGCACTCCTCTGAGAGAGAATCATCATGTCGCGGGTCCTTGTCGCCATCACGGGCGCCTCGGGGGCCATCTACGGCGTGCGGCTGGTGCAACGCCTCGTTGAACATGATGTGCCCACCGATGTGGTGTGCTCGAAGGCGGGCGCGCGCGTGCTGGAACTCGAACACGGGCTTCCCGGGAATCCCCTAGAATGGTTCCCCGAAGGGGCCCCTGAGAACCTCGCAGTGCACGCGAACGAGGACATCGCGGCCCCTCCGGCCAGTGGGAGCCATGCGCCACGCGCCATGATCGTGATTCCCTGCTCCATGGGAACGCTCGGACGCATTGCATGCGGCATCTCGGCCAACCTGATCGAACGCTGTGCCGATGTCATGCTCAAGGAGCGTCAGAGATTGGTGGTTGTTCCTCGCGAGTCTCCTCTGTCGCAGATTCACCTGCGCAACATGTTGACGCTTTCGGAATCAGGCGCGCATATCGTGCCAGCCATGCCGGCTTTCTACGCGCGACCAAGAGATCTCGAAGACACGATTTCGTTCGTGGTGGACCGTGCAATCAGCAGCGCAGGATTAGACATCCCGCTCCGCGCTGTCTGGCGTGAGGATGCACCGTGAAGGGCCTGGCAAGCTGCCAGAACATCTTCGCCGACATCCGCTTGTCGCACTCGGTCTTTGCGCTGCCCTTCGCTGGCATCGGGCTGCTCATGGGGACGCGGGGTCGTGCGCCAAGTCTGGAGTTCACGGGCTTCATCGTGCTGGCAATGGTGCTCGCTCGCTCTGCCGCCATGGCCTTCAATCGACTCGCCGACCATCGGTTTGACGCGACCAATCCACGAACGCAGGGGCGAGCTCTTCCGTCCGGCCGCGTAAGCCGTGGCGCCATGATCACCTTTCTCGCGATCTGTTCCCTGGGCTTCGTGGCCGTCGCCAGCTGGTTTGGGCATCTTTGCCTGATTCTTTCGCCCCTGGTGTTGCTCGCTCTGTTCACTTATTCCCTGACCAAGCGATTCACCATCCTGGCCCATGGCTTTGTTGGCTTTGCGCTCGCCCTGTCGCCACCCGCGGCCTACCTGGCGGCTCGTGGCTCCCTCGGACCCGATGTCGGAGGAGTGCTCTGGGTCGCCCTGGCTGTCCTGCTCTGGGTAACCGGCTTTGACATCATCTATGCCTGCCAGGATGTGGAGCACGACCGGCAAGAAAGATTGCACTCGATTCCGGCCAAGCTGGGTGTTCGCCGGGCCCTTCTGGTGGCTCGGTTTGTTCACGCAGGTATGGTCGGCGCGCTGTGTTTCGCTGTCGCCGGCCAAGAGTGGGGGCTGCTGTCCTGGGCTGCCGTTGCGCTGGTTTCGATTCTCTTGATCGTTGAACACAGCCTGGTTTCCGCGCAGGATCTCAGTCGCGTCAACGCGTCCTTTTTCACCGTGAACGGCATCGTGAGTGTGGGCTTCTCTGCGCTCGTCATCAGCGATATCACTCTTCGAGCAAACCAGCTTTGGCCATGAAGCGCGCAACTTTCGTGGAGATCTGGCTCGAAGCGATTCGCCGCTTCGAGACCAAGCCGCTCTCTTCGCTGACGATTCTCGTCGGTGAAAACGCTTTCGTGAAAGAGCGCTTGCTGGATCGGGCAATCAAACACGCGGGCGGTGATGTCGAAGTGTTTTCGGTGCGGCCTGGAGAGCAGCCCCAGGCGGCGCTCCGGCGTCTTACAGACCTTTGGGGGACGCGGTCGCTGTTCAGCACGGGGCAACTGATCCTGGTTCGGGATGCAGAGAGCTTGATCAAGGGGCAGGGGGTCAAGCAGTTGCAGGCCCTGTACAGCGAGGCAGAGTCGCCACCTCCCAATCAGCTTTTGATGACGACGAGCGCGCTTGATGGAAGAAGCAAGCTCGCCAAAGCGCTCAAAGGAGCAGACAGCCTCGTCAGCCTTCCCGTGTTACGCGACGCACCGCCGCCCTGGCACGACGGAGGGCCCTATCTTGAGACGGACTTGAACCAGTGGCTGGTTGCTGAAGCTGCTCAACAGGGGCTCTCGGTGTCCTTGAAAGTGGCCGCCGAGATGTCGCGCCGCATCGGCAACGAGCCGGGCCGTATTGCCCAGAAGCTTGTGCAACTCAAGGTGCTTCTCGGCAAGCGCACGGACGTCAAGATGAAGGATGTCACGGAGTTCGTCTCTTTCTCCTCGGTGCGCCTGCTCAGTCTCTACGAGGATGCCCTCGTAAGTGGAGACACTCGAGTTGCGTTGCAACTCGTAGATCGCATGGTCCGCGAAGGTGTGTATGACCCGTTCATGAGGCTCGTTTCTGGCCCGGCGGTGGCGGAGACAGTGTTGCGAGGTCTCACGGCAGGTCTTGCGAGGGTCTATGAAGCACACGAACTGCTGGGGCCGGGGCTCGTCAACGCGCTGTCCTCCAAGCCCTGGCAGCGATCCAAGGCCGACACGGCCTCTCTTGATCAGGCGCTGGGGCGAGGCGGACGTCGCGTTTTCCTGGAACGAGACCTGAAGCGGGTGACCTTGCCGGCCGTTCGCGGTGCTTTCCGCATCGCCCTGGATGGGCTGCGGCGGCTGCGGGATGGCCGGGGCTTGTCGCTACACGCCATCACGGTTCGTCTCAGCCGGGCTTACTGCGCGCCGAGAGCTCTCTCATGATCCGTCGCTTGCCCAAGGATGTTGTCGATCGGATTGCTGCCGGAGAGGTCGTGGAGCGCCCCGCGGCGGTGGTGAAAGAACTCGTCGAAAATGCACTCGACGCTCGTGCGACGACGATCGATGTGACCATCGAAAATGCAGGCCTGGGGCTGATCCGAGTTGCCGACAATGGTTGCGGCATCTCCGAAAGCGACATGCCCACCGCGTTCGCTTCCCATGCAACTTCGAAGCTCGTGGATGTCGATGACCTGTTTCATGTCGTCAGCTTCGGCTTTCGTGGCGAGGCTCTGAGCTCGATCGCCGCCGTTTCACGGGCGCGGATCATTTCTTCGACGGATGGTGACGGTGGCGGATACCGGCTTGATTGCGTGGCGGGAGAGGTGGGTAGCCTGGAGCCTGTCCCGAGTGCGCAGGGAACCATCGTCGAAGTCCGTGACTTATTTCACAACACACCCGCGCGACGGCAATTCCTGGGTGCCGCTCGCACAGAAGCGGCTCGTTGCCGAGAGGTCTGTACAGCGCTTTCGCTTGTGAACCCAGGGGTGCGACTGTCTTACACCATTGACGGCGCGCGCCGCTTTTCATCAGAAGGCTCTTCTGACGCGCGTGAGCGAGTCAGCGCCGTGTACGGGCGAGATTTTGCGGACGGCATGACTTCGGTGGCCTCTCAGGAACCTGGTGTGCACATCGAGGGGCTTCTCGGTCTGCCAGCCTTCGCGCGTCCACGTGCTCGCGCGCAGCTTCTTTTCGTAAACGGACGTCTCGTCAAAGACCGCGGGGTTCTGGCGGCCGTGCGTGTGGCCTGTCGAGATTTCGTTCCTCCGAACCTGCATGTGTCGTGGGTGTTGTTTCTGACGATTGACCCTGAGCGGCTCGATGTGAATGTGCACCCGACGAAGGCCGAGGTGCGTTTTCAGGATCGGGACACAATCTTTCGATTGGTGCGCCGAGCCTCCAGAGAGGCTTTGCTCAGGTCGGATCTGGCTCCACGCATTCGTGCGGGGCATGTGAGCCCTCAGCGCACCGCGCCTTCGGCGCCTGAAAGTTCGCCTTCGACGATGGACCGTCGAGAGTGGCGCGCTCGGAGGCCTGAAGCGACTTCGACGAGTTCTCCCGAAGACCGGCCCGTTTCCCCCGAGCCGCCCCCTGCGGCGCCCACTCTGACTGGCGTCGGCCGCGTGAAGGCGGCCGCGCGCTTTTTGCAGGTGCTCGACACCTATCTGATTCACGACTCGCCCGAGGGGTTAGTGCTTGTGGATCAGCACGCTCTTCATGAACGCATCTTGTATGCACGCCTTCAGGACGATCTTGCGGCGGGGCGGATTGAGCGCCAGGGGCTGTTGGTTCCGCACCCAGTTCGATTGACGCCGGAACTGCACGCTCTCGCTCTCGAAAAGTCAGAGGAGCTTCAGCGCCTGGGGCTGGAGATCGAGGATTTCGGCTCTGACACGGTCGTTGTTCGCTCGGTGCCTGCTGTTTTGCGGCAAGAGTCCGTGGACGATCTGGTGGAAGCGCTGGTGGCGCCTCCGGATGTGCACGGCGGCGTGCCACACGGTCTCGATCGCCGACTCTTCACGATGGCCTGCCATGCTGCGGTGAAGGCTGGCGACAAGCTCAAGGAAGAAGAGATTGCCGAGTTGATCGAGCAGGGCGAACAGCTCGAGCACGACTCCACGTGTCCACATGGCCGCCCTACGCGTTTGCTCATCGGCAGTACGGAGCTGGAGCGGCTCTTCAAGCGCTCGGGTTTCTGACACACCCGCTCCGCGGGGTACGCGTCAGTCCGGAACCTCGAAGAGCTTGTCGTCCACGATCGGGTCCAGGCTCAGGATGGGTTTCCCGGTGTCGGGATCTACGATCATCCCTAGCGTGATGAAGGGCTCTGCATCTCCGTCCCGATAGACAGCGGTGTAGGCAGGAACCACGAGTTCTGAATCAGAGGCGACATGAAAGAAGAAGCGCAGTTCGATTTCCCGAGGCTCGTCGCCGCCCAGAGTGCGCACTCGGAAGTTCCACAGCTTGCCTGTCTCGGGCTCTATGGCGAGAGCAACCTGCAACTGGGGAGATGATTCAAGAGTGGCGTCCGTGGGCGGCGGCGCGTCAGGAGTCACTCCAAAGAGAGTGTCTTCGACATGCCCGACGACCCACTGCACGGAAGCCGTTTGCTTGCCACGGCTGCCCACGGGGAGGTCAACGCGATCGCCGTCGAGGCGTATCTCGCTCATGCGAGGCATCAGAGCGTCGAGCACAAAGGCGTCGAGCATCACGGGCATCAAGCGCAGTTGAGCCTGAAGTTGCTCGAGATCGACATCGAATGTCAGGGGGTCGTCGCTGTAGACGACCACCTTGCCCGAGGCATTGTCTCGGAACCAGCTGCGCTCTCCGTCGTAGCCCACCGTGGAGTTCGAATCGACGAGGTTGTCCTGACGTGTCGTTCGCATGCGCACGGGGTGGCGGAGGTAGGTGCGCTCGACGCGGGCGTCGATAGCAGAGTCATCCTCTGGATTGCGAACATGAACCTGAAAGACGCCGTGCAGGCCAGGAGGGGCCGGGCGGGGGGTGTCTCCGCGCTGAAATCGCGCCGCCTTCTCGAGCAAGTCCCGGGCGGCAGATGGCGCTGGCGACGCGGCTTCTTGCGCTGGGACGGCAGGTGTCGAATCCTGAGGGAGTGTCACTCGGTGCGGCACAGCGCTAGAGTGAGCCCCGAACTGGGCAGACAGCAGGATCAGAGTTGCGAGGAGGCTGTTCATCGTTCTCGACACAGTAGAGGTAGAGCGACCCGGCAGCAACGGTGTCGGGGGAAGCTCTCGGGCAGCTCTCTGGGCCGGCTGGCTCCTCGTGGCTGCTGCCGTGCTTCCCTTCGCCGACACGCGCCACTTTGGGCATGTGCACGACGACCACGTCCTGCGTGGCGCTTCGAGCCTGGTCACAGACGGGCGGGCCAATCTGGAAGATCTCTGGGGCGCTGACTTCTTCGGAACCTATGACGAGCCACGGGGGCAGTCTGGATATTGGCGACCACTGGTGACCCTTGGGTCTCGGCTCGAGGTGATCCTCGCTGGAGGCTCGACTCAGGGATATCTGTGGCTCGGGCACGTGATCACGGTGCTGTGCCACCTGGCGGCGACCCTGGCCCTGTGGCGCTTGTTGTTGGCGTTGGGCTGCACCTGGCAGGTGGCTGTTCTGGCAAGTGCTCTGTTCGGACTGCACCCCATCCACGTCGAGAACGTGAGCTGGACTTCCGGTCGCGTGGACAGTCTCTCGGCAGCCTGGGGCTGGGCGGGCACCGCCCTCTGGTTGCGGGGGCGTGGCCGCGGCTTTCAAGCAGCTGCGGGCTTTGCCTGTCTCTTGCTTGCCCCGTTGTGCAAGGAGACCGCCGCACTTCTTCTCGTGTTGGCACCCGTTGCGGGTCGCAAGATGGGCATGAGCTGGGGGAGGTCGCTCTTGATCCCCGCCCTGGCCTTGGTGACCACGGTTGTCCTGCGCGCCTTCTCGTTCGGGCTGGTTCACGAACTGCCCGCGGAGGCCTTCACGGGACCCGAGTCGCTGACGTCTCGGTGGGCGACATGGCTTTCCATACAACCAGACCTGCTGCGCTTCGCCATCTGGCCGGGTCCCACATCACCGATTCACCCGGTGAATGCGGCTGCGAACTTCAGTGCGCCAGGTGTCTCGGCGGGACTGGCGTTGTTGCTTGCGCTGAGCGCGCTCGGCTTCTGGATCGTGTGGCGGCGTTCTGCCGCGGCTGCCTACGTCATGCTTCTTGCACTGGGGACGACCTATTTACTGGCCCCCTGGGTGCGATTCCCGACCGGCTTTTCTGAGGTGGCTGGCCCGCTTTACGAGCGTTACCTCTACGTGGCTGCTGCGGCTCCGGCACTGTTGCTTGGGTGGGTGATTGCCCGGCAGATCGGCGCGGCCTCCTGGCGAGTGCCCCTGGTCATCGTGCTGGCCATTCTCTGCATTGGGCCTGTGACGGCTTCCAGAACTCTTGCCTGGTCCTCGGACATTCACTTCGCGCAGGCGGGCCTCAGGACGGCGCCGGCCTCGGCGAATCTCTGGGCTCATCTCGGCACCGCTTATCTGGAAAACTATCGCATGAGCGGGGAGCCGCAAGAGTCCGCGGCGGCGCTGGAGGCTTACGACCGGGCTCTCGCTCTCGACTCGCTCCACACGCGCGCCGCGGTGAACCGATTTATCACGTTGGTTTTGAGCGAGCGGGGGCCCGAGGCCATGGGGCAGGCCACGGTGCTTCTGTCCCGCTGGCCGGCGGATCCATTCGTGCTTCATAACGTCGCGGCATGGCATGAGGCCGAAGGTCGGCTGGAGACGGCCGCCGAGCTTCTGGACCGGGAGCTGCAGACGGACAGGCCTCACCCGGAAACGGCAGAGCGACTGGAAGCCCTCCTTCAGCGCCTGGAGGCTCAGGAGGGCCGCGGGGCCGGCCGCTGAGGGCCGGGCTCTGCAGACCCTTGCAGAGAAATGGTGCCGAAGGGGGGACTCGAACCCCCACTGGGTTAACCCCAACTAGACCCTGAATCTAGCGCGTCTACCAATTCCGCCACTTCGGCACGAAGAGGGGGCGGGAGATTGTCCATGCGACGTGCTGCCTTGCAAGCATGCGCTCTTGCCCAGGCTCCGAGGGACCGGAGAATGGAACCCATGTCTCCCAAGGGCCCCCGTAAATCGAACCTTCAGAGGCGGTCGGTGTGCGTCAACCGGCGCGCCCGGCACAACTACGACGTCCTCCAGAAAATGGAGGCGGGGCTGATTTTGCGTGGAGCAGAGGTCAAGGCCTTGCGAGAGGGAAAGGGAAATCTCGTGGATGCCTACGTCAGCCTGCGCGACGGCAAGCCCGTTTTGCACAACCTCGAGATCTCCCCGTACAGCCATGACACCGGGCCGCGCGATGGGGAGACCAAGCGCAGTCTCGGGTTGCTGATGAAAGCAGTCGAGATTCGCAAGCTGGTCCAAACCCTCCGTGAAAAGGGGCTCACGTTGGTTCCCCTGGAGATTTATTTCCACGGAGCCTGGGCGAAGGTGGAGGTCGGGGTCTGCCGCGGCCGCCGCAAAGCCGACAAGCGCGAAAAGCTGAAAAGCCAGGAAGCGAAGCGGGATATTGACCGGGCTTTGCGCCGGCGTCCGTGAATCCTGGTCGCTTTGCTACCGTAAGGGCACTTCACCGTGGGGGCGACCTGGTTTCGACCGAGTGGCTGACTTCATCGGGTGGCGTGCCGAGGTGCCCAGGCGGCCTCGTAAAACACCTGGGAAAACATAGCTGGCAACAACAGCTACGCACTGGCTGCCTAGAAGTAGGTATCCCGTTCCCGGGGTGCGCGCCTGCCGCGTTTCGGGAACGTCACATGCAGGCTGGCTGAGGACCCTCCCGTCTGTGGGGTTCTCGGCGAGATTCAGCGGACTGGCCGAGTGGATGATCCCGTCGATCGGAGAGCCACGAGGCGACAACACAGTAGGTCGACTACGCACGTAGATGCTCGGTGAAGGGCGCTTTGGGACGCGGGTTCGATTCCCGCCGCCTCCACCATTGGCTTGAAAATGCACCTGATCTCAGCAACGCGGTATAAGAACACAGAGATATCGTGTCTGCCGTTTCTCGCCTGAGGAGGCTGCTATGTTCCGCCGCACTTGCTTGTCGTTACTCGTCATCACGTTCATGGCCCTCTTGTCGCCAGAGGGAAGTTCTCAGGATCTGGACGGCCTCTGGTTCAAGGTGACGACCAAGATTCAAGGGCGGAGAATAACCGAAGCAGGCGAGGTCTCTTCGCTGAAAGACAAGCTGGTTGGGTATCTCTATGTTTCCGAAGGAGAGACCCACCGTGACCTCGAGTTCGCTGACTTCAACATGGACAACGACCTCGACCTCTACATCTCCAGCCGCGGTACCACGGTGGAAGAGGACGACACTGAGGAGGCTGGGGGCGAGCCTTTCTATGCGTATACGGGCTTGCTCTACATGGAGACAGGGCCTGGTTCTTGGGGCCCGGTCTCTTCGACGGACTTCCTGACAATCGGGACCGACGAGGCCGTCATGACGGGCGCGTCACTTGGTTTCGAAGATGACGGGATCATTCTCGAGATACCGATCATCGCTGACGGCGAGGTGTGGAAGGGTGGCGACAACTACGTGCGGTTGCTCTTCACGGCGCGCACGAAGATCAAATTCAAGGGGGAGGGCGTGGTGTCCAAGGCCAGTTTCACAAGCTTTGGCGCGATCGTGCCTGCAGGCTTTGACGACGATCGGATCCTCTTTGCCGGAGGAAAGATTTCCGGCAAGAGTGTCGCCGAGTCGAAGCTTCCCTTCACGCCGTCACCCCATCCAGGGAAATGAGGGCAGTCTGAACGCCATCTCGGCGTC
>Ga0315339_1003084_pt1 | contig 12020 bp, 10 predicted proteins | sample ASW17metaG_FD_204514 | JGI IMG/M metagenome (GOLD analysis project Ga0315339, IMG submission 204514) | Ammonia-oxidizing marine archaeal communities from Pacific Ocean, United States - ASW #17 | ecosystem: Environmental > Aquatic > Marine > Oceanic | place: USA: California | collected 2016-12-05
TTTTTACCAGATCAAATGCAGAATAAAAGACCAAGAAAATGTTCTTTATAGAAATGAAGATGCCGTTCGTGCATTAGAAGAATTTTTTGAGAATGTTATATCTGATCCATTCAAGAACCAGGTGCAAGATTTGGCAGCGGAATGAGTGTCAGTAAAACCTGAGCATTAATGTTTCCGGACAAATATACATGAAAATGATAAACGGAAGAATGAAATGAAAGTCGTTATTCTAGCAGGCGGTTTTGGGACTCGAATTGCCGAGGAAACAACTTTATATCCAAAACCCATGACCCGCATCGGATTAATGCCAATTCTGTGGCACATTATGAAGATTTACTCTGCACACGGGTTTAATGATTTTGTAATTTGCTGTGGTTATAAAGGTTATATAATCAAAGAATTTTTTGCGAACTATCTTTTACACACTTCAGACGTCACTATTGATATGGCTGACAATAATATAATTTTCCATAATAAAAAGGAGGAGGAATGGGTAATTTCTTTGGTTGATACTGGCGAGGAAAGCATGACGGGTGGTCGCCTGAAACGCATTATAGAGTATATAAAGGATGAAAATTCGTTCTTTTTAACCTATGGAGACGGAGTCAGTGATATCGATATTTCCGCGAGTTTGGCATTTCACAAGCAGCATGGGAAATTGGCTACAATCACGGCAGTCCAACCACCAGGACGTTTCGGTGCCTTAAGCTTACATGAACAGCAGGTCACGGGTTTTGCTGAGAAACCAGTGGGTAACGAAGGTTTGATTAATGGGGGGTTTTTCGTACTGTCGCCTAAGTGTTTGGATTTGATTCAGAATGATTCAGTCAGTTGGGAGCTTGAACCGCTTACGAGATTGGTGCAGATGGGACAATTGATGGCGTATGAGCATAACGGATTTTGGCAATCCATGGATACTCTACGGGATAAAAATGTACTTGAAAAGCTATGGGCCACAGGAAATGCCCCTTGGAAAAAATGGTGAATACTGAACGATCCCAATTAGACCGTTCTTACTGGCATGGCAGGCGGGTCTTGGTCACGGGGCATACAGGTTTTAAGGGCAGTTGGCTAGCGATCTGGCTGGACCAACTGGGCTGTCAAGTCACCGGTTTGAGCCTTAAGCCGTTAACCGACCCTGCATTGTTTGAAATTGCTAACATTTCGGCGCTGTGCGAAAGTCACTTTGTAGACATCCGAGATGTACAAAAAGTTTTAGACCTGGTTGAAACAATACAGCCCGAAGTGGTATTTCATTTGGCGGCACAAGCATTGGTGCGTCAAGGCTATCGTGACCCTATTAAGACATTCTCAACCAACACTATGGGTACAGCAAATATATTGGAGGCTATACGTTTGACTTGCTCAGCCAAGGCTATGGTGATGGTTACAACAGATAAGGTGTACAGAAATAACGCATGTCTTAAACCCTATAAAGAGGACGATACCCTCGGCGGGCAGGACCCATACAGTGCAAGTAAAGCTGCATCAGAACTAATCATCGCTTGCTACAGTGACGCATATTTAAGCGCGCAAGGAGTAGCAGTAGCCAGTGCACGTGCAGGCAACGTAATAGGTGGAGGCGACTGGGCTGCTGAACGATTAATTCCAGACGCCATTCGAGCTTGGTCAAATAACCAGAGTTTGGCAGTACGCCACCCAGAATCAATTCGACCTTGGCAGCACGTTTTAGAACCGTTGCATGGTTATATCGTTTTGGCTCAGCAGTTGGCGTTAAAACTCGACCTTGCAAGCACGTTTAATTTTGGCCCCGGTTTTGATGAAGTCGCCTCTGTCCGCCGCGTGATTGAGTTAGCTCAACACGCTTGGGGCGATGCACAGGTGACGTGGCACGACGGCATCAGCCAATTGTATGAGGCGGGATGGTTGAGGCTGGACTCCCGAAAATCACGCGATGAATTAGGCGTTCAACCCATTTGGAGTATTGATGAAGCTGTGAAACGGACAATGGCTTGGTACCGGAATCAAGCACAAGGAGGCAGCCCCGTAGTATTATGTAAGAGAGATATTAAAGACTACGAGGCAGACATCGAAAAAAAAATGCATAAAAATTTACGTTAAATTGAGACCTGATAAGTATTTGGGCCCACATACTTAGAGTCTATGCTGAGTCTTGGCATGCACCCAATGTATGATGATCTGCAGCCAAATGAAGATACGAGAGTTTGTAAAGATTATCCTATTAAAATAAAGGTATTAAAGGATGAGGTGTAGATCATGTAGCTCAAAGAACTTAATCAATTTTTGTGATCTTGGACAAGCCCCTCCATCAAATAGTTTGCTAGCTGCAACTCAATTGGAGCAACATGAAACATGGTATCCACTGAAAATCAAGGTTTGTGTTGAGTGCTTTCTTGTTCAAACTCAAGACTTTATAGAACCTCATAACATTTTCACCTCTGACTATGTTTACTTTAGTTCATATTCCTCAACTTGGATCAAACATGCAGAGAAATTTGTACAAAAAGCTATTCAGATCTATAACTTAAACCACAATAGCTTTGTCGTTGAAGTTGCCTCAAATGATGGGTATTTACTACAGTTCGTAAGGAAAAGCGGTATTCCATGTCTGGGAATAGAGCCGGCTGTGGAAACAGCAGCGATTGCAGAGAATAAAGATATTAACGTAATCAACAAATTTTTCAGTATCAAATTAAGTGGAGAAATTGTCGCAAAATATGGAAAAGCTGATTTAATTATAGCAAACAATGTACTCGCACATGTGCCTGATCCTGCGAACATATTACGCGGTGTGTATATTTTACTAAAAAGTGCTGGTGTCGCCTCAGTTGAGTTTCATTCGGTTAAAAAATTGATGGAGCGCCAGGCGATTGATACGATTTATCATGAACACTTCAGCTATTATTCTTTGCATTCGTTTAAAACACTAGCTGAAAGTGCCCGCCTAAAGGTAGTGGATGTAGAAGAACTAGAATCTCATGGAGGCAGTTTAAGGATATATCTCACTAAAGATAATTCTATACACGCTGTTTCAAGTCGAGTGGACGATGTTTTAGCTTGCGAGCACGAAATGGGACTAGATAACATGGATACATACAGGAGGTTTTCTGATAACATCATAGATATCAAACACGCCTGTATAAATTTTCTTTTAAACGCGAAAAAAGAAGGCTTAAAAGTTGCCGGGTACGGTGCGGCTGCCAAAGCTTCGACTTTATTGAATTACACGGAGATAACAACAAACCTCATACCGTTTATTGCAGATAAAAATCCAAGTAAAGTAGGAAAATATATACCAGGATGCCGGATACCAATCGTTGATGTCGCGGAGTTGATCAAATTCAAACCAGATTACATTATCATATTTCCTTGGAATATTAAAAATGAAATCATTTCCGAATTATCCCCTAGTTTATCAAAAAAGGTTAAGTTTTTTCAATTAATGCCAGAGGTTCTATTGCTCCAATGAAATGTGTAGTCAGTGGTGTTTCGAATTTTGTTTGAAGAACAAATATAATTAAAACTCTTAACGATTTGACATCACGATGTCTTATTTATTTGTGTGTTACAACAAGATCTAATTTCCGAGAGGAAAAATTAAAACTTCTTGATAAGTAACTCAAAATCTTGATCCGAAAATTCGTCATATTCATAGATTGTTTTACCTATCTTGGATGAAAACCAACGACTGGAACAGTTCTGTTCATCGAACTGGCAGAATGGATACAACGAGCTCTTCAACGGCACCCTGCGCCACGAGGTGCTCAACGCCGAATGGTTCACCAAAACAAAACAGGCACAGATCGTCATCAACCAGTGGCTCAGACAGTACAACCGCATCAGGCCCTCAACATGCGACCGCCAGTCCCCAAAACTCTAGTCGGAAATGCCACAGAACTTGGCGGCTAGACACTCGCTCAACACCCTTTGTATTTTTTGCCAACTTAAATATTCCGAAAATACCTCGGAATGATCTAATTTAATTGGCTTCTATTTCGACTAAACCTTTGCCTGGGCAATAAGTATTATTATTGTCATCGATGATCCTATCCTTTTTGCGGTCCTCAATTTTCCAGCGAAACTTCAAACAATTTTCGTTGTCATTAAAACCAAAATTAATTCGAATAATTGCTATCGTTTTTCGCCGTATATATTGTTTCCCCCCAATTTGAGTATAGATGGAGTCAAAAACACGCTTCTCACCCTGTTTCCACCAACCTAAAGGAAATTTGGCATTCCCAATTATAGATCTCTTACGGCGCGAATCATATACTCGACCTAAAGACTGACCATCATGAGTTACCGTAAATATTTGTATGTTGTTAAATTTGAGATGGACACGACGATATCCGATAACGATTCTTCCTGTTTTGGGGTCATGCCACTCAATGGGACCGGTTATGCGTTTACGACCATTACCAAAGGTCAGATCAGCAAATCCATAATTAAGTTTGTCTTTTCCATCCCAAATTGAACCTGTCCAATGTTCGATTGGGATAAATCGTGTTTCTTGATTTAAATTCTCCGCATCAAGACCCTCCTGTAGATAAGCACTCCAACTCATCCCCGCACTTCCAAGGAGCACGGCAATCGTCAGGCAGATGGTCGCGGTCAGATTTCTCATACGGGAAGTTTGGCTGAAAATGTCTGGGATGGGTAGATGGAATAGGGTCGGGGTGAAGGTCTGGGAATCCAGCGCATCGGTATATCGCGCATTACAGGGGTGAGGTTTATTCGACCTTCACACCGTTTCTGTAGGTTCCTGTGCCGTCTGAATTGACGGTCCCATCCTTATCATATGAAACCCAAGGACCGTCGAACTCACCGTCCTTAAAGGTTCCTTTGACCGCTAACTCGCCATTATCGTGGTAACGGACCCAAGGACCATCCATCTTGCCGTCCTTGTAGGTTCCTTGGCGAAATAACCGTCCGTTGTCATAGTACTCGATCCCAGGACCATCTTCCTTACCGCCCTTATAGGTTATTTTGAACCATAACTGTCCGTTGTCGTGGTAAACGAGCCAAGGACCGTGTTTTACACCCTTCCTGAATGTCCCCTGATATTCCCCGGTGACCTCCCCCGTGAAAGGAACATCGGTGAATTTCTTGTAGAAAAGACCTTCCCGTTCCACCAAGTCCTTCATCGGTTCCACCAATGCGAGTGAGGGCAACAGAAGAACCAGGAGGGTATGGGTGCGAGGATGCATTTCATAGGGGGAAGTCTGGCAGAGAATGTCTGGGATGGGTAGTCGGAATGGGGACTGGGTGGAGTTCTGGGAACCCAGCGCATCGGTCTATCGCGCATTACAGGGGTGAGGCCTATTCAACACCCTTTGTAATTCTTACGGACACATTCACGGGCAAGTTTCTGTGCGGCAAAGTACTGACGGGCTAAAGTCTCACTAAGTTTGTTGTTTTGCAAAGGTGGCCGGCCTTTGGGCTTCATATTTTGTTATCTCCACCCCGGCGTTTACCACCCGAACACGGCCTCGCGGCCCGGTTTTGAGCGGAACATCCTGGACGATGAGTGCCCTATATTTGGGACCACGACCAGCCTGTGGTTATGGGGCGCATGGAACCGGTTCATGTAAGCCTTGAAATTTTGCGCCCGCGCCACGCGGTTGGCACCTTGTACGAGTGCCGGGCAGCGCTTATCGAGAGACCTGGATTCCGGGTCGTCATCGTCCGCGCCGACGAGATAGACCACATCGAGGAAACGGTAACGCTTGACCATGTCGGCAAGGGAGCGCCGCCTCATATAGGCGTTGCGCCGTTCGGGCCCATACTTGTAGCGATTGACGTGGCAGTCAGGAGTATCCACCCGTTCTTCGAACCCCGTTCCCCGGTGGGTCGGGCGCCGGCGGTCGAAATACATGTACGAAGACGGGCTGCCGACGACAAAGCGTGTCCTCAAGTCCTGCGCGCCGGCAAAGCCGACGGCATAGCGCTGCACGAACTGACCGCCCGCGGAGAACCCTACGATTGTCAATTTAGCAAGATTGGAAAAACCGCCTATTGATACGAGCCGTGCCCGAAGTAGGTCGATGACTTCAAAAGAGCTGATCCGCCGGCCGAAATCCCTGGCTGATTTATGGCCTTTCATCCAGTGACTGCCGCCCCGCCAATAAAGATCGCCCGATTTGCGCGGAACCATGTCAGAGGCGATCGAAAACAATGGAGCGATAATCAGAATTTCACCGAGAACCTTTTCGCGCTGGGCCGCGCGCACCATTCTCTCAAAATAATTATCAGCGTTTCGCCCCTGGCCATGAATAACGATGACGGCCCGGCGAATGCGCGCATTGGGTTGGTCGAATAGGTGGTTGGTGTAAACCGGCATCCTCAGACCAGGCCTGACATCGATCCGGGTGAGACAGCGTTCGGCTGAGATGCAGGGCGTCGATCCCTGGCCCTGGAATTCGGCGACGCCGGGCTTGGGGATCAAGGCGATCGCCGCCATGGTCAAGGTTATGGAAATCGAGGGTTTCATGGGAATTTTGGCGTTGGTTAAAGGCAAACTATTTTAGGCAACCTGATGAAAAACACCGAAAAAAAACGCCACGGGCGAGAAATTATTTGCGGCCGTTCAGGTGTGAAACTACGAGCATTGCTCCCTTTAAAACGCCCCTAAAAGAACCCCACGATAGAGCTCATATCCCATCAACCATTCGAACACTATCCAGACCATGGCAAATATGCCGGCCGAAAATATAGTGGCTGTCTTGAATTGCCGCCGTCCGCGCAACATAAGTGACGCGATGACGTAAAGCGGAATGGTGATGAGAAACCCGACCAGGTAAATTCCAATAGCCAGTCCGGTGAACCAGGAAAATAGCGATGCCGCCAGTTTCGCGGGACCCTGATCGAGCGGCCCGCGGACGCGCGGAAATACAATCGCCACAACCCGGCCGGCGCGCGTATTCGACATCAGCAGAACATCGAGCACATAGATGGCAAGCGTCGCCCATGCGGCAAGAAGCGGCACCGTCCGCTCGTCCTCCTCATAGGTGTAGGATTCAAGCAGGTAGCCGACGATGAAGGCAAGCACGAACGCCGAGAAAGCCCATTCCCCACGGCTCGCCGTCACCGCGTCCGCAGGGGCCACCGCAGGGGCATCGCCGCCCGCTTTCCGGCGCCGCATGATCCGCTGCACCGCCGGAACCGACAGGCTCACCAAGATCAGGATAGCGATCACACCAACCGCCGGACGTGACATCATCTCCGACCAATCGCCGCGAAGGATCTTGGAACTCTGGAAGAAGCTAACCTCGGCGAGGTTGCCCAGAACGAGGGCGATGACAAGTGTGAGCCGCGGGAATTCCAGCCGGATCATCAGATAGCCGACGATCCCGAAGACGACGGCCGTCGCAACGTCGCCGAAGCTGTTGCGCAAGGCGTAGGCGCCGACGAGGGCGACGACCGGCACCACCACCGCGAGGTACTGGGCATCCACCTCAGTGATCCGAACCAGGTACCGTGCGGTCACGAACCCAAAGAGGGTGGCGAAGACGCAGGCGAACGACAGGGCGTAGATCAAGGTAAAAATAATATCCGGGTGATCGAGAATAAGTAGCGGGCCAGGTTGTATTCCGTGGAGAACAAGGGCGCCCAGAAAGACCGCCATCTCAGTGCTGCCCGGGATGCCAAAGGCGAGCGTCGGAATCAGCGATCCGCCGTCTTTCGCATTGTTCGAAGCCTCAGACGCGATCACGCCTTCCACATTACCCTTGCCGAAGGTCTCCGGTTCGCTCGAGAATTGCACGGTGGTCGAATAAGATAGGAAAGATGCCACCGTGCCCCCCACGCCCGGCACGGCACCCACGAATGCACCGATCACCGACCCCCTTATCAACGTCCTGTAATGCCGGAACACATCCAAAACGCCGGCCGTGACGCCGTGGATCTTGGTATTCACTTTCGCGGTGGAGACCGAACCGCCACGTACCGACAGGTTGATGATTTCGGCGAGAGCGAACAACCCTATCAGCGCGGGGATGAGACGCACGCCATCCCACATGTATTCGACGCCAAACGTATAGCGTAGCCCACCATGGACCCGGTCGAAACCGGCCAAGGCAAGCATGAGACCGACGCCGCCCATCATCAGACCGCGTAGAAGTTGTCCCGGCGTCGCCACTGCTACTGCGCTGAGACCAAGCAGCGCGAGCATCAGGAATTCCGGTGGTCCGAAAATCAAAACCAGTTCGCGCAGCACCGGCATGAACGCGACCAGGACGATGATCCCCAGCAATCCGCCCAGTGCCGAGGCGGCGCCGGCGGCGCCGATCGCCCTGCCGGCCTGGCCTTTCCTGGCCATGGGATAGCCATCGAAACAGGTGGCGGCGTTGGGCGCCGTGCCCGGCGTATTGAGCAGGATCGCGGTGATGGAGCCGCCGAACGGCACCGCGCCCATCACTCCACCGAACAAGCTGATTGCAGCGAAGCTGTCCATCCCGAAGGTAAGTGGTATTAGCAGCGCGAGCGCGGTCGGTCCGCCGAGACCGGGGATGGCGCCAAAAGTGAGACCAATAGCCGAACCGAGAGCAAGGTAGAGAAGCGCCTGAAGGGTTAAAAAGTGTTCGAGCCCGTTTGCCGCCGCCTCAAACATTACGCGGGTACTCCTTAAACTCCTCGAAGGCGGTCATGCAGGCCGGTTTCAAACCCGGCACCTGTCGCATGGAACAGCACATGCCCTGCAATTTCCAGAAAAATGCACCAAAATCTGGGTGCCCTGATCTTACACCGGAAGTCCGTTGCTCAACTACGGCGACTTCCCGGACTCTGCAGGCAGCCGCCTAGACCCCCTGCTATTTCTTTTTCTTCTTTTTCTTGCCCAGATATTGCTTATAGCCGAGATAAAATTTGGTTGCACCCTCGACAATGCGTTTCGACTCCGCGCCATCTGCCCAATTTAAACTGCGCTTGGTCTCTTTGGCCCAGGCTATCATTTCAGAACTCTTGACCGCTTTCTCGACGGCGGATTCAAGGATTTTCCGGGTCTTCTCAGGGACTCCCGGCGGGCCAGCTAGAACTCGTTCAAGTCCTAGGTAACCCAGATTGGCGTTGCCAATGTCCTTCGCCGTCGGCACGCCCGATAACATGTCCTTAGGGCCAAAGGACGCTAGTGGCACTACGTCTCCAGATTCGATGAACGGGAGCGCTGTCCCTATGGCGGTGACGCCTGCGTCACCGTCACCGCGGATCAGCGCTACCAGCATCCCCCGGATTCCCCGGTAACCTGACACATCATCCGACTTGATACCGAGGGCGGAAAGCGAAATTTTGGAGGCAACGTACTGGGTCATGCCCGGCGACAGGGCGACAAACCGGATGGGTGCAGTCGCATTTTGCAGGTCGGCAACCGACTTGAAAGGTGAATTTTTTCGCACCACGATCGCATATTTATCGTTGCCGATCCGGCCAATGAAGCTCATTTTACTGATATCGTAGGAAACTTTCTGGCCGAGAATTTGCGGAATTACGATGCCCGGCACATTTAGAATGACGAACGTGTACCCATCGGGCTTGGACCTGTAGACCGCCGTCGTCCCTTTACGGCCGCCGGCCCCGGTCATGTTTTTCGGGATCACGTTAACCTTGTTGGGCAGGTACTTCTGCATATACCGGGCCGTAGCCCGGGCATAAACGTCAAACCCCCCACCGGGGCGGTTTGGTATTACGATTGTGATATCTTTTTTGGGAAACCCGGCGGCCATGCCCGTCATCGAGCCTGCCACCAGGCCAATGGCCGAAATTACAAGAAGCATTCTTTGGTGAATCATCTGTGTCTGGTCCTCCCTAGCGTAAATTGTTCAAATTCATACGGACAATGAGGTCACAAATTCATGTGTTCGAGTACGGCTTCCCCAGTCGGTTACTCACTCAGGAGTGTAATGAAATTGGCTTTGGGTGCAACAAGTTAAATTCTATCCACTATGATTCCGGCGTTGCAGTGAACCAGCTCGATGGCACCTCATTGCCGATGCCGGCTTCGCGGGCCTTCTTGTTCAACAGGTAACCGACGACTGAAAATTGATATCCAGAGCCCACGCTGTTGACCATGCAGGTCACCTGTTTATCGGACGTCCGGCCCTTGGCCTTCCCCGACAGAAAATCGCCAATGGTCGGCAGGTTAGAAAAATCCGTTTCGGTCGCGAGATTCTGAAACCCGGCACCCGGTTCTTCGGGCAAGGTGCCGATGCCGGCGGTTTTTATGAAGATGGGATCACAATCAGAGATATGGGTGAAGACAATATCGGCCGCGGTCACCACCGGAACTTCCAGCTCGAACATGTTGATGCAAGAAATATGCATCCCGGGCTCGATCCATTCTTCGAAGAACACATGAGTCCTGCTGTTGGTAGCACAAAGAACGATATCCGCTCCCTTGACCGCCTCCTCAGGAGTCGACACCGGACGGATGTCCACGCCGTGTTTTCGTGCCATCGCCCTGCAAAAGTCGGTGCGGCGCTCGGTGTTTGGGCTGAAACAGCGAATGCTGTCCACCTGCATGACCGACAGCGCCGCCGCTACCTGCGCCCGGGCCTGCACGCCCGTGCCGATCAGCGAGAGGTTGCGGGAATCCTGTCGCGCCAGGTGGCGAATGCCGAGCGCGGAGATGGAGGCGACGCGCATAGACTGGATGCCATCCGGAAAAATCATCAACAATTCGCCGGTCCTGGTGCTGAACAGAAGCACGAAGCCCACATAGCTTCCGTCGTCATCCAGGGGAACGCGGTCGCGCCGCAACCGGTTGCCCTCGCGCCTGTAACGCAGCCTATCGGAATTGACACGAATCGAACCGACACCGAATTTTGGGATGATGGCATCCATGGATTTCAGCGCGAAAATATCGTCGGGCTGATCGGTGCCGGCAATCATGTCGGTGCGCACGCGGTAAATGCCCCGCCCGGCGGCAAGTTCGATATACGCCTCTTCCATCGCCGCGACACAGTCTTCCATAGTCAGCAGGTCACGCACCGCCTTATCGTCGAGAATGATTGTCATCCCGTTCCCTCATCCGCCGCCGCCAATGATCCCGTATTTCTGAGTAACCGTCCAGCCGGTGGAATTGTAGCTGTCAATCACCGACGGGGAAACGGAGCCCCTTTCGCGGTCGCCTCCGCGAGAAATGCGGTAATACCGAATTCCGTGCTGCACTTGTGCCGCTTGCAAGCCAAATGTAGTCTCAATGAAGTGATAACGCGCGCCGTAACGGATCTGGCGGACCTATTCCCTCCTGCAAACCCGTCGCGATGCGGTGAAGAAGAGTAAAGGTAGTTGCCATGACCTTGATACTGTCGAACAAGGAGATCGAGGATCTGCTGACCATGGAGGAACTCGTCCCCGTCCTTGAGGAAGCCTATCTGGAGCTTATAGAGGAGCGCGGCGGCAACCGGCGGCGGTCAGATATCATAACGCCTAGCTCCCTGCGCGAAGATGGCGTGTATTATCTGAAATCCATGGACGGCGCGATCCCGAAATTCGGCGTGTCGACCGTCCGAATTAATTCGGGCATCCTGACCTTTCCAAAGTCAGGCAACGAATTGCGGCGCTATAAGCTGCCCGCCGCCCCGGGCAACCGCCATGTGGGCCTTATCCTGATGTTTAGCACCCACACTTGCGAGCCGCTGATGATCTGCCCGGACGGCGTGATACAGCGGGCCCGGGTCGGTGCGACAAACGGGATCGCCGCAAAATACATGGCGCGCAAGGATGCCGATTCCATCGCCATTCTTGGCTCCGGGTGGCAGGCGGGCGCGCAGTTGATGGCACATGACGCGGTGCGCGACCTTCGCGACATCCGGGTCTACAGCCCGACCAAGGAGAACCGGGAGGCCTTTGCCGAGAAAATGTCCGAGGTCATCGGCAAGGAGGTGCGTGTTTGCTATACCGGTGAGGAGGCGTGCAAGGGCGCGGCCATCGTCGCCTGTTCCACCAACGCCATAACGCCGGTCTTCTTCCGCGAATGGATAGAGCCTGGCATGCATATCTGCACCATCAGGCCCGCCGCGACCGAAGTGGACCGCGCGGCGTGG
>Ga0315339_1003086_pt1 | contig 12014 bp, 9 predicted proteins | sample ASW17metaG_FD_204514 | JGI IMG/M metagenome (GOLD analysis project Ga0315339, IMG submission 204514) | Ammonia-oxidizing marine archaeal communities from Pacific Ocean, United States - ASW #17 | ecosystem: Environmental > Aquatic > Marine > Oceanic | place: USA: California | collected 2016-12-05
ATCCTTATTGGATGATTCAAATTTATTTACTCGGTGTAATCCTTGGGTATCTGGCGTGGCATACGAACTCAATCATTCCCAGTATTATATTTCATGTTATCATAAATGCAACTTCTCTGCTGTTCGCATCTATGGGTGATTCATTTGAATCCCTCATTCTATGGCATGGGCATATCAACCCCATGATATTATTTTTGGCGATCACCTCTTTTTGCATAGGATTCAAACAATTGAAAAACCGGCGGGAGACATGAAATGAAAAAAGAAATGTTTGATACAGAAATTACTCTCCTCAGGGATACGTTTAGACGATTGCTTCGCCGCCATGCCAATTCGAATATTATAAAACTGATTGGTAAAACACATCCAGCTGATATGGCCCTAATTTATCGGTATTTTAATGAGGAGGAGCAAGATACAATTTTTGCCATGATGCCTCCATCAGAAGAATCGGTGGAGTTTTTAAGCGAATTAGATGAATCTATTACGGTTCGTCTTTTGGATCAAGTAACACCCCAACGTATGGCAACTATTCTAGAAGAAGCCAGCTCCAATGAGATCGCCCATCTCATGGGGTTGGTCAATGAGGATTATGCTACTGCTGTCATCGATCTTCTCCAAGCTGAAGAACAGGAAAAGCTGGAAGAAATCATGGCTTACCCTGAAGACAGTGCCGGGATTCTCATGTATACAGATGTGTTTACACTGCACGAGGAAACCAAAGCGATTGACGCGATTGCGGCACTTCAAGATCAGGAAGAAGCGGAAATGGTGTTTTATTTGTATGCGGTGGATGATGACGGACGATTAACTGGGGTTGTTTCCCTAAGGAATTTAGTCACTACGTCCAGCGACACGACTTTGGAAAATATCATGTCTCGCAGGGTCCATTCGGTCAGGCCCGAAACGGATCAGGAGGAGGTGGCTAGGATTGTATCTCAATACAATTTTCTGGCGGTCCCTGTGGTTGATGCTGAAGATCAATTACTAGGGATTATCACGGTGGATGACGTGGTGGATATTATCCGAGAAGAGGCAACAGAAGATTTTTTACAAATGGTCGGTGCCGGTAAAGATCGGGAAATTCTATTAAAATCCTCCTGGGATAATGCCCGCATGCGGTTCCCTTGGCTCTTCGCCAGCTGGGTGGGTGGTATTCTTGCTGCATTCATTATTGGCGCTTTTGATAATATCCTTCAAAGCACCATTGTTCTGGCGGCATTTATCCCAGTCATTATCGGGATGGGGGGTAATATCGGCACTCAATCCTCAACCATCATTGTGCGCGGGTTAGCTACCGGTCGGGTTGGGTTAGAAAATTCAGTAAAAATTTTATTAAAAGAAATGCGTGTCGGTCTTATTCTGGGAATTTTATACGGAATTCTTTTAGGCATTTTTGCCATTTTTCGATTTTTGGATGTTTCTCCAATGCTGGGACTCGTTGTGGGCTTGAGCATTTGCGCATCCATGATTATTGCTGCAACAATTGGATCTTTGGTCCCCTTAATCCTTAATCGATTTGATATTGATCCTGCCGTGGCAACCGGTCCTTTTGTGACGACAGCCATTGATATTCTGGGCGTTGCACTTTATTTTTGGATCGCAGGGTTTTTTCTCGGTATAACCTAATCGTGACCTGTTATGCGCAGGATATTCTTTTCCTCTCTTTTTAGCACCATAATATTCAGTCAGAATTATTCTGCCAAAGTATATGGATTCTCCGTAGCAAATGCCCAATTGACATTAAAACCTGATTCCATTAATCTGCAGTTTAAAACAAATGGAATTGTTGATTTTATCTGGCCGTCAGATAACACATATTTCACTTATTATGATTCCGCTCACTTTGGCTTAAAAACATTTCAAAAGAAAATACGAGAAGAAAATTTTGACCAGAAATGTTTAATCGAATTGAATGATGGCATTCTAAAATATAAAAAGGAAACTCGCGTTCGCGGCGATTCAACCAAAACCATATTTACCATGCTCGCCATGGTTACGCGTCGAACCTATAAAACGTTAGATACACAATGGTTTGAAATGGACCACGAAGGTAAACCAATACTCGGTCGGTTTTTATGGGCCGGAACAGAAACAATAACCATTGGTCATACCAATATATTATGTGATCATTTTCGGATGGATTTCAGACATATTGATGAAACAACGGGGTTTTTAACCCAAACTGACCGTTTCATGCAATATGCACCTAACCCGGATGGTGTCTTTCAAATCTGGGTGGAACGAAATGGAAATCGTCGTATAATCCGGGTAACTATAAATGTATACGGATTCCCTTACGAGATTGTACTTAAAAATGACTAAACATTCCATTTTCAAAACATATAGAAAGCCCATGTTAATATGGATAGCAATTATACTTGCAATCGTCATCGCCTTAAAACTTGGTATTGATGAAAAAGTTGTTCTTTTTGGTACAGTTGTTATTGGTGTTTTCACCCAGGCCTTTGCGGGATTAGCTGCCCTTATTGCTATGGTCCCCTTAATTGGTCCCTTAATTGTGAAAGTGTTCGCTATTCCTTTCTTTTGGCTGTTGAATGCATTGGGATATTTTGTAGGCGCCGTTGCTATTAAAAAGGGATATCGCACCGAATTCACTAAATCCCGCGTATTGACCCTGGCTTTATTGACTGGCATAATTATCGGCTATATTATCGGTCATTTGGTTCCGATGCGGTAAATTTCAGATGAGATTATGATGAATATAATTGTATTACACGGACCTAATCTGAATTTACTTGGATCAATTTCTGCTCAATCCAAACAGCGGATAACGTTGGATAAAATCAATAAAGCGCTCCGATTGCATATGAGAAATTCAGATATAAATTTAAAAATCAGTCAAACACATAAAGTATTTCAGGCTATCAACTTTATTCAGCGCAACCGCAATTGGGCCGATGGTTTTCTTTTCGCTCCAATGGCTTGGGCTCGGTACGAATATTCAATTTTAGATGCATTGAAAATTGCTGAAATTCCCACCGTCCAATTATTATTTCTAAAAGGATTGGATGATATGGATGAAAAATTATCAATCTTTTCAAATATTTGCCATTCCACCATTATCGGTGATCCCAATCAAATATATATTGATGGAATCGACATATTAAAAACCATCTCCTGATTTGTTGAAGCGATCCTTTTTATTATTATTAGCTGCACTCGCCGCTTGTGTGCCTCCCATGCCCTCTCAATCGCCGCCGGAAATAACAATCGTTGAAACGGTCACGCCTTCTATAATTATTTCTGATAATGATCTCACAGCAAAGATTTTTACCGATCTATCGCTTTCAGCGTTGGATTCTCTAACAACGATCGCCCAATCGCCCATTTCATGGGGAGATTTAATCCGAATTATTCATCCGGAATTACATGATTCATCCAAAGCCATGGCTACAGATTATCTTACTGAAACATTTTCCAATTATTTATTAATTCGATCGCTTGTACAATTGGCAAAACACAACAATAGTACCATCATCTCCTATTCAGTCGATACGAGCGCTGTATTGCCCCTTATACGCCATTATTTAGCAAAAATGAGTATGGATACACCAATTGAGCCATTATTTGATAGAGACGGACATATCCCCGATTTTTCCCAATTATTCCCAACAGTGCCATTATTACTCCCATGTAAGGATTTAAATGTGCCTCGAAAAGCATCACGATTACCCAATGCACCCAGAGTTTATCGATCCGGTATCCACCGGGGAATTGATTTTTTCTCGAATTGGGGAACGCCCGTGATGGCTGTGGCAGATGGAATCATTGTTCGTTCCGATCTACATTATGAAGAAGTGCCTGCTGATTTTCGAATCGAAATTCTAAAACGAGCTACAAGATTAAACCGTACGCCATCAGATATTTTTAATACGGTGCTGCTTGGCAAGGCTGTGGTTATTGATCACGGGTTTAACCTATTCCCGGGATATCGTTCTATCACTATTTATGCCCATTTGTCCCATATAAATCCAAAAATAAAACCAGGCTATATCATAAAGGCCGGAGATGTATTTGCACAATCAGGAAATACCGGAACCCAACCCAGTACCATGGGCACCCGGGAAGAATCGCACCTCCATTGGGAGTTGATATTGCAAGATGCTAAGGGAGAATTTTATTTTGGCCAGAATTTGCCGTATGAAAAACTTTATCCTGCTCTCAAATCCTTATTCAACAATTAAGTTTTCGCTTTGCGTAAATTTTCCGCGATTTGATGATCGTTGGGCAAAACTTCTTTCGCCAATTCGTAGCATTCAATGGCTCTTGGACGGTCGCCAATTAAATAGAAAACAGTACCAAAATAATCTAAAATAAGTCCCCATCGATGACGGACGGATTCTTCTATCCCTTCCATTTTCTCCAATTGTTCGGTTAAAAATAATTGAATTTCTGGATTTTGATATTGACTATAATGAAGGCCTGCCATGGCCAATGCTTTTAAATCAATATCTTCATCCTGTTTGGCATATGCTATCAATTTATCTTTAATACCTCTGTCCAACGAAACCATCCCCGGCGTAAGGTATCGTTTTATAAAATAACTCACATTCGCATATTGTCCCATGCTATGGTTTAATTCAGGTTGAAGTAATAATGATGATGCATTCATCATGGTGGTTTCATTATTTATCAACAGTCTATTGGCAATGACAGGATTCATGGCTTTCCCATCACCCCACCACTGATTTACATTTTTCTGTAAAGCATCTTCCGTTTGGTCGGAATGACATTGTAAACAGGCAGATTCGAATCCTTGAGACCGATCGTAAAGGGGACGGGGTATGGCAATGGTATGATCGGAGCGTGTAAATTTTATTTCATGACCAATTCCTGCTTGCTGGCGAAAGGGCATATGACAGGAAACACAATTACTCCCGATGGATTTCTCTTGATGAAACGTGTGAGCGGACACATTATTTGCCTTAGACGAATGACAGGCTGTACATTGACGATCATCAAATCTATCCACTAATTTTTGTCGATTAATATCCTGATAACCCTGGCTGTGGGGATTGTGACAACTGGTACATGTCATGGCTCCATTAATGAAACAATCACTAAAAAGATGGTTTTGTTGGTACCCAAAGGTTTTAATCCGACCATCAATGCCATAAGGGTTCTGATTGCCAAGCAGAGACAGACGAAGTGAATAATATTCTTGAAGATTCTCACCGGGTAGATACCCATTTTTTAGAGGTGTTTTAACCGCATGGCATTGAAAACATAAGTTTAAACTTTCTGTCGTTGATAATCCTGTAAGACTGTTGATTCCAATTGTGGTGGGGTTTTTTAACTTCCCTTTCACAATATCAGACATGATAGATACGTGTTTTTTCGCCGGACCATGACAGGATTCACAATTGATTGCTAAAGTGGTGAATTGGGTTTTGTAGTTTTTACCAACTTTTTTTCCAATAATCTGACTTCCATGGCAGTTTTGGCAATTTGAAATTTCATCCATTTCTCCCAAAACGCGGTGGGGGGGCCAATTATATAATTGGTTCAGTGAAATATCTTCAGTCGGCTTAACCCATACTTCGGATCCCTTTACCTGAACAAACCAACTCTTTTCTGCCTGGCTATAATCAAAGGGTAAAAATTTATAGGTACCATCTTCATATTTCCCAAAATAAGTCTGTGTTCCTCCTCCAGTCATAAATCCACCGCCAACAACCGCTTCAACCGTTATGGTTTGTTCTTTCATTGATTTATTATGAATAATTCTAAATTGATAATGGTAATCATTCTTCTCGGGGTAGACCGTAACATCTCTAAAGAATATTGGACTGCCGTTAAATGGCGCAATCATTGTTACCTCATCAGGATCGCCACCTGCATTCCCATGGGTACTGTTTTCCCAATCGGTATAAATACCTTCGTGACATTCCCCACACTGTTCTGATCCAATAAAATCAGAAAAATTTACATGGGATATTTTTGATACAAAAGCTGGTGGCGGTATTTGAAACCGTTTCTGCTTTTCCTTGCTTTTTGAGCAACCAGTGAGTGACAATCCAAAAAATAAAATAGTGATGGTTGAAATCAGCCGGGTATTCATATATATAAATTAATCACAAATTGAGTCCTCTGGGAAACCAAAAGGATTTTAGATTAATAGATGTGTAAAAAAAAGAATAAACCATTGAGACCAAATATGGTTATATCGCCACTATTCAGCTTAATAGATAAAAAAAAGCCCCATCCCGAAATGGGACAGGGCTTTTACATTATTTTTTATAACGGTTACTTAGAAGCCAACGTTTAGTGTAAACACTGTGTTGCCATCAAAGTATTCTGCAGGAATGTATGCATAATCAATTGATGCATTTATTCCCAGTACCTTCTGAAGATAAACAGACCCGCCGAACGAAACACCACCAAAGATATCGATAATCTTTCTTTCGCTTTCATCGACAGTCGTCGTTTGTTTATCATCATTTATGGTAACTGTTTCCATATCTGTTAAATATCCAGCTCTCACTGTAACCACTCCTGGCAATGTATATGCACCCATCAATTTTAGTTTATCCTGTTCAAAGTTGTTACTTTCATAAGAACCGCTAACGGAAAGCATATTACCAATAGAATAGCTCGCGCCTAATTCAAATAACATTGGTACGTCAAATTCAGCAGGTTCGACTTTGTAGAACTGTGTTAAACGATCACTACCAAGGACAACCGCTTTATGTAACAAACCTGAACCTTCATAGCGCATGGGTCTGCCAAAGTTTCTAACGGCGACACCTACGTCTAATCCGCTCACAGACAGGAAGTCGGTATATTGTACACCGGCGTCAATAGTAAGTGCTTGGCCTTTTACTCGCTTGAACCCTTCACTGGTGGTATTAACAGATATACCCATAGATGTTTTTGAAGACATCATACGAGAATAAGTTAATCCAGCCGTGAAATTACTCGGACTGAATTTTTCACCGGTACCATCTGGTGAGAACACGGTGGTGACTGGAATTTCTCCTATGTCAATAGAGCGAATATTAATTCCAACGGCATTTTTGCCAGATTTCATGGCAGCGCCAGCAAACATTACGGACATATCAGCAATGTATGAACGATTGGAAAATGTGGTTTCTAAGCTATTGGCAGCACGTACAACACCTGCGGGATTCCAATAGGTTGCGCCTACCCCGACTGCAGTAGCAACAGCGCCACCTCCCGTAAGGTATGCAGCGCCCTGTGGAATCAGCAACTGACTTGCAGCAGCGGTACCATTTCGCATACCTCCTGCATTATCGCCACCATATCTTAGTGATCCTTGCGCCATTAAAGAACCCGCAAAGATTGCAAATACTGATGCAATCGTAATTATTCTTTTATTAATCATGATTAATTCTCCTTCTGGCCTTAATAGGCTTTTGCGAATTCTTCTTCAGTGACAATGGCCAGTTTCAGCACCTTAGTGGCGCTTATGTCCGGCATGTCAATATGAACAATGTAAACACCACTTGCCAATGGGAAATCGTTTGAATTCCTCATATTCCATTTCTGGTATTGACTTGTAGTGTTCTTTTGAAAACTTGCAACCTGAGTACCTGCAATGTTGAATACTCTGAAAATCACCTTCCCGGATGTGGGTAAGTGATTAAAGGTTATATACTTGGGAAGCGGTAAGACAGAGTCTGTTCCTTCCAAATCATGGAAACCCATATATGGATTCGGGAAGACGCTTATCTTTTCCACATCGTCTACAACATTTGTAGAAGCAACTGTAGGTGCTGTAACCATGAATTCATCTGCAAGCTGATTGGTTTTGTTGGTAACTATTTTAAGTACAAACCCTTTGTCAGGCAACAATCGCGCTGCATCTACATCAATAGAACCATCACTAACATCATCCAAATTCCAGACAAACCAGATATTACGGCCCATTACCTCAGCACCAAGAGTACCCCAGTCATCATAACGAACAGTACCATCAGCGGTGCCAATGTAATTACCATCTGTATCAGGCGTACCACCACCAAGGGCTATACATGCTGCCAACCAAGCTTGATAACCTGTTTCGCCTGGTGCCATATCTGCTGGTTCAGCTACGTATGTCGCATCCGTATATGGATCATTAGATCCGCCAGATCCAGGGTGATCATTTGCATGAAGACCCCACTTCATATTACCGTCAATATCGTACACCAAATAAGGGACAAGCCGAACACCTATTGTTGTATTCCATATTTCAAAAGGCACCTTGATTAAGGAATGATTAGACCAATAAAACATGCCATAATTGTCATCTTCGTAAGTGAATCGATATTCAAAATCATTCGGAATGAGGTATTTCCAACCACTGCCGCGAACGATTCTTGCGATCATTGCATCATAGCTACCGCTACCTGCGTTCCACCCATGGAAAAACCAACCATCTCCACTGGATTGGTTAGCGCGGCCTGTATAAGAGGTTGGGAAACCACCCCAATCCTGTGTCCCTTGTAATGGTGGGTCTTGAACACCGTCAGCATTTGCAGTTACCAGGAAGTTTTTAAAGGCATTGGGAGGTCCCGTAACCTTAAAGGTCATACCTTCTACGGCGGGAAAGCCTGGATCTCCGTATGTTGATCCCTGCTCATACCCTGTAAGCACCTGACTGCCTGTAGCAACATTTGTCACATTCCAGAGTAAACTACCTTTAGTGTCAGATCCTGTAACAGTATCTTCTTCAAAAGTAATTTTATAGTCCTGTCCCGTTACAACACCGGGGTCAATAACTTCTACCCGGCCTTGACCATCACTGGTTCCGGCACTATGGGTCATATCAAAATAATCACCTGAATCTACCGTGTATGCTGTACCAGGATCCGGTAGTTTTGGAATGACGGACACAACCGTCATGGGTGATTCTAGGGATTTAAATGGTGAAAATTCATTGTCTTCAAGATATGAATATGAACTAACACCGAAGTAATAGGGTCTATCATTCGTAATGGGACGATTTCTTAGTGCATCATTTTTGATGACCAACACACGGCTAATACCATTGTCACTACCCACATGGGCGGGCTTTTCAAGGACTAAACCGGTGGCAGGATCTACTGATTTTTCAGTAATCACCATCACACCGTTTTTAAGATCATACTGATCGATCAGAACACCATCGCTACCCGCAGACAATGCGTTGGGCAATTGATAAATCTTATACCCTTCAAATTTAAAGCCTTTATTGTTTGAACTTTCAGTATTTGAATAGGCAGATGTTTCGGCCCAGTTCAATGTAATATATCCATCACCTTCAAATACAGATACTTCGGGTGCTGGAGGAGGCGAAGGAAGTGAAAAATTATTATCATAGGCAAACTGTGCGAAAATATCATTGTATTTTAACACGGTAATTGAGGAAAGGTTGTCTCCACCCATACCGCCAATTAAACCGATAACCACATCCTGTGTGTCACCCAGGGTCATTTGGAATGGACCTGTGTTCATCACCAGACGACGATCGCCAGGAGGCAAAACCATACCATCGATCCAGCCAGTTCCTTTTGTGGGGTCACCAGCCATGACAAAGATTTCAGCCAACCCGGTAACCGGATCAACAAAGGAATTTTGCGTTGGATATTCTGGTCGGGGTAAAAACCCTTCCATCAGGTTAAACCACTGCAATGTACCAGCATATACTCTTGTGCTTGGATCACTCACTGAGGAACCAGCTGCAAAATAAACAAAACTGGTCATGCCCAATGTGTCCAGGACTCCATCACCATCTGAATCCACTTTTGGCCCTTCCAGGAAGTCATAACCACCTGCAGGTACCGGACTGCCATAAGAACTCATGAACTGGTCATCAAATGTATTACCATTATATACATACCCTAAAGAAAGTGTCGTATCACAACCGACATAATCATCTGTATATGTGCCCAAATCAGGATCTGACCACTGGGTAAAATATAGTGTATCAAGCGCTGCGGTTGCTGGACCACCGGGAAGTCCGACGTAAATCATTCTGGCTCGTTTGAACATCATGCTCGATAGAGGGTTAGAAAATGGGAAATCATATCCCCAAAGTGTAATCTGCATTTCGAAACCGATTGGAGGAGAGCCCCAGCCGCCTTCAGACACGCTAAACGGAACTCCAGTTTCCGTGAATTCATCCGGCAAATCATTGGCCACAGTCCAAACGGTTTGGTCAGCGCCAGGAATTCCGGGAAGATCACCTGTCCATGATTTATTTTCCTCGTTCCATGTTGCCGGGGTGTAGGATCCATCACCATTTACATCATCGTAAGGTGCGCCTTCATCTACAGGCCAGTGATCCCAGTCGTGCTGGTACTGTGCCCGGTCTGCATCCATTTGTGCCTCGGTCACATTTTCTGCTGAAATATCTCTTAAAATAGCTGCATCACCACGGAGGTCTCCTTTATAGAAATCCTTGCGGACACGCCATATTTGTTGTGTCCGATAGTTTTCTGAATAGCCGGTAGTTTTAATTTTTCCACTGGCATCCAAAAGTACCTTACCGGCTTTAAGACCTGTATTGTACATAGAACCATTCACACGAATACGGGGTTCCCCTTTACCAGAACCATCGGTTACAATACTTCCATCGGATTTAACACCGTATTTATCTGAGACTTTGGCTCCCCAAAGAATCCCCTCTGCAAAAATAACGCCACCCATTCCTTTGGGATAATTTCCGGCAGAACCGTGCGAAGTCCCATTCCACTGGAAGAATCCTGTGTTTTCCATTTGTATTTTCCAACTGTTAATATTGAAAAACGTAGCTTTTGGGTTTGTATCGTCAAGCTTAGCCAAACGGCTTACTGCCGTTTTACCTGCATCCTTGTCTCCTCTCGGCACATCAGCACTAATGACCGAAATCAAGAGAAGGGCGCTTGTGATTACCCAAATGATTGATTTTTTGAAATTCATAAAAATCTCCACTGTTTTATATGGTATTTATCCCCTTAGAAGGAGACTTGAATACCTGTTTTAATTTCCTGAGGAACACCGAATAGATCAAACCCATGGTCATTTAACCAATGGTTACGATTGCCAAGATTGATCTTCTCATACATTTCAACATACTCTGGTCCCCGACTCTGAATAATCAGGCTACTTAGATCTGGGTCACTTAAGAAACCGTCATCATATGCATCACCAGTTCTATTATACACATTAATAATATGCTGTGTATTCAGCAGATTTGTAATGGTTGCGTAAACCTTTACATTGGTGCCTGCAACGTTGAATGTTTTATCCAAGCCCAAATCTATGTTAAAATATGACGGTGTTGTAGATGAATTAATTGCTTCCACCGGCCTCCGGTTACGGGGGTCATTATCAGAAAGAAGCGCACCTTCACCCGCATCACGCTGTCCCATGGAACCATCAGACATTGTGTAAGGATGTCCACTGTTGAGCGAAGCAATCATGTTCACTCCCAAATTGTCTAAAACCACATTGCCAGTTCTCCCTGTTCTATAGTCCAGAATAGCAGAGGCCTGATGGCGCTGGTCATACCGTGTGGCGGCGATCATGGTGGGCTTCCCCCAGCCAATGGTACCCAGAGATGGGTAGGAGTTCGTACCCCGTACATCCTGGAACACATAGTTCGCCATCAATTGGACATTGTTCACACGAGCTGTTTTAAAATCAATCTCAACACCAATAATGTTAGAGAAGTCTGTATTCACATAGTTGGTATGATCCCGCAACCCATAAAAGTTTTGCGTGGGATCCGGTTCATAAACATCGCGACTAACCTGGTCCTGAGGATTACGCGCGAAAACCGTAAAGTCAACAGAAGCAAGTTCGCCAATGAGCGTACTGTAACCCATTTCGAATTTTGTTTCTCTCACCGGCTTCAGTCCCCAAGATGAGGTACCTGAACCACGACTCCGATACAAACGACTCATGGGTGCCATTTGAACATATCTACCATAGTTCAAGTGAAAATTAGCACGATCCGTAATTGGGAAACCAAGCCCGATTCGGGGCAATAGATATGTCTGTGTAGGCATATCTTTAAATCCCAT
>Ga0315339_1003087_pt1 | contig 12010 bp, 13 predicted proteins | sample ASW17metaG_FD_204514 | JGI IMG/M metagenome (GOLD analysis project Ga0315339, IMG submission 204514) | Ammonia-oxidizing marine archaeal communities from Pacific Ocean, United States - ASW #17 | ecosystem: Environmental > Aquatic > Marine > Oceanic | place: USA: California | collected 2016-12-05
TGACCCTGCAGCAAAAAAGTAATCTTGAAGTAGTTTCGTGTGCTGATGGAGTAGAAATACACTAAATTTGCGCAAAAAATAATCACTCAACCTGCTAATACACGGCCAACCTCACAGCCAAAGTGATCCAGTTTTCGGGGTCCTCTCGTAGCGTACTTTGCTGTATTCGAACAGATAAGAGCGGAATTGGAGTGAGGTTATTTTTCTGAGGCACGGGGTGTCAGGGGAGGTGGCCGTGGAAGCCTGGTATTAGCTAACGATTTTCATTTCTTCGTCTGATATGAGGCGACCGATTAACCACCCGGCAGACGCAGCGCCCTAACGACCATCTCGGCTACAGGTGGCCCACGGTTAACCCCATGGTTAGCCGCGGGTTTCTTTGTTCGACGTAATGTGCGTCACGGCGTTGTAAGGCGCGTAGCCATAGGTTACCTTACAGGGGCACGGTCAAAGAAGCGAGCAAGTTGATATTCCGATTCGCCAATATTTAATAGTTTATGCCTTTTATAAAGCGTTAGCTTCGACAAGATGGACTTTGTGCCCCGAGATTCGGTTCACGGTCGAATTGTGGGCTCTATATACGAAAAAGGGAGACCCGCATAATTAAATCATGTACTGGAATAGTTGCCGCCTTGGCGGTTATGTGTTGCTGTGGTCAGGCAGAGGCAGGGGATCGTAACGGAATGAAGTTGATGGCGGATCGTTCAGGGCCGCAGGGGCCACAGTGGGTATTGTACGAAGATTTGCCCGAGGATGGCGAGATCGTAAGTTTCAACAAGGCCTGAGATAGTGATGAAGCGTTCGAGATATACCAAAGCGAGGACGGTGATGTAGGATCCATTGAAGAAACGCAGGGTGGCGCTGTATGCGATACGCCAGAGGGCGTTGACGAAGGCGAGGGTGACAAGAGCCAAGCCCGCGGTTTAGAGTTAAAGCTTAAAAAGAAGGTCACGGATCATAAGTATGAGGCGAGCGTTGAGACGGGCATCATGCCTGATTTCGATTGGAGCGAAGAGGAGCAGATCGAGATGGAGGAGGCCCTGGAGGCGACGGACGCTTGGCAGCGATATCTTGAGGAAGGGCCCAAAAAGAAGGGTGTAAATCGTTTTAGTGAAAAGTAAGGCGCTTCATTAGTGAACGGGCCGGAAACATTGGCACCAGCGAGTTAGTGAGCGGGTCTGATGTAATGGCGGTAAGTAATCATGCAGTGATCGAACGTTAAGGATGGTGAGTTTGATAAGGAGGCTGTATCTGGCCGCTATTTTCAACTCAGATAACTCCTGATCGAAGAGATTATGACTGAGACAAACGAGCTGAAACCTAACACATTTTTAGTTGAAGTGTCCGCGGCAGGGCTTCCCGAAGTTGATGGTCTGTTTGTACCTTCGACGGCACCTCCGACGGAATCGGAATCGGGAATGGTTTCCAGTCTTGGCTACTGGAATGGCAGGATGGCGTGGGATCGTGCTGACGGTAAATCAGCCAGAAGTCCGTCGCTTTCATGCTCCAATAGCTATAAGTCCTGGAGAATCTGCCGTCTCGATGGTCACCTTGCCTACGACATGACGTGTGAAGATGAGATGCTGCCCACCAACAAAGAATGGCATGTTTACAAGAAGGGAGTTGCGCCTGCTCCTAAGGTCGTGCTTCACCATTTCGACCCGCGGCAGCCGTGTCCGGAACCCAACGTCGTCTTCGTTCTGGGAGGCCCTGGTGCCGGAAAAGAAACGACGTGTGAGCTGGCCGAGTCTCAGCTCGGTTGGATTCACCTATCCACCGGAGACTTACTTCGCGCCGAACGTGAGGCGAGAGGGCCGACAGCCGCCATAATTTGAAGAGTTCATTACTGCTGGAAAGCTGGTTCCCAACGAGATCGTTGTGACTCTGCTCAAGAACGCGATGGAGAACGTCACCAGAACGACCGGAAAGAAAAATTTTCTTCTCGATGGGTTCCCGCGTTCGCTTTCTACTCTGGAAGGGTGGAACGATATCTTCGGTCGGGAATCGGAACTTCCGAAGATGTTGTAATTTGAGTGTCCCTACGCTGTCCTCGAAAAACGAATCCTGGGGCGCGCCAAGTACACCGGCAGGAGTGACGACTATGTGGAAAGCATCAAGCTGAGATTTGACACGTTTAAGGCAGAGACGCTGCCCACCGTTGAACTCTTCAAAAGCAAGAACAAATGCGTCGAAGTCGACACCAGCCAGGATCGTCAGGCTGGGTACGCTCTCGTCGAAAACAATCTCGCTCAGTACACCGAAAAAGAATTCGTCGCCAAACCTCTTACTGAGAGAGCCGAGATGCTTCTGGGCCTTAGGCCTTACTCAAAGAAAGAGAAGAAGGATTGAGGCGGGGCGGTATGAGATCCGGTGTCTAAGTGGCTGGAGACAAACAGGAAGAGGTCGATTCGTATCGCGGCGGCATCTGGTACGACCCGCAGCGGATGAAGTTTCGCATGTGGTACATGGGCGGTTATATCGAGCATCTTTGTTTGGCTGAATCAGAGGACGGCAGCAGCAGAGCCCCAAGCAAGCGTGGGACTTCGCCGCTTAATCCAATAGACTCGCCGCTATATTACTCACGATCCCCTCCCTCAGATCCGACGGAATACGCCTCGCAGTCCGTCTACCCCCCGCCTCCTTAGAGGTAAAACCCTACTATAGATACGGCTTATAGGTGCAAGTTTATATTTTTTTATTGAAGTCTAAAGGTCGCAAAGGTGAAATATGAAGATGGACGACGATATGCGCGCTGCGTTCGCACGACAAGGCTACATCGTCGTGCCCGACGTGCTCAATCAACAAGAGCTGGACGAGCTCAATCAAGTCTACGACCAGCACGTCCTTGAGCGGGAGCAGACGCTGTCCACGGCCAGCACCGACAAACAGAACCGCTTCTACATCGGCGGGCGCGACAAGAGCGTGACAACGGACCGGCACGGCAACACCTACATGGGGAGAAGGTTCTGGAGCAAGGCCTACATGGACCTGATCGACAACGAGACCATGCTGCCCATCATGGAAGAGATTCTCGGCGACCCGTCGTGGGGCCATGCCCCAGCACACATGCCGGCAGAGCTTCGCCCCTTGTTCCGGTTAGATCATGACAATGTGCACTACAAGCCCGGTCGGAACTCGACAGACGGCGCGGACAAAGGCGGGGGGCTCCACGGCGGCCCCAGCAGCTTTCATATCACGTGTGTGTATGAACTCAAGACAGTCGGACCAAATGACGGGGGCTTTGGGTGTGTTGTTGGCACACACAAGCAGGCCAATGAGCAGAAGCTGATGGACATCGACGGCGACTGGCGGCGGAGCTGGTGCGACACGGAGTGGACGTCGAAGCTGCCGAACTGGGATCAGGATGTGCCGGTGCACCGCATCGAGGCCAAGGCTGGGGACTGCATTTTGTTCACTGAGAAGCTCAAGCATGGTACAATTCCGTGGGCGGGAAACGGCGAGCGCCGCACGCTCTTCTACAAGTATGTTCCTTTCGGCATGCACCACGGCGACGTCGCGTACGACACCAACGACCCCGAACTCACTGCGCGGCAGAAACGCATCCTGGAGTTCTCACCGTGCTGGCTTAACGAGCCCCGAGAGGACAAAGACTATTCCGCGAATCCGGCGCTCACAAAGCTCCATCCGCTGACGTGTGTGGAGAGCGACCCGAGTGTGTTGCTACCTGGCATGTCGCCGCCGCACATTCGGCTGACGAACGAGACCAAGGCGATGCTGCTGAGCGCCGGTGGAGGTGGTGCGAGTGCAAACGTGAAGTTGTAATGTTCGGGGGATTGTTCTGAATTATTGTCAAGACAACACAGGGCCTTAGACTCCAGCGACGCCAACGCTACGCATAACGCCAGAAACCACGGTGGTCGCCCCCCTGAGGATTTGAAGAAACTAAGTTTACTTGCATCTGGCCGCCGTCAATGCCTTAGCACTACCCGTCTTGATCGCCTCATCCAGCGTTTCAATGGATTCACCATACCGCTCTTCTCTCGCATGGTCGCAGCGCTGCTGCCGCCATTCGTTTGGACATGAAGGAGTCTTCTTTTTGGCCGACGTGATCGGGGTCACACATTTGTAAGGAACGTAGCCATACCTTAATTTTGTGCGTGTGAATGATATCACGGCATCGACTGCGTAGAAAGCCGTTGTTAGGGGCAATAAATAAATAGATGCGCAGCGAGGGCCGAAGTTCGTAGACGAGAATAAGGTAAACTAAAGGCGGGGCCGAGAGAGAAGGTGGTTAGCGACACGCTTCGGATTGACGCAGGCTCGGTCGCGCAACTCGCGGGGAGAGCTAAGGTCTGCGGCCTATGTGTAGTTGATGGGAGAAGTCTGCTTTATTAGGGTAGCTTATGCATGTGATCGGGAACACGGCAAAGCGGGTTTCAAGTGCCATGTATTTTTATCGAAATTGTAGGGGTGGTTTGTTGTATTTGCTACCCTACACGGAAGAATCATACGGAAAATAAGACAAGAATCTATTAGCGCGTGCCTTAATTGCCGAGTACGTAGACATTAGAGGGGAAAAAATGATCAGAATAATTCGTTATATGTCCATGGCTGTAGTTGCCGTCCTGTTGAACCTGCTTGCCACACTAAATGCAGATGCTCAGAAAGGAAATCAGCGTGAGATCGCTCTGACTTCGGTGTGGGTGGTTTCAGACGAGGGACCCGATGAGGAAGGGGAGTATGTGGCTGATGGTTCGGGGTGGTATAATAAAGACGGTTCTAGTTCAATCATGTGGCGTTTGGACATTGACTTGCGTGAAGTGCATGATAATCCTAACCTAAACGGCATTTGGATTCGTGACAATCGGGGTAGTGGAAGAAATGTTGGTTGTACGGAGAATAATGACCCGGACGATGTGACTACATGCACCGAATGGCGAGCCAATTATGGTTATGAAGATGTCGTAGCGTTTCGTGTTAAGGAAGGCGAAGGCGATCGCGATGACTACGAAGGTGATGAGGTCGATCGTATTGCATGGGCTGACCGGGCGTTTCAACTTCGCGGTAGCCAAGAGGATTACGATCAGGGATAGAGGCCGATGATCCGGAAGAAGAGTTTTACGCAATTGAAGAGAGTGATGAAGAGGATGGTAATCTTGGTGATGAAGACTTAGATCTTGATGAAGTTCGCGAAGCGGTAGCTGAGATGGCGGATAGCTTTGCAGGCTCTCAAGATTTGTTTAAGGGTCTGGAAAAATCCGTTGCCAAAGAGTATGAAGAAGGATGTGAAGACTGTATCGAAAAAAGCCTCAATAAATTCCGGCGATATGCTAAAATGCGTCGGATGGGTGAGGAGGAGATAGATGAATTTACTGCAGTGGCCGATCTTTTTGTAGCCGCATTGCAGCAAGCCTCAGCCGGCGAGGAAGGTGATCAACACGAGGACGAAGGTGGCAAGGTCGATCGTATTGCATGGGCTGATCGGGCGTTTCAACTTCGCGGTAGCCAAGAGGATTACGACCGGGTGATAGAGGCCGATGATCCAGAAGAAGAGTTTTACGCGACTGAAGAGGGTAATGAAGAGGATGGTAATCTTGGTGATGAAGACTTAGATCTTGATGAAGTTCGCGAAGCGGTAGCTGAGATGGCGGATAGCTTTGCGGGCTCTCGAGATTTGTTTAAGGGTCTGGAAAAATCCGTTGCCAAAGAGTATGAAGAAGGATGTGAAGACTGTATCGAAAAAAGCCTCAATAAATTCCGGCGATACGCTAAAATGCGTCGGATGGATGAGGAGGAAATAGATGGATTTACTGCAGTGGCCGATCTTTTTGTAGCCGCATTGCAGCAAACTTTAGCCGGGGAGGAAGGTGATCACTACGAGGACGAAGGCGATGACCACGGCGAGGAGGGTGATCACCACGAGGTCGAAGGCGATGACCACGGCGAGGTAGTCGATCACCAAGAGGACGAATGGTCTAGCGGACCGAATTCGGTCCGACTTGTTTTGAAGTCGATTAGTGACGATATAGTAGAGGTCGATATCGAAGTTGCTCAAAGCGAACCGATCAGCGGATGGAGCATGCTGGTCAATTATGACTCTGACATTCTTAAGTTTAAAAGCTTTACTCCAAAATTTGTTAAAGGCGCCTTCATACCACTATCTATGGAAAGTGCTGAAGGCGTCGAAGTAGGAGGTGCTGTGTTGGGAAGGAATGTTGCCAAGAGCGAAGGTGATGGTATCCTCGGCACGGTCAAGTTGGATATCGTGGGAACTTTGCCCAGTAATATTTCTTTAGCTAAGCCGACGTTTCGCGGTGTGGATAGCCTTATCATTCTTGAACAAGAGCCGCTGGAGATTGCTCCTTAGCGATCGATAGCGATGATATCGGTGATTGCTATCCAGTGGTCTGCTTGTGGAGACGATCCTACAGGCGCTTCTCTATAAACTCTTACAACTTGCGATGTATCTGAAATTATTGGAAACAGCTTGGAAGGCCGCGATCTGAGTAATTGCGCGAACCTAAAAGGCGCAACCTTGCGGGTGCGGACCTGACGGGCGCAGGCCTGACGGATGTGTACTTGACGAGTGCATTCATGGGGGGGCGAATATGAAGAATGCGGATATGGAGAATGTAAAGGGGGCTTCTGAGTTGAGGTTAGCTCAGGAAGATGAGGCCTGTTGGTCTGATTGTGGATGAGGCTTCGTGTTTGACATCCTGATCACCGGCGGCACCATCTATGACGGCACCGGTGTGCCCGGACGACGCGCCGACCTGGGCATCAACGGCGAACAGATTACAGCGGTGGATGACCTGTCGAAGGCGACCGCCGCCCGGATGATCGACGCCACCGGTTGGGCTGTCGCTCCCGGTTTCATCGACACCCACACACATTCGGAAGGCGATCTGCTGGTCAATCCACAGCACGCCTGCGGCCTGCGCCAGGGTATTACAACTGAAATCATGGGGCTCGACGGCATGTCCTTCGCGCCGTTGTCGCCGACTAATCACATATTGTACCGTCGCTGGCTAGCCGGTCTGCTGGGCGAGCCAATCGAGGGGTTGCAAATGGACTCGGTCGCATCCTTCCGTAGCAACTACCACCGTAAGGTGGCCATCAACACCGCCTACCTCATCCCCCACAGCGCAATTCGCCTCGAAACCGTCGGCTTCCGCGATGTCCCGATGCAGAAGGACGATATGGCAAAGGCCAAGCGTATCATCGCTCAGGGCCTGGAGGAAGGCGCTGTTGGCTTTTCTACCGGTGGTAGCTATTATCCCAGTCCATGGGGGACTACGGATGAATTTGTCGAACTGTGCCATGCGGTGGCCGCCGCTGGTCGCATCTATCTAGTTGAACCGAGGAGAGTTGAACTCGATCGCGCCCATCTGGGCAACGGCGTTGAAGAAGGTTTGCAGGTCGGCCGGCAGACTGGCGTCAAATTGCACTTTGCCCACTTCCGGACCAGTGCCGTAAATGCCGGTCGGGTGGATGAACTGATGGCCTCTGTAGATGCTGCCGAAGCTGAGGGGATCGACATTACCCTGGACGTCTATCCGTACCCGACGGGCAGTAGCATACCGGTCTCCATCCTCCCGGGATGGGCTCAAGAGGGCGGCCCCGACGCGATCCTAGAGCGACTCGGCGACGAGGCCGAGCGCGGCAAGATCACCGCATTCATCGAAAAAACAAATCTTGGCGACCGCGTGTTCACCTATCTGGAAGGATTTCCTGAACTGGAGGGCATGAGCCTGCCTGACATTGCTGCCCAACGAGGCCGGTCGCTGGGCGAGGTGATGTGTGAACTGCTGCTGGAGACGGATCTGGGAGCTGGCTACCTGCAGGCTCCTCCGGCTAGCAATCGCCTATTCCACCAAGTGAGCCGCGACTGCCTTGAACTGCTGGCCCGTCCTGACTACATGGCCTGCAGCGACATCACCCCGGCCGGGAGCATGCCGCACCCGCGTTGTTACGGTGCCTTTCCCCGCTTTCTCGGGCGGTTGCGCCGGCAGTTCGACGTCATGAATCTGGAGTTAATGATCCAGCGCATGACCGAAAATCCGGCTCAGCGCTACGGCATCAGCAAGCGCGGCCGCCTTAAGCAAGGCTACTTTGCCGATGTCGTTATATTCGATCCCGACACCGTCATTGACACGGCCACCTACGACGATCCAAAACAGTATCCGGTGGGGATTCCCTACGTTTTGGTCAACGGTCAGGTGGCCGTCGACGATGCGGTCTGTACAGGTGTTATGGCCGGCCACGCTGTGCCTTGATCGTTATCAATACAGCACAGGACGGAATATCAGTGGAGATAACGCAGGTCGAACTCATTCTGCTATCGGTCATGGGCTTTCGTCTAGCGCCGTGCATTGCTCAAATGCACACTATACTCGCGAGAGACCTGGCATGACTTCCCTGATTTGCACCACTAAAGGCGAGACTATTTCTTAATCGATAAGGAGTAGGCTCATGAAACAAAAACAGCTCAGCACCGAAGATATTATCCGTATTTTGCGGCCGGCCGCAAACCGATGCAACGATCGACTCGGTTTGCCGTGAACATAATGGTTCCAAAGCGACGTTCCACCGCTGGAAACGCAAATACGGTGATATGGACCTGGCCGATGCCAAACGGCCTAAAGAGCTTGTAAAAGAAAATGCTGAGCTCAAAAAGGTACTGGCCGAATCCCTGCTAAAGAATCGCGTGCTGGAAGAAGTCAACGCAAAAAAATGGTAAGCCCGTTGCAGAAGAAACAGGCCGTTGCCCATGTGGTTGGCCATGGGCTGTGCTCGGTGCGTCGGGCGTGCCGCTATCTAGGTATGCACCGATCAACCTATCGGTATCGGGCGAAACCTCTTCCACCGAAACAGATCCAGTTACATCAGCCCATCGTTGCCTTGTCCTGGCAACATCCTCGCTATGGCTGGCGTATTCGTGCGCTGTTAGCCCAAGAGGGCTGGTCGGTCAGCCGTAAGCAAGTCCAGCGTGTCCGTCGCAAAGAAGGCCATAAGGTTCGTCCCAAACCCCAGCGTATGCCGCGCCAAGGAGTATCGACTGGCTTACCCACCCAGGCGAACGAGCCCAACCAGGTGTGGAATTGGGATTTCATTTTTAATCGCACGGACAAAGGTAGTACGTTGAAAATGCTGACGATGCTGGATGAGTATTCAAGCCGCTATTTAGCCATCCGGTTCGAGCGCCAAATTTAATCGGGGTACGTGTTATTTACCCTATGGCAGGCGATGGCCACCTATGGCATCCCGCGCTATATTCGCAGCGATAATGGATCCGAATTTATCGCACAAAAGATCCAGACATGGCTTAGAGAAAACCAGATTAAAACACACTACATTGACCTCGGCAGCCCTTTGCAGAACGGTTATATTGAAAGTTTTCACAGTCGTTTTCGTGACGAATGTCTGAATCGGGAGTGGTTATTGAATTACGCGAAGCACGGGTCGTCATCGAAGATTGGCGGCAGCATTATAACGAGGAAAGACCCCATAGTCGGCTGGGATACCTCAGCCCACAAGGCTTTTTAGCGAAACAAAAAGTCCCACCCTAAGTGGGCCAAAACAGGTAAGCCTGTCAGGTTGACACGCTTGTCGCAATCAATTCAAGGTCGGCTTACGGGGAGTGCCCAAACAGATGATATCGTGGGGAACTCTAGGCGCGCCGCCGATAAGTTCAGAAGCCCGGTGGGCCCATCTCGGTGAAACGCCACCAGGCTGTCTGGTCCAGCCTCGCCCGCCCTGGTGTGATTATTTTGCACTAACACAAAGCGGCCGTCTTCACTCAAACAAAATACCCAGGGAATGCGCCCCCGAGTAGGCTCGAACTGCAAGGGCGTTAGTTTTCCATCCACTGCATTTATCGCAAAAACCGCAATTGAATCATGCCCGCGATTGCTCGCGTAGACAAAGCGATTATCAGGCGAGAGAAGCAGTTCGGAGGCGTGCGAAGGCTTGGAGTAGGATTCGTTTGGGAACATCGCAGGGTCAGTATGGGCCTCGGCCCATCCCTGTGGCAGCGAAGAAAGAGTCTGGGCCAACGATAGTTTACCCCCCTTAGCAGAATCACGCCGCAGCACACAGATCGTATTATCGAGCTCATTTAGAACATATCCTATATCACCATTAGTTGTGAACTGAATATGTCGAGGCCCGGCAAGATCGTGCAGTGTGATGGCGCTGGCAGCTCGCAACATGCAAAGGTCGAAATCGATGGTCCAACAGACGACTTGGTTGCTACCTAGGTCCGCTACGTAGAGCTGCTCACCACATACCACTACTCCGTGAGGATGTGCTGATTCTTGCCGGAACTGTGGACCATCGCGCCAGCTACCTTGGGCACCGTCATACGCTCCTGGGCCATGCGAATAAACTTTCGCCTCACCCAGGGCGCCATCCTCGGAGATAGGCAGCAAAGATACAGTGCCGCTACCGTAATTTGCCGTAAATAACTGGCGTGTAGAGTTATCGGTACACAGATGTGAGGCGCCATCGCTGCCTATTGGAGCGCTACCGCATAACGCTACTTTGCCATTGTCACCAATCGAGTACCACGATATCTCCTCGCCACTTATCGCGTAGAGCATCTGCTGGCCAGATCGCGTTCGGGCGACGGTCAAATATCCAGGGGCAGCAGTAGATAATCTTGTCGTGCTTACAACGCGGATTACGCTGCCATCGGCGTCGAGTCGGCATGTGTGCAGCGTGCAGCCAGGCCAGTGCTGACCACCGTCCGTTACATCGCGAACGGATGGTTCACCGGCCGCCACACAGAAGTCGTAAAATGGCTGTGTCATGGTATTATAATTTCTTCCTAGCGCATCGTCTGATTGCTTGCGCACTAATGGTTCGTCCTACCAACGGATGATAGCTACATATACTAAATATTACATGCAGTCGCGGCCACCGTTGATCACTTGGTCAAATTTAGTTGTGGACCAGTGCGTGGTTGCATCGAACACCGATTGCGACTCGTCGTTGGCTTCAATTAACTAATTTAGGGGCAAGCGGGTCGGATCGCTGGTTTTATTATTGAAACTAATGTCGCAGGCATTAGGATACACTCATTGGCCATAGTTACGCAACAGGAATACTCGATCGCTGTTAAAAAAAAGTGCCTATGCGGTCGTCTTCATAGGCGCCACCGGCAATCAGAAGGTGGCCGTTGGCGTCGGCAGCAGCTGCCCAACTTACGGCTTGTGGGATATCGGGGCCTAGGTGCCAGGCGCCGTTGGTGGGCGAATAGATATAGGTCGCAGTCTGGCCTGCGTTTTGGCCGCGGCCACCCATGACCCAAACCTTGTCGGCAAAAGCGGTGCACATAGGGGCGCTAGGGGGCTGTTGCGCAGGGTGTATGATCTGGTCCCACCGGTCTTGTTGCGGATCGTATACAAATAGCCCCGGGCACATTGCGGACGGTTCGGCCGCAATGTAGATCTTACCCCTGAGTACGCAGCCGCTGGCTTGCATAAATGGCCCGGGTGCTGGGGCATGGTGGATCCATTCGTTCTTATCGACGGCGATGCTGAGTATGTCGGGGGATGGGCCTTTGTCGTCGCCGCCGCCTATGGCGTAGAGGTGGTCGTAGACGGTGAGGGCGACGATTTGGTCGGCTGCTCGTGGCAACTGTGGTCCGAGGCGGAGGCGCCGACTAAGCGGATCGTAGATCTCGACGGTGGAAGTTTAGACGGTACCGCTTGTGTTGTTTTCGTCGCGGAAATTGCCGCCCAGCAACCACAGTTCGCCGGCGAGTGGAGCGATACCAGAGTAGGCTTTGCCGGGCTCGAGGATGGGTAGCTCAACGCGCTAGGTGCGGTCGTCTAAATGGTATGACCAGATGTGGTCGAGGTTGGCTCACTCATTCGCTGGCCAGCCGAAGAAGGTTTTGCCTCCAGCCGTAAAAAGTTGGTCGCCGATCCGGGTGACCGGCTAGCCTTTTTTGGCCTACTTAGGGTGAGACTATTTGGTGTTTTATATAGTCCTCTGGACTGAGATAGCCCAGTCGACTATGGGGTCTTTCTGTGTTGTAATGCAG
>Ga0315339_1003088_pt1 | contig 12006 bp, 9 predicted proteins | sample ASW17metaG_FD_204514 | JGI IMG/M metagenome (GOLD analysis project Ga0315339, IMG submission 204514) | Ammonia-oxidizing marine archaeal communities from Pacific Ocean, United States - ASW #17 | ecosystem: Environmental > Aquatic > Marine > Oceanic | place: USA: California | collected 2016-12-05
CATGAATGCTCCTTCATCTTCATTTCACGGTGTCTTCACGGGGATGAGCGCATATTGGGGGCTGACCATGCCAAATACTATCCAGATGCCCCCCCCCGGGATCGACCGGCGCCAGTTTCTGAAGGTGTCTGCCGCGCTCACCGTGGTCTCGGGCCTAAGCGCCGAGCGCCGAGAGCTCTGGGCGGCCGTCGAACCTGCCGGCGCCGGCGCTCTCGAGGTCGTGGAATACGATCTTGCGGTGGGTCGACTCGGAGTCTCATTCAGCGGGGACTCGGTCGAGGCCCGGGCGATCAACAATATGATTCCAGGGCCGTTGCTGCGGCTGAGAGAGGGTCAGGAGGTGATCCTTCGCGTCACGAACAACCTCGACGAGATGACGTCGTTGCATTGGCATGGCCTTCTCGTGCCGTTCGAGATGGACGGCGTTCCGGGCTTCAGCTACGACGGGATCGAGCCGGGCGAGACGTTCACGTACCGATTCCGGGCGCGGCAAGCCGGGACGTACTGGTACCACAGCCACTCCGGCGGGCAGGAGCAGCGGGGAGTCTACGCACCCATCGTGATTGAACCGGCAGGGGACGATCCGGTCGCTTTCGATCGCGAGCACGTGCTGGTGCTGTCCGACTGGACGGACGAAGCGCCCATGGAGGTGCTTCGCAATCTCAAAGGGAACGGCGGCTACTACAACTACGGCAAACGAACGCTCCCGGGCTTCGTCCGCGACCTCTTCGATGACGCCGGAGCCGCGATTCGCGATCGGGACATGTGGGGTCGGATGCGGATGGACCCCACCGACTTGGCGGATGTCTCGGGGGCCACGTATGCGTTCCTCCTCAACGGACGGACGGCGCAGCAGAACTGGACGGGCCTATTCCAGCCGGGCGAGCGAGTCCGATTGCGCATCGTCAACGCCGCAGCGATGACCTACTTCGACCTGAAGATCCCGGGTCTCGCCATGACCGTCGTGCAAGCCGACGGTCAGGACGTCGAGCCCGTCGCGGTCGAGGAGCTTCAGATCGCAGTGGCGGAGACCTACGATGTGGTCGTGGAGCCCGAGGCTGGTCAGACGTACACGATCTTCGCGCAGACCTTGGATCGAAGTGGCTTCGTGCGCGGCACACTCGCGGAGCGGGACGGCGCTGAGGCGCCGGTCCCGCCGACGGGCACGAGGCCTCTCCGGTCCATGCGTATGGAAGGGATGGCGGGGCCTGGTATGGACATTCCGGCGGACGCGGAGGACCCGCCGGCCGCCCCGCATGCGGGCCATTCCGTCGCATCTGCCCCGAAGACTGTACACGCCAAACTCGAGTATTCCCACTTAAGGGCGCTGACCCCGAATCCCGACGTCCGGGATCCAGAGAAGGACGTGGTCTTCCGTCTCACCGGTGACATGGAGCGGTACTTCTGGACGCTCAACGACAAGAAGCTGGGTGACTCCGATCCGATTCGCTTGCAGGTTGGTGAGCGGGTGCGAATACGCTTCGTCAACGAAACGATGATGGAGCACCCGATGCACTTACACGGCGTCTACATGGAGTTGCAGAACGGAGCAGACCGTGCGCATGCTCCGCGAAAGCACACCATCAGCGTGGAGCCATTCGAGACTGTCGAGGTGCACGTCACGTTCGAGGAGGCGGGGCCCTGGGCGCTCCATTGCCACCTGCTCTATCACATGGCCACCGGGATGTTCGCCCGGGTCGAAGTAGCCGAGGCGTCGGTCACGCAGAATTCATGAAGGTGGTCGTCAAGAGCAGCATGGTCGCGCTCACATCCGTGTTCATGCTCGCAGTACCGGGAGCGCCGATAGGCTTGGTCGGACAGGAACTTGAGAACGGCGTCTTCCACTATTCACTGGTCGACGTGGATGCTTCCCGGGCGACCGGAACGACGACAGGCCGGTGGGAGGGATCCGGCTGGATCGGAACCGACATCGATCGCTTCTGGTGGAACACCGGGGGCGAGGGCGACGACGGGGGTTTGTACGAAGCCGAGGCCATGCTTCTGTATGGCCGCTATGCGCGGCGGTTTTGGGACCTCGTGGTCGGATACAGACACGAGATCGAGCCCACGTCCCAGGGTTACTTCACGTTCGGTGTCATGGGACTGGCGCCCTATTGGTTCGAAGTGGGGCTCTTCGGTTTCGTGAGCGACCAGGGCGAGCCGAGCCTGCGCTTCGAGGGCGAGAACGACATGTATCTCACCCAGCGACTCGTGCTTCAGTTGCGAACCGAGCTGGACTGGCTGATCACCGCCGACGACGAGGTCGATCTCGCGGCGGGCTTTCGCGGGGTCGAGGTCGGCCTCCGCACCCGGTACGAGATCCGGCGAAAACTCGCGCCCTATGTGGACCTGACGTGGTCGCGGGAGAAGGCCAGACACGTGCCCGCGCCACGAGACATCGACGCGGACGGTCTACGCCTGCGACTCGGTGTTCGCCTCATCTATTGATACCTGAAGCCCCCACCCTTCAATTGGCTGACTCCACCGAAAAGACGGATCTGCCATGATAAAGAGAACGCTGCTGCCGCTCACGCTGCTGGTTGCCATTGCGGCCGCGACGCCGCCCGAGGTCGTGGACGCCGAGTTCCACTTCGCGCTCAACAAGTCGATGCCCGAAGCGGAATCGGCCATCGAGTCTCCGCCTGAGATCAGGCTTTGGTTCACCGAAGTGCCCAAGGCGGAAACGACCTCGATTCGCCTGATCGCCGCTGACGAGGAGGCGATCGAGACGGGTGATGTCACTCAGGACACGGAGGACGAGCCGTCGTTCGCTGTCGTCCTGGAGCGAGCTCTCTCGCCCGGTACCTATACGGTCTCCTGGCGGGCGATGGGCTCCGATGGACACGTCCTCCGATCCGCCTATGAGTTCACCGTGGTCGCTCAGTAGAGAACACCGATGGCCGGCGCGCTCAATGCCGTTACGGGGTGGTTGCTGTTCACCTCCATCGCCCTCTCGGCAGGTGCGGTGTTGGCGCGAGCCGTAATGCTCCCTCGCGTGCAGGGGGATGACGGGCCTTCTTCCGAGTGGATGGTGGCCGGCGCCGCCCGCCTGGGCTCGGGTGCGGCTCTCTTGCTCCCGGTTGCCCTGGCGCTCTACTTCGTCCGGCAAATGGTCGAATTTCGCGACCCGTTCGCTCCGTGGTCCGAGGACGCGAGCCTGCTCCTGACGGGGACGGACTGGGGCCGGACCTGGTTGTGGGGCATGGCAGCCTCTGTGGTCGTCGCCGGAGCGCTCCTGGTCGCGCGCTCCGGTCGCCGCGCCGGCTGGTGGGTTGCTACTCCCGTGGTGCTCGCTCTGGGCGCCTTTCCCGCGTTCACGGGACACGCCGCGGGCGAGCAGCAGCTGCGGTTCGTCGCGCTTGCCGCGGATACACTGCACGTGTGGGCCGCGAGCGGCTGGATCGGCGGACTCGCGCTCGTGCTCTACCTCGAGTGGCGATGGAGGCTGGAGAAGTCAGGGGCCCAGGAGAGTCTGCTCCCGAGCCTGGTACCCGCATTCTCTCCCGTCGCGATGGCGTGCGTAGCGACCCTTGCGGTAACCGGCTCGTACACGGCGTGGCTGCATGTCGACAGCTTCGCAGCGCTCGTCTCGACCACGTACGGACGCACCCTCTCGGTGAAGCTCCTGTTGGTGGCAGGCGTGCTTGCGCTGGGCGCCCTGAACTTCCGTGTCCTTACCCCGAGGTTGGGTGAACAGAGCGGCAACGACGCGATGCGCAGGACCGCGAGCGTCGAGCTTCTTCTCGCTCAGGTTGTCCTGTTTGCTACCGCGATCCTGGTCAGAACCTCACCCATGGATCATTGAGGCCCGTTGGGGGGGCTCTCTAGGGGACGACGGCTGGAAACCGGACCGTAAATCGAGCCCCGCCTTCTTGCAGGTTGTCGGCCGTAGCGTGCCCTCCGTGGGCTTCGGAGGCCGCCTTCACGATCGCGAGTCCCAGGCCTGTGCCCGCTGGCTCGGGACCACGGGTTCTAGCCTCGTCCGCCCGGAAGAATCGCTCGAAAGGGTTCGTGGCGTCGAGGTCACCCAGTCCGGGCCCGTCGTCCTCGACACGTAACAAGATGCCTCCCGCGTCTTGGTCGACCGTGACACGCACGTGCCCGCCCGGACCGACGTACTTGAGGGCATTGTCGACGAGATTCCAAGCGCACTGGCCCAGTAGACCCGGGTCGAGCAGCGCGGAAGTCGAGTCGGGTCCCTCCATGATGAGCTCGATGTCCTTCTCCTTTGCGCGGGCGCGCAGCCTCTCGACGGTGCGGGTCACGATCTCCACGGCGTCGGACTCCGCCAACTGCGGAGTGAGCGCCCCGGCGTCCGACCTGGCCAGCGTCAGCAGGTCCTCGGTGAGCCTGGACAGGCGCATCACCTCCTCGAGCGTGCTGTCGAGCACTCTCGCGTACTCTTCCGGCTGGCGGTGTCGTCGCAGGGCGACCTCGATTTCGCCTCGCATCGCCGTGAGCGGAGATCGGAGCTCATGGCTCGCATCCGCCGTGAATCTGCGTTGTGACTCGAAGGCGCTATGGATGCGCCCGAGCATGGTGTTCAGTACTTCCACCAGCCGCTGATACTCCGAGGTTTCCGCGTACGCCTGAATGCCGCGGCCCAACGACCCCCCCCCGATCTCCTCCGCCTGGTCGATCACCTCGTGGATGGGCCGGATGGCGCTACCGGCCAGCCACCACGATCCGGCGAACGTCACGGCAGCCAGTAGCACCGTGAGCAGGACCAAGAAGGAGCCGGCTTGGCCGAGGATTCCGTTCCTGGCCACCAGCGGAGCGGCGATCTGGAGGACGTGCGCTTCGTGCCCCTCGCCGAGGCGATCCAACGGGTAGAACAGCGTCCTGACTGGCGATCCCTCGAACTGCTGCTCAGCCCAGACCAACTCTCCCGCGTCTGCCCTGGTCAGGGTCTCGACGTCAGAGGGAAGGTCGGACATCATGTAGCGACTGCGTAGTAGGCTCTCCCCATCGGTGTGCCAGACTTGTGCGTAGCGGATGAGGCCGCTGACCGAGGCTGCTTCCTCCGGTGTGAGGTCCCACTCGTGGAAGTGCATCCCCCCGTCACCGGTCCGGTCGGCGAGCGATGCGGCCTGGATGGAAGCCACGCTTCGGATCGAAGCGTCGAGCTCGCGGTCGAGGACCGCTCGCAGGGTCAGCAAGGTGACTCCTGAGAGTACCGCCAGTCCCAACGTGGCCCCGGCTGTAGCTCGCAGCGCCAGCTGAAAGCGAAACGAGCGGGTCATGTCGCCGCGCCTTTTTGGAAGACGTACCCCACGCCGCGAACGGTATGGACGAGCGAGTCATCCCCGACCTTGCCGAGCTTGCGTCGCAAATGCCCCACATGCACATCGACCACGTTGCTCATCGGATCGAAACTCAGGTCCCAGACCTTCTCCAACAACTCCGTCCTGCGCACCACACGTTCGGGATTGAGCATCAGAAACTCGAGCAGCTGGAACTCTTTCGGAGTGAGGTCCAGACGCGCTCCCCCCCGGTGCGCCTTGTGTGTGACGCGGTCCAGTTCCAGGTCGTCGTACAGCAAGCGATCCGACCGGGAGGCGCCGCCCCTCCGCAGGAGAGCCCGAACCCGCGCGACCAATTCATCGAAGCCGAACGGCTTGGTGAGGTAGTCGTCCGCTCCGGCGTCCAAGCCGAGCACGACGTCGTCTCGGTCGCTACGAGCGGTGAGCAGAAGCACGGGCACAGACGAGTGACGGGAGCGGAGGCTGCGAACGATCTCGAGGCCCGTCTTGCCCGGCAGCATGACATCCAGCAGGAGCAGGTCGTAGTCGTGCACGTGCGCCTTGAGCAGGCCGTCTTCCCCGTCGTGCGCCACGTCGACCGAGTACCCTTCTTCGCGCAGCCCTCTGTCGAGGAAGCTCGCGACCTTCTCGTCGTCTTCGACTACCAGGATTCTCAACCGGCTGCTCTACGTTTCTGTGTTGATCGGGCGTGCCTATTGCCGCCCGGCGGCCTCCCGCCCGACCTGCAACGCGAGTGCAGTTCCCGCGGTGATACCTCCGTCCGCACCTACGGTCACCATCCGGAAGCCCTGGCTCAAGCGCCTCGCCACAGAGCCGGCGCCCGTCGTGATCGCACAAGGCACGTCGTGGCGCAGGCAGGCGGCCAACACCGTCTGGATCGCCTCTTCTACCTGGGGCGCCCCTGGATTGTCCCCGTAGCCCATTTGTGCCGCAAGGTCGGAGGGGCCGATGAAGATCACGCCGACGCCGGGCGTGGTGACGATCTCTTCGACCCGTTCGACAGCCCCCGGACTCTCGATCTGGATGATCGTGAGCAGATTGCCGGCGGCGTTCAACGGCCAGACGTCCGCCTTCTCGAAGTATTCCCCGCCACCGATTCCCCAATACCAGGAAGCGATGCCCGGCGAGCGGCCCCGACGTCCATGCGGCTCTCGAATGTCGGAGTCGAGCGGCCGCGGATAGCGCATCGAGGATACCGCGTTGAGCGCTTGTTCTCGGTTCTCCACCATGGGGAACATGATGCCGAACGCGCCCATGTCGAGCGCCTGCTTCACGATGAAGCTCATCATCTCCGCGCCGTTTTGCGGAACTCGGACGAGCGGCGTGACGGCCATCTGGAGATCACCACTCGCGGCGATCCGCTGCTTGTTGGTCATGCCCAAGAGGAAGATCCGTAGCGTCTCCGGATTCCACGGGCCGTGCTCCATGTCGATGATGATGAAGTCGAGGCCGGACCTCGAGAGTGCGCGGGCGCTCGTGAGAGACCAATCGCCGCTGATAATGCCGAAGACGGCGTCACTGCCGTCCAGCAGGTCGATCACGCGGCTGATGCGTCGTTCCTGCGCATCGAGCGGAGTCGGTGTCATGAGGATCGGAACCGGCAGGAGGGTGCAGGCGGCCACGAGGACGACCGATCGAAGTGATGGCATGGGCGGCCTCAGGTGGGGTCGCTCACGGGCACCGTGCCCATGGGCTTCAGGTAGGTCTCCCACCAGCGGAGTTCGTTGATCATCCGGTGCACGTTGTTCCAGTGACCCCAGCCGCCGTGTGCCATGCCTTCGTAGATGATGAGCTTCGTGGGCACGCGCTGCTTTTTGAGTGACGTATAGAGTTGAATCGAGCCCTCCAGCGGAACGCGGTAGTCGTCCTCGCCGTGCACGAACAACGTCGCGGCCTGCACACCGCCGGAGTTGAGGTAGGCAGACTGCCGGATCATGACCTCTCTGGCCTCGGGCTCCCAGGGCGGCCCGAGGAACTCGAGCTCTTTCGTACGGGAAACGTCCGAAAGCGCGTAGTTGCTGGTCCAGTTGGATGCGCCGGCACCGGGGACCGCCGCCTTGAAGCGGTCCGGGTATCGCGTGATGAGCCAGTTGGTCAGGATTCCGCCGTAGGAGTGGCCCGTTGAGCCGACCCGCCCCGGGTCGATCGGGTAGCGTTCGATGAGGTGGTCGATGCCTGCGAGCACGTCTTCGCCGTCCTTGGTGCCCCAGGCTCCCCAGGTGCCCCACTTGAAGTCGTCGCCGTAGCCGGTGGAGCTGCGGAAGTTGGGCAGGAATACGAAGTATCCGTTGGCCGCGAAGAGCATGTTCTTGAAGCTGAAGCCGTATCCCGACGCGCTGTGGGGCCCGCCATGGTTCATCACGATCAACGGGTATGAGCCAGCCTCGGCGTCATACCCGTAGGGGTACAGAAGAAAGCCCTCGACCGGCGTGCCGTCGTAGCTCGTGTAGAGCACGCGCTCCGATGGTCGGCTCGCCACCTCCACTTCTGCGAGGAGGTCGTGGTTGACCGATGTCAGGCGGCGCTCGTTCTGTCCGTCGATGTCGGACACGTAGACTTCCGCGGGGCGCTCGAACTCGCCGACGGTGTAGGTCATGCGCCGGAACGACTCGTCGATGTCGAGTCCCTGGATTCGGCGTTCGCCGGTGGTCACTTGCTGCACGCCTGATCCGTCCGGCGAGACTCGGTAGAGGTGTCTCGCTCCGCCCACGCCGGCGACGAAGTACATGTACCGGCTGTCCGGAGACCACATTGGCGTGCCGGGATCGAGATCCCAGTCCTCGGTGAGATTGACGGGCTCGCCTCCGTCGGCGGGCCGAATGTAGAGGTCCCGTGGCCCGCCGTGCCTCAGCTTCCGGTCGATGATCATGTTGCTGCCGAAGGCCCGCGTATACGAGATCCACCGACCGTCCGGCGAAAACGCGGCACCTGAGTGCGTGTAACCGTCGTTCGTCAGTCTGGTGAGCTGCCCCTCTACCGAGACCAGAAAGAGGTCCGACCGGCTGTACAGCAACGGGTCGAGCACGGATTCGTCAGCGGTGAACAGCACTGAGCTTCCGTCGGGGTTCCACCGTAGGCCGCTCGGTCGGAGTCCGAGCCGCGTCAATTGAACGGCTTCGCTGGCACCCATGGTGGGTGCCAGGAAAATCTCGGTCAGCGGCTGCTCGCCGGGATCGGGGAGCGGAAAACTCTGACGGTCGCGTCGGAAGGGGTACCAGTCGAACGCCTCACCCCTGAACCGTTCCTCGTGCCGCTTCTCGAACGCCGACATATCGAGCGTCGCAGGTGCCGGCATCGGCATGGCCCCCGTGCGGGCAAGCCAGCGTCCGTCCGGGCTCGGGGAGCCCGCCAACTCGACGACGTCGTCGAGAACCGCGCCTCTGCTCAAGTCCGACGGGTCGACAAGCCATCCCGCGCCTCCGGAGCGAACCCTGAGGCGGCCGTCGTCGGACCAGCGAGGGTTGGACACGTCTCGACCGTCGTGTTGCACCCGCACAGGCTCGGCAGATCCGTCGGCCCGCACGATCCACGATTCGGTGGCGGTTCCGTTCGTCTCCTCAATCGCGAGCGAAACCGTGTAAGCGATCCAATCGCCCGCGGGGGAGATGCGCGGAGAGCCGACATTCTTGAGACTGTAGTAGTCCTCCAAGGTCAGCTGTCGCCCTGTTTGAGCCGAGGCCGGCAGCGAAGCGAGAAGCAAGACTCCAAGAGAAAGCATGATCCGGCGCATGGCGGCCTCCACCTGCGTGATTGGGCTGTGTCTTGTTTGGATTCCTACTGCCGGCGCGCTCCGGAGAGAAAGTCCTTCACGGTGTCCGACCGAGCCACGTCGGCCGCCGTTCGACCCTCTTGATCCACGGCGTCGACGTCCACACCGAGTTCCACCGCGAGCTCGACCGCTGCCAGCATCAAGGCATCTATCTCAGCGGGATTGGCGGACACGAAGGCGCGCATCCTGCGCGAGCCACCCATGCCGACCGCCGCCATGAGCGCGGTGGTCGACTCCGTGGTGCGGTTCGCGCCGAAGGTGCCCGTGCTGCGCACGTAGTCTGCGTGGTGCACGAAGAGAGGGTCCGCACCGAACTCCACGAGGACGCGCATGACCTCGGGTTGCGTGAAGCGAGCCGCCAGCCAGAACGGTGAAGCCCCGACCAGGGCAGGGTGAATCGACCAGTCGGCCGAGGCGCGCCGCGTGGGCGTCCAGTTGGTGAGTCGGACATTCGCGTCGGCCCCGTGGGCGAGTAGCGCGCGAACGGTTTGCTCGTCCCGACGCAGGACCGCGACATGGAGCGCCGAGAACCCCGCGCCGGCGGCGTCGGGGTCCGCGCCTTCTTCGAGCAGGAACTCGACCAGATCGAAAATGCCGAGGTGCGCGGCGAGAACCGTGGCGGTGACGCCCCTGGCGTCGGTGGCATCCAGGTCGGCACCGGCGGCCACGAGGAGTCGCGCGGACGGGAGATCGCCCACTCGCGCCGCGAACAAGAGCGGCGTGTTGCCACCATGGGGCACATCCTGCTGGTTCGACGGCTCGCTGTGCGGCGGGATCGCCATCACCTGGCTCCAGGACTCGGAGCGCGCGTGCACGTCGGCTCCACCCGCGACCAGCGCTCGAACCGCGTCCGGGTGACTCTGCGCGGCCGCCCACATGAGCGCGGTCTGTCCCCGCGTTGCGCGGGCGTCCGGATCGGCACCGGCTGCGAGTAGTTGCTCCACGACCCTTGCCGCATCCGCGCGGGCCGCGGTCATGACCGGCGTCTCTCCGGAGAGCAGTGCGGCGTTCGCATCGGCTCCCGCCGTGAGCAGGCTCTCGACCATTGCGGAGCTGCCGTTCAGGGCAGCGCTCCAGAGAGGCGTCGCTCCGAGATCGTTTGCGGCGTTCACGTCACCGCCTGCCGCGATGAGGAGCTCGGCCGCCGTTACATCGTCCCAGTAGCTTGCCCAATGCAGGGCTGTCGCCCCGTCGGGCGCGGTGGCTCTGGCGTCCGCGCCTTGGGCGAGCAGCGTGCGGACGGCTTCCCAATCCGCGCCCTTCGCAGCGTCGATCAACGGCGGTGCGTCCGCCGGGCCCGGTGGAGTGGCCGCGATGAGCGCCAGCGCGAATGCCAGCCCCGTCAGTCCCTTGAGTCGCACCTTCAAGATCAGAGCCCGCAAGATCAGAGCCCGTTGAGCGTGTCGAGCGGTAGCGCTCCGGTACTCGCGCCGTGTGCGTCCACCGGGACGCCCAGCTTGTCCATGAGTGTGACGAGTAGGTTCGCCATTCCCGGATCGTCGGAATACTCGAGGTGTCGGCCGCCTCGCAGGCTCCCCGCGCCGCCGCCCATCACGAGCAGCGGCAGATTTCGTCCGGAGTGCCGCGTGCTGTTGGAGATTCCCGAGCCATACAGGATCGTCATGTTGTCGAGCAGGTTGCCGTCACCGTCCGGGGTCTCCCGCAGCTTCGTCAGATAACGCGCGAACAGGCCGGTGTGGTACCGGTTGATCCGGGACATGCGCTCGACCAGTTCCGGCTGGTCATTGTGATGAGAGAGCGGGTGATGCGCGTCGGGGACACCGATCTGGGGGTACGGCCGAGGGCTCTGCTCCTTGCCGATCATGAACGTGACGACCCGCGTCAGGTCGGTCTGGAGCGCGAGCAGCTGCAGGTCGAGCATCAAGTCCAGGTGGTCCTCGAAATCCGCTGGCGCGCCTTCCGGCTGCTCGAAGTTGGGCAACTCGATATCGATCTGTGCCTCCGCCCTCTCGATTCGGCGCTCCACGTCCCGAATGGCCTCCGTATACTGCTCTACTTTCATCTGATCCTGCGCGCCGATCTCCCGGCCGAGCTGGCCGAGCTTTTCGAGCACGGAGTCGAGGATGCTCTTCTGCTGTTCCAGTCTCTTCTCGCGCACCCCACGCTCGGTAGAGCCGGCATCGCCGAACAGTCGTTCGAAGACGGCTCGAGGATTGTACTCCGTGGGAAGCGGCTGCGTGGGGCCGCGCCACGAGAGCGTGTGTGTGTACACGCAGCTGAGGTTGCTGCTGCAGGCTCCCGCGTTCGCAGAGGCGTCCATGGAGAGTTCCAGCGACGCCACCTGAGTGGTCCGGCCAAACCTGCGCGCCAGAACCTGATCCATCGATACGTCTGCGAAGATCTCGGTCTCGGTCCGTCCACCCTGGGGAATGCCGGTCAGGAACGATCCGGAGGCACCCGCATGGATCTGGTTCCAGTTCGCTCGAATCCCCGACAGGACCAGCATCTGGTCCCTGAACGGCGCGAGCGGCTCGAGGATCGGTGTGATCTCGAAGTCGGCGCCTATGCCCAAGGGCGACCAGTACTCCATCGCCATTCCGTTCGGCACATAGAACGTCTGGAACCGATGCACGCGCTCGGCTGTGGACAGTCCGCGCAGCCCCGCGGGCACCATCGCGTCCAAGAGCGGAAGCGCGAGGCTCGCGCCCACTCCCTTGATGAGGGTTCGTCGGGGGAGCGATTTCCCCAGGAAGGTCGTCATGTGTGAGCTCCCAAGTGTGTTTGTCCCGGCATCAGCTCGCCTCCACGGATCTGCGCATCAAGAAGGCCTGGCTCTTTGCGATTCCGAGTATGATCGATGACCAGCGGTACCCGTCGGCCTCTGCCTCGCGCACGATCTGCCGCACCGCCGGCTGATCGAAGTGCTCCAGGGGGCGTCCGAGCGCGTACGACATGAGCTTCTCGGTTACCGTGCGCACGAACTGCTCATCGTTGTCGAGCAAGAACGAGCGC
>Ga0315339_1003090_pt1 | contig 12004 bp, 10 predicted proteins | sample ASW17metaG_FD_204514 | JGI IMG/M metagenome (GOLD analysis project Ga0315339, IMG submission 204514) | Ammonia-oxidizing marine archaeal communities from Pacific Ocean, United States - ASW #17 | ecosystem: Environmental > Aquatic > Marine > Oceanic | place: USA: California | collected 2016-12-05
AGGAGCTCCCGCTCGGCGCCCATCGGCGGGATCGACGGTGTGACGACTCGGCGTTGCGCGGCGCGCCGCGGAGCCGGTGCCTGCCTCAGGGTCGAGGTGGCCCTGGCCAACTCTTCCTCCAATGTCTCGCGCCGGACACCGGTGCGATCGGCGACCTTGGAGACATAGATGTCGCGCAAGGTCGGGTCCTGCACTGCCCGTATCGTCGGAAGGAGCCGATCCACGGCACTTCGGGTCTGTTCGATTCCCGAGAAATGATCCCGCTCCTCCAGAATCTGAAGTTTGCGGTCGAGTACGTCGACGGCCTGGTCGATGTGCACCCTCAGGCCCTCGGCACCCTTCTTGTGAACCAACGTGTCCGGGTCTTCACCGGGTGGAAGTGTCACCACCGACGGGTGTAGCCCCGCAGCCAGGAGCACGTCGCCGGCTCGGAAGGTCGCCTTGAGACCTGCGGGGTCACTGTCGAACAGAACGTGGACGCGCTGCGTGTACCGCCGCAGCAACGCGGCCTGCTCCGCCGTCATCGCGGTACCCAGCGGCGCCACCGCGTTCTCGAAACCGGCCGCCGCCAACGACACCGTGTCCATGTATCCCTCGACCAACAGCGCCGTGTCGGCCCGTCGAATGTTGTTCTTCGCCCAACACAGGCCGTAAAGGACCTGTCCCTTGTGATAGATCGGTGACTCGGGCGAGTTGACGTACTTGGGGGCCCCCTCCCTTCCCGAATCCAAGACACGGCCACCGAAACCGAGCACCTTACCGCCCAGGTTTTCAATCGCAAAGGTGATTCTGCCACGAAAGCGGTCGTATGGCTCTTGACTCTTCTCACTCTGCGTCAGGAGTCCGACCTCGAGGAGTGTCTCGTCTCCGATGCCGTGGTGAGCCGCAGCCTCACGGAGAGCGCGCCATTCGTCCGGGGCAAATCCGAGCGAAAACCGCTCGGCGGTCTCGCGGTCGATTCCCCGTTTCTCGAGATAGGCCTGGGCCTCCTGACCCAGTTGATCATCCCAAAGGCAGTCCTGGAAAAATACTCGGGCAAAGGCGTTGGCTTCGTACAGATGACGGAACGGGTCTTCCTCCTTCTGGCCCTTGGTCACCTCCCGGACCTCAACCCCGGACCTCTGGGCCGCGTGTTTGACAGCGTCGACAAAATCCAGTCCCAGGCGCTTGATGAGGAACGAGAAGACATCGCCGGACTCACCGCACCCGAAGCACTTGTAGAACCCCTTGGCGGGGACGACATAAAAACTCGGCGTCTTCTCCTCATGAAACGGGCAACACGCCTTGTATTCCTTCCCAGACTTCTTCAACGGAACGATGTCGCCGATGATCTCGACGATATCTGCCCGAGCGCGGACTTCCTCGACCTGATCGTCGGGTATCATCTGAAGCTCGCTACGGTGACGCCCGCTCCACCCTCAGTCCGACCGCCGAGGCGAAACACCGCGACCCTCCCATCCGTCTCCAAGATCTCGGTCACCTTCGTCCGAACTGCTCCGGTTCCCTTTCCGTGGATGATTCTGAGCTTGGGAAGTTCATTCAAGATCGCTTCGTCCATGGCATGAAAGAGCTCCCGTGCCACCTCATCGACTCGGAATCCGCGGAGATCAACCTCGGTGCGCACCGGTCCAGAGGGCGCCTTCCACGACACTGAAGCAGCCTTCTGCTCATCTTGAGCCCCGGCCCGATCGAGAAGCTCAATGTCGGCAAGAGCGACCTTCATGCGAATCCCAGACGCATCGATGACCGCCCGGTCTTCCCGAATCTCCACTACGACCCCCTTCGGCCCCCTATCCATTACTCGCACCCGATCGCCTGGTGTGATCGGCTCGGCCCTGTCGGTGTTTCGTTTTCCGGGCCGGAGCTCCCGCTGTCGCTCCGCGGCCCGCTCCACCTTGGCCCGGGCCTCGCGCGCCACCGTCTCGAGTTGATCGCCGGCCTTGGCTTCCTTGACCTCTCGGATCGCCTCCTCGACCTCCCTCCTAGCCTCCATCAACAACTGTCGGGCTTCGTCCCTGGCGTTGCGCTCAGCCTCCCTCTCCGCATCGCTGAGATCGGATTCCCGAGCCTCCAGTTCGTCGCGGAGGCGCACGGCCACACCTCTCTCATGCTCGAGAGACGCAACCAGTTCGACCGCCTCCTTCTCCTGCCTCTCGAGACGCTCGAGGAGGTCTTCGATAGACGACTCCCCGCCCGACATATGCTCTTCAGCTCGGTCCAAGAGCGGGCCCGGGAGACCCAACCGTCTTGCGATGGCGAGGCCGTAGCTCCGACCGGGTCTTCCCTTCACCAACTCGTAGGTGGGTTCCATCCGATCCGGATCAAACTGCAATGACGCGTTGACGATTCCACTGCCCTCCGTATCGAGTCTCTTGAGCACACCTAGATGGGATGTCACGATGACCATCGCGCCGCGGCGCACAAGGTGCTCAAGGAGCGCCATGGAGAGAGCTGCCCCCTCTGTGGGGTCGGTCCCTGTGCCCATTTCGTCCAACAAGACCAGCGATTCAGCATCGGCCTTCTCGGCGACCTCCCGCCAGTTGGCGAGGTGCGCCGAGAACGTAGAAAGGCTCTCGGCAATGGACTGCTCATCGCCGATATCCGCAAAAAAGGACTTGAAGATCGGCAGGCGAGTGCCCTCGTCCACCGGCGGAATAACAGCGCTCTGAGCCAACGCCGATATGAGGCCCACCGACTTGAGAAAGACGCTCTTCCCACCTGTGTTTGGCCCGGAAATGACGAGCACCTGTTCCCCGGACTCGAGCACGAGGTCGAAGGGAATCACGTCCTCGTCTCCGGCGAGGAGCAGAGGATGTCGTCCACACACCACCATCAGCCCCGAGCCATCATCGCTGAACGTGGGCACGGCCGCCCCCCAGTCTTGAGCGGCCCGTGCCCTCGCGTATAGAGCGTCGAATTCGACCAGGGCATCCATGCTCCCACGCAGCAGGTCGCGGGTCGGACGCAACATTTGCGTCAGCTCCGTCAGCACCCGGTGGATCTCCCTCGCCTCTTCCCGCTCTAGAGCCCGCAACTCATTGGTGAGACCGAGAGCTACGGGGGGTTCCACGAACAGCGTGGCCCCCGTCTGGGATTCGTCATGTACGATCCCTCCAACCTCCTTCTTCCCCTCGCGCCGGACCGGGACTACATACCGACCTTCACGGACTCCAATGGAAGCGTCGGGCACCGCAAAACGTTCGGGGAGGTCCTTTACGAAGGCCTCCAGCTTGCGAACGATCTTCGTGTGAGCGCCCCGTAGCCGACTCCGAACTCGCCTCAGCTCCGAGCTTGCGGTATCCAGTACGGCGCCGGTGGCATCGACCGTTTTCGCGACTCGGGCCACAACCTGCGGGTCTCTGTGTAGACGATCTGCGAGGAAGCCCAACTGGGGGAGCTCAGCACGGTGCTCGGACAACGGCTGGGCCAACTCCTCTGAGGAGGCCAAGAGGACCCCGATCTGATGCAGCTCGACCGCTTCCAGAACCGATCCTTCCATGCCGAGCCTTCCTAAGGCCTTCCCGCAATCCGGAATCGTTGGGGGAGCCCAGGGAGACAACGATGTGCTCAGCACCCCCGTTGCGGCGACGCGGCCCAACTCCAACTCGAGCCACGACCGATCGCTGCGGGGTCGAAGCTCGAGGACGACGTCTCTACCCGCCTCGGAGGTCGCATAGCCCGCGACCAATTTCAGGGCTTTATGAAAATCAAGAACGGAGAGAGCGTGCTCGCTCATGCGGCCGGATCCCGCATCTTCGGCCACCGGGGCAGTGGCCCACAGAGCGGCCCGCCAATCACCCCAGCTCCTCCCGCACGATACGGTTCGCCTCTTTGCCGTCGAAGCGTCCTCGTACCTGAGGCATTACCCGCCCCATGAGAGCACCGAGCTGATCGCCGCCGCCGGAGATGGCCTTCTGCACGATCTCTCGTACATCCGCCTCGCTCAGTTGCGGCGGAAGATAGGCCTGAAGAATCTCCGCTTCGGCGTCTTCCTTGTCGGCCAGCTCGGGGCGCCCGCCGTCGCGCATCTGCGTGGAAGCGTCACGCCGCTGCTTGATCGCCCGGCTTACCACGGCCTCCACGTCGGCATTGGCGAGTTCGGCTCGCTCCTCGATCTCCCTGTTTCTGATCTCGGAAAGCAACGTGGTAAGAACCACGGTTTCGAGCCGATTTCGAGCCTTACGAGCCGTAATCAGGTTGGTTTGAATCTGTTGCTTGAGGTCGGTGGACATGAGGCTGAAGCTATCCGAAGGGTCATGGAGGGTCAACGCGGTTGGCTCGCGGGAAACGGCGTCCCGTTTAGCTATTCTACCGCCCGGCCAGTCCTGGTATTTCTGTCTTCGAGCGCACTAAACGGAATCCGGAGGGTCGCATGAGAAATACGGCAGAAGTCGTGCGGGAAATCATGGACCGCACGACCTCCACAGCACTCCCTCTGCCTGTCCTCATCGTAGCTCTCGAGCGAGGGGTCGTCATGCCGCCCCGAGGACCGGTCGGTTTGCTGAGGGAAATCAAGAGTCGACCCGACCTCTTTCGGGTGCTCGATCCGCGCGTTGGGCCTTGGCGAAGGCCGCGCACCCTCCCCGGCAGCCCACTCGGCTGGCGCCCGGATCGATGGGTACTCAATCTCCACCCACGCCGGAAGCCTCACTCCCCTGTTCAGGCGCGGTTGTCCGAGAGCCTCCGATGCCTAGGGCGGACTCTCGACCAGGGCTCCGCGACTGCCACAGCGCGGTGGTCGCAGCTCATGGCACGGGAAACAGTGCTCTACCCTGGGCCGACCAGCGCTCTAGCCGGCTGCGGTCCTGAAGCACCCGCTCCTCCACTCCCCGTCTGCGTCCTGCTCGACAAGTGAGAATCCGTGGTCGGCGGCGGCCGCTGCCAGCCGGGACCATTCTTCGTCCAAGATGCCACTCAAGATCAGCCAGCCACCCGACCCGAGAGTCCCGGTAAAACTCGCGAGTAGCGGGACGAGTACCTCGGTTTGGATGTTGGCCAGAATCCCGTCGAAAGGGCCGCGGGTGGCAGTCCACTCGGGGCTCACCCCGGCCGTCTCGATCGCTACTCGCTCGGCCACTCCGTTCGCGGCTACGTTGTCCCTGGCGGCCTCGGTCGCATAAGGGTCCAGGTCGACTGCCAGCACCTTGGTCGCGCCGAGTTTGGCGGCCGCGATGGCCAGAATGGCCGACCCGCACCCGGCATCCAGGAGCGTCTCTCCAGGCGTAATAGCCCGATCCAAGAGCCTCAACGCTCCTCGCGTCGTCCCGTGCTCGGCCGTTCCGAAAGCCATGCCGGGATCGATAACGATCACAACGGAATCGTCGCCCGCTATCTCGTCGGCGTCCTTCTCGCACCAACTCGGAGAGATGATCAATCGATCCGTGAGCTTGCGGGGCGCGAGCCCCTGCTTCCAGGTCGACGCCCAATCCTCGTGAACCTGCCAGGCCCACGATAACTCGAGATCTTGGAGCCCTGTAGCCTCCCCTAGAGCTTGGGCGGCATGGAGCAGAAACTCCTCGGGTTGCTCCGGAGCATCTAGATGCGTGATGAACTGTCCGTCTCGCTCCTCGACCGCCCGCCCCCCGAGCGAAAGCAGCGGGTCGACGAGAACACCGGACACGTAAGGAGACTCGGAACGGACGGTGAGCACGAACCAACGCTCCGGAACCGAACCGGAGGCTTCCGCCCCGCCACTCACGCCTGTGAGAACGTCTCTTTCACGCGCGACCAAAGGCTTCGTCGAGACTCCCCCTCGATGTGCTCGGGGGCCGCATCCTCAACGTCGCGGAGGGCCTGCAGCACCTCTTCCTGCTCAACCGAGAGTCGGTCGGGGGTCCACACCACGATTCGGACGAGCTGATCCCCTTTGGTGCGGCCGTTCAGTTCGGGAAGCCCTCGCCCACGGAGCCGCAATACCTCACCACTCTGGACACCCGGGGGAACAGTAAGCCTCACGGACCCGTCCACCGTCGGGACCTCGACCTCGGCGCCCAACGCAGCCTGCGAGAAAGTGACCGGCAACTCGTACCGAAGATGAGGACCGTCACGTACGAACGGGGTGTCGTCTTCGACCTCCAGCAGCACGATGATGTCACCACTGGGACCACCACGCGGCCCTTGGTTTCCCTCGCCTCGAAGCGTAAGGAAGTTCTCTGACGTTACACCTGCGGGGATTTCAACCTCAATCTCGCGATGCGTGCGCGTCCGTCCGTCTCCGTTGCACTTGTCGCAGGGATCGTCGATGACGCGACCTTCGCCGCCACATGTCCGGCACGGTGCGACACTCACAAACTGACCGAAAACAGAACGCTGTACATGGCGCTGCTCACCAGAACCGCCGCATGTAGTACAGGCCACCGGTCCCGATCTATCGGCAGCTCCACTCCCGTCGCAGCCCTCACAGGACCCCAACACCGCGACCTTCAGCGTCTTGGTGACACCCGTGCTGACCTCGAGGAGGGTCAGGGGCACCCTCACCTTGATCGCTTGTCCCTTCCGGGCCGCCCCGGACGAACTTCTCTGGCGTCCGCCGAAGAGATCCTCGATCCCGCCAAAGCCACCAAAGTCACGCATGAAGATTTCGACGGCGTCGGTGAAGTCGAAGCCTTCTGAGCCCCCGGAGTTCCTCTTCAGCCCCTGTTCGCCATATCGGTCGTAGACCGTGCGCTTTTCTGAATCGCGCAGGACCTCGTACGCCTCGGTGGCCTCCTTGAACCTATCCTCGGTCTCTTTGGACCCACCTTGGTTGCGATCGGGATGGTATTTCAGCGCGAGCTTGCGGTACGCCTTTTTGATATCATCCGAATTGGCATCCCTTGAGACGCCCAACAACTGGTAATAGTCGGCCATTATGTATTTTGGGCCCTTCTAGACCCCGAGGACGCTATTTACCAGCGTCGAGGTGTAATCAACGATTGCGATCACCTTTTCATATGGCATGCGCGTGGGACCAATGACCCCGATGACGCCCTTAAGGCCACCAACACGGTACTCCGCCGTCACGAGTGTAAAGTCGGAGAGGGCTTCCGCTGCGTGCTCGCCGCCGATCGTAATCTGGAGCCCGCCTTGGTGCTCCCTGCTTCCCAGAACCTGAGCAAGCAAGTCGCGTTGTTCCGTCAGTTCGATCAATCCCTTCAGTCGCTCCCCACTCTCGAACTCCGGCTGAGCCGCCAAGACACTTGTCTGACCCAGCTGTACGTCGCCAGCCTGAGCGGGCCACTCGAAGAGTTCCGAACTCGACTGCATGAAGATGTTCAAGAGTTCGTCGGTCTCCGGGCGGTCGTCGGGGGAGGAGTCCCGCAAACGCTCGGGAAGGGTCTCACGGATCTCTTGAAGCGTCAGACCGCTCAACCGCTCGTTCAGCACCTGGGTGACGCTAGTCAAAATATCAGCCTCGACCTCGCCTGGAAGATCGACGTACACCGTGCGCACCAGACCGCTGCGAATCGTCATGACCATCAAGATCTTCGCACTCGACACCTGTATGAGTTCGAGATGCTCGAGGGTGGCGTCGGCCAGATTCGGGGCCACCGCGACGCCGAGTTCCCGTGACAACAGGCTCAGGGCGCGGATGGAACGTTGGACCAATCGCTCGACGGCAGATGAGCCGGACGACTCGATCTCTGTCGCCAAGTGTTGTCGCTCCGCGTCCGTGAGTGCAGCCGGTTGCACAATCCGGTCCACGTAGAAACGATAGGCGTGGTCGGTGGGGATACGGCCCGCCGACGTGTGCGGATGGAAGAGATAACCCTTTGACTCTAGGTCGCTCATCGTATTCCGCACGGTGGCAGGCGACACTCCAAGCTCGAACCGCTTCGCAACGGTGCGACTCCCGGCCGGCTCGGCGAAATCTACGTACGTGCGGACTACGGCCTCGAGCACCTGACGCTCGCGGTCGGAAAGCTCCTGCCCGACGGTGTTGGTTCTTTGCAGGGTCATCTACCAGCAGGTCCTCGGGAGTGGTATCCGTAGCTTAAGAAGATCGAATTCAGTTCGGGGCCTAGTCAACGGGCGACACCTCTCGGTCGAGTTCGACGGTAAGGCGATCCATGATCAGCCATCCCGCCGGAGTGAGTCGGACAGCCCCTCCGCTCTCCACGGCGAGGCCTCCGTCGATCCACCGATCCACTCGCTCCTTGGCACCGACTGGGAGAGGCGAAATCTCCACGCCTCTGGTCGTCCTCAACCCCAACCATATGCGCTCAAGCCGAACCTTGTCGTGGTCTAGTTGTTCGTGATCTTCCACCGGAGGACTGCCTCCGGCCGCACCTACCCGATAGGCGTCCCAGTCCCGGAGGTTCCATCGACGCACCGGGTGGTGGTAGCTGTGCGCCCCGTTCCCGAGACCCAGGTACGGCTCGCCGGACCAATACGCCATGTTGTGTCGAGACACCCTCCCAGATCGGGCAAGGTTCGAGACTTCGTACGCCTCGTACCCGCCACTGGTCAGTCGCTCCACCGCCGTGAGGTACTCCGACTCGTAGCGCTCCTCCGTAGCCACCACCTCGCGGCCCTCGGCCACGGAACGGCCCAAGGGGGTCCCGGACTCAACGCTGAGGCCATAAAGACTCACGTGATCGACATCCAAGGCCAGAACCCGATCGAGGTCACTCTCGAGATCACGTCCGAGGTGCTCCGGCAGGCCGAAGATCAGATCAACACTCAAATTATCGAAGCCCGCCGCCCGCGCTGTTCTCACCGCCGTGTCAGCGCCGTCGGCGCCGTGAAGGCGACCCATCCATCGCAGTGAGGGCTCATGAAAACTCTGGACGCCCAAACTCACCCGGTTCACGCCCGACCGGATCCAACCCTCAGCCACATCGCTCGTGAAGCTCTCCGGATTGGCCTCGCTGGTCCATTCGAGGCCGTCCGACTGCAGGCGTTCCTCACCTACGACGTGGCGGAGGGCTTCCATGGCTCCGGAACTCAGCAAGGAGGGTGTCCCGCCCCCCACGTAGAGCGTATCCAAGGAATCGCCGAGTAAGAACAGTCCCTCCTGTTCTAGCGAACTGAGCTCACCTGCAAGGGCGTAGGTCCACTCGGCCGCATCCCCCCTGGGCGCGACCTTGACCGCGAAGTCGCAATAGAAGCATCGACGCGAGCAAAAGGGTGCGTGGACGTACAAAGAGCGTATAGCCCCAGCCTGAATCAGCGGCTCGTCCAAGCGGACAGGGTCGGGCCGAGGCGATGTCATTCAGGACGCCTTCCGAAACCGCATCCCGGACCTTGTGCACCGCTGCATAGCGTCATCCACCCGCTCCTTAAGCCCGGACGCCCGCAGAGAGGCCGCCGCCTTAGAGCCTGCGGCGGCGTTCAGCTGTGCCGAAGACGCCTCGAGTGCGGCCACCCCCGAGCCAAACCGTTCAAGCACCCGCCACAGTGTCCGAGTGCCGACGCCCGGAATGCATTGGAGGCGCATGATTGCGTCGACCTCACGGGCCCGTTCCGAAGTCCAGTCCACTGGGAGGGCGTCGTCGACCCCAGCACTCAGGGCGTCCACCAATCGTCGTCCTCCGACCCCTCCTCTTCCTGGATCGCTTCTCGGGTCCGCTCCCAGAGTCCCTCCATGAGGTCGGAGAGTCCGGACCGTGCCACGGAGGATATCAGGAACGTAGCCCACGCCTCCGGAGCCTCGATCGATGGCGGCTCGTCCTCTATGCCCAGAAGGTCCGCCTTGGTCAACACCACACAGTGAGGCCGTCGGCCCAGCTCTTCGGAGTAGGCCATGAGTTCCTTCCGGAGTTCCGCGTATTCGGCTTGCGCGTCCGCCGAGTCCACCGGGATCATCAAGGCCAGAGTTCTCGTACGCTCGATGTGTCTCAGGAACTGAAGGCCGAGACCCTTACCCTCGTGGGCACCCTCTATGATGCCCGGAATATCCGCGATCGCGAAGGAGCGGTAGTCGCTGAGCTCTATCACGCCCAGGTTCGGCTCAAGCGTCGTAAAGGGATAATCGGCGACCTTTGGTCGGGCCTTCGACGTGGTCGCCAACAAGGTCGATTTGCCGGCGTTTGGCTCACCGACCAGACCTACGTCGGCGATCAGTTTGAGCTCGAGCTCGACTCGACGCTCCTCCCCGAGGTGTCCGGGCTCCCACCGAACTGGGGTCTGATGCGTGGGGGAGACGAAGTGAACGTTGCCCCTGCCACCCCTTCCACCCTGAGCCACCACGAGCCGCTCGCCGGACTTGAGCAGCTCGCCCAAGACCTCCTCGGTATCGGCGTCCTTCAATATCGTACCGGGTGGCACACGAATAAGGAGATCCTCACCACTCCGCCCGGTCTGGTTCTTCCCGGAGCCGTGGAGCCCTCGTGGGGCCCGGTGGTGTTGGCGGTAGCGCAGATCCAGCAAGGTGGAGAGCTGCGCGTCCGCCACCATCACCACGTCCCCCCCGTTGCCACCATCGCCACCCGCCGGGCCGCCTCTCGGCACGCCCTTCTCACGACGGTAGGCTTCGGAGCCGGCGCCACCGGGTCCGCCGTAGACGTTGATAACGGTTCTGTCGACGAACATCAGTTGGCATACCTTTGCTGGACCTTGTCCCACACTCTCCGAGACATCAGGCGGCCTTCCTCATCCAGATAACGGTCAGCCTGAGAGAGAGCCTCTCCGACATCAGATAACTCGGCGCCGACGTTGACGGCCCCTCGCAGATGGGAATAAAGCTGCTTCGAAGCCCCCACCACCGACAGGCTCGCCACAATGCACAACTCTCGGGTCCTGAGAGAGAGGCCCGGGCGGCCCAAGACCTTGCCGTATCCCTCCACCACCATCCACTGCTCAAGATCCGAGTGGAGAGCTCGCACCGTCTCTCGCAGCTTCTCGTATTGCCCGGAGTACACCCGCCCACACACCGCGTCCCCACGGTCGGCCCAAGCCTCACAGTCCAAGTTCTCGGGCGCGGTCTCCACAGTGCCGGAGAAGCGTCGCCACGCGGCCATGCCGTTCAGGGCGGCCGGGAATCCGAGGAACAGGTAGGATTGAAGGATGACTTCCTCCACCTCGACGCGGTCCGCGATCTCAACAGCTTCTTCGAAGGCCGAGGTAAGCGCACTCTTATCTCTGGACGCCAGGGCGGCACTCACCCGGACGAGGGCCCGCTCCACCTCAGTCATCCGTGATACTCCAGATCAAATTCGGGCCGCACATCGCCAACCTCGACCCCCCTTGTGCTGACAGTCGGTGGTGAGCGAAAGCGGTTCAACTCCTCGCATGTGACCCCGTCCAACACGCCGAGTTCGTCGAGAATATGGAGAACCGCGACCGAGCTCGCCCGTGTGCCTCCGTCCTCGACCTTGACCGCCAATCCGAACGAGCCATCGATCGCACCAACCGCGAACACACCCTCCGCCCCCGTCTTCCCGAATACTCTGTCGCCCGCGGCAGCTCCGAGGGCGGTGCCGAAGCGACCGGTACCGGCGACCATGAAAGGGTGGCCGGTGATCGCCTGTACGACCTGTCGCGCCGGTCCTTCGGCCCCGCCCAACCTGGCGAAGCCACGTGCCAAGGCAGATGCCGGCGTCCGGAAACAGACCACTCCGCAGCTGTCCTGTGCCAAGCCGATCTCACCCTGGGCGAGACCAGTCCAACGCACCAATTCCGCGATCATGCGCTGCTGCACCGGGTGGTCGCGGCCGATGTAGCCCCGGGTGGGCCAGCCGCTGGCCTTAGCAAACACAAGCATACCCGCGTGCTTACCGGAGCAGTTGTTATGAATGGGAGTCGGTGCGTGACCCGAGCGTAGTAACTCGGCTGCGGACTCCTTATGGAAGGGCAGGTGCGGGCCGCACTCCAGATCTTCCTCGCTGAGTGAGGCCTTTTCCAGGATCGACCGTGCGCCTTCGATATGCCTCAGTTCAGAACTATGCGAGGCGCAACACAGTGCCAACTCCGGCATCGTGAGACCGAACCGTTCGACAACGCCGTCTTCAACCAGGGGAACGGCCTGAAAGGGCTTCGCGGCGGATCGGTGAAACACGGGGTATTCCGGGTTCCCGACACTGGC
>Ga0315339_1003092_pt1 | contig 11998 bp, 12 predicted proteins | sample ASW17metaG_FD_204514 | JGI IMG/M metagenome (GOLD analysis project Ga0315339, IMG submission 204514) | Ammonia-oxidizing marine archaeal communities from Pacific Ocean, United States - ASW #17 | ecosystem: Environmental > Aquatic > Marine > Oceanic | place: USA: California | collected 2016-12-05
CGAGAAGCCGGTGTCGTTGGAGAACAGACCTCATCGCCTCTTCCGCTGGTCGCTGAAACATGGCGGTGTCCACGCCGGGGGGAATGACGCGGATTTTCTCACGCGGGACGTCAAGGTATTCGGTCAGTGCATGTGCCCCTTGATGGCTGTACGAGATCACAAGATCAGCACGCTCGACGGTCTCGCGAAGCCGTTGTTGGCGTGTACGCCGCCACGCGGGGTCGGCCAGATCGGGGTACTCGAAGACATTGAGGTCATGCAGCATCACGGTTTTGGCAAAGCGCCCGCCCGACGGCAATCGGACTCCGATGCTATGCAAGGCCTCGATCGGAGCGCCGAGTGTGAGGCGGTGAAATCCATCGAAGAGCAAGCGCGGCCGTGCGCCCGGTATGAGGTCTCCCACGAGAGAGCGCTGCATCCAGCGATGGCTGCGTACGGCGAGAACGTAGTCATGCTCCGGGGCCACCTGAACGCAAGCTTGGATCAGATTCCTGCCGTATGTCGAAATGCCCCCGCGACGGGCCTTCACGCAGGTGGTGACGTCGAAGGCGAGCCTCACTTCGACTTGTTGACGTACCCCATCTTGAGTGCAGGAAGAAGTTGCGAGAAGTAGTTCTCTTCTTCTTCCGTGCGCTGCCCGCGCGTCTTTTCTTCAAGGAGCGTGATGATGTCGATCAGATAGCGGGCAGCCGGCAAGTTGGCGTCGCGGGTTTTGGTGACCGGGTTCTCTGTTTCTCCCAGCGCGATGGTGACTTGCTGCGCGAGATCAAACAGATGTTGAGTCAGGGATGCTTCAGGGAACTCCGTGTTTTGCTCGCTGGTCATGAAGTCTTTTGCGGGCCTGCAGCAGAGCCGACGGTGGAGTTGGCATTCGTGTTCATGGCGGCATTTACAAAACCGTCGAAGAGCGGGTGTGGCATGGTTGGCTTGCTCTTGAACTCCGGGTGGAACTGCACGGCCACGAACCATGGGTGCCCTGTGATTTCGACAATCTCGACCAGGTCCTGATCGGTACCGACGCCGGTAAACATCATGCCGGCAGCTTCAAGCTGATCTCGGTACTCGTTGTTGAACTCCCAGCGGTGCCGGTGTCGCTCGCTGACAGATGCGGTGCCATAGGCAGCTTTTGCATGTCCGCCGGTGAGTTCACAGGTTTGCGCGCCAAGGCGCATGGTGCCGCCCTTGTCGGTGATCTTTTGCTGAGCGTCGAGCAAGCAGATGACAGGGTGAGGTGTGAGCGGGTCAATCTCTGTGCTGTTCGCATCCTGAAGGCCGCACACATGGCGTGCAAAGTCGATGACTGCCATGTGCAATCCGTAGCAGAGACCGAAATACGGCACGCCCTCTTCGCGCGCATACTTTGCCGCGAGGACCTTGCCTTCGATTCCGCGACCGCCAAAGCCCCCTGGCACGCAGATGCCGTTCATGGAGCCCAGCAGTTCACCGACGTTTTGTTCGGTGAGGTCGTCCGAGGAAATCTTGTGCAGCCGAATGGCCACCTCGTGTGCGATGCCGGCGTGGGCGAGCGCCTCGTAGATGGACTTGTATGCGTCATTCAGGTCCATGTACTTGCCGACAACCGCGATGTCGATTCCACGGGTGGTGCTCTTGACGGTGCGTACGATGCGCTCCCAGCTCGAAAGGTCTGGCGCTCTCAGGTCGAGCCCGAGCTTGGCGCCGATGTGCTCGTGGATACCTTCCGAAGCGAGCATCAGCGGAACTTCGTAGATGGAGCTCTCGACGTCTTGCTCCTCGATGACGTGCTCCGGCCGCACATTGCAGAAGAGTGAAATCTTGTGCCGCATTTCCTCTGTCATGGGGTGCTCGGTGCGACAGACGAGAATGTCGGGCTGAATACCGATCTCGCGCAGTTTGCCCACCGACTGCTGAGTGGGCTTGGTCTTCAGTTCACCGCTTGCAGCGAGATGCACAAGCAACGTGAGATGAATGAAGATGCAGTCGCCCGGCGGCTTCTCGATGGCGTACTGCCGAATGGCCTCCAGGAAAGGAAGGCTCTCGATGTCGCCCACGGTGCCGCCGATTTCGGTGATGACGACATCGACATCATCGAGTGCGAGCTGATCGATGCCGGCTTTGATTTCGTCGGTGATGTGCGGAATCACCTGAACGGTTTGGCCGAGATATTGGCCGGCGCGTTCTTTAGCGATGACCGAACTGTAAATCTTGCCGGTGGTGTAGTTGCAATCGGCGGTGAGGGGGGCCTGTGTGAACCGCTCGTAGTGACCCAGGTCGAGGTCCATCTCTGACCCATCGTCGAGCACGTAGACCTCACCGTGTTGGTAAGGATTCATCGTGCCCGGGTCCACGTTGATGTACGGGTCGAGCTTTTGCATCCGTACCGTGAGGCCACAGTTCTCGAGAATGCATCCCAGGCTGGCGGCTGTGAGGCCTTTGCCCAGCGAAGAAACGACGCCACCCGTGACAAAGATGTGCTTGGTCATGAGGAAGTCGCCCCTGGCTCTGCGCAGTGCTGAACGAATCGAGCGTAGTCGTCGGCCGTGTCGATTCCCAGAGCGTCATTTTCTGTGAGGACGACTCCGATGGTCTGCCCCAGATCGAGGGCCCGCAATTGCTCCAGGCTTTCGCGTTTTTCCAGCGCTGTGGGCTGGGCCGCAGCGAAGGCCAGGAGAGCTTTTCGGCGAAAGGCATAGACGCCCAGATGAAGCCATGCGCCGTCCGGATCGTCCCCATGGGGGATGGGAGAGCGCGAAAAGTAGAGGGCACGTCCCTGATGGGTGAAAACCGCCTTCACGGCATGAGGGTCGAGCAGCAGGCTGCTTTCTTCGGCACGGAGGGGCCTCGCGAGCGTGGCAATGTCCTCTCCGTTCGCCTCGAGCCTTTCGATGAGCCGGTCGAGATCATGTGGGTCGACCTCGGGCTCATCGCCCTGGACATTGATGATCACATCAGCCTTCAGGCCCGCAGCCACCTCGGCGACCCGATCTGTGCCACTTGGGTGGTCGTCGCGGGTCATGACGCAACGTCCGCCAAAGCCCTCGACGGCTTGCTGAATACGCTCATCATCTGTCGCAATAAGAATCTCATCGAGTCGGTCGGCGCGACAAACACGTTCCCAGACGTGTTGGATGAGTGGCTTGCCCGTTTGTGAGAGCAGCGGTTTGCCGGGCAGGCGGCTGCTGGCCCAGCGCACGGGGATAACGGCGGCGGCCGTCAATTTTTGGTGCGAGGAGGTGGTCACGGCTGCACCTGGAAGTAGGCAGCACCGTCGGGGTTGTCCACGTGCTGTTTGCTGCCGACGTGTCGGTAGTACTCATTCATGACGAGTTTGATGTGGCTAAAGGCACGGCGCTCTTCAAGGGAAGCCGCGTTGCTTGGCTTGGGAAAGATCGTGGCGAGGCCATCTTGCTCCACGAACAGGTAGCTGTCACTTCCGTGCGGTTCGAGGGGTCGACCTGGGATCCCGAAGGCATCCAGGCCGGTCTTGTCGAGGGAGAAGAGCAATTCCCCGATCAGCTGATCGGGTGCCCGTTTCAGGGAGGCATCGCGCTGTGAGCGAGAATAGAGGTCTTTCAGCTCCGGGTAGCTCTCGTTGGCCAAGGCGAGCTCGATACCGGTGGCCCCGTCATACAGCCGGATGACGATGCGGCTTCCGACCGGGACCGGGACCGCAGGCGTGGTGGCGCAGGCAGGCAGGCCAGCCCAGGCGATCACAGCAAAAAGGCTAAGGAGGACTCCCCGAGGGGGCATGTTGGGGATCAGCGGGTGTCGCCAGCAGGCTGGCGGGAAGGGCGCCGGGCCAGATCCAAGGCATCGTGGCTGAGCAGGCGCTGTCAAAGAGCCGAGATATAGAGCAAGCTCGGAAAGCGTGTCAAGAACGGTTGATGAGTCGCCGGGGCAAGGCTCGCCCTCTGGGGCCGAGTTCCCCCCCCGCGCCGAGTTGGAGCGTCACCAGGCCCAGGTCCTCAAAGATGACGGCCCAGGGGCTCCAAAAGTCGTGCGCTACGACCTGCCCGATGGGCCGGTGGTGCTCAAGGAGTGGGCGCCCAGCAAGAGCCGAATTTTCAACTGGTGGTCGCGTTCCGTCATGAAACGCGAGATCAAGAATCACCGGAAACTGAGCGGAACACTGGGAATTCCGCGCTTTCTTGGCCAGTACAGCGAGGTGGCCTATTTGATGCAGTGGGTGGACGCACAGCCCATCCGGCGTCGGCTTCCGATGGATTTCAAGGAGCGCGGGCTCGATGGCCTCGATCGGGCTCTGGCGGCCCTGCACGAGCGGCGGTTCGTCCACCTGGACCTTCATCAGAAACTCAATGCCCTGGTTGCTGAAGACGGGAGCGGGTGGCTCATTGACCTCGGGCAGGGCATCGATTGCTCATCGGGCCCGTTTCGCCGGCTGCTCTTTCCTTGGCTGGCACGTATCGATCGGCGAGCGATCGAGAAATTCCGGGCGAAGTACGCGCCGCACACCTTGCCGGAAGAAAACCGGGAAGAACTGGTGCAGCGGTACAGCGAATCTCGGGGCAAGGCCTGGAAAGAATGGCACCGCAAGTTGCGCCGGAGGCTCCTCGGCGATCGTCGTTAATCGACGTTCTGTGCCTCTTTTCTTTTGAATCGCCCATTCGGCGCTCCTACGATTCGATAAGCGGTTGTCAGCCTGGTCGCATTTCCCATCCGGGGGCGTGACTCGGCGAGTGGCTCGGCGGTGGATCACGTCGAGCCATGGCACAAAGAGTTGGACCAAAGCAGATCCGGTTTCAGGCCGATTTGGGAGGGTGCTTCGTGGACGGCGTCGAGCGCGTCATGGTGCTCGGAATCCTGGCAGTCATCGTGGCGATTTTAAGTTTCGCCTGGAGTGCCACGGATGAGAGCGCAGCCCCTGCAGGGGCGCTGGGGCGTGATGTCGATTCCGCCATCTCCCCCATCCGTCTTTCGAGCAGTTCGTCTGCCGGAGACACCGTCGTGCTGGGCGAGGCGGACCGCGAACGGATTGCAGAGCGCAGGCAAAGCAACGCTGCAGCTCGCGAAGCCCGGCTGAAGCAGCGCGGGGAGCTTTTGCAGGGAAGCCAGTCGCCTGCACGACTTGCAACATCCGGCGAGGCTTCGGCACGCGCCGAGAAGGCAAACTCTGGTGCCGCCAAGGGTTTGGCTGCGGAGCAGTCGAAGGAAAACCGAGTGGATTCGAACCAGATCCCACTGAAACCTACAGGCGCGCTGAACGAAGGCGAGCCAAGCTTTGTGCTCTATGAAATCGCCAGTGGCGACACGCTCTGGGATATCGCTTACCACTCAGTGGGCGCCGGCGACACCAAGCGCATGGTGGAACACATTCAGCAGCTCAATCCGGGTCTCGACTCCGGCAATCTGTCGGTTGGACGGACCATCAAGCTGCCAAAGATTGTGCCAGCTCAGATGCAGAACATGACGCCTGCGGAACGTGCAAAAGACACCGGAGGTCGGGTGTATATCGTGGGCGAGGGCGACACGCTGGGCGCGATTGCATCGCTCGAGTTGGGAGATGGAAGCCGCTGGAAAGAGCTCTACCAGCTCAACAAGACGACCATCTCTGACCCCGAGCGGATTCGCCCTGGGCAGAGGCTGATCCTTCCGGACGAGTAGCCGGCCGCTGGTGAGCGACGCGCGCACCTTCCTCGGTGTCATGTCGGGGACGAGTTGCGACGGTGTGGACGCCGTCGCGGTTCGGCTTCATGGAGGCCCTGCTGGACAGGCGCCCGTGACCGTGGAGATTTTGGCTCACGAACATGCGCCCTATGAGGTGGCGTTCCGCGCACGGTTGTTGGCCCTTTCGGAGGCTCGTTCCGAAGAGATCGCACGCTTGCACGTGGAGCTCGGGCAACGCTTTGGAAAAGCAGCGTGCTCGGCGATTGCCCGTGCGGGAATCGAGGCCGCCGAGGTTGTGGCGATTGGTTCTCCAGGGCACACGGCGGTTCATTTGCCGCCTACGACTGGAGACCCGGGAGCGACTCTGGCGCTTGGAGACGGCGACGTGATTGCCGAGTGGACCGGTTGCCCGGTGCTTTCGGACGTGCGTGCGCGCGATCGAGCGGCCGGGGGACAAGGCGCACCTTTGGTTCCTTTTGCGGATGCGTGCCTGTTGCGCACGCCCGGGCGAACACGAGCCGCTTTGAATCTGGGGGGAATCGGAAACCTCACGGTGGTGCCGCCGGAAGGGCCACCGATGGCCTTTGATACCGGGCCCGGAAACATGCTGCTTGACGGGGCGTTGGCACGGGCAACAAGCGGTGAGTTGTCCATGGATGCCGGAGGCGCCTTGGGGCGTGAGGGATCGGTGGATGAAGCTTGGTTACGGGAAGCGCTTGCAGCCGACGAATTTCTGTCGATGCAGCCGCCCCGCTCCACCGGGCGAGAGCGCTATGGCAGCGCATTTCTTGATGTGCACTGGACTCGGCTTGGCGTGCTGTCAGTCGTCGATCTTGCGGCAACGCTCGCCGCTTACACGGTGGAATGCGTCGCGCGCTCCATGGAACAGTTCCTTGTGGAGACTCCAGATGAACTCGTTGTCTCGGGCGGGGGTGCGTTCAACGCATGCCTGATGACTGGTCTGGCCGAGCGCCTTGCACCCATGAAGGTCGTGGACAGTGAAAGTGCACTGGGGCTTCCGGTTTTGGCGCGCGAGGCCGTGTCTTTCGCGCTTCTTGCCGATGCGACCTTGGCCGAGATTCCGGGCAATGTTCCAGGCGTGACGGGGGCGCGGCGAGCGGTCTTGCTGGGCAAGCTGAGCTACGGGAGATAGCAGCTCGCGAACTGTGGGTTGCGTGGAACTCCGCGCCGGGTCATCCTCGCCGACCCGAATCCGGAGAACAGCTTCATGGATCCCGTCACAATCGGCGTTATCGGCGGCAGTGGTTTTTACGAGATGGACGGCCTCACGGACGTCACGGAGATCCAGCCGGAAACCCCCTTCGGGGCGCCCTCCGATGCGATCACGCTGGCGACCCTCGCAGGTCACCGGATTGCGTTTCTACCGCGCCATGGCCGGGGTCATCGCTTGTTGCCCACGGAGGTTCCCAGCCGAGCCAACATTGCTGCGCTCAAGTCGCTTGGAGTTCAACGCATCTTGTCGTTCAGCGCGGTCGGGAGCTTGTGTGAAGAAATGGCGCCGCGGCATTTTGTCATTCCGGATCAACTGATCGACCGGACGCGGCACCGCCAGGACACGTTTTTTGGTGATGGGATCGTGGGGCACACGGGCTTTGCGGATCCCTTTGCCAACGGGTTAGGCCAGATTCTTTACGACGCGCTGGAAGGCCTGGACGTCACTCGCCACAAGGGCGGCACGCTGGTTTGCATGGAGGGTCCTCTCTTCAGCACGCGAGCCGAGAGTGAGCTCTATCGGTCATGGGGCGCCCAACTCATCAACATGTCGGCATTGCCCGAGAGCAAACTCGCGCGAGAGGCAGGCATCGAATACGGGCTGGTGTGCATGGTGACCGACTACGATTGCTGGCATGAAGGACACGATGACGTCGACATCCAGATGGTCATCGCCAACTTGATTGCCAATGCGGGCAATGCCCGAGCCTTGCTGGAGATCGCTGTACCCAAAGTGGTCGCTGCACCGCGCGATCAGGCGATTGCAGAGGCGGCGAAATTCGCTGTGATCACAGCGCCAGAACTGCGCCCACCGGAAGTCGTGGAGCGATTGCGCGGAGTGATCGACGGTCTCTAGCCGGGGCAGATTGGCCTGGGCGGTTGTTTTCAGACGCGTTTCGTCATGCGCCGCAGCCAGAGGCCGAGAAGGCTGACCGGGCCACTGTTGCCGCCCAGCTTGGGGTGGCTTGTGTCGTGCTGGCTGAAGGGAACCGGGACTTCTACGACCTTCAGCTTGGCGGACCGAGCGGCGGCGATCACTTCGGCTTTGATGCGGTGATCGGATGCCTTGAGTCGCCTCGCAATGGTTCGTAGCGCCTCCATGCGAAACCCTCGAAAGCCACTTTCAACGTCTGAAACGCTTGCTCCGCTGGCCAGGCGCGCAAAGCCCTGCGACTGGCGCGGTGAGGCGTCATCGCCGCCTTCGGCGCGACTGCGCGAGCCGACCACCACGTCGGCACCCGATTGAAGGGCCGCGAGCAGTTTGGGGATCTGAAGGATGTCGTCTGTGCGGTTCGCAGCACACTCGAGGACGAACTCGTAGTTGTTCTCGCTTTCTGCGGCCCACTTGTAGGATTCACGCAGTGCAAAGCCACGTCCCTTGAACCGGCCAGGGCGACGAAGCAGGTAAATGCGTTCGTCATCTGCGGCCCAGGTTCCGGCGCGCGACCAGGTCTTGTCGAGTGAGTCGTCGTCAGAAACCAGTACATGCAGATCGGCATCGTTCAGGTCTTGGAAGCGCTCCATGACCCAGTCGATGTTGTGGCGCTCTTCTTTGGTGGGAACCACGAGAAGAGTCAGCGGGTGCTGACCAGAGGGGCTCGTTGGCAACCGCTTGGGAGGGATCGCTTCGTCACTCACAGTGAGAGCTCAGTTCCCACGCCTTGTGTCTTTGCGCGCTCGAGGATCTTGGTGCCGAGTGCGACGTCCAAGATGCCCAGCCCCAGATTGGCGGACATCACGATCGGCGTTCCTTCAGGTCTTACGGGGCCCTGGCCGTTGACGATGGAGCCCAGGTTGCCAGTTGGCTCTGCGATGTCTTTGAAATAGCCGAGGCCCTGATAACGCCGGAATTGCTCGAGATCATCGGTCACAACGAGGTCCGAGCGCTCAAAAGAGGCCGGCGTGAACGACGCGTCAAAGTCGAGAGGAACGCAGAGAGTTCCCGTCTGCAGCCATTCGGGCTCGATGACCGGCTGAGGCTGCTTCACGATGGGCAGGCTGGTCACGATGATGTGTGCGCCTTCGCAAGCTTCTTGTGGTTCGGGAGGAATCACAGAGGCTACGTCGAAGGTGGTCATGATCTCGTCAGCGAATCGAGCCTGAACCTCAGGGTCGACGTCGTAGGCAAGCATGCGCTCGGTGTCGGGGAAGACGGCGAGCAGCGCTTCGATGTTCGCACGCCCTTGGACGCCACAACCGATGATGGTCATGACTTCGCTATTGGGGTCAGCGAGGTGTTTGGCCGTGACGGCAGTGCACGCTCCGGTTCTTGCGGCCGTGATGACCGTCGCATCCAGGATCCCCAGCGGGCAGCCCGTCTCCGGGTCGTTGAGAAGAAGTGTTCCGTGGATGTAAGGCAAACCCTTCTCGGCGTTCGAGGGGTAACCGGTGACCCACTTCATGCCCGCCGCGCGCATGGGGTCGATCGCGGCTGGCATGGCATGCATGAAAGAGTCAGGCGCGGTCGAGAGGTCGATCTTGGGCGGCATCTGAGTCGAGCCAGCGCCATGGTGTCGGAGAGCCTCTTCGACGATCTCGACGACCTCTGCCATCGGGGGCATGAGTTCCTGGACGTTTTGTGAAGAGAGGTAGCGAACTTGGGAAGCCATGATCTGCTCAGAGCGTGGGAGAGTGTGGTTGGGGTGCGAGGTTCAGCCAACCCATGACGCGGGCACCATGAATCGGTTAGTCGGTTAGTCGGTCTGTTCCGCGAGCCGTGCCCGGATGTCCTTGAAGTCGTGCAAAGGACCGGTGTCCGCACCAGGGCAGAATGATGCCACATCGCGATCCCAACTGTCCCGGCTCTCCATGAGCTCGGGCCAGAATGGAAAGGTACGGCATTGTTTGGGGCGAAGTTCATAGACCGAGCAGCGCCCCCCTTCGAGGAAGATGCAGGCATCCTCGCGAGATCTGAAACTCCACTGCCCGGAGACCTTCTCGCAGTAGGTTTGCTCGAACTGCTTCAGCGAGACTTCCAGGTGTTTGGCAAGGGCCCGACGTTCTGATCGCGTCGAAAACACATAGTTGTAGCCATCGCCGTGATTGAGGCAGCACTTGCCGCAGGCTGTGCATTCAAAGCGAATCCCGTCGATGTACCAGGGCGGCTGTGGGTTCCCTTGAGAAGGCTCGCTTTGGAGGTGATGCAAGTCGCTCACGCGGGCTCCTCGGTCCAGAAAATACTGCGCGGGCGCGTGAACTGCCGGTATCCATCAGGGCTGCCGAGGAAGCCGAACCCGCTTTGCTTGGCACCAGCCCAGGGTGTGTCGCCCGCGCCGCCGAGGCCATGATTCACACCAACTTGACCTGATTCGAGTCGAGCCGCAAGCATCCGGCCTCGCTTGACGTCGCCAGTCCAGACGGACGCTCCGAGTCCAAACTCGGACTCGTTTGCCAGCAGAACGGCTTCGTCCGCACTGTCAACCGTTCTGATCGTAGCGACGGGTCCAAACGTTTCACGACGCATGAGATCCATGTCGTCGGCAACATCGGTTACGACGGTTGGTTGCATGAACCACCCCGGTCCTTCTTTCGAGCCACCTCCCAGGAGCACGCGAGCACCCTTGCTGCGCGCATCTTCAATTTGCCCAAGGACATTTTGCAGCTGGTTCTTGCTGGCCATGGGACCCATGAAGACGTCTTCCTTGCCGTCGCCAACGAGCAGTTCTTTTGTCTTTTCGACCACCAGGTCGGTGAATGGCTCGACGATTTCTTGTTCAACGTAAATGCGCTCTACGGAACAACAGACCTGCCCGGTGTTACGCATCGATTCGCGCACGGCAAAGCTCGCGGCTTTCTCAAGGTCGGCATCGGCACACACAATCATGGGGTCTTTCCCACCCAGCTCGAGCACCATCCGTTTCAGATCGGCGCCACAGGCCGACATGATGTGCCGCCCGGCCTCAACACTGCCGACGAATCCCACCATGTCCACCGAGGAAGAGACGAGCGCCTTCCCAGTGCTTTCGTCACCCTGCACAAGCGAGATGACACCCTTCGGGAGCTCGGCTTCGAACAGCTCGTAGAGTGCGGCGCCGCTCAAGGGGACGATTTCAGACGGCTTGAAGACCACCGTATTACCTGCCAACAAGGCTGGCGTGATGACCTCTCGAGTCATGCCAAGTGGGAAATTCCAGGGCGTGATCGCAGCCACGACGCCCAGAGGTTCGCGTGTAATCGTCGCAGCTTCGTGGTCTTCGTACGTGGTGCTTTCCGCAAGAGCCTCGGCACACGACGCCGCGAGGCGCCGGATATTTCCGGAAGTGCCGGCGGCTTCCCGACGAGCATCTGCGAGAGGCTTGCCCATTTCTGCCGTGACGAGATTCGCCAGATGTTCAATCACATCCGGATTCTCGCTGCGCTCAGCAACACGCAAGAGACACTGCGCGCGCGCATCGAAACCCAACGCCGCCCAGGCGGGTTGAGCTTTTCGAGCGACAGCCACGGCGTGAAGAACTTCGTCTTGAGTTGCGCAGGGGATTCGCGCAAGTTCCTCGCCGGTTGATGGATTGATGTTGATGGTTGTGCGTTGTTCAGCAGAGATCTGTGTAGTCATATGCGAGGAAACTCCGACAAAATGCCCCGGGTTCTGGAAAGCTCGTTATTGTATGTCTTCGGTTGCCTGCGAGGGCGATTGAACAAGCCCTGGCGTGAGACCCGAGGATCCTTGGCAAGTCGATGGCCCGCCCCCTTTGGGTGGTGCAAGGTGGTGCCAGAGACTAGGGGTGATTCAACGGACTGACAACAGGTAGCGTTCCGCAGGCAACCTCTTTTGCCCCCGCATTCTGCGGCTGAGCGCCCCCCTACTGCCCCAGGAGTTCGGAGGCCTCGCGTACGAGGGCCCGGGTTTCATGCCGGTTGTCACTGCGGCTCGATTCGCGAGCCAGGCGAAGAAAACCTTCGGCAAGATCCGAATTGCCACGCTGCCAGTTTGCCATGGCGAGAAAAAGAAGGTCCCAGCTCAGAGGTCGAGCTTCCTCTGTCGTGTGCAAGGCGTGGGCCTGCTGCAGGGCGGAGATGGCCGAGGCGTTGTCGCCCATCCGATAATGGGCGGCTCCCAGAATGCTCAAAATCTGAGCCTGGCCTGGTGACATGGTGTCGGCGGCGCGGACCAGCCGAAAGGCTTCGAGGTAAGCAAGTTGGCTCGCACTGGGTGAGCGGATGA
>Ga0315339_1003093_pt1 | contig 11998 bp, 11 predicted proteins | sample ASW17metaG_FD_204514 | JGI IMG/M metagenome (GOLD analysis project Ga0315339, IMG submission 204514) | Ammonia-oxidizing marine archaeal communities from Pacific Ocean, United States - ASW #17 | ecosystem: Environmental > Aquatic > Marine > Oceanic | place: USA: California | collected 2016-12-05
TTAATAACCTGAGTTCGGGATTATCGCTAGATTGTATAGTCCCTTAAGTTTTTTTCAGAGGAGACCGAGAATGTACATGGTGAGAAACGTCTGGAAATGTGCTCGAGGAAAGGTGCCTGAGTGCATGGAGGTTGTTAAGTCGGTTAGGGCTTCCTGGGCCAGGGATGGAAATACAACAGGCAAGATCTACACGGATTTTACCGACCGGATGGACACCATTGCATTTGAGATCGAAGTGGAAAGCCTCGACGAATATTTTAATAATCAGCGTTCCAATTACGAAGTGCTATCCCCCGAGACTATAGAGTCGGTCAGACAATTTAATATCAACACAGTAGAAGGAGAGCGCCAGATTTGGGAGGTCGTTCCGTAGAGCGATAAAGTGACCGGAATGTCGTATCCTCAGGCGAATCTGAGCAAATTTTCTCATTTAGGAGAACAATCATGATTTGGTGCCGTTTTGAACTGGAAGGAGAAACCAACTACGGTATCGTTGAGGGAGTCTGCGTCATACAGGTTTCTGGAAGTCCGCTTGAAGAGTATGCCGTCACTAACAACACCCACTCACTGGAAGATGTGAAGTTATTGGCGCCGATCAAACCAGGCATGTTGTACTCCGCAGGCCCCAATTATCGAGGACACGTAGAGGGCATGGCCGCCCGGCGGGGTTCACCGCCGAGCTATCCGGATCGGCCTTCTCCCAACTATCGGTCGGTCCACGCTATTATCGGTACCGAGGAGAATATCGTGGTGCCGAATGAGAGCGCTGGCGCTGTCCAACCTGAGGGGCAGTTGGCAGTGGTCATTGGCAAGAAGGCCAAGAATGTACCTGTGGATGAGGCTTTGGACTATGTGTTTGGATACACCATCGGTAATGACATTAGCGAACGTCCTTGGCAGCAGGCCGACCGCACCATGTTTCGTGGGAAAAATTGCGACACGTGGAAGCCGATGGGACCGTGGATCGTTACTGATCTGTCCCCAAAAGGATTCCGTATCATCGTGCGGCACAACGGAATAGTCTGGGAGGATTTTTCTTCCTCCGACCAGATTTGGGACACAGCAACCTGGATTCACGAGCTCAGCAAATATGCCACTTTGTATCCTGGAGATGTGTTGTGGATGGGAACCCAAGGAGCCGACGGCGACATGTTACCTGGAGACACCATAGAGGTTGAGATCAGTGACATTGGCACCCTTAGAAATTACGTGGTTGCCGAAGAATAGGGGCAACAGGCGATCTCTTTCACGACCGAGCCTGAGGTGGTTTCCTGGAATCGGGTGTCTCTGAAACAAGAAAGCCCTCTCTAACGAGGGGACTTTTCTTATCCTTATTGTTGGGCAAAAGGTGCCTTCAATTGGCCGTCCTTATCCCTCTACGTACAATTTAGATTTTCCTTGGTTGCCTGGGCAAAGGCAGACATCATGTCCGCCTGCTCTTCGCTGATATTGCCTTCAACCAGTTGTTCCAATTTGCCGGTGGTGTTCGTTACGACTTGAAACGAGCTAGGTTCATTCCCAAACTCGGTCGAAAGTTTGACTAGTGCGATGAATTCGCAGCTTCCCCTTGCAACCTCCTGTCGGACACCAAGCAAATGGTTGGGGATATCTCCCTGATTGGAGGTCATGAATCACGTTGTTCGGCACATACTTACCACAGTAAGGGCAAGGATCTGCTATCGGGTCTTTGTCATGGCCCTCATTTGGACGCTGTACTCTGCTTGTGGACATATTCTGTTTCCTCAATCCGCGTTAAAAATATGAGAAATGCTATTTACAGCCAAGATACGGTTCCTCTGCATTTTGGATGGCCTGACAGCGTTAAGACCGACAGTAAAACTCAGCGGAATGAAACGGCACCGGGTTGTACCGGACTTTCCCGTTGGGATCATGTGCTTCGCCATTGTCCGTCTATTATCGACCAGGCCATAGCTCTCGATAGATGGCTTCTACCTTCTTTGTCTCAGCTTCCGTTAACGCGCTGAACTCACCTTCGCGAGCCCGCTTGGATAGACGACCGTCGTTTTGTTGCAAGAAATGGAAGAGTAGATCCGATGTGCGATTAGGCATATCGACGATGACCGCAATCTGAGATTGGAACCGGTCGTAGCTACGCAGGAAGTCGGTTTCATTCGGGAGGTCTTCTTCGACAGTCTGTCTAACGCAGGCATAAAGGAACTCCACGTGTGGCGTTGCGTCGAAGAACCTGTAAAAGTCGCCCGTGTCATTCAGCACCTGGATATTCGAGGCGGCGGTCGGCTCCCAGGCAATCACTGGCAGCAGCCGCGAAGAGTAGTCTTCCAACACCGGGCGGTATTCATCAATCCGGTCCAGTATCGCCGCCGAGACGGGAAAGACGACGCCGGGCGGGTTGAAACCACGTTTCGCGAGCATGTGGTGAATTAGATAGCGGTGAATCCGACCGTTCCCGTCCTCGAATGGGTGAGCGTAGATAAAGCCGAATGCCAAGACCGCTGCTGCAACCACAGGGTCGAGCTGCTGGGCATAATCACGGTCGAAGGCGACCATCCCTCCAACTAGTGACGTCAGGTCCTCTGGTCTGGCACTGATGTGGTCGGGTAGAGGAACACGCGAATCGCGATCATGCTCCCCTACGAAGCCCCCCTCTTTCCTAAGCCCCAGACTAAGGAACCGCGGGTCCTCAATGACGATGCGTTGCAACCGAAGCAGCTCTTCCAGGTCTAGGGGTTGTCGGCCAGCCTCTCCGATGGCACGGCCCCATCGCTGTATTCGGCCCTGAGGTACCTGCTCTCCTTCAATTGCGTAGCTTGCCCGGGAGTCTTTCAGCAGCAGGAACGCGGCCGTCCGTGCAATTAGGTCAACGGGCACGCCGGCGACAATCTCACGGGCACGTTGTTGCAGGTCCGTCCCGATGAACCGCTCAAGGTTTTTGGTTCGAAACACCAACGGACAGAAGTTTGGCGTTCCCGGCAGGTTATTTCTGACCAAGTGACGCCGAGAGCTGGTGGGGGGAACATCCCACTGCAGATTAGGGTCAACCGCTAGGACGTAGCGGCCCCCAATAGCGTCTGGGACATCAAGCCTGGTTTCGGTCAGCCATTCGTACAGGAACCAAATTCGGCGAGCATAGCTTCCGGTCGGCTTTGCTAGTACCAGTTCTTTTATGTCGGTCGGGTCCGTCGTGAGGAATAGTCGCTTGAGGACGGCGAGGTCGAGGCCTTCATATTTGAGAGCGAACGTGAGGTGCCCTTCGAGCGTCGCTTGTGGCGCATGTCGGGGGGTTAGGATCCGCCATGCTTCTGTTTCAACAATCCGGTGGCGCTCCCCTGTTGCGAAGAGGGTCCTCGGCAGGGGTACGGACAGGTCATAGAGGTCGATGAGTGCACTGTATCCTGCTGGGGTGGCCAACTCGGGGAGGCGCTGTTCCTTAAAAACGGTCACTGGCCCTGAAAAACGTTTTGGCATTGAAACTTCCGTGAAAAATGGCCGTGCGCCCTGAAATTTAGTTGGGTTAGCTATTTACTATGAAAAATTATTATATCGTATGAAATTTGATTGTACAATGGCATTTAATATGAAAAATGGTTAAAATTAAGGTCTGGCTCTGAAAATTCGAAGAGGCAATTACGTAGAGACCCAGGAGCAGATGCAAATTCACCGGTGGGGAGTAGGATTATTGATCTATCTGCGCCAAGAAGGGCGAGGTATTGGATTGGCCAATAAGATTAGAGATTATCAGTTGCAAGACCAAGGGTTTGATACTGTGGACGCGAATTTGGCACTGGGATTCTCCGCCGATGGTCGGAGTTACGATTGCGTCTTCGAAATCCTTAACCATTTGGATGTTGGGCCGGTTCAGTTATTGCCTAATAATCCGGATAAAATACTGGCGATTGAAAACTTAGGAATAAATGCAAGTGGAAGGATTCCCATCGAACCAACGATAAAATCTTAGTCCGCTAACTACATGCGGACTAAGATGGAAAGGATGGGACATATCCTCTCTCCCAAGGTTGAGGTACTAAAGTTCGAGGCTCTGTGCAACCGTTAGGTTCTCTTGAATTACTTTAGGGTCCACTCCTTGCGGTGGCCCTTTTCTATCTAGTTAGGTTTCTGACCTTGTTGACCTCACCAATATAGGAGTCGCTATAGACCCTAACGCATCTAAAATCGCCAGTGTGAGAAAGACCCGTAAAAGTGGTTCAGCCATGCCGCCATTCCAGATGGCCAACAAGAAAAACGCTGAGACCAATGCGATGATCCAAATAGTAGCCCGCTGAAATATTCGGACTATTACTTTGGTTGATTTTGTTATTAACAGGACTAAAGCATGGTTGGTAGCTATTGCCAAAACGGCTACGCTCGCTAATCCTTTAAGGTAGGCTTCTCCTTCTACAGGATCTCCTCCCCATATGAGTAATAAGACCATAATTAGGGTAACTGAAGTCGACGTAATAGCAAATCGGGTTAAAAGGGAATTTCCACCGCTTTCGATATGAACGAGGCTAGGCATCATTAACGCCGTATAACCACTTAGAACGCCGGACGTTGCCAATATACTAAGCTCAGTATCGTCAAACGATCCCACTAATATGACTGCGATGCTAATGGCAGCGCTGACGATTAGTAAGGCTACCAAGATAATTAAAGCGGTACGCATAGGAGAGCCATATGCTTGTCGGATTGTTTGGATCCGGCTTGGAAAGGTTGGTAATCTGTGTAATGTATAGAAATCCCGAGCGAAAACTCAAGCACCAGCTCGGTCTCAGTCTTCATCGGTATTCGCTTGGTTTTCAGAATTGGACGGTTGGCCGAAGGACCCAATCTCAACTGGAATGAACTGACAACTCGACTAGTGACCTACACACCTGCGTTGTCGAAGTAACGGATACTGGGTGGCCCGGTGAGCCACGCACCCATCTTCTCGACGTCTCCCCGTTCAGTACGCCATCCCAAATATCCTTCGAATTGTTCTTTAGCGTCCCAGTTCTCGACCAAAACCACATTGGAAGGGTCATCTTGATTCATTTGGACACTGATCGAATTGCAACCATCAAATCCACGAGTGTAATGAAGCTCGTTCCGCATGAATGACGTCAGGTCATTAACGTTTTCAGGTTTGAGGTTCAATTCCAGAAACACGGTTACCGACATATAAAAGATCCTCCAACTGTATATAGCCCTATGATACACGGACCTTTCCGAACTAGACGCGCCACGATGGTACAAGTGTGGAAGAGGTCGAACTAAGAGCTAGTGGATTTGAAAAAGAAGAACCGTCGGGTCTGACAGACGGAGGAGAGTTCTCATTCGATCTGCCGCAGCGGGGAGTAACTCTCTAATAGATCCGGTAGATCTCTTGGAACGTACCTAGGCGCCACCCCGGCACCTTGTCCCTGATCAGCCCCATGGAGATTGTGAGGTCACGTGCCTTCCGATTAACAAGGGTGGCGAATGTAGCTCTCAGGTTATGGCCAGTGAAACCGGTCAGACCGCCCCCGGGGCGGGAATTGTTTCACCATAACCCTCATGCCGTCACTGCTTAATCGTTCTTGCCTACCTCGGACACTCCCGATCACCTGCTCGTCATCTTCCAGGTCGGATATGAGTGTCCTGAGGAGATCAGATGTCTCGGGAAGGAGTGGTGCGAACTCCTCCCGTTCTTTCCCGTGGCACCAGATCCAACCACGTTCCATGGAACGAACATCTCTGGTCTTTATATCCAGCACCTCATGTTGCCGCCAGCCGTGTCCGACTAAAAGGTGAAGCACGGCAAATTCGCTGGGGGTATGTTCCAGTCCCATCAGATTATTCACCCGAGGAAGGTCCATGCTGCGAGGTTGCCAACACTCTGGACTCCACACTCAGGGGCTTTTTCTTTTGGCCGAAATTTAACAAATGACTGGGAAAAGGCAAAAATTAAGGGGTCACCCGTATTCCAAGTAGCCCCTGTTCTCTTTCTAACTATTGGATTTCTTTATAAGATAATAAATTGAACCACCATCTTAGTATCTGGTTCACTTCATTGTTAGTAATGGCGAGGCCTAGCGGTGACTCTATTTTACGATTAGAAACAAAGGCTAAGTGGTATGGCGGATGTACAGAACTCGAAGGCCAGTCATCGGTTCCAAGCCTTCAGCGCTCTTCGTTACAGCAACTTTCGCTGGTTTTGGTTGAACGGAGCCACCCAGGCCATGGGTCAGGGGATGCAGTTTCTGATCCTGGGTTGGCTGGTGTTGGAAATCACCGGATCTTCCTCTCGGCTGGGATTGGTGATCTTCGCGTTCGGCCTCCCTAACCTGACTTTCGCCATGGTTGGCGGAATCATTGCCGACCGCGCCAACCGACTTAAGCTGTTGATATCCACGCGGCTGTGTGTGTCAGCCTTAATATTCGCTCTTGCGATTCTGAGAATAACTGATTTTCTCGAGGTATGGCACATTTACGCCGTTTCGTCCCTATTGGGAACACTTCAAGCGCTGAACGGGCCGGCCCGCATGGCCATAGTTGCGGATCTGGTGGATCGGAATGACCTTATGAACGCCATCACGTTACACGGCATGGTCAATCAGTCGGGCCAAATCTTGGGACCAGCAGCTGCAGGGGGGATTATCGAGTTGGTGGGGATAGGTCCGGCGCTTATAGTCAATGCGGGGATGTATCTGTCGGGAATCGTCTTCTTGTTATTGATTAGAGCTTTGCCGCCCCGATTCGGTTCCGGGGACGCTACGGTGCTGGAAGATCTCCGGGCAGGATTTCAATGCATTCGGTCGACTCCCATTTTGTATACCGTGATAGGGATGACATTGGCTTTTGCTTTCTTCGCTGTGTCATATCGTAACGTTATGCCCGCCTTTACCAAAGAAGTTCTGGAGATTGGAGCGGGTGGGACCGGATTATTGCTGCTGGCAGCGGGACTGGGATCACTGTTCGGCAGCCTAATACTAGCCTCGCTGGGTGACTTCCAAAGCAAGGCGCGACTGCTCTTAGCATCGGTGATTTTTCTTTCCTTGTTCCTGACCCTATTCGCCTGGTCATCATGGTTCTGGGCATCCTGGATAATTTTATTATTCGTGGGAGCGACTAGTTTCGGGTTTTTCACCCCGTTGGCTAACACACTAATCCAGCTTAACGTGCCCCCTGAGCTACGGGGCCGAGTGTTGAGTGTTTTTCAACTGGCCCCGGCAGTCCATTATCTCGGCGCGCTACCACTCGCCGTGGCGGCGGATGTTATATCTTGGCCAGTTGCCGTCACAGGTGGTGCAGCCCTTAGTTTAATTTTTGCCCTGTGGCTCGGGGTTTGGCGCCCGGTCTTACGTAATCTGGGGGAGTAAGCCCGTGAGCAAAGATCCTGGTAGTGGTAATAGAGGTAGGGAATTGTTCTCGAACCAGAATGGGGCGCTCGTAACCTTTTCAAATTCCTGGCTTAAGCCGTGGCGCTGGAGGAGATCAGACCCGTCACCGGAGCCCCAGACAAACTTAAAATGCTGTGGTTTTGTTAGGTACTAGGTTTCAGTCTTTCTGGCCCCTAGCTGGCAACAGTGATTTGATGTAGGTCTGTGGCGGCACTGGTTGGTCCGCTATAGTGCTTTTTAGCGTCATCCAGGAGTGGTTGAGGGTTGTCGTGATAGCTCGAGTCCAGGTGGGTTAGAACCAGCTCGGCGACTCCAGCTTGGGCGGCGGCACGGGCCGCTTCTCCCGCAGTAGAGTGGCCGCGGCTCCTGGCGTAGTCACTTTCCTCGTCGGTCCGTAATGCCTCATGAATCAGCAGCCGCGCGCCCCTGGAGGCCTCGATCAGCTCCGGGTTGTAGCGGGTATCTCCCGAGAAGACCACCGACATGCGGCCGGATTCTACCTTCCAGCCCACTGCACCTGATATGTGGTCGGCGGGGAAGCAAGAAGCGGTGGTAGTCGGCCCGAGGGTTATCTTCTGATCGATCTCTACAACATGCCAACGCATAACTTCCCGCCCATCTGAGTTCTTGGCCCCTTCGCTGTTGACTTCAAATATGTTTAGGTGGTTGGCGGTACACATCTTCTGCGCCCACTCAAGGGATTCGTCCGTAAGATAGACATCCAATGGCGGTGCATCCTGCCGTTCCAGGGCCCGACTGAATTGGACAAATAAAAGGCCCGACATATGGTCCGGGTGGTGATGGGAAAGCAGAACAGTGTCGAAGCCGGAAACCGACATTCCCAGCTCCGAAGCGTTGCGCGCAACGGAATTTCCGGAACTGGCGTCGATAAGTAGTCGGGTGCCGTCGTCACAGTCATAGACCATGGCGGAGTGAGCTCGGTTGGTCGAGCTCCCAGATCCTGTGCCAAGGAAGCTAATTTTCATCTCGGGCATCTAGTTGTCCTCAGAAATATAGATTGGTTAAAGAGTTTACTTGGCTATTGCCGCTCTTGAGCGTGGGCCTGATCTCTAATTGGACTCAGAGATTTCAACACTGAGGTGTCGGCCCGATCGATGTTAGGCGGCTTGCGCGCAAGCTGCCTCAATCAGCCGCATCTACTGTTTGGCCGCTACTACTTAATTGTAGGCCCGAATAACCACTCTGGGCTAATTCGTCGCAGGCTCTCTTGTAGCGGTCGAAGCCCCCAACGTAAGGCATGAATACGCGGGGTTTGCCCGGAACGTTAGCACCGACATACCAAGAGTTTGCGAGTGGATAAAGCGTCGAGTCCGCAATGTCATTGTTGTGCAGTACCCAGGCATCCTCAGCCTGCTGCTCAACATTGAATCGGGTAAAGCCGTTGAGTCGCATATACTCCAGGAATTCACCGATCCACTCAGTATGCTGCTGGCCAGCCAGGATCATCTGAGTCTTTACCGATGGGCTCTGAGGTCCGGTGATCATGAACAGATTTGGGAAGCCGGCCATCGCCAGCCCCATGAAGCAACGGGGTCCATTCGCCCATTTGTCCTGGATGGTAAGTCCTGCTCCATTGTCCAGTTCGATATTTCGCAGCGCCCCGGTCATCGCATCGAAGCCGGTTGCGAAAACTACCGCGTCCAGTTCGTAATCGTTCCCGCCGGCTGTCCTTAATCCCTCCGGGGTGAATCGCTCGATTGGAGCTTCGCGAATGTCGACCAGAGTGACGTTGTCTTGGTTGTAGGTCTCGAAGTATCCGCTGTCGAGTATCAGGCGCTTAGTTCCAATCGGGTGGTCGTACGGAATAAGCTTCTCCGCCACTTTCGGATCTTTGACGGTCTGCCGAATTTTATCGCGCACGAAATCGGCCGCGGTATCATTCGCCTCCTTGTTAATGAGGAGATCCTTGTAGGTGTAGAGAAAGCTGATACTGCCCCCTTCGGCCCACTTTTCCTCGTACGAGGCCTGCCGCTCGTCGTGCGGCACGTCTAGTGCCGACCGTGTTGGTGGCGGATAACCAGCTATGCCGAAAGGCGTATCAAAGGCAGCCTCACGGAGGGCCCGGTAGTTGGCCTTATGCGCAGCCTCTTTCTCGCTATCCATTGGGCCGTTGCCTGCCGGCAGGGAGAATTGTGGGGTCCGCTGAAATACATGGAGATGACTTGCCTGTCGGGCGATGATCGGGATGGACTGCACGCCAGAGGAGCCGGTTCCGATAACGCCAACGCGCAGGCCAGTGAAATCAACACCGTCATGGGGCCACTGCCCTGTGTGATACCACTTCCCTCGGAAGGCATCTAAACCCTCGTAGTCCGGAACTCGCGGTGTTGACAGGTTGCCCGTGGCCATGACGCAGAACCGGCTAGTTATACGTTGTCCGCCCCCTGTCAATAGCACCCACTGGTTCGCGTCCTCGTTAAACGTTGCAGACGTGATCGGACAGTTGAAGACGATGTCCTTACGCAAGTTATGCCGGTCAACCACATGGTTGAGGTAACGTTGGATCTCGGGCTGGGTGCCGTACCGTTCAGGCCACTGCCATTCTTGCTCTAGTTTCTCGTCGAAGGAAAATGAGTACTCAAGGCTTTCGATATCGCATCGACAACCAGGATAGCGATTCCAGTACCAGGTGCCGCCGACATCCCCACCCTGCTCATAGACTCGAACCCGATAGCCGAGCCCACGCAGATGATACAGGGCATATAAGCCGCTTACCCCTGCGCCGACGATTACCACATCAAGTTCGGTGCTATCTAGGGTCTGTTCACTGGTCATGTCGCCTCCTCATCCTTCCATTGTTGTGCTCCGTCTGCCATCCCTATTTTACACATTCTACGATTAGGCTTCTTTCCGTTAGTATCCTCTAATCTATTCACCGTTGGAGGATACCACTCCTAGGCCAACCGTCGAGCCTCAATCCTAAGGGATTGAAGCTTTCGCACAACTTGCTCACAGTACTTCCGCCTGAGATAAACCAACTGAGGGAAGAGTGGGGAATAAATCGTTCTGGGAACCCGCTAGTGAGGCCTTAATCGATCCAAGGCAAATAATATCTAACTGACCTTTTGGCTGACATCGTCAGATTCCTATTTTTGAAGCGGCTAATACGTCACGAATGTCCACGGTATTCCAATAACAGGCTAGTACAGGTTTGAATAGATCGGCAGCGACAAACGCCTTTTTTTAGTGTTGCTGGTGCACTCCGTGATCTCTCTATGGCCTTGGAGCGATTGGCTAACATCCTTGATGAAGTCAGTCCGAATTTGTTAGCGCCATGATGAGCGGTGACATTAACGGGAATCCAACATTGGCCGGGCGGTATCGGGTGATAGAGCCGCCAGACCCGTACATTAGCAAGTACAATCAGACGACTAACTAACATAACTCGCACCAGACTCAAAAACAGGTGGGGCGACACCCTGTCAGTTCGACTCCCTCGTCTCCCCGTCCACTAAGCCACATCGGCAAATTCTGTGAGCCAATTTTCGACGCCCAACAAAGTAATGCCGGAAGGCAACAAAATAATGGGATTGGGAGACGGAGTAGAGTCGAACTCCACCTGAAACACGGGCTGGTGGTTTTATTTGTTCAATCTTGCCGATCTACCTTTAGGCATCTCAGCCGAATTAAGAACAAACGATTTAATCTAAACATATTATTCGCAATCGCGCTTAATGGAACCCATACCGTAAACCCGCTCAATCAATCAAAAAGGACGAGTCATCCTTTGGCTATTCTAGTGGGAAGCTGTGGATTTTACTCAACGATGAATCCCTCATACCCATTGGCCGTGACCTCTGCACGCTTGGCCCGCATGGCTGGCGCTGTATCCGGAGCGGTAAGCAATGCCCGTGCCTTCCCAGGAATATTTGCTCCCACAAACCAGGAATTTGCCTGTGTACGCAAGATATTTGCGCCATCCTCATTGACGTGTTTAACCCAGGCGTCTTCAGCTTCAATGGTAGGCGCGATGCGTTTGAAATCGTTGTCCCGAAGATAACCCATCGTTTCGCCAACCCAATCTATCAGCGGTTCAGAAGCCCTGACAAAGTTCCCCACTGACGCTGCGTTTACTGTAAACAGATTCGGGAATCCTGCTGAGGTGATGCCCATGTAGGTCCGCGGCCCTGCGGCAAATTTATCCTTCAGCGTCTGACCGTTTTGCCCAGTGATATTCAGATTAATCAACCCGCCAGTGATGGCATCGAACCCAGTGGCATAGACGATGACGTCTAATTCGTATTCCGCATCTCTGGTCTTAACGCCCTTGGGTGTGATCCGCTCAATGGGGGCTTCGCGGACGTCAACAAGCAAAACATTGTCTTGGTTATAGACCTCGTAATAACCACTCTCGCAAGGCAGTCGTTTGGAGCCAAACATGTGATCCTTGGGAACCAACATCTCCGCTATGACCGAATCATGGACGCGCTCGCGAATCTTGTTGCGAACAAACTCGGCGTAGTCTTCATTGGCGTCTCCCGGGACCATCACGTCATGAAAATTGGAGAGCCACTTTTTGAATCCCGGCTCGGCCCATAGCCGTTCATACTGTTCAAGACGTTCCTCTGGAGAAACATCCATGGCCGACCGTTTGTCGAATTCATGCATGAACGAGCCAGGGGTTTCCTTGCAAATCCTGA
>Ga0315339_1003095_pt1 | contig 11992 bp, 9 predicted proteins | sample ASW17metaG_FD_204514 | JGI IMG/M metagenome (GOLD analysis project Ga0315339, IMG submission 204514) | Ammonia-oxidizing marine archaeal communities from Pacific Ocean, United States - ASW #17 | ecosystem: Environmental > Aquatic > Marine > Oceanic | place: USA: California | collected 2016-12-05
GTCATCGGGTGTCAGCAGCAACTCGGGCGTTGACCAGTGAACGAAGTCATTGCTTTGTGTGCGGGCCATGCCGTGCTTCCAGCCCATGCGGCCGTCGGGCCCGTCGAGCCAACTCTTGCCGTACCAGGCCCAGACTTCGCGCTGTGGGTCCCAGAAGATATCGACCGTATCGGACATCGATAGCGGCACATGCCAGGCCGGGCCGGTTTCTGGCTCGTGGGAGAGGGGCACAAGATCGCCGTGGTTGAAGTGGCCGACGGGGCTTAGTGGGGCTTGTCGGTGCTTTGTCCAGTGGATGCCGTCGGGCGATAAGGCGACACATAAACCAGGGCGGTCGGCGCCGCCGGCGTCTACTGTAAAATCGAAATACCCCATTTTATAACGCTTGTTCGGGTCGGTCTCGCGTGGGTCGACGACTACCGAGTTGGCATAGCGGATGGAGCGGCCGCCATTGCCGACGAGCACAATATTGGTGTCGGCGATGTCTTTGTAGGGAAATAGCCCGAGGGTGGGTTTGTTCCAGGCGATGCCGTCGTCGCTCTCCGCGTAACAGACGAAGGTGTCGGGGGTGGGCGTGGGTTTCTCAATATTGCTGTAGGCCTGATACCAGAGCTGATATTTGCCAGTATCCGGATCGCGGTAGACGCTCATCCAACCGATGGCGAGTTCCCAGGGGTGTGTCGCGGGGATAACCGGCTCGGTGCTGTGGCGGGTCAGCGGGTGGATTGTCCGCCGGGTGCCGCTGCGGTAGAGAATGTGGTGGTCGTCGACGAAGAGCAGCGTAGAGCGTGAATATTGGCGCACAAGGAAACCTCCGGTTTTGCAGATGCAGGCATTGACTCACCGTCAACTCCCTGGGATTTTGGATGAGCCGATGCTTTATTTTCCATATTCCCCAGGATTGTTATACGGTCGCGGCCGGCACGCCGAGGTCGCGGGGGTTGCGCGGCCAGTGGAATTTCTGCTCGCCGGTGATCAATGCGCGGTGCTCGTCCGACAGCGTTTGTGCGAAATCGGGGTCGGGGTCGTAGTCCATCCAGGCTTGAAACATCGTCGGCATATACCCAGCGAGGATGAGCAACCGGTCCTTGTCCGATTTGATGATGCCGGCGGCGTGGATCAGGGATTCGTAGAATAGCAGCGTCGAGCCGGCGGGTGCTTCGACCTGGTGGATCATTGAAGGGGCGTCCATGGCGGCGGCGATGATGGCCTCCTGCGGCACATCGGTCGGCACTTTGTGTGTACCGGCGATTACGGTGGTGCCGCCGTCGTCGGGGCCGAGGTCGGTGAGGTTGGTGAGGGCTTTGATAAAAGTGAAGTGGTAGAGGCCTTTGTCGCGGTGGTCGTAGGCGGGGTTGATGCCGCGGTGGAATCCGTATTTCGTCGGTTCTTCTGGTAGGTGGCGGCGGATATGCGCGTCGGATTGCTGCAGCCGGGCTGGGCCACCAATGACCTCTTCGGCCATGCCGACTATGAAGGGATTGGTTATATAGTCGAAAAAACACGGGGCGAGATGCGGTAGGTTATCGATGCGGAAGAACGTTTCGGTGGTGCTGGTGTAGAAGCAACTGGGCCCGGGCAGTTCGCCGGTGCGGCGGAAGTCGTCTTCGATGTGGTATAGGGTGTCCTTGAGATTACTGATCTCGTCTTGGTCGAGCACGTCGGGGACGATGACATAGCCGTAGATTTCGATATGCAGGCGTTGGGCCGGGGTGAGGGCTGGAAAGGGCTTGGTTTTGGCGATTTCGCTCATGGCAATGGTTCCTTATGTTGTGGGACTGAATATGCGTTCTACTGTATTTCTGACCTCCATTATAGCAGATTGAATTGCGCTTCGAAAGGGGAATACATGAATGAAGAACAGAAGTATCTCTTTGACTTGACCGGCTATTTGCTGCTTCGGGACGTGCTGAGTGCCGAGGAATTGCAAGCGCTCAATGCGGGCATTGACCAGCATATCGAAACATTAGAACCTTTGGCCAAGTCGACCGCTGGCGATTCGAAGACCCTGGCGGGCACCTCCCGGCGCAACGATATGGGTGATATGCTGGCTTGGGAAAGGCCTTGGTGCGAACCCTTTCGCAAACTGCTGGTCCACCCGACGGTGAAACCAGTGCTTGAAGGCATTCTCGGCAGGGGCTATCGCCTCGACCACGGGCCGGGCTTGATCGCGATGGACGCCGGTGGTGAGGGCTGTACGCTGCACGGCGGCGGCGCCGATCGGATGGATCTTTCGGAAGTTTATTTCTACAAGAATGACCGCATCTACACTGGATTGACTGTGATTGAGTATCTGTTGGCCGACGAGGGACCGGGTGACGGTGGCGTATGCGTGGTGCCGGGCAGCCATAAGGCGAATCTGCCCTTGCCCAAAAGCATGCACTTGTGGGAAGACCATCGCGAGCAGGTAATTGAGCTCAATGGCAAGGCCGGTGACGCCGTGATCTTCACCGAGACCCTGACGCACGGCACGCTGCCGTGGACGGCCCAGCACCAGCGGCGGGCGCTGCTCTATAAATTCAGCCCAGGTACTTTGGCCTATGGCAGCGGTCCTCACGAGGTGGCCTACCAGGACTATATGGAGGATATGGAAGAAGATGAGCGGGCGGTGATGGAAGCGCCGCATATACGGCGATGATACGGTGATATACAATAGAGTCGAAAAACTGGGGATCGAACTGTCGGCGATCGGCCTGGGTGGTCATGAATACCTGCCCGATGGCAGCTCGCGCGGTTTCAACGACGAGGAACAGGAAGTTTTGCAAGTTTTGTGCGCGGCGCCGACTTATATCGAATATGCGGGCGAGCGGTGCGCGCGCTTTGCGGGTTAATAACAGACGGGAAGTTTATGCTCTATGAAATGCATATGCACACGCCGCTGTGCAAACACGCCATCGGCGAACCGGAAGAATATGCCGCGATGGCCGAGCGGCGCGGGCTGGCCGGGATCGTCGTCACGTGCCATAATCCGTGCAATGACGGCTGGTCGTCGGGTGTGCGGATGAGCGTGGCGGAGTTTCCGCAGTATGTGGCGCTGGTCGAACGAGCGCGAGAGGCGTGGGCCGGTCGGGTGGATATCCGGCTCGGCATAGAATGCGACTATGTACCCGGTATGGAGCCGTGGATAGAAACCCTGCTTGGCATGGCGGAGTTTCACCATGTGCTCGGTTCGGTACATCCGCAACTTGCCGACTATGTAGCGCGCTTTGGCACCGATGACACCGCCGCTCTTGCGGCGACCTATTTTGAGCATCTGGCGATGGCGGCGGAGACCGGTTTCTTCGATACCATCGCACATCCGGATTTAATAAAAAACTCCGATCCGGCAGGTTGGGATGCTGGTAGGGTGATGGGGGACATTCGGCGTTGTCTCGATCGTATAGCGGCGACGGACACGGCGATGGAAATAAATACCTCGGGCCTGAATAAACTATATCCTGAAATGAACCCAGGCCCGCAGATGCTCGCTGAGATGTGCGAGCGCGGCATTCCGGTGGTCATGGGTGCCGATGCGCACGATCCGGTGCGGGTGGCGGCGAACTACGAGGACGCGCTCGGTCATATTTGCGCTGCCGGTTATAACCATACCAGTATTTTTCTCGACCGTCAGCGTCGGGATATTCCCATTGAACAGGCGCGCGGCCAGTTGGCGATATAAAAGGAAACAACGATGATCGGCATGGATTTATCTGGGCAGGTCGCGGTGGTGACCGGCGCTAGCGGCGAACTCGGGCGGGTGATTAGTCGCACGCTAGCCAAAGCCGGAGCGGCGGTGGCCCTGCATTATTACAAGAACGAGGCGAAGGCCAAGACCGTGAAAGAAGAGATCGTCGCCGGTGGTGGACGGGCGATTGTAGTGCAGGCGGATGTTAGCGACAAGGGCTCGGTTTTTGCCATGCGCGACAGGGTACAGGACGAGTTGGGCGAGGCCGACATCATCGTCAATAACGCGGTGCACCAGTATAAATGGGTCTCGGTCTTAGAGCAGGACGAAGCCGATTACCAGAGCCAGTTCGACACCTGCGTGATACACAATTTATTGATGGCTAAGGCGTTTGTGCCGGCGATGATCGCCAAGGAGGCCGGACGAGTGATCGCGATAAATACCGAATGCACGATGCAGTGTAAACCGAACCAGTCGGCCTATATCAGCGGCAAGGCCGGGCAAGACCGCTTGCTGCGGGTGTTGGCCGAGGAGATCGGCGGCCACAATATCACCGTTAACCAGGTGGCACCGGGTTGGATGATCAGCGAGAAGTTTCGCGACGAACCGGCTGACGACAGCGGTTATATCAAAAGCGTGCCGCTCGGTCGCCGCGGCGAAGATCAAGACATCGCGAACGCCGTCGTCTTTTTGGCGTCGGATATGGCTCAGTTTATCAGCGGTTGTTATCTGCCGGTTTGCGGCGGCAATGTGATGCCGCGCATCTGATATGGAATTTACCCCCTGGACTCTATTCGTTGATATCGGTCTGGCCTCTCTGCTGCTGCTCGTCGGACAGGTGCTGCGCGCCCGGCTGCGCGCAGTGCAAAAACTCTTTTTGCCCGCCAATGTCATCGGCGGCGGTTTGGGTTTGGTGTTGGGGGCCAGTGGTTTGGGCTGGCTGCCTTTTTCCACCAGCATCACCTCTTATCCCGGTATTCTGATCGCGCTGATTTTTGTGACCCTGCCCTTTAGCGCGGCCAGCGGCCCCCGGCGTGCGGTGGGCCGGAACGTCGCCGAGCTTTTTGCGTATTCCACCGTCGTGATTTTGCTACAATGGGGTCTTGGGCTGGCTTTGGCGATGGGGGTATTGAGCGCGATTTGGTCCGATCTGCATCCTGGTTTTGGCGCGATCCTAGCCGCTGGTTTTGTCGGTGGCCATGGCACCGCCGCCGCCATTGGCGCATCCTTCGGCGAATTGGGTTGGCCGGCGGCCGGCCCGTTGGCGATGACTTCGGCGACCGTCGGCATTTTGGCGTCGATTGTCGGCGGCATGGCCTGGATCAAATGGGGCGCACAACGGGGGGCTACCCGCTTTGTTGCGCGTTTCGATGAGTTGCCGCAGAGTTTGCGTACTGGGTTGGTGCCGGTCGGTGAACGCCGTCCTATTGGCCAGGAGACGGTCTCGGCGAATACCATCGACCCTCTCGCTTTGCATTTGGGGTTGGTTGCGGCAGTCGCCTTGATCGGTTATTGGCTCTCACAGGGTTCGAGTAGTTTGCTGAGCCATTATCGCCTGCCGACGTTTTGCGGGGCATTTCTGGTGGCGGTTGGGCTAAAGCGGATTCTGAGCTGGTTGGGGATTTACCATTATATAGACGCGAAGACGATGGTACGGGTGGGCGGCACGAGCACCGATTTTCTGGTAATCTTCGGCATTGCCTCAATCAATATTGCGATCCTAGTCGAATACGCCTATCCACTCGGTGCGTTATTGGCGTGCGGCATCGGGGTCAACTGGTTGCTCTTTCGCTTTTGGGGGCCGCGGGCCTTTGGCGAACTGTGGTTCGAGAAGTCGCTTTACACTTGGGGTTGGACCAATGGCGTGATGGCGATGGCGATCGCGCTTTTGCGCACGGTCGACCCGGAGGGCGAGTCGCATTTGCTCGACGATTTCGCCCTGGCCTATTTGGGGTTTGGTCCCATCGAGGTGGTGATGGTCACGTTGACACCGATTTTGGTCGCGCAAGGGCACGGGTGGCCTTTGGCGGCGGTGGCGCTGGCCGCGGCGTTGCTGGTATTTTTTCTCTTGCCCTATTATCAGCGGCGGATGCGCATAGTTATATCATCTAATCGACAATAGAACATTGTGGCTGCTATAGGCCATTATTGATAATTGCACATGAGGTAAAAGGAGAGATTATGTCGCTCGAAAACAATCCGCTTCTGGTAAACGAAGGATTGCCGCGGTATGACGAGGTCGCGGCGGAGCATATTGTGGGAGGGGTGCGACAGGTATTGTTGGAGGCGGAAAAGAGCGTCGCGGTGCTAGAAGAAAACATCACGCCGACGTGGGATGGCCTGCTCAAGCCGCTCGAAGAATTGGATGTGCCTTTTGAATATGCGTGGGGGCCGGTGGCGCATTTGCTGAGCGTGTGCAACGCGGATGATTTACGCGAGGCGCACGAGGAGGTATTGGGGGAAGTCGTCGCGTTCGGTTTACGGGCCGAGCAGAGCCGTCCGATCTACGAGGGCTTGGTGGCAATGCGCGACGGGGCGGAGTGGGAAAAGTTAGAAGGGGCGCAGCGGCGCTGTGTCGAATTGAAGATTCGCGCCGCCGAGCACGCAGGCGTGGGGTTGACCGGCGAGACGAAGGATCGCTTCAACGCGATCGAGGCCGAACTTTCGCAGAGCGGCACCGATTATTCCAATCACGTGCTGGATTCGACCAAGGCCTTCGAGCTGATTGTCGAGGGCAAGGCGTATACGGAGGGCTGGCCCAATAGCTTGCGGCAAGTCGCCGCCCAGTCCTATGCGCAGGCCAATGAAGGCAGCGAGGCCACGCCTGAGGAAGGCCCGTGGCGGATCACCTTGGACCTGCCGAGTTATCAACCCTTTATACAACACCACCGGGGGCGCGAACAGCGCGAGCAGGTGTATAAAGCCTATGTGCAGGTCGCATCGACCGGCGAGTTCGATAATAGTGAGCTGGTCGCTCGGATACTGAAGTTGCGCAAGGAACAGGCCGGGTTATTGGGTTTTGCGGATTATGCGCAGTGGAGCCTGGATTCGAAGATGGCGCCCGACGCCTCGGCAGTTGAGCGGATGACTGAGGAATTGCAGGCGGCTTCGCACGCGCATATGCAGAGGGACTTCGAGGCCTTGCAGACACTGGCTAGAGAAAATGGCCAGCAGGAGCCGCTGGCGCGCTGGGACGTATCGTTTTGGTCGGAGCGATTGCGCGAGCAGAAATTCGATTATACCGATGACCAATTGCGTCCGTATTTCCCGCTGGGCAAGGTACTCGACGGGGTGTTCGGGTTGGCGGAGCGTTTGTTCGGCATCGAGATTCAGCGCGCCGACGACGAAGATGCGCACAAATGGCACGAGGATGTGCAGTTTTTCAAGGTATCGTGCGACGGACAGCGCATTGCGTCGTTCTATCTCGACCCCTATTCGCGCCTGGCCGAAAAACGCGGCGGCGCGTGGATGAACGACTGCCTGTCCCGACGTTGGCTCGATGGCGGCTTGCACTTGCCCGTGGTGCATCTGGTGTGTAATGGCACGCCGCCGGTGGGCGATACGCCATCATTGATGAGTTTTCGCGAGGTGGAGACCCTGTTCCACGAATTCGGCCACGGGTTGCAGGGCATGCTGACGACGGTGGATTACGCCGAAGTCGCGGGTTTGGGCGGGGTCGAGTGGGACGCGGTAGAGATCGCCAGCCAGTTTATGGAGAATTGGTGTTATCACAAGCCGACGTTGATCGGCATGACCGCTCATGTCGAGACGGGCGAGCCGTTGCCCGATGACTTATTCGACAAGATCGTCGCCGCGCGCACCTTTATGGCCGGCTCGATGATGATGCGCCAGTTGTCGTTCGGTCGTATGGATATGTTATTGCACTCGGTGCACGATCCGGACGGGGCCGAGACGGCGTTTGACATGGAGCGCCGAGTGAGTGCTAAGATGTCTGTTTTACCGCCGTTGCAGGAGGATCGCTTTCTGTGCTCTTTTTCGCATATTTTCGCGGGCGGTTACGCGGCCGGTTATTACAGTTATAAGTGGTCGGAGGTCTTGAGCGCCGACGCGTTCGGCGCGTTTGAAGAGGCCGGGCTGGACGATGAGCAGGCCGTGCAGTCGGCGGGGCGTAAACTACGCGATACGATCCTGTCGCAGGGCGGCGGCAAGCACCCGATGGATTTATATCGTGAATTCCGCGGCCGCGAGCCGAGCACCGAGGCGCTGTTGCGGCACAACGGGCTGTTGTACCCGATGAACACGGAAGAGCTGTTGTAAATGGCGCGGGAATCCTGTTCGCACGGCTGATCGGGCACGATCTGAATTGTATTGACCGCGGGCGTTTAGGATTGGCCTATAGCTTCTGCAGGATCTCGACCGCCTTATTCTCGTATAGTTCCTGCCATTCCGGTGCCAGCAGGCAGTCGCTGTCTTCCTGTGCGCCGCCGCGATTCTCAAGCTGTTTTGCCGTCGGCGTATAATAGATATAGCCGTTGGTGACACCGGCGACAAAGGTCAACGGGTGCGGTGAAGCCTGTTTTAGGTTGAGCCCCGTCTGCACCGACAACTCGCCCGGAAAAGTAGTCAGCACAAAATCTCCGATCCGCAGTCCGAGCAATTCGACCTCGAGGGTGTCTTCGCCGGCGGCATCGTTCTGGGCCCGGTGCATCTGCAGTAGACGCAAGTTTTCCTGCACCCGCGTTATTTTTTCCATCGTGTGAATATTCTCGATATACTGGTTCATATTGTGGCGATTGTCGGCGTCGAATTTGGCCAAGTGGTTGCGGCCGGTTTTTTCTTCGTGCATATAGCGATGGGAATAATACGACGGAGATTCGGGAGCCAGGTGGTATTTCACCATTAACGGTAGGAAGGTTTTCAGGTTGAGGGTGGTGCCTTTTAATGATTCCAGTAATTGCTGTTGTTTTTCTTGTAGCTCGACAATGGATTGTTTCAGGTCGGCCCGAGGCAGCGCCAGGCTTTCGTTGATGATCTTCAGCGTTGCGCCTTCTTTGCCGGGGATGTCGCGCAAGGCCCGCAGGGTGCTCAGGCCGAGCAGATTGCCTAGTGGCTCGGCGTCTCGGGGCTGGTCGACGTCTTTATAGCGCACTGGGTTGATATCCCCGGTGCAGCCCTGGAGAAAGAGGGCGACGGTGCCCTCGTCCGAGCAGTCTTCGATCACCTTGCTGGCGAAGCCGCTAAGATCGGCGGTATTGCCGCCTGAGGGCACGCCCTGTATGGGGTGGCAGGCGAAGTTGTAGACGATGGCGAAGGTTTGACCGTTTTCCCGCTCCAGCTTGAGGATGCCGATTTCCGGATCGACCGGTCCGACACCAGTGACTTCGTCGTCTGGGGGCATTGAATAGGCGTGGCGCACATCCGCCTCCCCGCCATTTTTCAGCGGCAGACGGCGGTTTTCCATGATGCGGTCTTCGTGGCCGGTGCCGGCGCCGATCTTGACCGGCACCATGTTCTGCGAAGCTTTTTTGACCGCCTCGACCGTGCGTTCGACAATGTCGCTGCACACGACGCCGTGGCAATGACTGGCGTTGATCAGCACGTTCGACGCCTTGATTTGCAGGTTGGCGTGCAATTGTGTGCGCACATTGGCCAGGTAGTCGTCGCGGATGGTGCCGATCTCGGCGATCGCCACCGCGTCGACGGTGATGAGCACGGCGGTGGTGTCGTCTTGCTTTAGGACCAGCGCTTTGACGTAGAGGCGGTCGTTGATCGTGGCCGCGTCGATATTGGCGTAGAGCGGATCGGTGGTCGTCGTGGAGTCGGTGCGGGTGATGTCGACTTTGGCGACTCCTGCTTGCAATGGGGCTGCTGTACTGGTTGTCATATATTGCGGATCTCCGGGTGAAATATATCGCTGCGGTAAAATGGATCTATTGTATGTTTTTATTTCAGGTCTTTATCGAGAAATTCGTTTGCTCGTTCCCACAACATGATATGCCCCGCTTCTTCACAGTTAAATGCCCACTTGGGATGGTGTTGGCAATGTGCGCGGATTTGCTCGCCCTTGCTAGTTTTTTCGTCGGGGATTACGGCCGCAAATAGCGCGTCGCCATAGGTTTGGCGAAACATCGTATAGATGCCGCGCCAGGCGCGGTCGCCGATGGTATCTAGGTCAGCCCGAGCGTAGGGGCGGATCATGCGTCAGCTGTCTGGGTGGTGTCCGGCAGTAGTTCCAAATCAGCGAAAATTGGCAAATGGTCCGAAGCGATCTTTTCGTCTACCACCTTTACCGAAACGACGCGCCAGCGAGCGGCAGGGTGCAGCAGGATATAGTCGATCTGCCGGTAGTCCTCGTGCGGAAAGGTGGGCAGCTCGCGGTCAGCGGTCGTAGAGGTCCAGGTCTGTCCGAGTGCGGCGAGCGCGGGGCTTTCCGGCACGGCGTTAAAATCGCCCGCCAGAATCGCCGGCTGTCCGGAGTGGGCCGCGAGTGCCGCTTCAATTAGGGGAATCGAGGCCATGCGGGGAGAGGATTGCGTGTCGAGGTGCGCGGCCAGTACCGCGCGCGGTTCGCCCGGCAGTGGGTAATTCCCGACCTGCCGCACGGGGAAACGCGCCAGGATGGCGTTGCCGTATTGGCCGTCTTCCCGGCGGTCGATGGCACAGCCGAACAGTCCGCTCATCCGCGTCTGCTCCGCCAGTTCGCGCAGTTGGTCGAACTTAGCTGTGCGCGGCATCCCGCAGTCGACTTCTTGCAGGGATACGATATCGGGCGCGATGGCGGCGATGATATTGGCCAGTCGTGCAAGGTCGGTGGCGCCGTCCATGCCTGCACCGTGATGGATATTGTAACTGAGAACGCGGATTGTATTCAACATGGCGTCAAATATTTTAGGGTGTTAGTTCCGTAAGGAGAGGCGTTGCATACTGTCGGTCACGTCGTGGACTCTGTCGGCCGCGATAAAGGATGCTGTGCGCGTCTGCCCTGGTTGTTATTTTCCGGTCTGTGTATCATAAGGGTATGAAAGGGTTTTCCGCGTCTGCGATCAAGTGGCGCCTAAGACTTGGTCTCGTTTTGCCCACAAATGCCTGAGATAGATGTTTCATCTAAAAAAAGAAAGGGCAGAAGACGAGCCAAGAGTTCAAAAGCGCAGCTACGTTGCACATGGAAAAGTGCTATCAGGGTGTTGATTTTCATTGCGAGTTCAAATACTTGCCGGCTTGGTGTGGGCGGTGGGCTTCAGATAGGAGCGACAAATGGCAAAAATAGTAATTATCGGGGCGGGTAGCGGTTTCGGCGGCAGGTTGTCGATCGACATTCTGGCGCGAGAATCGCTCAAAGATTCAACGATCGCCCTATGCGATATCTCCAAAACCCGCTTGGGCCAGGTAAAGGACTATGTGCAGCGGGCGATTGACGGGCACAACCTGCCGGGAAAGGTAATGGCGAGTACTAATCGCAAAGACTTACTGTCGGGCGCCGATTGCGTGGTGACGGCTGTCTCGATCGGTGGGGCTGCTTATTGGGGCGAGCCCTACAGGTCCGAGGTGGAGATTCCGCTCAAATACGGCGTGCAACAGACGGTGGCCGATACCATCGGCGTCGGTGGCGTCTTCCGTTTTCTGCGCACGGCCGACGAGCATTTGCGCTTTGCCATGGATATGGAGCGCTTCTGTCCCGACGCGCTGATGCTCAATTACACCAATCCGATGTGCATGCTGACCTGGCTGCATTCGGTCGGCTCGTCGATTCAGAATGTGGGCCTGTGCCACAGTGTGCAGGGCACAACCAAGAAATTGGCGCAAGGCGTCGGCGTCGATTACGATGATGTCAGCTATCTGGTCGCGGGTATCAACCACCAGGCTTGGGTCTTGCGCCTGCGGCACGGCAACGAGGATCTCTATCCGAAATTGCGCGAGGCCGTCGAGACGCACGAGAGTTTCGCCGAAGACCGGGTCCGCGTCGAGATGATGCGGCAATTCGGTTATTTCGTGACGGAGAGTACGCGGCACAACGCCGAGTATCTGCCGTATTTTCAGCGGACCGAGGCATTGCGCGAGTATTATGGGGTGGGCGATCGCAAGGCGGTGTCGATGAAGAATACGCGCAAGCGCGACTGGATGAAGGATTCGGGCGTCGATGACGACGACAATGTAGTTATCCCGCCGATGAAGGCCTCGCACGAATACGCGTCGATGATCATCGAATCGCGCATGACGGGCGTGCCTTTCGCCTTCAACGGCAATGTGATGAACCACGGCTCGATCAGCAATCTGCCCGCGCGTTGTTGCGTCGAGGTGCCTTGTTTAGCCGATAGTGAGGGCGTGCATCCGACCTTCGTCGGCGAATTGCCGCCGCAGTGCGCGGCG
>Ga0315339_1003096_pt1 | contig 11992 bp, 18 predicted proteins | sample ASW17metaG_FD_204514 | JGI IMG/M metagenome (GOLD analysis project Ga0315339, IMG submission 204514) | Ammonia-oxidizing marine archaeal communities from Pacific Ocean, United States - ASW #17 | ecosystem: Environmental > Aquatic > Marine > Oceanic | place: USA: California | collected 2016-12-05
ACGGTATCGACCCGCAGGCATGGCTGGCCGATACACTGGCCCGCATCCCAGACTACAAAATCAACCGCGTCGATGATCTGCTGCCTTGGAAAACTGCTTCATAGGGGCGGCTGGGCCGGACGCTTACTCGGATTGTGGCGTCGGCTAAGGAGTTCTGCGGATTGAACTCTTCCGGATTGTTTCGACTGTCAACCGTATGCCCATCAAGCATTTCTATTCCAAGCTGAAAAGATTCAGCCCATTTTTCAATGCGGTCGAGTGAAACCGGGACTTCCTCGTCGTAGTGAGCACCAGATGTGTTCCTAATTATCTTCAAAGAATCTCCGCGTGATAGCCTCCACAGATTCTTTGGGCCAGAACTCGTCAGTACTATTGCACCGGTGCCTCGGTCAGTTCCTTCGACATAAACCGGCGCATTCCACCAATCCCAAAACTTCATTTCTTTCGCGCCAAACGAAAGGAATGCGGGGGAATACATTATGGTTTGTTTTCCCGTTCCTCCCTCTACCGAGATTTGAGTGCTGGCAAGTAGCTGCTGAGCCCCGTTTGCGTCCTTGTAATACTTCTTTGAAAAGCTTGGCATCGATATTGAGCGACGTTCCCCGAGGAGCTTGAGCTCATCTTCTAGCGTGCGCGAAGCAACCATTCCGATTGTTCGTGCTACTGAAAATATCCCGGAATCGTAACTTTCATTCAAAGCGCGAAGCGTGTGAATGCTTCCCTCTATCGCCTCGCGTGCCTCCGCCTGCGACCTTCTGCGAGAAATCTTTCTTTTGCTTCTGACTGCCACGTATCACCTCACGCACTTCACAACATTGTTCAGGCTGCCCGATCAGCATCACTTCGCTTTCGGTTTTCGTCCCAGACCAATTTTCTTCGCCGTCGCTGACCGCTTCTTGCTGTAGGCAGGAGCCACCAGCGGGTAACCTTCGGCCACCGGTAGAGCATAGATGGCTGAAGAACACGAGATACCCAAAGAGCAATGAAAAGTCCGCTTTTTGGGTCAGTACTTATGACCTATAATAGGGATTATGCTTGACTGCGACATGCTGTTTTTTCTCCAACTACGTTTGATGCTCTCAACAATAGAACAGTCCGTCAAGGTAGCGATAATGGTGCTGCTACCAGTTGGTGTACTTACTGGTACGTTCCAACGATCACCTCATAGTATGGCTGCTCGAAAACGGTCGTTTCTGGCACGGCCCAAAACCCTGGGCACAATCGATACCGAAACCGCTACGCCAAGACAGACTGGCTTTTTTAGCGTAGCGAAACGGGCATGAAATCCGGTCCACATCCGCTACAGATAAGAAGAGATGAAGTTCGTCAACTCGTGAGGATGACTTCTGTTTCTCTTCCGTCCGGAGAACGCAATATGATAGCGTCGCCCTTTTTCTGGCGTTCGGTCAAAACTTCCAAGAGATCGACCGACCTACGGATCACTTCCGACAGCGAGTCGCTGTCTAGTGTTTCTTTCAGAGCCTCAATCCGCTCTCGTGTCCGTTGTGACATGGCCAAGTTCATTGGCCGCTTTCGGTAGTTCATGCGAAGTCCGGTTCCAAGTTGAGGTCACGGTTATCAGTGTGACCCCAATGATTGCAGCTGACAGTACCCACGGCTCATGCTCCGCACCAAACGCGACAATGCCAACTATTGCAGCAAGACCTGCGATCCATGGGTGCCAAGGAACAGTTTCTGTGAGAAACGCCCACAAGTTCTTATGTTTGGGTTCGAAATCGCCAATTGCGAGATCAGCAAATCTGGACCCATCGACGACAATCCTATCTTTTTCTCTCTGCGCCACCTGGCTCGTTCTCCATAGGATAATGGAGGCAGAGCCAAGTTGAGCGCTCGAGATGTAGTGTTGATGATATGCTCATCGACCTACCTCCTCGAACAACTCAAACTTCAACAAAGCGTGCGCGACATCCGTTGAACCGTCTTTGCGACGGGTAGGCGCTCTATTCATGTTTGATTGTTCAGTGGAACATTCAGGGTTCAATGGTTGGCGCAAGTGTACGCCGTCAGAATGGAGGAGCTGATAAGTCGCGCTCATTTTCTCAGCTCCTAACCTCCTACTGGTATGCGCACACTATGCGCATAGCTTGCGCAAGTCAAGTGCAGCCACTAAATCCGCTGGCTTGCCTGATCAACTAATCTAGTTGTTCGGTACATGGGTCACGGCCAAAAACGGCCGTTTTTGACCAATGGGTATTGTCATGAGGTTTTTGGCCGTGCTCGCTTCGGCCAAAAGTTTCGACATGACCAAGGGCTTTGGTGCCGCTTTGGGTTCAAAGAGCTTTCCAATGGAATGCATTGCGTGTCACGCTGAATACACCTAGCTGGAGCCTTGGGGATGAAGTTTGATATTCACAAAAGCATTGAGACTACCTTTAACGCCATAAAGATAGCGGCAATCGTCATCGCGGGTGCATGGACTTATTATCAATGGGACAGAGTTCTGTTTCCGAAGGAAAGTGCGGAGCAAAACGCCAGACGAGCCAATCTTCGCACCGATCTGAAAATGTCATTTGAGGCGGTCAAAATTCAAGGCTTGGGCCAGCCCTACAAACAAACCGCAAGCAGCCTTCCTAGTGAAACATCCGCGTTCACTGAAGAGAACTACATTGTCGAAGTTAGCGGTCTGATATCAATGGAAAACTCTCGACCATTCCCAATTGAACTGAAGGTGGCGTCCGTCACGCTAGACGTCGCGACGGACATCCAGATTGATGCAGAAGCGGCCCTGCAAACAGTCACTTATACGCAGTCCGAAAGCATAGAATTGGATGGTGAGTACGTATTTGGGGATATTGTCTCTGACGGTTTTGTTGTTGAGAGCGGAGGGATTGCACGACTTGCATTCCGTGCTCCGGTTGTTCTCACAGGAAGCCTGATTGCTCAGCCCCATGAGTACGTTTTTGGTGCAACATTTGATTTGTCGGCGGTCGGCAATCTAGAACCCATTCCAGATGACGGAAGGTCGAAGGCTAAGCGGGTTCTTTCTTCCGTGCTAGTCAATGGACCCATCGAAGCAGGTTTGGAGATAGACGCCGAAAACGATGGCACCGTTTTGCCAAGAGCGGCAACGCGAATTGACCTTGAGGAGCTTCGGTCGGGCAGCATACTAGGTGGAACAAATTCCATCATACGAAAACCGTTTGGGGATATCATCAAATGGTAACTCCAGGGCGGGCTTGTGTTGGTGTGGCCACTCAATTTCTGCGTTAGTGCCAAAACTCATACGTTTGTGTCACCGGCGCAAAGGACCGTTTTGGGTCAATGCGACGGAATGGTTTTTTGGCTGTCCCCGGGAGATAACTCACTTTGCATCACTGAACCCGTGCATCTAATGCTCTTGGCTTTCACCTTCGATCCGCCAACCCTTCAGAAGGTCAATCAACTGGTTTTCATAAAGCTTCGCGCGAGCCGGAGAAATCGACTGTCCCGGAATTTCGTAGTTCAATTGACCTAACTCGGTGTTCGCAGTGACACGACACTCCGTTCTCCCAGAGTATTCAGTACAAGAAATTTTTCTTTGGGTGTCGATCTTTACATAGTGTGGTGAAGTGGGGTGGCTGAGATGAAGATACGTGCCTTTACAGGTTTTGTTTTCCCTCAGGCGACTTCCACTCAGGTTTTTCTTGCAAAAAATTGCCCTTATTCCCCAGCCTGGCGGCCCATAATCCAGGTCGACAGCGTATTCTCTCGGCACTTTGTATCCGACCTCGCCAACATATTGATAACGCCAAGGTGCATCTGAGGTAGAAAAATTCCCGACCACAAATGCGACAGTACCGGCAGCCACTATGAAAAGCGGTGCGAGGACAAATCTGTCTGAGAATCTTTGGAAAACACATGTCAGCGCAAATAGCAGAAAGAGGGAAAAGCTGACTTTTGCGGCATAAATCCTGTAGGCTAGACCGAAGGTATTGACATCGTTGTGATAAGCTAGTCCTGCCCAGCTAATCAGAAAAATGGCGGCGGCCAAGAAAAATGCACTCAGCAGGCCTAAGTACTTGTCTAGTGACGAAAGAATAAATCTCACCTGAAACCCCACCGACCGCGAAACCACATAAGGAATTTGTGAGTATGCCGTATATTTCCAATCAACTCCAGATTGACGGCCACATCAAAGCTTGTTGGCACATTGAAAGCTCGGAATTCTCAACCTATACAAATAACATAATCTCTATTATGCGCACAAAATATGCGCATATTTGACGCGCAGGCGGTAACGGCGTAGTCTCCCTGTCGAGGAGATCACCATGGCGCAGCCCCATATCCGAAAACCGGCCAACCTGTCCCTGGACAGCCACCTTCTGGCTGAGGCAAAGGCGCTGAAGGTCAATCTGTCACGCGCCGCCGAGGAGGGTATCCGGGCGGCTGTGGTGCAGTCGAAGTCGGAGCGCTGGCGGGCCGAGAACCGAGACGCATTGGAAAGTTCCAACGACTTCGTAGAACGGAGCGGCTTGCCGCTCAGGTCTCTGCGTCAATTTTGATGGCCAAGTACGACGTTTACAAGATCCCGTCGGTGGAAGGGCTCGTGGTGGATGTGCAGGCGGACATCCTGGAGCCGCTCAATACGCGCATGGTCGTCCCCTTGCTGCCTTTGGACACGGCCCCGAAACCTGCCAAGCGCCTGAACCCTATTTTTGATGTAGATGGCGCGGAATTCGTCATGGTCACCCAGTTCGCCTCCGCCGTCCGGATCGGTGAGCTCGGGAAACCGATTGGCACCCTGGAGCCGCATTTCGCGGAAATAACTGCGGCGCTTGATATGCTGTTCCAGGGATTCTGACCGTGATGGGAGATGGGCATGCACCACACCGACGCTGAACTGGATCGACTAGAGGACCTGCTTTCGGGGCTTCCTGCGGAAAACGAGGGAATGCTGCTCAGCGAGTTTGACGGCTTTTGCGCGGGCCTTCTCGTCTGCCCCGACATGATCCTGCCGAGTGAGTGGTTGCCCTTGGTCTGGGGTGATGAGGTCACGGCCAGCTTCACATCTCTGAAGGAGGTCCAGTCAGCCACTGACTTGATCATGGGACATTACAACCGCGTGGCCCGGTCTCTGACGCCGCCGTCGACCGGGTATTCCCCGGTGTTCGAACTTGACCCGATCAAGTCAGATACCATGTGGGAATTATGGGTGACAGGCTTTGAGACCGCCATGGCGCTGCGACCAGAATGCTGGGAAGCCATCGTAGAAAGCGGCGATGAAGACGCCGCTGCCTCGATCAATCTGATGGTCGCCATGTATCAGATCGACACTGGCACATCCAATCTCGAAGACAGCGCCATCGATGCCCTTAGTGATCAGGCTCCCGAGCTTATCCCTGGAATGGTTAATTCTCTGAACCGGTGGACGAAGTCCAGAGGGGCGGCCAGACCTCGCCCAACTGCAGCCAACTTCAATGCAAGCCCTCAGGCCCGTCACAAGCCGGGTCGCAACGATCCCTGCCCCTGCGGCTCTGGCCGAAAATACAAGAAGTGCTGCGGCGGGAGTTAGGCCTGTAGGTCGGGATCTACTGGCTTAGGAAAAGCTCCATCTTGAAAATGTTCCCTTTATGTTCTATTTTAGATTCCATCGAAGGGAGCGGAAAATGCAACAGACAGCAATTCAAGGCTCAGGGCCAAACGCCGCGGATTTTCAATCGAACGATTATCACCGCCTGCCGGTGACCGAGAAACAACTGGCTTTCGCGCGCCAAATTGCACAACGTTCCAGGATCAACTTGCCTCTGGACGTTCAAGGTGATCGCGAGGCTCTGTCACAGTGGATCAGCGCCCATAAAAATGAGCGTCAAAGCGGGCAGTTTTCAAACTACCCGTCTTCAAAGCAAGTGGCGTTCGCGGAACGGATTGCCCGGATTAAGCGGCGCAATGTTCCTGATGAGTGTTTTCGCGACCGAGGCCTGATGTCGAAATGGATCGATCACAATCTGTGACGGTCACTTTGCTTTTGGCTTTCGTCCCAGCCCAATCTTCTTCGCAGTCGCCGAACGACGTTTGCTGTAGGACGGAGCCACAAGCGGGTAGTCTTTTGAGAGCTGCCACCGGGCACGATACTCGGCAGGTGACATATCATGCTCGGCATTGAGGTGCCGTTTGAGCGTCTTGAAACCTTTGCCGCAGTCCAGGCAGATAATAGCGTCTTTGCCGACCGAGGCGTCAGCAACCTTGGCTTCCAGCGCCTTGAGGCGGTTTTTGAAGTTTGCCAAGTCATGCCGTAGCCAGATCGATCGCACACCTGATGGCGAGACAAACACCCCCAGTTTGCGCAGCTCGTTGGAGGTGCGGGCCTGACCGTAGGCCGGGAAGTCCGTGGCGGACTGGATCACTGCATCCTCGGTGGCCTGATCCACTCGGTTTGCCAGATTGGGCTTGCGCCGGATCCGCTCAAAAAGAGCTTCTACACCGCCATCTTCGACCGCCGATTTGTAGCGGTAGAATGTATCACGAGACATGCCCATGGAGCTATGCCCGAAAGTTGGTGATGGCGTGATCAGGCGGCGTTTTGAAGTTGCTTGATCCCGTCTTTGAATTCAATCCCATTGATGATTTCGGGCATGCGGTTGGCTCCATCGAGTTTGCGCCATTTTGTTTGGGCTGACATCATCAGTTTGAACGCCATGGCTAGGCCAGTCTTGCGGCTCAGGCAGCCCTTGGTTTTGCCGGTGCGATGTCGGACGGTAGCGAATGTGCTTTCAATCGGGTTGGTCGTTCGGATGTGTTTCCAGTGTTCAGCAGGAAATTCGTAGAAGGCCAGCAACACATCGCGGTCCTTGGTCAGTTTCCGCGCAGCCTTGTCATATTTGACGCCGTAGGTCGCGACGAAGAAGTCAAAAGCAGCCTCAGCATCCAACCGCGTTTCAGCTTGCCAGATGTCGTGCAAATGGCCCTTTGCTTTCGCTTGCACTGATTTGGGCATCGCGTTCAGTACATTGCCGGTTTTGTGGAACCAACAGCGCTGTTCTTTCGTGGCACCAAAGACCTCGCGTAGCGCATTCCAGAAGCCCAAAGCCCCGTCGCCGATGGCAAGGTCGGGTGCATGGGTAAGCCCGCGTCGCTGCAGATCAAGCAGCAGTTCCCGCCAGCTCTGGGTGCTTTCGCGATAGCCGTCAGCCAAGCCGATGATCTCCTTGCGGCCCCATTCGTCCGCACCAATAAGTACCAGAACACATTGCTTTTCCTCAGCCATTCGTGGGCGGAAATAGACGCCATCGGCCCAGATATAGACGAACCGTAGGGTGCTGAGGTCGCGCCGTTGCCAGCGGTCGTACTCGTCCCACCAATCCGCCTTGAGCCGCGATATCGTGGTTGATGAAAGCCCTGCTGCATTGGGGCCGAGCAAGGCGGCGAGCGCCTCGTGAAAGTCGCCGGTGGAAATACCCTTGAGATACAACCAAGGCAGCAGTTCTTCGATGGATTTGGCTTTACGCAGGTAGGGCGGCAAGATTGTCGATGTGAACCGGACTTTCTCGGCGTCATCGCCACGATCTCGCACGCGGGGGACTTTGACCGGCACCGCACCGATCCCGGTCATGACCTTGTGTTCCGGCAGATGGCCGTGGCGCACCAGCCGGGCGCGGCCATCGTCCGTTCTATCAGATGCATAGGCCTCAAGCAGAACCGCAAGCTCGGCCTCAACCGCTTGCTCAATCAGACGCTGCGCGCCGGATCGTAGGATGTCCGTCAGCGGATCAGGCGAAAATCCATGTGGATCAGTTAGCTGGGTGATGGTGTTTGTCGTCATGTGGCATATCCTTTTCTCATCTGAGAATTGCGGCGCGTGAACAACGCCATGATATGCCGCCCCTCAGGGCCATCACCAACTTTCAGCTATATCTCCTGGCGGGGCTATCGATGCAAACGGTCAAATGGTCGATTTCCGCCTGACGGCAAGACGGGATGCGAAAGCCGCCAAAGCCTTTCTGAACAAAGCGATTGAGCGTGTGCGACTGCACCGCCCGGTGACAATCGTGACCGACAAGGCGCAGGCGTATCGACGCGTCATTCGTGAGATCAATCATCGATATGATCCGCATTTTGACAGCATTCGACACGTTGATAGGAAGTGGCGCAACAATCTGATTGAGGGCGATCACGCGGCCATGAAACGGCTACTTGGTTATCGACAGAGCTTTCGATCAATGCGATCAGCCAAAGCGACCCTAAGCGGGATAGAGACGATCCGAACCATCAAACGTGGCCACATCCATCACAAACATCCAGGTGTTCAGGGCGAGCTTATTTTCATCAGCCAGCTATTCGCAGCCGCATGATCCAAAGAATTTACAAGGCCCCAAATCGGCCTTGCCCAACTAATGCAACAGTCCCGGCGATATAGCTTCTTGTGGTTCATGGTCATGCCTTTGCGTTCCAACATCACACCGATCCGCCGATAGCCAAACCGGCGGCGTTTGTGAGCAATGGCCTTCATCTCAGCACGTATCTCGGGATTGTCAGGTGGACGGTCGCGCCTGACAGTTTTTGGATCGACACCAACGAGCTTACACGCGCGACGCTGCGAGATATCATGATCCCGCATTGCCCGAAGTGCAGCTTCCCGTCGTTCATTTGATGTCGTCAGTTCTTTCCCAGCAAATCTTTCAGCACAACGTTGTCCAGCATCGTGTCAGCCAGCAAACGCTTCAGCTTGGCATTCTCGTCAGTGACCGCACGCAGCTTCGCCGCATCCGACACTTCCATGCCCCGGTATTAAGATTTGAACTTGTAAAACGTTCCTTGGCTCAGACCGTGCTTACGACACACGTCCGCAGTCGGCATCCCAGCTTCTTGCTCCTTGATCATCCCAATAATCTGGGCTTCGCTAAATCGGCTCTTTCGCATTTGTTTGCTCCTTCGAAAGGTTGAGCAAACTCTACATCAAAGTGAGGGAAGTTTCGGGGGACAGGTCAGATCCATAGCCGTTTCTACTACAATTATGCAATTACCTCCCTGCATTTTTTACTCCACCTACGGAGTAAAAGTGAATAAAGCATAATTACAATTTTTAGGTTGCACAACCCTGTCGCTTCATAGAAGGTATGGCAAGGTTTGAAGCAAGGGAGACAGAACATGACCAGTTGTCTTAGTCATGTCAAAGTGCTGGATTTCAGCCGCGTTTTCGCGGGGCCTTGGGCTGCGCAGATGCTGGCAGATTTCGGGGCAGATGTCATCAAGGTTGAGCATGTGAAGGGGGGCGACGACGTTCGCTACATGGGCGTGCCGCATCTTGGTTCGGACGGTGAGCCGTCTGGAGAAACTTCCTCCTTCCTTGCGATGAATCGGGGCAAGCGCTCGATCGGGCTTGATTTAAAGTCACCCGAAGGTCAGGCCCTTGCAAAGAAGCTGATCGGCGAGGCTGATGTGCTGATCGAGAATTTCAAGACCGGTAACCTGGCACGTTTCGGCCTCGACTACGCGGCGGTAGCGCAGATCAACCCGCGGCTCATCTATTGTTCTATCACCGGCTTCGGCCAAACCGGACCGATGGCGCACTTGCCGGGGTATGATCCAATTTTCCAAGCAATGAGCGGTCTACTCAGCATGACCGGGACAGCTGACGGCCTGCCGGGGGCAGGGCCTGCGCTGATCGGATATTCGATCTCCGACATCACTGCCGGGCAGTATGCAGTTTCAGCGATCCTTGCGGCACTGAATCATCGTGATGTGGTCTCTGGCGAAGGTCAATTCATCGACATTGCTTTGCTCGACACGCAGATACACGCGGCATCCCACATGGCGATGAACTACCTCTCCTCAGGCAAGTTGCCGCGCCGCAATGGTGCCGCCTCGCAAATCACCTGCCCATGGCAAGCTTTCGACTGCGCCGACCGCCCGATCATGATCGCCGTGGGCAATGATCCGCAGTTCAGTCGATTTGCGAAGTACCTCGGACTCGACAATCTGACTGAGGATGCCCGCTATGCGACCAACTTGGCACGCGTCCAGAATGCTGAGACGCTGATCCCATTGATTGCCGATAAGCTGGTTCAGAAGCAGGCCAACACATGTTACACGGAGCTGGAAAAAATAGGCGTTCCTGCGGGTCCTCTCAACAGCTTCGAGGATGTCTTCGAGATGCCGCAGGTGCAAGAGCGCGGGCTGCTCAAAGCACTTGATCATCCCAAAGCGGGCGGAGTGCGCTATGTCGGTAATCCAGTAAAATTTTCAAAGGCTGAGATCAAAGGCGAGCGGCACCCGCCGCTCCATGCTGAACATACGGATGAGGTCTTGAAAGAGCTGGGGCTGGGCGCGGATGAGATCGCCGTACTACGTGCTGCTGGCGTGGTGAAATAGGTGGACGCGATGAATACTGCCGGAAGCGAAGAATGGGTCGAAAATGCACGGATGATCGTGGAAAGCGCGCGCGCCATCGTGCCAGCGGACGGATCGTTGGAACGGATCCGTAAAGCACGATTCAATGGGCCAGGCTATGATCGCACGGTGATGGCACAGGCCGGCGAATTGGGCCTCTTCCTGATGCGCATGACGGACGAGGCGGACGGCCTCGGGCTCGGCATGCGTGAGACCTGCGAGTTAGCCCGAGCGCTTGGCAGCGGTCTGCTACCCGAGCCTGTGCTTTCGACGATAACCGCAGGCGCATTATTGCAAGAGAACATGCCCGAAAAGGCAATGACGGGCGAAGCGGTGATCGTTTGCGCCTGGCAAGACGAGATCGGCAGTCTCGGTTGGCAAGGTGGCGAGGACGGCGAAAAGCTTTCGGGTCGCAAGGTTGCAGTTTCGGGCGCGCATGGTGCGGATCTGTTTGCCATTGTCACAGGTGATGGTGTCGCCGTGTTGCCACGCGACGCGGTTACTTTGGAAAGCGCCGAGACGCTGGATGGTGGGCAGCTTTCTACGGTGGTTTTCGATGCTGGCGAAGCCCGGCTGATCCCCTGCCCCGGCGCACAAGCAGCGCTCGAAGACGCTGGCCTTGCCCATTCGGCCTATCTGCTGGGCCTATCAGAGCGGGCGCTAGAAATCACGCTTGAGTATCTGCGGATGCGCAAACAGTTCGACAAGCCGATCGGCAGTTTTCAGGCGCTCCAACATCGGGCGACCGAGATCAAGATCAGCCTAGAGCTGTCGCGTGCTGCGATCTTTGCCACTGCACGTCGGTTTGACACTGGCGCAGATGCTGTCACACGCGCGAAAGGTGCCGCGCGGTGCAAGCTGCGGGCGGCAGAATTGGCCATGCATGTCAGCCGCGAAGCGGTACAGATGCACGGCGCAATGGGGATCACCGACGAGGCCGATATTGGTCTGTTCGTGCGAAAGGCGATGGCCGAGGCAAACCTATTTGGCGCGCCTCGCAACCTTCGCGCACAACTGTCAGAACTACTCGACGCGGAGGATGCGACATGAAGAACCTGCCCGATTTCAACGCAATGAGTGATGTCGAATTCCGCGGGCTGGCGCGTGATTTCGTCGACACCAACTATCCTGACATCCCGCGACACTCGTTGAGCCGCCTCCACTGGGAGGATGTGAAGCCGTGGTACCTCGTGCTTTCCGAGCATGGCTGGATTTGCCCAACTTGGCCGTGTGCGCATGGTGGTATGGGGCTGACGGCGGGCAAGCACCTGATATTGATCGAAGAGTTCGAGCGTTTCGGCGCCGCACGTGTGAATGACATCGGCCCGGTGATGCTCGGCCCGCTCCTGCTGAAATACGGCACCGAGCAGCAGCAGGCCCGGTTCTTGCCAAAGATTCTCTCGGGCGAGCATGTTTGGGCTCAGGGTTACAGTGAGCCCGGCGCGGGGTCCGACCTCGCCGCCGTGCGCTGCGAGGCGGCGCTCGACGGCGACGAGTGGGTTATCAATGGCCAAAAGACATGGTGCACCCTCGGGATGGATGCCAATTGGGTTTTCATTCTTGCCCGCACAGACAAGACGGTGAAGAAACAGGCCGGGATCAGCTTCTTGCTGGTGCCGATGGACACCCCCGGCGTGACCACACGCAATATCCTAAACCTCGAACG
>Ga0315339_1003097_pt1 | contig 11988 bp, 10 predicted proteins | sample ASW17metaG_FD_204514 | JGI IMG/M metagenome (GOLD analysis project Ga0315339, IMG submission 204514) | Ammonia-oxidizing marine archaeal communities from Pacific Ocean, United States - ASW #17 | ecosystem: Environmental > Aquatic > Marine > Oceanic | place: USA: California | collected 2016-12-05
TACCACCAGCACATCCTTACTGAGAGATTCCGCTTCGGCATAGGCGAGTCCGGCGCGCGGCGCCATGGCAGGGCCGGATTTTACCATATATATCGGCCGCCCAGCGACATCCTCCACATGCATAACGCCACCCGATACAGTACTGACAAGCAACTCGCCGGCAAAACCTATATCCGTTAAATCCGCCTGCAGTTCGCCAAGGTGACGCTGCATACGTGGCTTAAGAGACGCATCGATCGCGGTCGAAGATGCGCGCGGATACTCGCGCAAGATCGGGTTGAGCTGGTGCGACAGCGTATAAGGAACGCCCGGCATGACCTCTTCAATCAATTCGCCAATACGCACTTCATGCACCGGGTTCTTGATTGACCACAGCAAACACACCGCTACCGCTTCAACTTGCTGACACCCCAAGCGGCGTAATTCATCACGCACGGCGTCTTCATCGAGCGCCTGCTCTATGCCGCCTTCCGCATTGATGCGCTCCGGCGCTTCGACCGTGAGATGGCGTGGCACATAGGGCTTCAGGGGATCGATCTGCAATTCGAACGGGTGAAGTTTTCCGCCTTGTCGATAGACCAGAATATCCGGGAAGCCCGCTGTTAATAAAATAGCTGTTTTTGCAGTCGTGCCGGTGATGATGGCGTTGGTTGCCCAGGTCGTGCCGTAAATAAGTACATTAGTATCAGCAATAAGCTGGCTCAACTTAATCGAAAGGTTGCGCGCGGCATCACGCATACCCTCAATGACACCACCAGAGCTGCGTTCGGGCGTACTCGGCGACTTACCCAAGGTAAGTACGCCATCTTCACTGGCAACAACGATATCGGTGAAAGTGCCACCTGTATCAACAGCGATTCTATATTTCATGCGACCTAGAGCTCTCTTGTTGTTTTTCGTATGGAAAACTGTATTTCTAAGTATATCGCGGTTTCCCATTTCATCGAATCCCAATTCGCGTTGCGCAAATACGAATGCCGTGGTTACTGTTTACCAGAACGATTCTTACCCTATAGACCCGCAAAAACCCTGTATTTGGGGCAACAGCTACGCCCCCCCAATTAATACGCACTTATGACTTTTTTGCTTCGGCTGATCTTACTAGTTGCAGGAATTTTCCTGCTTGCGATGGGCGCACGTGATTCGGCGCGCGCAGATGAAGTCATCCGCATAGGTGTTCTGGCAGCCTTAACTGGCCCCTATGGGGAATATGGCCTGGAAGCCAAGCGTGGCGTTGAAATGGCGCTGGCCGAGTTTGGTGGCCATATCGGCGATAAAAATATTGAATTGATCTTTGAATCAGGCACCGGCGACCCCAGCCATGTGGCCAAGCGTGCGCAAGCTCTTATTTCTGAACATGGCGCCCAGATCATTATTGGCCCGTTGAGCGGCGGCGAAGGCCCCGCGCTTAAGAAATATGCCAAATCCATGCCGGGGATCACATTCCTGAATGGCGCCTCCGCCGCCCGCGACCTGACCCTCATTGACCCGGCGGCCAATTTCTTTCGTTTTACCACTGATTCAGCACAGTGGATGGTCGGCCTTGGGCGCTATGCATATCTCGAAAAAGGATACCGCAATATTGTCACCATGGCCGAGAATTTCTCGTTCCCCTACACACAAATCATGAGTTTTTTGGTTGAGTTTTGCAGTTTGGGCGGAAGTGTCGCGGAGCAATTTTGGTTGCCCTTCAGAGATAAGCCCTATGCCGCGATTACCCAGCAAATATCGCTCCTGGAAGCGGATGCAATTTATATCGCGCTAGACGGCAGCAATACCGCAAATTTCCTTGAAAAATATTGGCAAGACGGTGGCCAGTTGCCTATCATTGGCGGTTCTGTAACCTTCGATCCCACCTTGCTAAGCGCAAATGACCTCTCGCAAAGCCGCCTTCTCGGCGCAATCTCGGCCTCACCTCTGGTAGATGACGATCCGGGAAGAGGCTGGCAAAAATTTGTTACCGCTTATCGGAAACGATTCCCGTCCGCTAGCCGCGTCCCATCAATTTTTACCGTCGATTATTTCATAAACACCAAAGCCGCCCTGCTGGGGTTGGAAGAAGCAGACGGTGATTTGACAGGAGGCCAAGCAAAGCTGCGCGAAGCCCTAACAGAGCTCAACTTTAATACACCGCAAGGCCGTGTTTCGCTCGACGAGAATCGTCAGGCGATAGCCAATAATTACGTCGTCGAGATTGCCATGGGCGACGATAAGCGCCTGCACAATAAGGTCGCTTATGTCACCACATCGGTGGACCAGACGCTCGGCATTGGGCGCGAGCGCTACCTTGCGCTCGGCGCTCCAGGCCCAAAAACACCCAGCTGCCCGTGAATTAGCTGTGAGCGGCGCTCTATGGTTAGTCGCTCAGCCCGCCCTTCTTCAATTATACCGTCGCCCACCGACCGTTTTCTTACCAGTCCATATAACCATGATATTCTTTCACCACGCCTTCAAGATACGGCCTAGTATATGGTATGAATGGGCACCTCACGTTAGATTTTTAGCGACTTGGAAAGACATGCCGCCGCCACTCAAAGATCGAACCCTCGAACCTGCTGAGGATTGTCACCTCTGGCATAATGTTCTTCCTTACCCGCCCTCAGGAAGAACTTGTTCGCGCCGGTGGCTTATGGCTTTTCTATAGGCTGCAAACTTTAGAGAATACCATCCAACAGGCAATGGACATATGATGGCCGAATGGTTCGATAAACAGAAACTGGGTAATCTACCGGCACTGGCGGCACGAACATATGGCAATCGTGAAGCGCTCAGTTTTTACGACCAATGTTGGACCTACGAAGAATTCAATGTGGAAGTAGACAAGGTTGCCCGTGGGCTTATCGGGATTGGCGTCGAACATGGTGAGCATATCGCTCTTTGGATGGTCAATCGTCCCGAGTGGCTCTTCCTCATGTATGCCACTGCCAAGATTGGTGCGGTTCTGGTGCCCCTTAACACCCGTTACCGCAGCGCTGATGTCGCTTATACGGTGCATCAATCAGATAGTGCCACATGGATCTCCATGGCGCGCTCAGGTCCTGTCGATTATCTGGCCATGGTTAGCGAAAATTTACCCGATATTAAAAGGCAGAACAGTAGATCTCTAAATTTCAGTAATTTCCCCAAGCTGCGACGCGTGGTGATACTGGGCGATAAGCCTGAGCCCGGCATGCTCGACTGGGAAAATTTGTTGAACATGGGAGAAGCGGTGGATGAGAGTGAATTGGCGCGCCGCGCTGATGCCGTGGACCCGGATGATGTGGTAACAATATGCTACACCTCTGGCACCACGGGCCATCCCAAAGGCGTGATGCATAGCCACATCATTATTCGAAATGTAGTGGATCGAATCAATCGCTTCGGCGTCACGTTCAGCGATGCCATCATCAACAATCTGCCGATGTTTCATCTCTACGGCTACAGCGAATCAGCTTTGCTCGCCATCCTCTCCGGTGCGCGACAGATTCTTATGGAAAGCTTTGACGCGGCGGAAACGTTGCGCCTAGTCGAGCAGGAACGAGCCACCATCATTCACGGCTTCGATACGCACTATAAAGACATGCTCGACTGCCAGGCGCGCTACAAGCGCGATCTTTCCTCATTGCGTTTCGGTACCTTCCCGTCCGGTATGCAAAACTCTATCCCCATTGCGCGGCGAAGCCAAAAGGAATTGACGCCAACGGTTTCCGGTTGGGGCATGACTGAGACCTGGGCGTTCACTGCATCCTGCTATGCCAATTCAACCGAGGAGCAACGCTGCGAAGCATCCGGCTTTCCTCAACCCGGATTTGAATTTTGCATTATCGACCCAGCTACCGGCGCAAAACTTCCGACTGGCGAACAGGGGGAGCTTTTGGTGCGTGGTTATCAGGTGATGAAAGGCTACTACAACAAGCCTGAGGAAACCGCAGCGGCAATAGATGCGGACGGCTGGATGCACACCGGTGACACCGCCCTAATACGTGTCGACGGCCACATCAGGTTTATCGGCCGCTTCAAGGATATGCTTAAAGTCGGCGGCGAAAATGTCTCACCTGCTGAAATTGAAGCCTATCTGCTGGAGATGCCGGAGATCGATCAAATTGCGGTGGTCGGATTTCCAGACCTACGTCTGGCAGAAGTCCCTGTTGCGTTTGTCGTTGCATCTAAGGATGAAAGCGTCAGTCTTCATAAGATCATGGCACACAGCAAAGGCAATATCGCCAGCTACAAAATTCCGCGCCACGTGATTTGCGTCAACGAGCTACCAATGACGCCAACCGGTAAGGTGCAAAAGCACAAACTGCGGACACGAGCGGTAGAGGAAATCAACGTGGATTAGCTGGGGAGTTGCCCAGGAAATTAGCTGCGAACTTTCCGCGGCGCGCGGCGAATCAGCAAGCCTTTAGAATCGAACAAAATGCAATAATCTGCCGGAAAATTAAGTATTACATCCGTCGCCTCCATATCGCCGGCCACTGCGTTTATTTCACCTTCAGGTGTTTCAAGTTCAAGAATGGTTTTACCATTTACCACGCTTTTTTGGACCACCCGCGCGGCGAAACTATTTGGGGTCTCTGCATTCAGCTTTACGTGTGAAGGGCGTATTCCTAATGTCACGTTGCTATTGAGCAGGGATTCTTTTGCATAGGCCGGCAACGAAATTTCACTGCCACCCGCAAGACGAACCTGCGCCATGCCATCTGATTGCGAGATAATTTTTCCTGGCAGCAGATTGATTGGCGGAAAGCCGAACAGCTCGGCAACATCCTTATCGGCAGGTCGGCGATAAATCTGCTTCGGTGTTCCCACCTGCGCAACAGCGCCAAACGACATAACAATTACCCTGTCTGCGATACGCAAAGCCTCGGAGCTGTCTTCCGTGGCGTAGACGACCGTGGCGCCGTCTTCGCGCACCAGGCGTACCATCTCTTTAACAACCTGCTTGCGGATATCAGAGCCACCTTTCGGCTGAACGGCCTGGAACAAAAATGCCACCGGTTCGCGCACCACGGCACGCGCAATGCCAATTATATGACGCTGCATTTCGCTTAGTTTTTTAGGTTTTCGGTTGAGAACATCTTCGAGGCCAAAACGCTGTGCAACAGCATGAATGCGCTCGCGTGCCTCGGCTTTATCCACTTTTGCCATACGCAGCGGAAATCCAATATTATCGAACACATTCTTGTGCGGCAGCAGACCCTGCTTTTCGAATACCATGGCGACGTCACGCCGACCGCCCTTTATTTTGGTCACCGGCTCGCCGCCAACAAATACGTCGCCGCTTACCACCTTTTCGATGCCGGCGATCACACGAAGTATCGTTACTTTGCCGCTATCCTGGTCACCGACGATGGCGGTCAACTCGCCATCGCGCAGGGTAATATTGACGTCGTCGAGCAGATACCTTCGTCCCGATGTAATGCTGACGCCGCGCAGTGCTATTTCCGCCATATCAGACTTCGAGAACGACCTTGCCGAAGAAATTCCGGCTGGCCACGATCTCATGAGCTTCTTGCATTTCAGAAAGCGGCAATTTTTTGGCAATAACCGGGTTAAGTTTCCCCTCGGAAATGAGGCTCAATACAGCCGTATTGGTAGACTTAGGGGCAAAATGGCAGCTCGTCATAGTAATCTGCTTGCGGAAGTATTCAATCATATCCAGCTCCACCTTCTCACCAGCATGGGCGCCACATGTCGACAGCCGGCCATTGATGCAAAGCGCGGCTAGGCTTTGTTGCAAAACTTTGCCGCCGACCATCTCAATGCAAACATCGACACCCCGCCCGCCAGTCAATTTCATCACAGCGTCGGCGATATCTTCGGTCTCGTTGTAATTAATTACCTCATCAGCACCCAGTTTGCGCGCGCGCGCCAATTTTTCATCCGATCCCGCAGTGGCAATAATGCGCGCTCCTGCGAGGCGCGCCACCTGAATTGCCGCCGAGCCTACACCGCTTCCCGCAGCGTTAATGAGAACATCCTCACCCTGACGCACTTGCGCCTTGTTGATAACCAGCTCCCATGCCGTGGCAAAGGCCACCTGAGTGGCGGCAGCGTCAATATAAGAAAGCGCATCTGGCAAGCGAATGACATTATGTTGGCTGACCTTCACATATTCGGCGTAGGTGCCCCAGCGCGTAACTCCAAGTTTGTCGAAGTCAAGGCAGATATTGTCCATGCCCTGCGCGCAATTACAGATGCGGTGGCGGCACTGCCCGGATGAAGTAGCAAGAAACGGCATTACCCGGTCGCCGACGCGAAAGGCTTCAACCGCGCTACCGACCTCGGCAATAGCACCGGCGCCCTCACAGCCAAGAATATGCGGCATATCAAGGCTGAGATAACCGGAGATACCGCCACAAACATCAAGATCAAAATGATTGAGCCCAACCGCCTTAAGATTAATCAAAACATCATTGGCGCCAATAGTCGGTGTTTCTATATCTTCAAAAACAAGCTCTTCTGGACCACCATGCCGATGGATGACAACTGCCTTCATGAGTTTTTCTCCAGTAATCAAAAATGTTTAGGCCGCGACCAGGATGGCACTTTGGCTAGACAGGAGCGTATCACGCATGACCGCCGCCATATCAGTCTCAGCGTCGGCAGCTACAGGTGACAAATAACGCCCTTGAAAGGAAAACTCGATGCCGCTCTCGCGGAAGGGAAAGGGATCAAGGCTATAGGTATTTTCGTCAATAGCGCAAATGGTGATAGAGGTATCTGCCTCCGGACTTAGTGGGACGTTTTCATACACTGCTTCACCGCGCCCACCAGCATGAGTGCAATTAAAATAAAGCGCCAGCGTGTCAAAAAACTGCAGTATTTTATAGTTTGAGAATAGCGGCCCCTCTTCCACCCATGAAGCCGTTCGCGGGTCTGCTAACAGTTCTGCCTTCAAACGCTTCTGCCGCTGAAATTCATTGCTCAGCATGGTTTCGGCCAACATGAGATGTTCATTGGGGATGAGGTCGATGAGCACTTTGTCTGACATGCCATAGCGTCCGTTGTAGAGACCCCAAATATGCATGCTGTCGATCAACCCGGCATAGGGGTTTGCCGCCTCGTTATGCTCAGGCGAACGTGCGCTAGTTAGAAGAATAATCGGCAGTGGAGTTTCAACCAGATTATAAGGAAAGCCGGTATTCGGATTGAGCGGCGGATTATCATCCAGGTCCTGCCAGCCTTTATCATGCCAGCGACAGGCGTAGAGAAATTCGTCGCGCGGCACTGGTTGGGCAAAATTCTCATTGCCAAAATTAATGGCAAACTGCTCAACCAGTTCCAGATGCTCTGCTAATTTCATGACATAGCGTTTATCTGATTTCTGGCCCTCGGGCGCTGACTGAATAATCATCTCTCTGCTCCTTCCATGTTATTTCCCTACTAAGAGCAGTTTACAGCAAGCAAAGACGCAACAATAGCTTGGCGATATTTAGGCACGCGCCATACGCGCGGCGATCAGATCAAACCACGCCGTTCCGACTTTCCAGCAAAATTCATGCGAGCCATAATGGTATAAATTTAGAAGATGTGGAAGTTGGGCCGGTAAATTAGGCACAAATTTCGAGACCAAATCTGGCGTATTCTCCACCCAATGAGTTATAGAGGGTGGCGTGACTTCAAAATGAGCCTGAAACGCATAGGTCGCGGTGCCGATACGAAACGCCTGATTGCGGCAGTCATTGCCTTCGATCAGTAAAGTGCCCGCTTCCGGAATATCGAAGGTCTGGCTGTGAAATTCGGCAAGATAGAGCGGGTCGGCAAACTCCTGGCCAAGCAGCGCATCATCCTTAGCAGCAGCTGTTAGATGCGCCTGAATAAAACCGATCTCAGAAGCCAACATGAAATAGGTTTTGGCTTCAAAGGCGCGAGCGATTATTTGCGCACCGAGGCAAATGCCGAGAACGGGTTTCTCCTCGGCTGTGAAGCAGCGCACCAATTCTGCGGCCTGCTCTAGCCAAGGATATTCCTCTACATCACCAGCATTCATTACACCGCCCAGCATCATGAAAGCGTCATACCCAGAATCATCCTCGGGCAGCTTATGGTTTGCATCAATATAAGGCATGCAGGCCTCCAGAACTGCATTATGTCGCGCTGCCGGCTCCTCCAAATAGGCGGGGCCGGAACTCAGGTGGCTCTGAAGTACCAGAATTTTCATGTTGTGGCGGCGCTAAACATATAAAGCGTAATTACTACCTAAAAGCTCACCATATCGCCGCCCTTGAGAGCAAGCATTTCGCGTGCCTCGGTCGGTGTCGCTACCTCCAGGGATAGGTTTTCCAAGATAGAGCGGATAATCTTGACCTGCTCGGCATTCGACGTCGCCAGCTTGCCTTTTCCGGCGTAGAGGCTGTCCTCCAAGCCAACGCGCACATTGCCGCCCATAATAGCCCCCATGGTGACGAACGGCATCTGATGCCGCCCTGCGCCGAGGATCGACCATTGATAATCATCTCCAAATAATTGATTGGCGATATCACGCATGTGCATAAGGTTTTTGTGATCCGCGCCGATGCCGCCCAATATTCCAAAAATCGTCTGCACAAGGAACGGCGGCTTTACCAAACCACGATCGACAAAATGGGCCAAATTGTAGAGATGACCAACATCGTAGCACTCGAACTCAAAGCGGGTGCCATGGCCTTCACCTAATGTTTCAAGTATTCCCTCTATATCTTTGAATGTATTTCTAAAAATAAAATCTCGTGTATTTTCAAGATGTTTGCGTTCCCACTCATATTTGAAGTCTTTTATTTTATCCAAAATGGGAAACAACCCAAAATTCATCGAGCCCATATTGAGCGAGCACATCTCCGGGCTGGCTGCCAACGGGCCGGCGAGGCGCTCTTCCAGCGACATGCCGTGGCCACCGCCTGTGGTGATGTTGATCACTGCATCGCTCTGCTGTTTGATGCGCGGCAAAAATTGCATGAAAACATTGGGGTCCGGCGTTGGGCTGCCATCCTCGGGGTTGCGCGCATGAAGATGCAGGATCGATGCGCCGGCCTCGGCTGCTTCCACTGCCTGAGTGGCAATCTCATCCGGCGTCAACGGCAAATGAGGTGACATGGTGGGTGTATGAACAGACCCCGTTACGGCGCAAGTGATAATGACCTTCTGGTTGGCAGGCATTTCTGCTCTCCTTTAGTCTTGTTGTGCCTTGTTAAATTCTATCTTTACTCGGTCCTTTCATACTCGCACCAAGGTGTTGAGACAATAGGTGCTATAATACGCTAGCCCACGCTATATAATATTTTTGTTTTGAGCCTCCTACGTCGTCATATTCGCGCCAGAATAAAAAAGCGCCGTAGAGTGCCGTATTAATGAGGATTACATGAGCGTTAAAATTGAATGCCTGTTGGAGTGCGAAAACCATCTCGGCGAAAGCCCCATATGGGATGTGGAAGAGGGCCGCCTCTATTGGGTAGATGGCACCGGACCACGCGTCGACAAGCCGGCCATTTGGCGCATGGACCCGAAAATTGGCAAAGTTGAAAATTGGCGCGTCGATAAGGATGTTGGCGCCTTGGCGCTCCGCAAGGGCGGCAACGCCGTCTTAGCTCTGGCTGATGGATTTTATTTCTTCGATTTTGATACTGGAAAATATGAATTGATTACCTTGATCGAGGAAGATCAGCCACGGACCCGCCTCAATGACGGTAAATGTGACCGTCGCGGGCGTTTTTTCGCCGGTGGTATGGACGATTTGGAAGAATTAAAGATTTGCGGCCTGTGGCGGCTCGACCCAGATCTCTCCGTTACCAAGGTCGATGACAGCATTATCTGCTCCAATGGCCCATGCTGGAGCCCAGACGATAAAACCTTCTATTTTGCCGACACCTTCCAGGAAGAATTCTGGACTTACGATTACAATATTGAGACCGGAATCCCCTCAAACAGGCGCTTTTTTGCCAGCACCAAAAATGACGATGGTGTAGCTGACGGCTCGACCGTCGATGAAGAGGGCTATTTATGGAACGCCCAGGTTATTGGCGGCGATTTGGTACGCTATGCGCCAGATGGCTCGGTTGATCGTCGTATCGGCATGCCGGTTAAAAATATTACTAGCGTCAATTTCGGCGGCGAAAACATGGATACTCTTTATGTTACATCCATGGGCCGGGTCAGCCATCCAGCGGTACATGACAGGTTTATTGTCGAGGCTAAACCGCAATATTTGGCGGGCGCTCTGTTCGCTGTGAGCGGGCTCGGCATTCGTGGCGTTCCGGAGCCGCGTTTCGGAGGTTAATTTCTGATATACTTAAAGATACGCACAAAAGGATTTGCGGAAACCCCTCCCCTTCGCTTGATTAGTACTAAGGCAATAGACATTTGCTCCCGACAGTCCAAAATAGCGGTCATAACGAAGCCGTTTTCCGTGGGAAATTCAAACAGGAGGCAAGATGTACCCGGCAGTAATTGAAAATTATGTGCGCCCAAAAACAGTTGCAGACGCGCTCGCAGCGCTTAGTAAATATGAGGCCGGTGACGCACTCATTCTGGCCGGCGGCCAGAGCGCCATGCAGGCGGTTAAAGCGCGCCTGCTGCGCCCACGCTGCGTGATCGACTTGCAAGCGGTAACTGAACTGCAGGGCGTTTCTGCCGATGACGGCGCGATCCGCATTGGCCCAATATCTTGCTATGCCGCGCTTGCCACAGAAACTAAATTTGACGGCGCCTATCAGGCTCTGCGTGATGCGGCAGCGCGGGTCGGTGATCGCCAGGTGCGAAATCGCGGTACCATCGGCGGTAGCCTGTGCTGGAACTACGTTGCCGCCTGTATGCCGCCTGTAGCCTTGGCGCTAAACATAGAGATGGAATTGACCAGCACGAACGGTAGCCGAAAAGTTTTGGCGGATGATTTTATCGGCGGCCCACTGGAGACAGCGCGCGAGGATGATGAAATTCTGGTTTCTCTCAATCTCGCTGTCGCGCCGGCCAATACCGGCAGTGCTTACAAAAAATGGGGTTTGGTGACGGATGCTCTCCCAGTGATCGGCGTTGCTGTCATGATCACTACCGAAGGTTCTGGCGTCTGCACATCAGCACGAGTTGCTATCGGCGGGCTCAGCGATGGACCGTTCCGCTCGAAGGCTGCGGAAAGCGCGTTCCAAGGTGTGTCAGCAAACGACAGCGACGGCATTGCCGCCGCCCTGCAAGCAGCCTCTGATGAAACTGAAACACAAAGCGACATGTGGGCTGACGCGGATTATCGCAAACTACTGATTCGCTCGCTTGGTGCAGACGTAGTTGCCAGCGCCTTTGCGCGCGCTGCCAGCTAAGCCAGAGATTGGGAGAAACGAAGATGAAGACGACAGTAAACATAACCATCAATGGCGAAAGCTATGAGGAAACCATCCCGAATCGCTTGCTGCTAGTGGATTTCATCCGCGAAGTAGCCGTGCAAACTGGCACTCATGTGGGCTGCACCTATGAAGGCGTGTGTGGCGCCTGCACCATCCAACTCAACGGCGAGGCGGTTAAATCCTGCCTGATGCTGGCGGTACAGGCGGATGGCCATGAGATAACTACGGTGGAAGGCTTGGCAACGGATGGCAAACTGACCCCGCTGCAGACTGCCTTCAACGAGCATCACGCGCTGCAATGCGGCTATTGCACCCCGGGTATTCTGATGAACATGGATGAGTTTCTCAAGAAAAACCCAAACCCGACCGAGGACGAAATTCGTCACGGCCTGGTTGGTAACCTTTGCCGTTGCACCGGCTATGCCCATATCGTTGAAGCCGTCAAAGATGCGGCATTGAAACAGGCACAATCTTAACCGCCAAATTTCTCGCCTTGAATGAGAGCTATACATAGGAGCGGCACGCATGAGTTTGGATAAGAAAGGCGCCTGGGTCGGCGCCAAATTCAATCGCAAAGAAGATCATCGCCTGACAACTGGCAAGGGCCGCTATCTCGCAGACTTGACCCTGCCCGGCATGCTGCATCTGACATTTTTCCGCAGTGATCGGGCGCACGCGACCGTCAATAGCATTG